>Ga0137418_10000706_pt1 | contig 30318 bp, 23 predicted proteins | sample CZODoug3_1_2_16f_FD_122242 | JGI IMG/M metagenome (GOLD analysis project Ga0137418, IMG submission 122242) | Vadose zone soil fungal communities from Angelo Coast Range Reserve, California, USA - CZODoug3_1_2_16fungal (Hybrid Assembly) | ecosystem: Environmental > Terrestrial > Soil > Vadose... | reverse complement strand
TATCGACGTCGTCCGGTTTCGCTCGAAGCCTATCCTCCTCAATGGCAGTTGCGCTTCCCAGGATATCTGCGATCTTTTTCCTGGCTGCAGCAGCTGCGGGGCGCTTTGGGGGGCCGATGAATCGGTCGTCCAGATAATCCGCCGGGTCGAGCGCGCCCATCCGATACAACTCACGGACTAAATAGCAGTCTGCCAGATTGTTCAACGCGAATGGGTCCTGTGATTTAGGAGCGGCTTCTCCAGCAACTTTCTCCAGATCCGCGATCGCGTGATCGTAGTCCATATTGTAAAAATGATCGAGGCCTGAGCGAGTGAGAGGATCGTTCGGGCGAAACACAGGGAGATTCGCTGCAGGGGCCCTTGGGACAAGCAGAACGAGACCAAAAAGGACGCGTAAGCCCCGCCGGAGGTAAGAGCCTTGCAAGCCTGGGTTGTCAGTGTCTCTAGTAGCCGTTTTGGTCCCGCAGAACAGTAAACATGGTTCGCGCGATGATCTGCAAGTCGAGCAAGAGGCTCCAGTTGCGAAGATAGTAGAGATCATATTGAAGCCGGTCCGCTATCGAGGTATCGCCGCGATACCCATTCACCTGGGCCCATCCAGTCATGCCAACCTGGCAACGATGACGCATATTGTACTTCTGGATGTTCGTCCTAAACTTTGCGACGAAATGCGGCCGCTCTGGGCGCGGCCCCACCAGGCTCATTTCTCCACGCACCACATTCCATAGCTGGGGCAACTCGTCCAGGCTGAACTTGCGCAGGACTGCCCCAATTGCCGTGCAGCGAGGGTCATTTCGGGTAGTCCATGTAGTGTCTTCATCCTTCGTGCTACCGCATTGCATGGTGCGAAATTTGAGCAGCATGAAGGAGTCTCCGTGTCGGCCCACCCTCTCCTGACGGAACAAGACGGGGCCCGGGGAACTCAGACGAACTAGCAACGCGATCAGGCCCAGAACAGGACTGAACACCAGCAGTCCGAGGACGGCGAAGGTAAGGTCGAAGGCTCTCTTGAGGACCGTGTAGGCAAAGCTTTCGACAGGAAAGATGGCAAGACTCATGACCTGTAGGCGGCCCACCTGAAAGAGCTTCTTGTGCAGAGACAGGCGCGGACCCAGGTCGAGAATCGCGCGAACGGGTTTGCCCAGGCTCTCCAAGCTATCGACGAACGAGGAAGCTTGCATGTATCGATCGGGAGGGATCGCCACCACGACCTCGTCGAACATCAACGTCTCCGGATGAAATGGCTCCGTCATGCGGATCACGGGAGCGTCGTCGACCATCACGGGCTGACCGGGGAGCTGCAGGTAGCCTTGGATATCGCAACGCGTAAATGGAACGCGATGCAAGAGCTTGACCGCCCTGCGCGCGAATTGATCCGTGCCGACAACCAAGACCTTCTCGCTCTTGCGGGGCCAGGCGGTGGACGCGGATGTTGCCCGGAAGAAGGTCCGGGTTCCAACCATTCCTAAGAAGAGCACGGCGATGCTAAAAAGCACGAAGATACGCGAGATGCTGAGCCCGCGGGCGAAAGCGAGTAGCACATTTTGCACAACGAAAGTCGCGCAACAAGCCATGAAAGCGGCGCGGATTCCCGTGTGCTCCCAGAAAAGATTTGTGATGGAAGACAACTTGTAATAGTCGGCTGCGAGAATCCAGGCTAACTCTGTGACGAGCAATAAAATGAGGTAATTCTGCGTCACAATGGATCGCGCGTGAGGGAGCCACAAATCGCCGAAGCGAACATAGGAAGATATCGCAAAGGAAAAGAGCGGCAGCGAATACACTGCGAGCCTGAGTAGAAAGCCGTAGTAGTAAACCCGCGAAATTACCACAAACATCCCTCCGCAGAAATTGCGTCGGTCGCCGTCCTACCGGCGGCCACGATGAAACGCCTGGGAAAACTTAACCGTTAAACTGTGAAACAAATTCAGACGTGATGGTGCCAGCGAAAAGCATTGAGTGTCTATACGTGCATAAGTGTAGTCGAAGGCGGGGCCGTACGGGAGGGAATTGCAACTGACATTGGAACAAAAGTATCAAGATGATATAAAAAGCCAATGTATCGATAAAAAGCGTCTATGAGGGGGCAAGGCTTTTGCCTATGAGGGCACGGATTTTATAGATTACGTGCGGCTAAGGCGCACCAGACCGACCGGTCGTCTGATGAAATCTGGGCCAGATTCTGATTTCCACAGATGTGGAAATGTTCGACCGGGGACCTGGGTTCAAGAATGGAAAATTCCAGCGTTCATATTGCATCGTCCCTGCAACCTCAAGATGGGTGCCAAGCATCCAACTCGTCGCCGCCGAGTAGTCGTTGACGTTGCCTCCCAGGAGCAGAGACTTATTGGACGTCAACCGACGGTATGTAAACGTTGTCTGGTTTCGTCCTGAGAACCAATACGTGGCCGAAGTCTGTCCGCCAGTGGCACCACGTCCGATCCAGCTGGTTATCAATTGCCCGTAGTTGCGGTCTCCCTCGGCGTAGTGGAAATTCACGAAATAGGAGTTATTTGAGGCCTTTTTCCCCGGAATGTTCGTGTAAATCCCCTCACAGCGGAAGTCCAAATGTGGGACACGAGGTAGGTGAGTCAGATATATGCCCGCATTCAGGGCAGATTCCAGGGGAGCAAACAGCGGGAAGGGTTGGGTTTCGCTCATCGAATCCGCATAAACCGTAACCAGGTTACGGAGCCCCGGAAGACGATAGGAGGCGCTGATGGTAGGGCTGCGGTCTCCAGGTTCGACGGGTTGAAGGTTCCCATGTTGGGAAAAAGTGTGGAGGAAGGTCTTCAGGGTAAGGGGACGCCCGTGTCCGGCAAAAATGGTCGTGAGAGAGAATCCTAGTTCCAAGTTAGCGGTGGGCTTCAACGCGATGTTCGCTCCCCAGATGTATGGCTGCGGATCGACGGGGTGAATTCCATCGCCATAAAGCTGAAAATCCGGGCCTATCTTGAGGTAACGGTATCCCCCAATCCGCCCGAGGAAACCAGAGACCTGTATGGGGCCCAGAATTCCCAGCACACTGGGCATCCGTAAAGGGCTCATGCGGTCGATCCGCAACATCGGTATTGCTTCAGCGTTATTCGACAGCAAGAGGCTGGTGCTGCGGTTAGCACCCCACCAGAGACTTTGCTGGCCGAAGGTGAGCTGCCAATCGTTCAGATTGAGCCCAACATATACCTCGATGGGACGCAAACGGGAGGTATTACCGAAGGTGGGTACAGAGTTGACCGGGAGCAGGTCCGATCCTGCCACTTGTTGCGCTTGGGCAGGGGTGTACTCCTGGTTTGAGGAACCGTATTGGTATTCTCCTCGCATGTAGAGCAGGAACGGGCCAACCGTGGCATTCGCGGAAACTCCAGAAATGGCGTTACCACCCTCCCCGTACGGACGGCCAAAGTCGTTGGCCAGAGTCTGGGCGAAGTGGAACGAATCGCGCAAGGGTCGTCCGCTGATTTCCGTGTAGCGTGTATAAGCTGATTCCAACTCGGCGTGAACATTTGGAGAATTACCATTCCGAAGTCCCGTCTCCCTAGCAAACTCAGCGTCCAAGTCACGAATCATGGACTCAATGCTGGGATCTGGGGAGGCGTACTGGTCATCCGCCAGGTGCTCATGAACTTCGGATAAGACCCGGGCGCATTCCAGCCTGGACCATGGCCGAATCGTGGCCATCCGGTCTTCGGCGTAGCCGGCAGCCATGAGGCGATCGAACGCAGGATAGACCCAGCTGTCGACGGGAACATAAGTGGATCCTTCATTCCGCATGTCCCGGCCGGTATCGACCTCGTAGCCCTTGCTAAAGGTGCCCCATTTTGCAAGATCCCCGCTGGTGTATTGCGAGTGGGAGCGAAACGCCTGGCGGCCGAGGTACCAGCCCAGAGCGCTACCCACGAGGGCGTCGGAGAGGAAGTGCTTTTGCCCAGCAACGCGTGCTGCGCTGACGCCGCCTGCGACGCCATAGGCCAGGATTTGCGTGAGAGGTCCGGGATACTCGTGAGCAATGACGCTCGCGATGGCCCAACTGACGGTGGCGTGCTGGGACGGAAATGAGGAAGCCCCACCTTGGAAGAAACGGCCGCGGCCATCGCCGGCAAATGGCCGGTCCCGGCGGGTCGCGTATTTGAATGCCGTGGTCTCGAGGACGGCGTTGATGGCGGCTTCACCGCTGAGGAGGCCTGTTTCCCGGGCCTGGTCATCGTGCGTGAGGTGGCCCCAGAGGAACATCCCGCCGCCGGCTCCGACGAGAGCGGCGACCCCGGCGTTGGAAGCCGTGGAGGCATGAGATACCGTCGTGGGGCTAGTGGGAACGTGCCGTTCGGCGGCGGTGTCAATGGCCAGCAGACCGGCTCCCGCAAAACTCGCTGGCACTACCCAACGCCATTGTGCCTTAGTCAAGCGGAACGGCGTGGTCCAGAAGTCTTTCTGGTCCAGCACAATGTTGCGTGGAAGAGATTTCAAGCCCACTGGGTTCTCCAGAGGGGGCGCAGGTTGAGTGGTATTGTCCGTCCGGGGATCCGCCTGGGGTTTTGTGTTCTGTTGATCCTTCTCGTGTTCATCCTCCGCGTGTTTATCTTCGCCTGGTGCGCGATTGGGCGGCGCGGTTGCCGCGGGGGTGGCGTCCGGCAACGCGGCGCCAGGCCCGGCCGGTGCGGTTTGAGCTGGAGCCAGACAGCCGAGCCCAACGAGCAAACTGATCGGCAGGCAATACGCGTTGAGGGCACCCCGGCGGCGTGGCAGTCTCCACCCCTTCAGGGCATTTCGAATCAAATGCATCTCATGTCCTTATGATGGTCGTGGCAACTGCTACCGGTGCGAAGGAGGATCGATATGGCATTTTAGTTATAGGAATACTGATGCGTCTACTCGACGGAGGGTAGCCAGCAGAAATATTCGCTGTAGCACGCCCGGCCTCGAAGGCGCTCCTTGCATCGTACCGGGGTTCGTATCAGAATATCGTGTGGATACAATGATCCAAAATGAACCACTGGCCGAGGAGATAGCGTCTGACGCCTACCCGCCGGCCAGCAGCGAACTGTCCATTCTGGACATTCTGGTCCTCCTTTCCGAAGGCAAGGCGTTCGTCGTGCGTTTTGTATTGGGTGCGGCGCTGTTGGGTACGGCGGTCGCTTTCCTCCTGCCAGTTCGGTACGAGGCGAAGGTTGTGCTGATGCCGCCTCAGCAGAACTCCTCGGTGTCTTCTGCATTAATGAATCAGCTCGGGAACCTGGGCTCGTTGGCAGCATTGACGGGAAGTGGCCTTGGCCTCAAGAACCCCGCGGAAATGTATGTCTCCTTACTAACCAGCCGGACTGTTGAGGACGCGATGATCCAGCGGTTCGGGCTGATGCAGGAGTACCGAGAGAAACGCCTGTCGGATACGCGTGAGAAGCTAGAAACACGGACGACGGCCGTCGCCGGGGCTAAGGACGGCCTGATACGGCTCTCAGTCGAAGACCGCGACCCCGACCGGGCTACGGAACTTGCCAATGGGTACGTGGAAGAATTCCGTCGGCTCTCCGCGTCCCTGGCCATCACCGAGGCTGCGCGGCGGCGGCTGTTCTTCGAACAGCAACTTCAACAGGCCAAAGAGAATCTGGCCGTCGCCGAGGAAGCCATGAAAAAGACTGAGGAATCGACTGGCATCCTACAAATTGACAGTCAGGCACGGTCGCTCATTGAATCGGCGGCCGTCTTGCGCGGTCAGGTTGTGGCCAAACAGGTTCAGATTCAGGGAATGCGTTCGTTCGCGGCCGAGGGTAATCCCGACCTCGTCCTCGCGAAGCAAGAGCTTGCCGCGCTCCAGGCCCAGCTCGAGCGGTTAGCGGGATCCCAACCGGACGAGGGATCGGACTTGATGCTCTCGAAGCGACGGGCGACTGGAGCCGGGCTGGAGTACATCAGGAAGTTCCGCGACGTGAAGTACCAGGAGACTCTGTTCCAGCTGCTCGCTAAAGAATTTGAAATGGCTAAACTTGACGAGGCGCGGGAAGGCGCAATCGTTCAGGTAGTCGATCGCGCCGTGGTGCCGGATCGACGGTCTTCTCCGCATCGCCTCTTGATCGTCATCGGGACGACGATTTTGGCGTTCTTTGTTGCCGCATTCTGGGTGGTGTTCCGCGAATCGTTCACCTCTTCCATCGAGGAACCAGGAAACCGGCAGCGGTTGGATACCATAGCGGGTATCTGGAAGCGAAAACGACAGACGGCATAGGATCAGAGAGGTCGTTTCCAGACGACGTGTCCGGCGGCGGTGTTTTTCCAGCCAAAATCAGCGCTGAGGAGAGCGCCTTCCGCGTGTATATCCTAGATATTTCAGTACGCTGCGAAACATGGACTCTGGAATCAGCCAGGGTGAGTGCTGGCAGAGGTACAGAATTTCTGATGCCACGAATTTACGTCCCTCACCTGTTGGTCTGCCGAAAGAGTGCAGCAGCCAAGGCTCCCCGACGTGGAGTTGTCCGATCCTGAAATAACGCCCGTATTCCTCGCGGCAAGTGTACGGGTGGGAATGGAATGTCGTCGCATCGGCAACGTAGGCGATCCGCCAACCTCCCTGCAACAGACGCGCCGCCACGACCGTATCTTCGCCAAAATTTAGCTGAGGCGGAAATCCTCCGACTTGCCGCAAGGCGGACGTGCGGTAAGCGCCAAAGGAATTCGAAAAAAAGATCGACTTGAAGCCAATCCTGGTCGCGTCGCCGAGTGAGCGGATTTCGGAAACGGGCGGGTAGTTAAACAGCCTTGCGTGTGCCTCGATCGGACTTGCGCCCGGCCGCGGCACCTGCCGTCCATAGGCGGCCCCTATGGAGGGGTCTTCCAAGGCGGCAGTCAGCCGCCGCAGAGCGTCGGCTTCGGCCAGGAACGAGTCCTGTGTAAGAAACACGAGAGTGTCCGTACCTGTGGCGAGTTCGGCAGCGTACTGACGAGTACCCCCGTGGCGGAAGTCTGACCGCGCAATGGAAACTACCCGACAGCCATCCTGGCTGGCCAATTCTGGCGTGCCATCTGTGGACGAGGAATCGAGTACGAGGACTTCGAAAGGCCACACAGTTTGCATTCGCAACGCGCGCATGAACTCGCTCCAAGTCCCACGGGTGTTGAGAGTGGGAACACAGATACAAGGCTTCACTGCTCAGTCCCTGGCATAACATCGGCGCCCCAAATGCTTTTCAGCGCTGAGAAAAGGCATGCCTTCATCCTTTCCTGGGTGAACTTTCTTGCGTGAAGCATTCCCTCGTGGAGCCTCGCGTCGGCTATCGAATCGAGTTCAACGAACGCCCGCTCCCAAGATGTTGCGTCACCAAGTTGGACGAAAATCGGCGCCTCGCCGTAGAGTTCGCGGAAAAGCGTGATGTCTGAAACGATTACGGGACGACCACAGGACATCGCCTCAAGTGGCGGCAACCCGAAGCCTTCCATAAGAGACGGATACACTAGCGCTGATGCGTTCTGGTAGAGGAAGCGAATTTCTGCTGGCTGTACATCTGTCAAGAACTCAACTTGGTCTTTAATCCCTAGGGTCGGGCAGAGCTCTTTAAGAAACTGCAGGTACTGCCCAGCACCAGCCACGATCTTGACGCAATATTTGCCGGCCCAAAACCTATGCATTTTCAATAGTTCGCTTGTGTTCTTGTGCTTCCAACTGCTGCCAACACAAAGGAGGTACGGAGAAACATGTTGAACTCGATCTTGCCCTGGAATGAAAAACTGCGAGTCTACAGTATTGGGTACGACGTGCACGCGTGCTGCATCCAAGCCATACACCGACCCGAGGAGGCCCTTGGTGGCCTCTGAAACAGTGAGTATCCCGTCGCAACTCCTCAGTGCGCGCGGGAGGAGAAACCGAAAGTTAAAATGTTGAACCCAGCTATCCGGATAATAATAGGGTCGAATATCGTGCACCGTAACGACTTGGTGCTTTCGGAAAGGCAAGGCGTGGTGTGTCGTGCAAACGATCTTAGTGCCAGCGCGTGCCGGGAACAATGTCGCACCATAAATCCACCACAGGATCGGTCTTAACGACGACACGCGGCCGGAGCTTGCCAGCCACTTCGGGGTGGTTTCTTGCGGGATCCGCACCTCAAGCCGAACGCCCTCCGGGACAACGACAGTTACATTCCTCGAATTTTCGAAACAGCCAATAAGAGCTTCAGCAAACCGCCGCAGCCCTCCCCAATTCCCGATCCGAGCAGCGTTAATAAGCAGGTTCAAGTGCACCGTTTTCCGTCGTTCGGAAGGCGAATCGCCACCGTTCCAGCAGGCGAATCAGTGCCACCCCGAGAAAGATAGTGCTGCTGGAGCCATCGTGACTTCGTCAGACCCGCGGTTACCATTCCATTTCGGATGCTTGCTCCAAGAACGAATGTCAGAACCACCAACCACTCAATAGCAAACAGCTTGAACGCATTCCCAAAAATCGTCTTGACGAAGAGAATCCCAATCGTCGACGTCCACACCAGATAGAATAGACGATGTTTATTCTTTCGATTTTCAATTGACACTAAGGCAAAAGCAAAACAAGCGGTAACCAGCGCGGGCCCGAAATAAGAAAAAGCTGCAACCGCCTCTGCCAGGAAATAAAACCCGCCCATCGGTGCAAATTGCGTATCAGGCACAGCGGGAAGAATGCTTCGAACCCAACCCTGCAGAAATGACAATTGGTCTCGCATCTGACCCTGCGGCAACAGCCAAAAAAAAGGGTCCACACAATATGAAGAGCCGTAGGTGTACGCCGGGTGTTGGCCGTGTGAGATTGCATAAATCGATTGGAGCGAGGGGTACGCGCCCATCATTCCTTCAACACTTACCGGCGCAATCACTCTAAGTGCGAACGACTCGTCATGTATAACGAATGATCTTACGAGAACCGAGGCGCAAATGGCGAGTGCGAGGCCTATGTAGACTTTCCGACGGACGCTCTTCGCCGCAAATCTGTCATAGACTATCATGAGCGTCAAAAACGTGATTGGGAAGACCGTCGTGCGCCCGCCGTCGACAACCATTACGATCAATTCCTCTGCCAGGAGTACCGAAGCCCACCTATCGAAATCAAATCTGTATAAGTAATAGATGTAGACCGCAACGAAGCAGTATTTTACATAGGCGGTCAGAGTAAACAGACCCCCTAGAGACTCTGCGTCCTCGCTAATTGCGAACGTATAAGCGTGCCAACCGTACTTTGCGGAAAGCAGACATGTCGCAAGGAATAACGGGAAAGTGAGGAGAACAAAATTGCGGCGACGCAGAGACGTAAGCGTTCCTGGTGGAGCTATGAGCACAACTCTATGGAAGCGAAATAGAAAGACAAGACCAAAGCATAGGTTCGCGGACGACGCGAGTAGGAGCTGTGTATTGAGTACTGAGGTTTCCGCAAACAGTGGAAAAATATCGTTCAAATCGAACTTATTCGCCAACCAAGGAAAAACGTTGTACAGCGTGTTGAAAGCCAGGAATATTCCATAAGGCGAGAGCATGGGGATGCGTCGCTTAGACGCCACCCACAAAGTAAAGACAATGGAGCATACGAATAATGTGACGTACAAAAGTGTGCACCTTTCGGCGACCAAGTCGTTGTCTACCGAGATACAGCTAGTCTGGCAGAGCCTTCATTGTGGGCCGGGCTTCGTAGCGGTCGAATAACGAAAGCAATCTAGTAGCGAGTTCATGATCGCCATCGATTTCCCAGTAAATCCAGTCAGTAGCCGGTGCAAGGCGGTCAACATAACGATAAAAATCACCAGAGGAGAGGCCTCTGGGAAATACCGCTTCGTAAAAATCAGGCGGCTCCTGGCGGCGTACCGTTCGGATAGCAGACTTCGTTCCTTTCTCCGAGGACTAGATCCGACGCTGCAGCCTTCCTTATGATATACGATGCTCGAAGGGCTGTAGGCCAGCGTAAACTTCCCTGCGGCCCGAGTCGCCCAGTCAATTTCCTCAAAGTATAAAAAGTACTCCTCATTGAGCAGGCCAACTTGCTCTAGAAACGACCTCCTTACCAACATCGACGCGCCGACCACATAGTCCAGCCGTTGCTCAAGTGTCTGTGGAGGAAGTGAATGAGTTAGGAGCAGGCCAGTTCCAATGTGGGTGCCTCGGGCGAACCATCGATTGTAGGTTGCTCCGCCACAGGCTTGGATGCGGTTCACATCCGAGTAATAGAGCAAGGTCGAGCCGCACATGCCCGCATCCGGACGGCGCCGCATGTGATCAACCAGCGACGAGAGCGCATCGGGTCGCACGACCGTATCGTTGTTTAGGAGCCACGCAAATTCCACGTCAGGGAAGGTCAGAGCGTACCGCAGTCCCACATTACTCCCGCCGGCAAAACCCAAGTTGTGCCCGACCTGGATTAGCACCAGTCGGGCATCGGGATTGCGTGGCTCCGGGTTAGCGATTTGCGAATGTTCAGAAGAGACGATCGGTTTCGGAACCGGAGAGTCGACGTAACGAGCAAGAGCCGGATTGCTGGCGGAGACAGGAATCTTTCCTTGAGCCCAGAGTCGAATGCGTTCCAACGATCCGTCCGTCGACCCATTGTCGCAAACGACGACTGCAAAATTCGGGTAGTCAAGGTGAAAGACCGATTCCAGACATTCTATAGTGTCTTGCCAGCCATTCCAGTTAACAAGAACGATGTACACCCTTTTCGCGGTCCGTGAGTGTCCCTCGGGATGGGTCGAAGGGCAGTTCACAAGGCAACCTGTCGCCCGGTTTTATTCCTCAGAGCGTCGACAACACCTAGAGCAATTCCTTTAAGCTTGCCGTTCCTGTTCTCTTCCACCAAAATAATCTTCAGGAACTCCGCGACGAAGGCCCTTACTTCGCGGATGAACCACTGCCAGTCGCGCCAGTACCGATGCATCGTCAACAAGCGATTTCGCGTGATGTAATAGCGGCGACTCGCATTGTGGTTGGTCGTGCTGAAGGGCCGTTCACAGAAATTGTGAGTTGTTCGCATTCCTAAGGAATGGAGCAGCAAAGCTTTCGTCGCCTGGACAATTGAATAACCGGCGCGACGGCAGCGAAGAGAAAACTCGATGTCAACGTAGTCCATATAAAAACTTTCTTCGAAAATGCCTATGCGTTCGAAGACTTGGGCGGGAATAAGTGTACCGGACGTCATCGCGGTCAACAAACAATCGTCGCGATCCATAGCCGAAGACAGCTCCGCTCCAGAGGATCGGTCGACGTAGCGCGGCGCGACAATCGCCACACGGCGCGATTGAATCGAGCGGTCGTATGCCTCCAGCAAGGAAGCGACATATTCGGAGTCGCCGACGATGCTGTCTTGATCGAAGAATACGACGTATTGACACCCCCGTGACTGGGCATATTCGATGCCCAGGTTCAGGGCTTTCGCAATGCCCAGGTTCGAACGATTCAAGATTAGATCGCATTCGAACTTGGAGCGCAATTCTTCCAAGGTCGTTTCGACATCGCGCGCTGAGCCGTTATCGATAATCACAAGATGGCTGACCTGGGGACGAATCTCTGCAAGGCTTTCCGTAAGCCCGTCGGATGGGTTGTAGGTGATAATCACGGCACACCCTTGACCATCCGCAATCGTGCGCATTGCTAATTGGCCGCTGGCTTGTGATCCGATGGGAAGGGGCTGAGATTCCAATGCGCCGCGTCCGCGCTCAAGGCCCGGCGATTGTCGACTGGTCCATCCCGCACGCTGGCCAGAATTATGATGTGATAAGGCTTGAGAGTGTCAATACGAATTACGTGGAAACCGGCATGATCAATGAGTTCCAAAGCTGTCCTGGTGTCAAACACATGATGGTGCATCGCACGGTTAACGTGATTCGCCAGACAGCGTTGGTGGAATTGTTCTTTTGTACCGGCCGCCTCATCCTTTGACAGGTCGTGAAGGTCCACAATCTCAGCTAAGTGGGTAAGGTCGTCTTCATTCACTCCGTTTTCAAAATCCTGCATCATGTGAGAGAGGCGAGTCGTAGGACGGCGCCAATCAAACGTGCCGTCTTTGTGTGGCAGGATCAGCAACAAGAGGCCATGATTATTCAAAACTCGCTTCCATTCGGCAAGTGCGCGGAGAGGATTGGCAACGTGCTCAAGGCAGTGGGAGGCCAGCACGCAATCGTAGCTAGACTGGCTAATACCACGCAGATCCGTTGCATCACCAATCAGTTGCGTGCCAGGCGGTCTGCCCAGATGGTAGACAAAAGTGTTACCGGTCCCCACTTGTCCGGTCCAGATTGTATCGCTAGAGTACAAGCAGTTGTCCAGAGAGCCGAGCACATCGTAAACGGGTATGGGACCGGTTGCGGCGAGGATCGAACTGGGGCCGCCGATTTCGAGACCCCGTTTGGAATCGAGATGAGAGCGGTAATCCGCTATGGCGCCTAACTTTTGCCGGAATGGCCGCCGCACAAGAGCCGTTAGACGCGGACCCAGGAGCTTTCGAGCAGCTGTGCGAGCACGCTTCAGAATTCGCATTGCAAATTTCAACTCTTCGCGGCCGATTGGGCTAAACCAAAATGCCCAAACCGTTACTCTCTTCAAAGTTATAAAAGTGCTTTCCCGTCTGCCGTGCAATATCTATGACCGCGCGTTTCACCGCCGGAAAGCTTTCGGTGTCGTGGAAGAGAACACACTTCGCATGCTGCACACTCCAAATTCCGCAAGCAAACGTATCCACATAGGTGTGAACGATGTCGATGTGAATCAGGTCATAGACGCTCTGGTCCCTGGCGATCCACTCGCGGTAGTCACTTCGAACCAGACGGATGTTCTTAAAGCACGCAAGCCGGTCGGAGGTTGATGCGAACAGATCCCGTGGATCGCGCGTGTGCATATCGCCGACAAAGATGTCCACTCCTGTAACGGAGTCGAAAAAACAAGATAGCGCCGCGGTGGAATAGCCATGTTCAACGCCAAATTCAAGACAGCTGCGAGTGCCGATGCCAAACTTCTCCATCAGATCGCCGAGGACACTTTCTATGCCCTTCCACGCCGTAGCGACCGGCAAAATTCTGTCCGGCAGTTGGCGGCGTTGCGGCAGATACGCAAGCACGGGGACCTTGGGTGCAATCACGCCGGTCAAGATCGATTTCCAGTATTCGAGTTCAGCTATCACCGTTGTTCCTTACGAAATCACTGAGCGCAAATGTTGAAAATTGCCCGTCCAAGCTATGCTCTGGAAAATCGGTCACCGTAGCTCTTCTTTGACCCGGTCTGCCAGCTTTTCAAGGAACGAGCCTCCTTCACCTATCTGCGGCGCCCACTTCCTCGTGTGAATCCCCCGTTCAAACACCGCGACACTGTCGTAGAAATGCATCGACATCGTGGACTTGGTAAATTCGGTCGGCGGCAGAGCGCCCCGACTGTGGTCCGCGTTCAACTCGTCGATCAGGGTCTTGCACAATCCGATGAACGTCGATGGCTTGCCGAGTCCCCCTTCATACTCATCCCAGTAGGCGGTATGCAGATCCTCCACCAAATAGACGCCGTTCTTCGCGATTCGGGGATAAAGAAACTGGAAGGTACCGCTGACATGACTCATCACGTGGCTGCCGTCATCAAGAACAATGTCGGGAGGCCCGAATTCATCCATTAAACGCTTTAAGAACTCGTGGTCCTGCTGTTGCCCGATGCGCACCTCGATCTGATCCTCTTCAAATGTTTTGCATTTTGGGTTGATATCGACGCCGACGATTCGGGCGTGGGGACCAAAATAACGCTTCCACATCTGCAGCGATCCACCTTGGCCGCAGCCGATCTCGACAAATGTGAGGGGCTTGGAAACAAAGTCTTTAAAATGGCGCTCATAGATCGGAAAGTAGTGCTTCCATTTATGGATAACCCTTTTGTCGTTGGTAAGAAAATCAGACCAAAGAGTCATCGGATCCGCCTGAGCTCGACACGCCGAAACATATAATCCACAATTTCCTCATTTAGAGCACTCGTTCGATGGTTCTTTGAGACCCAAAGGGTAACATCGGCCGACCCCTTAAACGACGGATCAGATCGCTTCGTTCCTTTCGGGTTAATCCACAGAGCCACGCTAGAGAGAGAGTACTGAGACTCCAAGCGACGGACAAACGCGGACCGAGCACCGGATGAGCAGGGAACGACCAGAGGGGTAGAAGCACCATGGACGGAACAACGATGGCTGCAGGTCTAAGAAATCCTGTCAGAAATAAACGCAAACGAGAGATCGCGAGTGTTTGACGGGTGAAGCGCATGGTGATCGCAAAGTGCAGCGTCACGCTGACGATCGAGCCCAGAAAGGTGCCCACAGCAACCCCAATTGCGCCATAACGGCTGGCCAGGAATATGCTACTACCAAGATTCACAGCGGCCTCAGATATTGCGGTCGCAGCCGCCACTCCCAGCTTTCCCGTGGCAGCGATCATCGTTGCATAGGGCGCACACAAACTGCGGACAAGATTTGCGAAAACGAGAATCCGGAGATATAGGAGAGTGTGGGCGGCGTAGAGTGGCCCAACCCAGGAGCGAAGAAGTGGAAAACCGCAAACCATTAGCGGAAGTGCGGTCAACAGCAGACCCACTGTGGAATATCGGGTGATTCTTGCCAACAGACCTCCCATCTCCGAAGGAGAGCGTTGCGTGCTCATAGCCGAGGATGCCGGCAGGAGGGGACTTAACATCGAAGAGTTGATCAACAGCATAAAGCTCGTTGGCAGCGTGGCGATGGAGTAATAGGCAGTTTGTGTGTAGTCGAAGCGACCTACGATCGCAACGTCGAATCCCGTGACGCACAACATTGCAAAAATCCAAATCGACTGTAGAGAACAGTAACGCGCCATGACCTTAAGCACGGGATAGTCCAACAAATCAAAGGACATGCGAATGTGAGCAGCCTTTTTTCGCCACGCAAATATTTGCAATAGGCCCGTAACAACGGTCACGAGCGCCGCTCCGACCCCCATGGCGACGAGATTACCGTGGCGAGCAACAACTGCAATGACCATCACCGTGAAAAATGCCCGGTTGACGATCGAGATCGCCATGGGAATCCAATAACGCTGGAGCCCAAGAAAAACGCCCGCGTAAACGGAGCACACCAAACCGAAGGAGAGCGAACAACCGACCAGAATTACGCCGATGCGGACTTCATGGTAGAGGCTCGCCGGCATGGTGTGAAATAGCTGAGGAACTTGCCAGGCAAGAACGAGCGTGAGGCAGACGCCCAGCATCCCCGCCAGCAGCATGAGAGCCAGCCCGGCACTGGCGTGACGTCCTGCTCCGGCATGATCGCCCTTAGCGTCAAATTCGGCAACAAATTTGGAAACTGCAGTTTGAATTCCCAAATCGAGATATGAAACATAGGCCGCGAGCTGGAGAATCAGAACCCATGCGGCATAGGTATCGACAGGCAAATGGTGGGTTAGATAAGCGGGAAGCACAAGCGCGACCAGAGAAACCACAACGACACGCACTAAACTGGCCGCCACGTTCCTGGAAATGGTCACGGCAAAACCGCCGGATTTCTCCGGGACTCTGTGGTCCGATAGCAGCGTTTCGGTCATTAGGGTCGTATCACCGCGACCGCCGCGCCTGTCAGAGCCAATTGCGACGAGATCTGAGTGAAGTCACGCAATCCGCGGAGGAACGAGCCGGTGGGAAGCTTATAGGGAACAATGATCTGATCGCCGGGGTAGAGGCGAAGCCGCTCAAACTTGGATCCCGTGAAGAACCCATTGACGCTGGTGGCAGCAACGACCACACCATTCGCGCGCAGGACGAAGGCGTGGTGCATGTCGGAGGACGGTTTCCCCTTGCCCGCGAGGGCTAGATACACCCCGGCGGTGTTGTGGGGATCGAAAATGAATGAGCCAGCGTTGTAGACATTTCCCACCACCGAGACCGTGGAGGGTTTGTGCGGGATGTTCAGGCGGTCGCTGTCTTCCAGCAGTATGTTGGGAAAATCGGACAGGTTCTTATCGCGAGGTTTGACGGGAAGGGAGACGCGCCCGCTCGCGCGGGTGCTGTGAAGCTGGCCGATGATTCCTTCTTGCGATGCCTGCAGTTGCGCCAGTTGCTGCGAGTCGACGGAGCCGGAAGTCGCCAGAGCGGTGGCCGATTGTCGAATTTGCACCTCCATCGTCCGAGCCAGTGTGTCCAAGCTCGCTTGCTGTTCCGCGCGCGCCGATTCGCGGATCAATTCGGAACCGTAGACATAGGCGTCGGGAGTGAGGCCGCCGGCGCGCTCCAACACTGAGTGGAGGGTCTCGTTGTTTTCGAGCTTGTAAACACCCGGACGAACTACCTCTCCCTCCACAATCACGTATTGCGAGCGTTGGATCTGCGGGACGCTGATGTCCCGTTGGGAGAAAATCGTGACGATATCGCCCGCTTCCAATTCCAGGTTGCTGGCCTCGTCGTGTTCGAGAATAGCTTTACGAGGACTCATCCACAGAAGCTTGGAGGAAAGGTCTACTGGATTGACGCGTTGGATGATCGCATAGTCCCAGTTGATTTCGGGAGCATAGCGCCGCAAACCTTCGGCTACACTCTTCACGACATTGGGATTGGCGCCGTTGGACTGGACTCGCTGGCGGCTGCTCAGCGACGTTCCGCCCGAAGCGTCTTGCCCAGACAGAACGTCCGGAAATGTTGACGAATTAGCCGCTCCAGGCGCCCCCGAGAGGGCTCCGGAATCTGGATCGCCATTCGTCGCGCTCTTTTGCACCCCGGTCTTTACTGAATTAGAACCGGAGACGTTACCGCCGGCTGTATCGGTTTGAACCGGATATTCGGTAGAGCGTCCGTTGACTATACCCGCGCGATCGAGCCAATAACGCCGGGTGAGCAAGGCTTGTGCGTCTGGAATCAGATCGCGCACACGCATGCCCGGTTTCCACGGATAACGGCCAGGGTTGGAGACGCTCCCGCGCAAAGTCACTGTGTCTTGAAATTGCGGGACGACCGAAAACACACGGACAATATCTCCGTCCTTGAGAGGAAACGCACGGGATTGGTCGTCGTAAGGAAACTCGAGAATCGTGCGCGCTTTATGTTCCACGAAGCGCTCCACCGTCAGTTTACTGGTGTCGGCCACGGTGCTGAGGTTGCCGGCAATTTCCATCAGGTCGTTCAGGCGGGAGTCGGTCTTCATTTCGTAAATCGCTGGCGTATTCACAGACCCTGATATGGCAACCTGGGGACCGACTGTCGGAATATAAAGAACATCGCCGGACTGGAGACGCACATCTTTGGATGGGTCGCCTTTGATCAGCAGGTCATAAAAATCGAAGTCGGTAACAGTCGCGGCACCCCGACGCACCTGAATATGGCGCAACGATCCTTGTGCTGATGGACCTCCTGACGCGAAAATCGCGTTGACTAGTGTGCTCAGCGCACCAATCGTATAGGTGCCGGGATAGCGGGCGTTGCCCACTACGACAATCTGAATGGAGCGGAGTCGGCCCAGGTTGGCGGTCAGATTGAAATTTTTGAAGACCCTGGAAATTTCACTTTTGAGGCGCTGCTCCAGTTCTGAGTAACGGAGGCCGGCCACAGAAATTTGCCCCACGCGGGGAATCTCAATTTGTCCGGAACGATCCACAATGGCCCGCAAATCGCCATCGATCTGGCCCGAAATCCTGATTTGAAGTTCGTCGCCGGGACCGATGACGTAGTCGCTGGGCATCTGCACTTGGTTGATGGGAGCGAATGTGCTCGGAGGCTGCAAGAACAACGACTGTCCGAACAACGGCAAAACCTGGCCAGCGGAATCAGCAACCATTTGCTGAAACTCAGTTTCCGGCGGGCGGGGGATGCTGGATTGGCCCACCTGCGAGGGATTGAGCGGAGGCGGGATCGTTTGCTCCGGAAATAAGTTTGGCGACGATTTCAACTCGGGCGTACGCAAGACGGGGAACGGTACATCGCGGTTTTGGGTGCCCGCGGACTTTTGAGCTTGCGCTGCGAGACATTGGGGGCTTTGGGCTTGGGAGGAATCCGAACAGTCCTGCGCTGTGCTTTGAGAAGTGCCTTGGGACGTCAGATCGCTCGCGGATTGCGCAAGAGATGCTGAAACACTGAAAACAACCAACAGACCCAGCGCCATTGCTTTTTGCAACATGAAGCGAAGATCTCCTAGCCCTGCCAGATGGCGGACCTCTTTATGGTACTTGAATATGGAATCATCGTGGCTGGACGGACGGGTTGGACCAAATACCTGTCAAAGCAGCGGCCTCGGTTAGGATGCAAAACTGACCCAGCTCGTTGTCTTCACGCAGGCTCGTGTGCTTGTGTGCCGCGCGTGGCTGGCAATCGCATTGCGCGCTAAATAATGCTAGCTATCGCGAGCGCACAACGCGCCAGTCTCCGAGATAAAGCAGACTCTCTGATATCGCAACTCGTTAATCATCCAACCCCTGGTTGAACTGCCGAGTCTAACGGTCGCTACTCCCCATCGGCAAGGATGATCGGATCGAGGGATGTACTGAACGACTCTTTGAACCGCTTTTTCACGAGATCTCCCATGGCTACGAGGAAAAAATCGCCTGGCAAAACCAAGTACGGAAAGACTGCACGCAAGACCGTGGCGAGCGCCATGCGCCGTAAGAAAAGAGGAACCCTCAAATCAGGTCGCGGTGGCAAGGGCGGCGGCACGGTGAAGAGCCGAAAACAAGCGATCGCGATAGGTCTCTCCGAAGCACGCAGGAAGGGCGCCAAGATCCCGCGAAAAAAAAGTTCGTCATAATCGACTTCCCCGAACTCGAAGGTCGTGCGAACCAAGAGTGGAACGAACACCAAATGTCTACGACCCGAGTGCCCCGCGCACCGTCGCCAGCAACTCTTCCCGGCTGAACGGCTTCTGCAAAAACGGCGTATCCCCACGCCGCATCCCCGACGCGCTCAACATCGCCTCCGTAAACCCCGACATCCTCACCGTGCGAATGCGCGGATACCGGACCGCCAAATACCCCGCCAAGTCCGTCCCGCTCGTCCCCGGCATCACAATATCCGTCAGCACCAAATCAATCCGCTCCTCCGAAGACTCGCACAAATCCAGCGCCTCATCCCCACCGCTCGCCATCAGCACCTGGAACCCGTTCCGCTCAAGTGTAATCTGCAACACCTCGCGCACCATCGGCTCATCCTCGATCACCAGAATCGTCACCAGACGCTCGCTCCGGTCCACCCGCCGCCAAGGCCCTTCTCGCATCATGCCCGCCCTTCCGGCGCTCTCATTCGATATCGCCACAGAGCGCAGCAAACTTTAGGCCTCGTATTCGCGGTCGACATAGCCGCGCCGCAAAAAACCCACGGCAAGCCGCAGGCACTCATATCTAATCGCGCAACACCACGCCTATCGCGGCGGTACAAAATTAATGTTAATCTCCGTCTGCACCTCGATCGGCTCGCCATTCAACGTGTACGGACGATACTTCCATTGCCGCACAGCTTCCGACGCCGCGCGCCCCAGGACGGCCGGCCCGCTCACTACCTTCACGTTGCGCACCGAACCATCTTTCGCGATGGTCGCTTGCAGCGCAACCTTACCCTGCGTGTGCATTTGCAGCGCTTGCTGCGGGTAAATCGGCTGCACCCGCTTGATCAGCAAACCGTCCGAAACGCCTTGAGAAATTCGTTGCGAGGATGGCGCGGCGGGCACCGCCGTCGTAGCGTGAGCGATTGTATTCAACGCCTCAGGCTGGCTCGTGCCCCCCAGGGTGGCGATCGAGGGCGCCTCCGCCGTTTCTTGTGGGGCGGACTTCGGCCGTCGAATCTCCGCTTTCACTTCAATCGGCTCGGCAGTGGAAGTCCTGGCATCGGCGCGCGAAGGAACTATCGCGACCGGCGTCGTCACTTGGTCGGGAGCCACTTGCTCGGAAGGCGGTGTCTTGGCTGGCCGCGCAAAACGATTGACCACTTGCGCGGGTGCCTGGCCCGAATCCGGGACCGAAGTCGCGGCCGCCGCATGGCTGGGGACAGTAGCGGGCGTTGCTTCCCCACTGCCAAAGTCCGGCGGGGGCGGTTGCAGCGGACCAGTCACTGCCATAGATGAGGCCGCAGGCTTGTGCAACTGCGACCATCCAAAGTAAAGAGCGCCAGCAACAGCGACTAAAGCCGCGATCGCAAGCAGAGGCGCCTTGCTGCGCTTCGCCGCCGGCCCTCCCGTTAAGTCCAGATCCGCAGAATAGGGCGTCGTCTCAACTGCGACCGGCGCTGCTGTGGCAGGCCGAGTCGCCTGCCCGAAAACAGGAGACTCAAAGAGTTCGGCAACCTCCGCCGACCTGTCCACCTTAGGCGCCTTCGGTAATTCCTTGGCTGGCGCCGTCGCAGCAGCCGCCCCAAAACTCCCGAACTCCTGCGACGACAGCGGAGCTTTCGGTGCCAGAGCGGACCGAACCGCCTCGTTGGCGCCAGTCGTCACTTCCACAACTGAAACACTTTCCGGCGCACTGAGCCCGAAGGAACGGTCAGGTGCCGCTTCAAAAGTCTTGAAATCTAGAGCTTCCAACAGTCCCGCGGAAGCCGCGTCCGGCGCTGGTTGTTGCTCAGCCTCCGTTTCCAAACTTGAGGAAGCCGCCACTGCACGCAAGGCCGAAGGCGAAACCGGAATTCTAGCAGCATCGGTCGGCGGCGCCATCACGTGCCGAGCAATCGAGGGCGCTGCCGGAGCTATCGATGCAGGAGCTGCGGCAGGGATTGGGGCAGACGGCTTGACAGGCGCGCTGAACGCTGGCGCCGGGTAAGCGACTGTTGCGCTTGATGCCGCGGCAGGCGTGGCGCTGGCATTCTTGCGCAGTAGCCCGCGCGCCACGCGGAGCGTGCTCCGAGCCTGTTCGACTGCAATCGGCTTGGTCAACACCAGATTCGCACCAATCCGGAACGCTGCCGCAACTCCCGCTTGCCCTTCCACCAGCGCGACCATGAGCGATGCCTGATTGGAAGCCGAATTTCGCGCCGCCTTCAAAAGAAGGCTTGCGTTCTCTTCGCTTTGACAGTCCACCACCACGGCATCAAAGGCTTGCGTGGTCAATTTTTTGACCGCTGCGAATGCCTCGGAACTAGGCTCCACCTGGAACTCCAGTTCGTTTAGAACTTGAGTAATCGTGCGTGCAGTCTTCTCGTCCTGGCAGAAAAGGAGGGCTAAGTAACTCATGCAATAAATCCTAGCCCATTGGTGCGGAGCGGCAAGTTACCGCTGTAATTAGTCAGCTTTACACTTCCGTAAGTCCACCGTCTTTAGTAATCAAAGACTCCCGCGCACTCTTATCTCCACTTAGCCAACTGCTAGCGGCGACGCAGGACTCCGCGGCACAAACGCATTCATCGACGGCGCGATCCAAGGCTGCTTTTATCGGCACTCAATCGCTAGTGGAAACGAGCGCCAAATATTTTGCCGCGTCCCTAAGGTGCTCCGGTAAGGCCTAGCGGGAATCTAGCCTGTTTCAATTCGCCAAACACTCGATTCGCACCTGTACGAATCCTGAGCTAACTATCTGTACCCTTTCGCCGCTGCAATGAACTAGTGGAATCTGGCCAAACTCAAGTCTTGACAACTACAGTCGAGCAGCATTCGCGACTCACCTTCCCAATCTAGAGGACTGAGGCGCGCAAAGATGCACCCCGAAAGTAATCGGACGAAGCAACAATTGGTCGGAGGTATCAAGTTATGAAGACGCGCTGGGCTCTCCCCATTTGCATCGCGGCCCTGGCTCTGGGACTCACAGCCTGTAACTTGGACCCCACCAAGACCTCCACCGCCACCGCCCCCGGCGTCAGCGTGAAGGTCGCGCCACCCAACGCCAGTGTCATCGTGCAGGCTACTCAGCAATTCACCGCAACTGTCACCGGCGCCACGAATCAGGCGCTTACATGGTCGGTGAATGGCGTCGCCGGAGGAAATAGCACGGTAGGAAAAGTCAGTAGCACCGGCCTGTACACCGCTCCTATAACCCTCCCCAGCCCGGCCAGTGTGACGGTTACAGCTACCAGTATCGAGGACACCAAAGCCGTCGCCAGTTCCGCTGTTGTACTCATGGCAAAGTCTGGAACCTCCGGAATCTCGATCGTCGTCACCCCGGCCAACCTGCATGTGACGGCGGGAGCCACGCAACAATTTACCGCGACCGTGACGGGCACAGCGAACCACACCGTCAATTGGTTCGTCGACGGACGGCCGGGCGGAAACGCAATTTTCGGGACCATCAGCAGTACGGGCCTGTATAACGCTCCTACATCTGTTCCAGCTCCCCCGACAATCGCGATTGTGGCGCAAAGCGTGGTCGATACTACCAAACTGGGGGTCGTCGATGTCGGTCTGCAACACCTTCCGATCATGATTGCCATTTCGCCTTTGAACGTAACTGTGAACCTGGCGCAAACCCAGCAATTTACGGCGACCCTCAAGGGAACTTCCAACACCGCCGTCACCTGGATGGTAAACGGCATCACTGGAGGAAACGCCACGACTGGCACAATTAGCGGAGGTGGCCTCTATACGGCTCCAGCCTCGCTTCCGAATCCGCCCACCGTAACCATTACCGCCGTTAGCTCCGCTGATCCGTTTTTCAGGGCCGCCACCCTCACCACCATCTTCAATTCCAACCCGCTCGTCTCCGATGCGGCCGCCGCTCGGTTTCTGGAACAAGCCAGCTGGGGCCCGACGATCCCCAGCGTCGCCCTGGTAAAAGCCGTCGGCTTTAACGCTTATCTCGATCAGCAACTCACCGCGCCTGCCTCCCCTTGGCCGGACCTAGCGACCAATGACGGTCTCGACGTCATGCAGAGGCGATTCTTCGTCAATGCCATGACCGGGCAGGATCAACTCCGTCAGCGCGTCGCATTCGCCCTCGGCGAGATCATGGTCATCTCCAATCACAAGGTCGATTCGCACGGTTTCCCTCCCTACATCCGCATGCTGCACCAGGACGCCTTCGGCAAGTACTCCACGCTCCTGAAAGATGTCACCCTAAGCCCCTCCATGGGTTACTACCTGGATATGGTCAACAACGATAAGGCGAATCCCAATAACGGAACTCTGCCCAACGAGAACTACGCTCGCGAAATCATGCAGTTGTTCTCTATCGGTCTCAACCGCATGAACGCGGATGGCTCGACGCAGACCGACGCCTCCGGGAATTTAATCCCCACTTACACGCAGGACACGATCCAGAACCTGGCCGCCGTCTTTACCGGCTGGACTTACCCGACCGCTCCAGGGAAGACGAAGCAATTCCATAACCCGCAAAACCTGACCGGTCCCATGGAATCGAATGACTCGGATCACGACCAGAATCCAAAAACTCTGCTCGACGGTGTCACTCTCCCGGGCGGCCAAACCGCCGCAGCGGATCTGGACGCTGCATTGCAAAACATCGTCAGCAATCAAAACGTCGGCCCGTTCATGTGCCAGCGCCTGATCGAACAACTGGTCATGAGCAATCCAAGCCCGGCCTACATGACCCACTGCTCCGCCGCTTTTGCCGACAACGGCTCCGGCCAGCGGGGCGACCTGAAAACCGTAATCAAAACCATCCTCCTGGATCCGGAAGCCCGCCGTGGAGACGATCCCACGCAGCTCACCGCGAGCGACGGAAAACTCAAAGAGCCCATCCTGTTTATCAACGGCCTCCTGCGCGCACTGAATGCCACTACTGATGGAGACAGCCTGAACAATTGCTCCTCCAATATGCGCGAAGACCTCTACAATTCCGTCTCCGTATTCAACTACTATCCCCCCAACTATCAGCTCGTCGGCAACAACCTCTTTGCGCCGGAAATGAAGATTTACAGCACTCCCACGGCAATGGAGAGAGCGAACTGCGTTAACGGGTTCGTTTTTTGGAACTCACCTGGAACCACCAAGATCGACTTCACCCCGTGGAATACCTTGGCCTCCGACAACACCAAGCTGCTCGACGCACTCAACACAACCATGATGCACGGCGCCATGCCGGATGCCATGCGGCAGGCGATTATCACCGCTTTAAACGCGCTCGACCCGGCGGACTTGAAGGGCCGGGCCAAGACAGCGATCTATCTGATCGCGACTTCGCAACTCTACTCCGTGCAGCACTAAGTGGTACTAGATTTTCAGAAGGACTCTAAGGAGAAACGGCATGGCCCCAATCAATCGCAGAGATTTTTTCAGAATGGGATGTTGCGGGATGGCAGTCGGGTATGCCGCCAGCTTCAGCCGCTTTGGTGTCATGAACGCGTTCGCCCAGACACAAACTGACTATAAAGCACTGGTCTGCATCTTCTTGAACGGCGGCAACGATTCCAACAACATGATCGTCCCCGTCGACAATGCGGGCTACGCCGCTTACAGCAAAGCGCGCGCTGGCCTCGCTCTGAGCCAAGGCTCCTTGCTGCCCATCCAGCCCACCAGTGCCGGCACGCCCTTCGGCCTTCACGCCAAGCTCCCGGAACTGCAACAGCTCTTCAATCAGAAGCACCTCGCCGTCATGGCCAACGTCGGCACTCTCATTACTCCCGTCACCAAGAAAGATGTGCAGTCGGGGGGCGTCCAGTTGCCGGATAATCTTCTTTCCCACCTCGATCAGCAATTGCAAATGCAGAGCGCCCAGTTTTCCGGCGGGCTCCCGGAAATCGGCTGGGGCGGCCGCGTTGTCGAAATTCCCAGCGTCCAGGCCTTGAACGCTTCCGCTCTTCTGCCGGCCTGCATTTCGCTCGACGGTCAAAACGTCTTCGCAGATGGACAAACAGCGCGCCCGGCCATCGTCCCCCCCGGCAACGTCACCGCGCTCGATGGAATCAATCTCAACAATACGGCGGACGCCGCTCGCTATAACGCCATGCAGCAAATGCTGACCTTCGATTCCGGCCTCTCCCTCGTCCAAACTGCCAACGGAACCATGCAAAATGCGTTCCAGGATACGAAGGCTCTTTCCGATGCCTTCGCTGGCGCGTCCCAACTGAAGACCGTATTCCCGCAGAACAGCTACCTGGCCGCGCAGTTGCAACAGGTTGCCAGAATCATTCAGGTCAGGCAGGCCCTGGGCCTGGGTCGTCAGATCTTCTTCGTTCAAACCGGCGGATACGATACCCACAGCGATCAGCTCAACGCCCACAATAATCTCTATGCCGACCTCTCGAAATCGCTGAACGCCTTCTATCTGGCGACCCAGGAGATGGGCGTGCAGCAACAAGTAACGTCGTTCACACTGTCGGACTTCGGCCGCGCCCTCCAGCCCGATTCCACCACGGGAACTGACCATGCCTGGGGCAGCCATCTGATCGTACTGGGCGGCGCAGTCCATGGCGGCGATCTCTACGGAAAGTTCCCGACCCTAGCCCTCGGCGGCCCCGACGACGCGACCAACCAGGGCCGCTGGATCCCCACGACCTCGCTCGACCAGTATGGCGCAACCCTCGCGTCCTGGTTCGGCGTCCCCGACGCAGACTTGGTCTCAGTCTTCCCGAACCTAGGGAACTTCACCACCCCCAAGTTAACCTTCATGGGCTAAGACAGGAGAATCTGAAGAGATATCAACACGCGAATCGGGCGGCGTCCCTGACGCCCCAGCATCAGCTCGCGCCAGAGGCAACGGCAATCTTTGCCGGAGTTGATTCATCCTTGGAAATCTCCTCCACGTGAGGGCCCAGGGTCGTTACGGCGGACGCTAAGATGCCGTTGCCGAAAACACCGGTGACGATGCTCTCCCCGTGTATGGTTTCGCCAGGGGGCAAGAGACCTACCGCTCGATTTCTTCCTGACCCCTTCGCATGGTAGAGCCCAGAGTCGGCGAGCAGCAGCACCTGCTCATGAGGCACGAGCCTTGGCTCAAGTTCCATCCATGGAAAAGTCGCCCATCCAATCGAGCAAGTGATGCGGAGAACTTTCTTGCCGCCTTCTACACGATAGATCTCGGACCCAATCGAATCGAGGACACGACTTGCCAGAATGTGGGCTTCATTTCGGTTCGTGTAACGCGACAGCAGCAGAAACTCCTCGCCCCCCCAGCGGATCACGGCATCAGACAGCCTCGCCGCAGAGCGGATGCGCCGCGCGACTTCCGCGAGAACCTGGTCGCCCACCTTGTGACCGAACAGATCGTTGACCCGCTTGAAGTGGTCGATGTCGATCATATAGAACACGAGATCTCGATTGCGGAGGTCCGGAGATTGGGCACTCGCAAACGAACGCAAAACCTGCTGCACATCGGTTTCGATCGAATTGGTAAAAAATCTCCGGTTGCGAGCACCTGTGAGCAGGTCGGTCACCGAAGCGTCCAGCAACTCATGATTGACCTGGGCTAACGCTCGCTCCAGCCGACTTTGTTTCAGAATTCCGACAAAGGCTAACACCACAACCGCACCCAGTGAGAGCACGACACGGAATTTCCACACGGAGTCTGGCAGACTCCGGTCCAGGAACGACCAAGTCGCAACCAACGGCAGGATCAGAGTTACAGGAGCAGCCAGACGCGAAGCCCACCGCCAGTAACGTTCGCTTTCTGGATCACCGCCCTCCGACACGGGTTCCAGACGAAAAGCCATCAGCGCGGCCAAGGTCATTCCCGCAAGGCAGGCTGCCGTCGTCGCATCGTACCAACTGCCGCTAAAGTAAATCCCTGCATCTGCGAGCGTATCCACCACGTACTCCATGACGGTGTCGAACGCGACAATGCCAGTCAGCAGAATATAGAAACGTCTCCATCGCCCGGAACTGTGCTTCCACCCGAGTATGACGACAGACAACAGGATCACGTCTTCGGCCAGCGCTAGGAACTTGTAGGCAGCCCCGTAGGACCGGGGCTCGGGAGCCAGGTACTGCCATGGAATCACGAGAAATAAATACAAGTAAACCCCTGCCAACAAAAAGAAAAGTAGGTCAAGTGTCCCCAGACTCTGATGTTGCACAGTTGGCTCCGCGTGAGGCCGCAGAGCGAAACCGAGTATCAGCGCGGTCCAGGCAAGGAACACGCAGGCATCCCCCAGATACATCGAAGGCGTTTGCTTCACCACTAATTCCCAGTGCATCCACAGAATCTGTCCGCAGGCTTCCGTGGCGTAACCTCCGCCCAGCAGGATCCACACCCAGCGCTGCCGGCGGTTGACGGTGAATGCATTTCTGCCGAAAGCAGCGGCAGCCGAAACCATTAATCCAAAGGTGATCCAATCGGTAATCGCGGTGAGCCCATAAGATTTCGGAAGCAGCATCGACGCACCCGCCTGCGCGATCACCAGGCAGACGACGGCGACGGCCCAAATCTTCGAGCTCAATCGAAGACGCACTAGTTCCCCCGATAATGGAATTACAGCCTGTTATCAAGAGGAACCCAAGTGACAAAAGTAACGATGGCAGTTGCGGGGTGCGACTTGGTTCGGCGGCAGCCCTAGTGGACGGTAGGATGTCCGACCCTTCCGCTGAGCGAGATTATCTAGCAATTACCGTACCGACGAGCCGAATTCGCGGGAGTACTCTTCTCGCATGTCGAGTGCTAGCGAAAGAGGCCACAATGTGCAACTGCATTCGGACCGGATAATGGAATTAGCCAGACGCGCGGCAAGCGAAACAGATTCCGCCAAATTGCTTGCTTTGGTGAAGGAGCTGAACGAGGCTCTGGTGGAAAAGCGTGTTCGCCCTAAGGGCAACGGAACAGAACCGCAGCACACCGAACTCAAGCGCACCGGCTGAAACTGCGTCATGCCCCCGCGACGGATGAAATAGTACAGGGCAAAAAGCCCTAGGGAAATATACGCGACTCTATATCTAGACCTAGACGAATCGCTGTAGGCCACAAATCGAACGGGAAATGTAAACTAATCGCGCTAAGCTCGAGTGCAGCGCGCCATGCCCCGTCGAATGGAAGATGAAATCCGCAGCCTGTGCCAGCAGATTCTTGCTGGCAAGGACGACGAGCAACAGATTGCAAGGCTGGCCCAACTGCGCCGCGCCTTACACCTGCACATCGAACATCTGCGCGCCCGCGTGATCGATTACCCCTTTGGAACAGAACGACGGCACCCAGAGCGAACTTCGCGGCCAGCAGACCTCGGCGGATAAACCCCACGGCCCCAGCTATCGTCGGCGGAGCCCATGATTAGTCGATGGAACACAACCTGCCAGGCGAAGAATCGACCGACAGGAGAGCCCGCCGCCTGAGTTGCCCGCGCAACAATGCTAAGTTAGAGAATGGCGCGCCTGATCTCTTTCCAAACAATCGAGACGAATTCAGGAAGGTTAGTAACTATCCCCGCGCACCAGAACATTCAACGATTGGCTGGCGGTGCTTCCACCCCACACCGCGCTACCACCCCATACCGCCGAGCCGCCCCACACTGCCGATCCGCCCCACACCGCGCTCGTTCCGGACGAAGTATCGCCACCCCAAACCGCGGAACCGCCCCATACCGCCGAACTGCCCCAAGGCGAACCCTGCATCGCCTCACCCACGAAGGCGCTGCCTCCCCACACCGCGCTGCCTCCCCACACTGCTGAGCCACCCCACACCGCCGACGCGCCCCACACCGCTGACGAATCCTGCACGAAATAAACATTTTGCGTCAACGCATCAAGCTGTACCGTCGGCGACTTCGCCAGACCGGTGCTCAGGTCGGTGTTGAGCAGAGCAGCCTGCAGATCCAAATATCCAGCGCCCACGGTGAAGATATCGTTTTGCTCCGTATAGCTAGCCTTGGTAACGGGATCGACATACGTGCTGTTCGGAGCCAATCCTTTATATGCCGTCTTCATCAGCCGCGCCTTCACCTGATCCGGCGTCAAGGTCGGCTGTTTCTGTAACAGCAACGCTGCGGCAGCGCTCACAACGGGCGTCGCCATGCTCGTCCCGCTTAAAGTGAAGTAAGCCATCGATCCCGAGGCCGCGGCGCCCGTCGTGTAGTAACTCAAAGGAACAAGGTTGCCCGTGTAGGCGGTCGCGATGAACGAGTTCGGGGCGGCCAAAACCGAAATCACTTTATTGCCCGGCGCGACAAGGTCGGGCTTAACGATGTGATCGATGAGCGTCGGCCCCTTCGAACTGTAGCTCGCGATCTGATCGTCGGCGCGCGTCGGAGTCCCCATCGACTTCATGGCTCCCACGGTAATAACGTACGGATCGTTTCCGGGCGACGTGATCGTCGCATATCCGTCCGTTCCAAAAGAGTTGTCGCGACCGTCGTTGCCCGCCGCCACTACCACGACGATTCCCGCCCGGTAGGCCGCCTCCACCGCCTGGCAGAGAGGATCCAGTTTGTAACTTTCAAACACTGGACGGCCCAGGGAAAGATTGATCACGCGAATGTTGTACTTGCTCTTTAACTGGATCGCAGCGTTGATGGCGGCGATCACCGAGCTATCGGTACCCTGGCCGTTTCCTCCCAGCACTCGCAGGTTTACGATGTTGGCGTTCGGCGCAATTCCCTTGAACGTCTGCGTGAACGTTGCGCCGGTCGAGTTGTAACCGTTGCCGGCAACAATTCCAGCCACGTGCGTTCCGTGGCCGTAAACGTCCAGAGTCCCATTGCCATCGTTGACCCACGACTGTGCATAGACGATGCGCGAGGCGCCACTACCAAACTTGTTGAGATCCGACTTCTTGAAACCTGCCGTCTTTTTGTCTCCCAAGCCGCTATCAATCACGGCCACCGCAATCCCGCTGGCATCGAGCCCCCGGCTCCACGCATATGGCGCATTCACGGCCGGAGCGGAGTTGTTGAGCGACCCGCGCAGCTTGCGGTCCGGCGACACAAACAGGACATCAGGATCGTTGGACAAAGCAGCCGCCCGATTCGCAGGCAGCGAAACGTATAAGTCTCGAACCAGCGGCCATTCCGCCTTGACCTGGCCCGAGTGGCTCTGCACACGAGACTTATGAGAAGTCCCCGGCACCACCCGATACTGCACAATCACGTCGACCGTCTGGCTACCCTTTCGACCCTTAAGCTCTCGCGCCAGTTTACCATCCTCACCCAAAGCTGCGAGGCTCGCAAGGAGCACAATTGCCAGCACTGAGACGACCGATCCGCCCCAGAATCGCCAATGCGGCGCCAAATCACACTTGTCCTTCATGCCCTAAGCCAGTGCAGGTCGAGCACCAGCGATTATGATCGCTAAGCTATTGATTCCACAGACTAATCCACGGCCCGGCGACTCCGTCCGCGCCAGGTTGTCCACCCTCCAATGCCCTCCCGGACAACTTGTCCCTGCTTCGCTCAGCTTGATTAGGGCTGCTATAATCGCGAAACTGACGCAAAGACGTCAGCATCGGGGCGCGGTACCCAAGTGGTAAGGGAGAGGTCTGCAAAACCTTTATGCGTCGGTTCGATCCCGACCCGCGCCTCCATAAGTTTCCCGCAAAAAACCTGCGTAGTATCAGTCTCTCGCTTACAAAC
>Ga0137418_10000705_pt1 | contig 30322 bp, 29 predicted proteins | sample CZODoug3_1_2_16f_FD_122242 | JGI IMG/M metagenome (GOLD analysis project Ga0137418, IMG submission 122242) | Vadose zone soil fungal communities from Angelo Coast Range Reserve, California, USA - CZODoug3_1_2_16fungal (Hybrid Assembly) | ecosystem: Environmental > Terrestrial > Soil > Vadose... | reverse complement strand
GGCTTCCGCGCCGACCAGGGGCCTGACCTCATCGGTCAGCTCCAGCAATTCAAAAATCCCGGCACGCCCGCGATAGCCGGTGCCGCCACAGCGTTCGCAACCAACCGGGCGATATATCGTCTCGCCGGCTGCAAAACCCAGAATCCGATAACGCGGATCGGCGACAATATCCGGTTCGGTCAGCTCATGCGTGCTCTTGCAACCGTCGCATAGGATGCGGACCAACCGCTGGGCAACGACGGCGCGCAACGTCGATCGCAGCAGAAATCCCTCGACGCCGAGATCCAAAAGGCGCGGCACAGCCGCAGCCGCGGTCTCGGTGTGGAGCGTTGACAGCACGAGATGGCCGGTCAATGCCGCGTGGATGGCGATCTTTGCGGTTTCGCTGTCGCGGATTTCACCGACCATAATGACATCAGGATCCTGGCGGACGAACGCGCGCATCGCCGTGGCGAAGGTCAGCCCGATCGCCGGCTTGACCTGCGACTGGTTGACGCCCGGAATCTCGTATTCGACGGGATCCTCGATGGTAAGGATCTTTCGCGTCGGCTCGTTCAGGATCGACAGCATGGTCGCGAGCGTCGTGGTCTTTCCGCTTCCGGTCGGGCCCGTGATCAAGATCAGCCCATGCGGCAGCGCCAGCAGACGGCGCAACGTCGCTTCGTCGCGGCCGAACAATCCGATCTTGCTCAAATCGAGCAAGCCGCGATCGCGAGGCAGCAGGCGGATGACGACGCTCTCGCCGTGCTGCGTCGGCATGGTGGCGATGCGGACATCGATCTCAGCCCGTCCGACCCGCGCCCGTGCGGCGCCGTCTTGAGGCAGCCGGCGTTCCGCGATGTTAAGTCCGGCCAGGATCTTGATACGGGAGACGACGGCCTGCGGCGGCGCATCGCCTGGAAACGGCACGGCGCGGAGGATCCCGTCAACCCGCATTCGCACGACAAGCGCGGCCCGGAATGGCTCGATGTGGATGTCGCTCGCTCGCAGTTCCATGGCGCGCTCAAGCAAATCGTTGACGGCCCGGACCACTGGAGCCCCGCTCGCCAGATCGCGCAGGCTGTCGATGTCGTCGTCGCCGGAGCGATGCTCCGGCTCATCAACGTCCACCACTCCCGCCGCCGTGCGTTCATCGAGTCGCAGCTCCAGAACCGTGGCGATGTCGTCGAAGGATGCAACGGCGATTGCGACGGGACGTCCACAGACGATCTCCGCTGCTCTGATCGCGGCGCCGTCGGCCGGGTCCGACACCGCCAGGCCGAAGCCTTCGCCCCCCACGCGAAACGGGAACACCGAAGATTCTCGCAAAAATCGCGGCGAGAAGTGTTCAACCGCTCCGACAACATTCATCAGCTCCTGCAGGCCCAGGCACGGCAACCTCCAGAAGCCCGCCACCTCATCCGCGAATTTTCCGGCCGGCAGATCCGATTTCTCCCATAACTCTCGAAGTCCGTTTCCGGACGCCGCTTCCACGGAGCTGACGCCCCGCAATTTCACCCTCGCGGCATCCGGTATCCGTTCGAGCAAATGCAGGCGAAATTGCTCTACCGAGTGCTTTGAGGTCGCAACCGTCACGCTCTCTACTGCCGATGACCTTGCACGGCTCGGAACCGACTTCGACATGTCGCTACTTCGCTCCGCCGCTTCACATATTTGCGGGCTTGAAATTAAACGTCATGCCGGTTTCGACCTCGACCGGACGTCCCAGCCTGACATAGGATTTGAATTTCCACTGACGCAGGGCTTCCTCGATGTTTCGCCGTTGCGCCGCCGAGGCGCGTATCACGTGAACATGCTTCACACTGCCGTCCGTCGCCACGATCATTCGCACCGGGATCGATACGGCCTTCGCGCCGACGTCATCAGGCTCCACCCGGTGCACAACATTTTCGGAGGTCGCATAGCCCGCAAGGCATTCCGGAACGGGATCGGACGTTTTCTTTCGCACCGACGCGAGATTGTCCAGCGACCTCACCAGACTCGCCAGAAATTCGGGATCTCGGCTGGTTAGATTGAACGTCAACACGTGGCAGCGAATCTCGATCGCGATCATTGAGCGAAAAAGTCCGACCCCGCTGAAATCGACGCGGTAGCCGGGGCGCCCTCCAACGCTAACCTGGGCAGGCTCGCTGTCGATCGTCATGCCGTCGACCGCCGACATCACCTGACGAAATTCGGCGACGACGTTCTTCACCTCTGACGATTCCGGGGCGAAGAACATGTCCTGTGCAACGACCAGAACCGTTCCGACGAAATCGTGCTTCGGAGCCCATGTTCCCAGCACATAGTAGCCGGACTGGGTGGGCCCCGGTCCCGCCAATCCCTCGGTCCATCCCTCAGGTAACCGGTAGGACAGATCGAAATAGTCGCTGACAAAAACTCCGTCCGCGACTTTTCCATCCTCGGGATTTGCCGATTGCCAGGCGGCGGCGTCGTAGGATGAGGGCACGGCACCGTAACGCACCGCCCCCAATCCTGCGAGGCACGCCGCCACGCCCAGATATACCCACGTACGCATTGTCGCGCGAGCGGTTTACAACGAGCGCAGATAGTTCAAGAGCGACTGCTTATCGTCCCGCGACAGCAGATTGTAGTTGTTGATGACCGTGTTGGCTTCCGATCCACGGCTGGCGTGCTGCTGGATCGCTTCTTGCAGGTCTTTGGTCCGGCCGTCGTGGAGGAAGAAGATGCGCTGGCCGACGCCCCACAACGGGGCCGTGCGGAATTCGTTGCCATTGGCGCTTCCCTGCGACACGCCGTCGGCCAATCCGGTCCCCATTTCGTGCACGGCAAAATCGCTGAAAGGCTGGATCGTAACGTTGCTTTGCCCCGTCAGCGGCGATTTCTCTGTCGTGAGGGTCTTGGTGTGACACGCCTGACAGCCGACATTGGAAAAGACCTGGCCCCCGCGGGTTAACGAGGCACCTGACGACGCGGGCGACGACGACTGGGCCGCCGCCGAGCCTGCAGCTGACGGCAACACGCTCGAAGCGTCCGCCGAGGCCGACGCCATCAAGGTCGATGTCGCGGTCGCCGCTCCCGTTGTTGTTGTCCCGCTCGCCGCTCCCGTTGTCGCGGTCGCTGCGCCGGTTGTCGCGGTCGCTGCGCCCGTTGTCTGACCGGCCGGTGCTGCCTGGGCGACCGGTGTAGCCGTCGCCGACGCCGGGGTTGGCGGCGCAGAAAAGCGCATGAATGCCGCGAACAGGTCGATGTCGTTCTGGAAGCTCGCAGCCGGGCTCGCGGTGTTCTCCGATACCAGCGGAGTACTATCGTTCGGAGTAACCTTGAACTGGCAGGCAGGATCGCTGTCGCGCTCATTCTGGAAGAGCTCGTTGGTTATGCCCATTTCCACGTTGTAGGCTTCGCCGGAGAACAGCAGCAACGATTTGTTCTGCGCCTTCCAGCCGAACCGCGCGATCGTGCCGTCATTTCCGTTGTGATTGAAACGTCCGGAAATGCCCAGCGCCCGTTTCTGCTGCGCATTGGCGGCCAGCGCCGCCTCAAGCGTGCCATCAGAGACGTTCTCCACCAATCCTAATCCGAAGACCGGGGTCGGGATCCTAAATACGACGTTATTGCGAGCGAGTTCGGCCGCAAAATTCGGCTGAGCGATGTTGCAGCCGGCCGCATCGGAACGCCCGGTGATCACAAACAGACTATGCACGCCGCCATCCGGTGATCCATCGCGATTGCGCACGAAACGCGCCTCACGGATCGGCCCGTTGGCCGTGACGAATGGTGGCACGACGTTCTTCGCGCCCATCAAGGTCGCGACCGCTACTTGTGGATTTGTGGCCGGACTCGTGCCTCCGATCGTAGGCTGGGAATGGCACCCCGAACAGCTATCGAGATTGAACCTCGGACCCAGGCCGTCCGGGCCAGCGTCGACTTCCTGGAAGACTTCCTTCGCCACATCGAAATATTGACGCTCCACGTCGTTGAGGCCCGGCAGCGCTCCTCCCACTCCGGGATCTCCGCCTCGCACACCCGGGTCGGTGGCCCCACTACGCGACGACGCGCTGCCGGAGTTATTGTTCTGCCCTCGAGCGGCTGCATTGACGGTCACCGCATTGGTCGTCGCCGCATCGGTGGTCGCCGCATTGGTAGTCGTGGTGCTAGTGGTCACCGCGTTCGGGTTCGTATTCGAAACATTCTGGGCTAACGCCCCTCCCGACCATGCGACTGATCCCAACAACATGGCGGCTAAACCCGCGTGCGCGCGTGCGCGCGTCAACTTGATCGTTTCCATTTGTCGCTCCCCGAAGTTCTACGGTGCATCGAGGAAAGCCTTTGTTCCCGACATTTATTGGACGCGGGCCGCACGAAAATATGAAGTCATTATGTTTCTGCGGCGACGAAACACGGCAACCAAGCAAGGGGCTGTCGCTTCTCTCAGTTAGGATTCTTCTTTCAATTCCTGAAATGCTCTTCGTCATGATAAGTTGTGCTGACGATATGTCGTGGATGTCGTGGCTCATCACCACGCGCGTGTTTTCACAGCGCAAACAAAATCGCTGCGCCAATCCGATTCGGACGCTAGGACACAAATATCATCCGCAGCGGACGCCGAGCATTGTTTTCGCTCGGCGTCGCACTTCGTGCTTATTTATCAGTGGTCTTCAACGACTTCAGATACCGCTCTGACTCTCTCTCCTGGTTCTGATTATCGCGTTACACTTTCCGCATAAAATACGATCCACAGCGCCGGACACAGAAACGCTCCGAAGGGTATCTTCGTCGTCCGCATGACAGCTTGTCCGCTCAAGCGCGCCAACATCACCGTCACCAGCGCGCCGCTCGTCGCAAGGCCAAAACACAATGGGATCGCCTCGAGTGGCAGCCACGCCCCGATCGCGGCCGCCAGTTTGACGTCGCCCAAGCCCAGGCCCTCGGTTTGCCTGCTCCAGGCGTAGCCGCCGCGAAACAGCGCCAGCGCGCCTGCAACGCCGGCGGCGCGCGCGATCGCCTGCCCTGCGGCTGCCCACGGGTCCGCTGTATCCAGCAACGGCGCTGCTAGAATGCCGCAAAAGACGGCGCCAAACGTAATCAGATCTGGCAGCAGAAATGTTCTCGCGTCGACATCAGCTCCGGCGATCATCAAAGTCCCGAGCACGGTCGAAGCAATGGCGGCCGGCCACGGCAACGACAACGCGGAGATCAGGCCGATGACACAGGCCCCGCCGATCAGTATCGCTGGGTCCGGGCAGAGGTCATCCTCCGATCCAACCGCCTCGCCTGCTTCGACCTCGATCATCAATCCAGCTTCTGCACCCTGGTGCCGTCAATGACGCTGCGACCGCCACGCATCGATTGCAGCCGTTCCCGGAATTCTTCGGTGACCGCGCCGGCATCGACACTGTTCCGGATGAGCTTTGTTTTGATGAAGATGATGATCTCGGACCGCGTCTTGGTGTTGGATGTGTTTCCAAACAGGTCGCCGAGAAACTTGATTTCGCGAAGGCCCGGGATGCCCGACTGGGTCTTCTGATTGCGTTCGCTGATGAGACCAGCGAGCAGCACGGTCTGACCGCTGATCACCGAAACAGTGGAGTGGACGCGGCGCTGGGCAATCGTCGGCGTCAGCGTCTGTTGATCGGCGTTGACGACGTTGGAAATTTCCTGGTCGACTTCGAGCTGAACCGAGCCGTTACTGTGAACGTGGGGCAGCACTTTCAGGATGACGCCGGTATTGCGCATCTGGATCGTGTTGACGATCGGCGTGGCCGCATTGGAAAGAACCGCGGCTGAGCTGGTCGTAATCGGAATTTCGTCGCCCACCTGGAGCAGGGCCGGCTGATTGTCGAGCGCGACGATCGATGGCGACGACAGTACCTTGACGTCCGTTATGTTGGACAAAGCGTTGAGGATGAAGCGTGGCTGATTTTCCGATCCCAGCAGAAGATTCAAGCCGGGCGCCACACGCTGCAGCAGCGCCGATTGAGCCGCCGCCTGGCCCGCGCCCAGCAAACTGACCGAGCCCTTGTCGTTGCCGAGCCCGGCATTCTTGCTGGTAAGGAAGGCCTGGACGCCGAACTGCAAATCGTCCGTCAGCGTGACTTCCGCGACCGTCGCATCGATCGATACCTGCAACTGCGGCCGGTCGAAGTCGCGTACCGCACGCTCGACGACCCGATAGTCCTCTTGGTTGGAATAGACCACGATCGAATTATTGGCGGCATCGGCTGTAATCCGCATGTTCTGAAACGTTCCGCGCGGGACATTGCCGCCGGAGGCAGCGGACGAACTGCCGGAGGAGTCCGCCTCGCTGCTCTTGCGATCCGAGAACGATTCGAAAGCGGCCGCAATCGGATTAGCGCCGCGATTGTCGGAGCTGCCACTTGCTGTTGTCGCCGCGCTCCCGCTCGACGAGCCGCGATCGAGAGAATCGAGGCGGGACTGGGCACTCTCGACCCCCGGTGCAATCTGCTTCGTAGCGGCATCGGCGCCGCCCCCGGATCGTTGACCGACGAAAATATCGTTCAATATCTTCGCCACCTGCGTCGCATTGCCGTGTTTCAGACGGAAGGTTCGCAGCGTTGTCCCGGTCGTATCGGACCTGTCGAGGCGATGAACCCATTGCGTGGTCTGGGCCAGCAGCTTCGGATTTTTTGTGACCACCATCACCGCATTCATCCGCGAGATCGGCTGGAAGCGGACCACACCCTGTCCCAATCCGCCCTCGTTCGTTTCGAATACCCGCTCAAGCTCTCCGATCATCGTCTCCGGCGAGGTCGATTTGAGCGGATAGACGCCGACCGACTGGTTTTGCAGCCATTCCACGTCGAAGGTCGCGACCACGTCGAGCGCGGCCTGACGCTCTGCGGTCGTACCCTGGATCAGCAGCAGATTTCGGGACTGGACCACACGAATAGCGCCCGGACGTGACAGAAAGCTCTCGGCCGTTTTCGCCACCGTCGAAGCCGAGGTGTAACGCAGCGGCACCAGCGAAACGCCGAAGCCCGGCTCCCCTGCCCCGACACTGATCGCGCCACCGGAACCCGCCTCGGGAATTGGAACGATCTTCACCAGATTGCCGGAGCGCACAATCGCGGCATTCGACATTCGCAAGACGCTTTCGAATGCCGGCAGCACGTCCTTGCGAGGAATTGGGCCGGCCGAGGCCAGCGTTACATTGCCCTGGACACGTGGATCGACGACGAAATTGAGCTGGAGAATATCTCCGAGCAGGGTCTTCGCGACCGTCTGCACATCGGCCCCCTCGAAATTCATCTCAACGCCGTCGCCCTTGAGAAATGCGGCCTGCTGTAGCGAGGCAGACCGCATATCCGGATCGCGCTCGCGCTGCGGATCTGGCGCCACGTCCGAGCCCGGAAACAAGAAGGGTTGTGTAGATTCCCTCTTCCTGCCGGAGTCTCCCTCGTCCGCGATCGGAAAGCGCGCGCTGAAATCAGTGTTGCGAACAGAATCCATCGCATCGACCGGCGCAACGCCCGCCGTGGGATTTACATTCGACGTGACACAGCCGCCCAATGCGAGGAAGATCGAGGCTACGACGCAAGCCTGTGGAAACTCAACCCGACTCCACTCATGCAAGCTACTCACTACACTACTCCTCGCCGTGGCGCCCATGACCACATCGACGGCGGACGCCCGCGTACTCAGATAGCGAGTCAACAAAGCCCATCGGCAGGCGAACCATCAGGTGCCTGCTGATCAAATCCAAAAACGATTATCATCGATAACCATGGGCATTCTGCGAGCATTGTGCGGCGAGCACTGCGATATATGCGGCAAAGCAAAGACCATTTTGCGCACAAGCGCTAATTTTTTGGTGTAAGAAATACTCTGTGCAACCAGCATGAAGCCGGACTTACTCTCGGCTCCGTCGACGTTTTCTCGGCTGACCAGGTTGCGGTGCACCGGCCTGCGGTGGAGTTTGCTGTGCCTGAATCTGTCGCTGCGAATTTTTCGGTTCGCCCGAGGCGGCTGAAGCTGGCCCGCCGGCAGACTCCGATCTCCCGCGATCATCGTTGAAAAGCTTGAAGGTGGCGAAGCGGCCGTCAAGCGACAACACCACCTTGCGTCCTTCGATCTGACTGACCTTCCATCCTTCGATGTCGTCGCCGATCTGCGCGCGCAAGATTTTCTTGTCCGCCCCGGCGCGAACGACGGCGCGGGCGCCCTCCCCGTCCATCACAACACCGAAAAGAACGAGGTCCGGCGGCGGAGGCGGCGGTGCGGGCGGCGCGGGCGCCTGCACGACTGGCGGAGGCGGCGGCGCCGGCGGACGACGACTCGGCGAAAACAGCGGGCGATCGAGTATCGTTGACAGCTGGTCCAGGGGTTGCGCCGCAACGGGATTGGCGGGCGCAGCGGCAGACTGTTCCTGCTCTTCGGTCCTCGCGGCGGTGCCAAACGCCGAGGCCGACAAGAACAAGAGAAGGATAAATGCCGCTGGCGGTCGGAAATATCTCACGGCGCACCTCGCCGCCAAAACGCGCGCAAGCTTAAAGTGGTCCGCAACAGCGGGTCTTCGACGGCACGACCCGCTGTTGCGCCGATCGGCTGCACCGCCAGCGCATCCACAAATACGTACGGCGTTCCGCTTTCAAGCTGATACAGCACCGCGCGCAACGACTGCAGGTTCATATCAAGCGTGGCCTGCAGCCGGATCGTATCAGGTGCGTCGTCGCGCTTGGCGGCTTCTCCGCCGGACGAAACAAGGCTGGCACGTTGATCGCCGGCCAATTGCGCGAGATAGGATTGCAGTTGCGCGCTCGCCAGGCCCGGGGTCGACGCATCGAGGAATGCCGTGGGTGGCGCCGCTGCGGTCGGCCGAGTTGCGTGTTCGCGCAGCTTGGCTTCGAGACGCGACAGCATCTCGCGACGTTCGGAGCTTTCCTGCAATGCATCGGCGCGCGCCTGAAACAACATCCCCACCACGGACGCGGACACCAGAAGCAGCAGAACAAGAACCGCGACGGAAATTGCCTGCTCGCGGTCTAGTCTCGACATACCTCAATCCTCCCCAACCTTGATGCGCGGTTCGACGCGCGCCTCGATGGAAAACCTGAAAAGTTTGCCGTCCGGCCCTCGCGCCGTCGGCGCAAAGAAATGAACGTCGGTCATATGCTCGGATCGCTCAAGTGGTGCGAGCAATCCCGGAGCATCGTCGGCCAGCCCCATAATCCGGAGGTTTTCCTTTTCCAGGCGAATTTCGGTGACATAGGCGGATTCGGGCAGAGCCCGAGACAGCGCCTCCATCACGATCACGCTGGATATGGACATCTCTTTTGAGAGCCACGCCCGTTCTGCCGGCGGCATTGATGCCATCGATGATGCCGTACGGCCGGTTTGAACCTGTCGCTGCAAGACCTTGGAGCGGGCCGCCATCTCCTCACTCTCATCTCGAATCGAGGCGGCCGACGCCAACGCCCACAAACTCAGAACGACACTCGCCGTCACTGAGGCGGCAATCCCGATACCAATGGTCCGGACCACGCCGCCAAGGCTGTCACGCGACGTGTCCGCAAGCCGCGACCACAACGTTACCGAACCCGTGACCTCATCGGTGGCTTCGCCGTCTGAGTCACGCGCCACGACCCGATCGACCGGTATGCCGAGCGCGGCCAGATCCTGCCGCGCCGCGTCGACTTCGCTGCGCGCCGCCATGAGAATTCGTACCTCGACCGCCGCGGCATCGCCTGCGCCCGCTTCGGCCGCGAACCCATACACGACGTCATTGGCCGGCCAAGGCGACAGGCGCTCGATCTGGTTGCGGATGACTCCGGACAGGAACTTGCGCGCCTGCGCCGGTACGCTGATTCGCCGCACCACGACTTTGTCGGCGGGAAACTCCAAAATCACAAAACTGTTGTTGACCGCGCGCGACGCATCCACCGAAACTCCCGTTCCAAGGGTCAAGGTCGCGAGAATGTTTCCTGCCTGAGCGTCCCGCAGCATCGCATCTCGGTTCGGCTCCGCTCGCCGAACGAAGACATGCTGGTTCTGGCGCGTGACGATCAGCGAGCGATGTTCACGCCGGCTTTCACACCAGGCTAGGTACAGCGTCGCAAGGATTTCGATCCATCGTCTCAAGATAGCGCCGATACGCATGACTCTGCCTTTGCGCTTTCGGACGATCCCCTAAAGGAGCCTGGGGGATGGCACCGGGGTCCAGACAAGTACGCGATAAGGTTGGCTATCCTGAGGCAGGACAGCGATCACCGACCGAGCGGCAACGGCATAGCCGTTCGCGAGTTCGGCCATGAGCTCCACCGACGCGACGCGCGGCGGCTTGACCGCCAGATAACGTTGCGCCGGCCCGACAAGCTGCACGAGCCGATCGACATCCGCCGGAAAACTGCGGCGCGCCTTGAGAAACGCGGCGACCTGATCCCTCTCGACTCCAGGGAGTGCCGCGATGACGCCCGGTGGCGCGGTGAGCGGATTTACGGTTTCGTCGCCGAATACAGTCGCAAGCGGCGCAACTGCAGCCACCCAGTCCGGGAGCATTCCGGGAATGAGCTGGAGCTGCCGCACGTCGGAAAATGGCTGCCCCGTTCCCGGCGTCCTGGTGGCGCCATTGGTCGAACGAACCGCGGTATTCGGACGAGCCGCATTGCCGGGATAGCGTCGTTCAACGATTCGCTGCGCGACATCGTTCGCCGCGGCCTCCGTAGCACCGACGGAGCGCAACAGCGCGGCGAGAACTACGGCGGGCGCTTTTCCAACGTCGATGCGGCCACCCTCATCGCTGAGGCGCGAGCGTACCGAACCGGTGGCAAGGTTGACCTTCGCTTCGACATCCAAAAGCGGGGCATCGCCCAACGTGTCGATGATGCCGGCAGCCGTCTCGAGCCCCGCCGACAGAAGCGCGTCGCCCTGCACGCGATCGCGCTCGACCGCCATAACGCCCGCGAACCCGCGGAAGGTGACCGACGCCGCCATCGCAAGCGCCGACAGCAGCGCGATCGACCACAGAACGGTCACCAAAATCACGCCGCGGCGCGGATCGCTGCGTTTCATCGCACTTGCCTTTCCGCCTCGGATGCGTCGCTCTGCACCGAAGGCGCGACGGACAGGCAAGCCACAGCCGCGTCGGATCGCCCGCAGGCTGCGGGAGCATTGGCGCGTATCACGAAATCGGCTTCGCCGAGCAGATCGGCGCCGGTGGCCCGGTCCCGCAGAATCAACCGCACGTAGCGGGGCAACACCCATTCTCCAGCCCAGCTGGCGTACCACGCGAGGGCGCCATCCGGCGTGACGCGCCCGAACACGAATGAAATGTCCAACTTGCCCTCGATCAGAACGACCGGATCTTGCGGCGTCACATCCTCGAAGCGCGTGCGCGGTCCGGGCCAGTTCGCACGACGTCTGACCAGGCGCCTGACTTCACCGTCCTCCTCGACCATCAAACTGATGAGGTCGTCGTCGCGCGACCCCGACGCAGCGCGGCCGGCCCCGACAAAGATGATGCTCGCCGGCCGTTCACTGCTGGCCGGTTCGCCGGCGAAGGCAGCGGCGGCGGCACCGTCCTCCGTTCTTCGCGAAATGAAGCGGGCCGAGCTGAAATCGCCAGCCAGACGCTCGACAGCGAGCATCAGGCGCTCCGCTTCGGTCACACCCCGGGTTCCGCGGTCGAAAAAAAGCGCCACGTTGTGAATCAGCGCAGTGCTGGCCATGATGATCACGGAGGCGATCGCAAGCGCGGCGAGAACCTCCACCAAGGTGAAGCCATCACATCCGGCACGCGTTTGGTCCCGCTGCATTTTCATCGCTCCGGCGGCGGCCTGCCGAGCCGTATTGTTTCCGCCGTAATGGCCTGACCGGAGCCCCACGCCACGCTTGCCATCACGCGAAACGCCAGCCAATTCGGTCGGTCCGGTGCGCCGGGCGCGGCGGCGACAACCGGTTCGGCGACGATACGCCATCGCAGTCCGCCGGTTTCGCCGTCCCGCGAGGCCTTCACCAGGCCGGAACGGTCGAAAGGGGCATCGAGCAGCGAACGCAGCAGCACTTGCGCCGCGACCCGGCCGTCGGCCTGGGCCATGATGCGGCGCGCCTGAGACAGGTGCGGACCAAGCACGGCTGCAAAAGCGAGAACCAGCGCCAACGCAACGAGGGCCTCGAGCAGGGTGAAACCCGCCCGCCCGTTGCCGCCGCCGTCACGGTGCGATCGCGACGCCGCCGGTGTACCAATTGACGCGAATTTCATATTCGGCCTTTTCATGTGACAGTTTCAGCACCGCTCCGGTGGAGGCTCCGTCCGGATTAAAACGAACAACAGCCTGGCGCCCCGACCACAATGCGTCGACGCCGAGGATGTCGAGGACGACGTCGCGCGGGATTGCGACGACATCGCCACCGTCGCCGACCAGAACACGACGCTCGCCATCGATAGACACCTGACGGTCTCGCCCCGTCAGAACTGCACCGAGACGCTCGCGCCGAAGCAGCGCGGCAGTTTCGAGCGTCAGGGCCTTCAGCCGGCCTCGTCCAGTGCCGGGCATCATCGTGACCGCAAGCGACGCGACCAATGCGATAATGAGCATCACGGCCACGACCTCGATGAGCGTGAAGCCGGCGCGTCGATCGGTGGTCCGCGTTCGAGGTTTCGGCTGCAGAACCCGATCTATCCTCGCGACCCTGATCATTGCGCAAGTTCCGTAATGCTGAGAAGCGCGCTCATGATCGATACGATCAGGGTGCCGATGACAATACTGACAACAACAATCGTGGCGGGCCCGATCGCGCCCATCAGCCTGTCGAGGCCCATGCCGAGCTTGTGTTCATAGAAATGCGACGCCTGACGAACGATGGAGGCAAGATCCCCCACTTCATCCCCGACCCTCAGCATCCTTACCGCAAGCGGCGGAAGCAGATTGGTTTCCGCCAGGGCGTCAGCGAAACGTCGACCATTTCGCACCTGCTCGTGCACACGGTCGACCGCGGCAACGTAGTCCGGCTCGGTCAGGACATCGCGTAGAATTTTCAGCGCGGTCGGAAGCGCCACGCCATTTTCGAGCAGAAGGCCGAGCGTTCCGACGATCCGCGCGGTACGCCGGTCGCCCATCGGCCCCGAAATTCCCGGAAGCCTTGCGATCGCAGCGACCATCCGCGCCCGCCATTCGCGCCTGCTCAACAATAGCCAGGCGCCAAGCACCAAAGACAAACACATCCCCAGAAACAAGTCGACATTGCTACGCAGCCAAATGGAGGCGGCCACGATCAACGCCGCCCCCGAATTAAGACGCCCTCCGAGGTCCTTGAACACCGGCTCGAACTGCGGGACGACATAGATCAGAAAAAACAAGAGAATGATCGTGGCCGTGCCGATAAGAAACAAGGGATAGCGGATCGCCGAGTTGATCCGATCAGTCATCAGCTCCCGGCGCGTTCGATCTTCGACGATCGCGCGCAACACCGCTTCGAGCTTGCCCGACGCCTCCCCCACCCGCACCATGGCGACATAGGCGGGATCGATGATTGAGGAATGGTGTTCCAGGGCCTCCGCGAAGCTTTCGCCCGCGGAGATCGATGCGCGCAGCCCATTGGAGAAGCCGGCCAATGCCTTGCTGGTGTCTTCACCGAGCGTTTGGAGCGCCGCTTCGAGCGTCAATCCGGCGCCGATCAGCAGTGCGAGCTGGCGTAAAAAAATGGAAACGTCGCGAGACCGCGGCGGCTTTCCGCCGCGTCGGTGGCTGCGGGTCAGGATTCCCGTTGCCGCGACCTCGGCATCAATCGTCAGGTGTCCCAGATACTCGATGCGCCGCACCACCTCCTCACGCGATGAGGCGTCGACTTCGCCGACGATGATTTCTCCTGCGTGCGTGACGGCTCGATAACGGAACTGTGGCATTGGACCGCCTGCAGGCTGCGGTTACGTCGACGACAGCCTCGAAACCGCCAACGCCTCTCGATCATGTCGTCAGGATGTTTTTGAATATCCCCGTCCCGTCATCGATGCGTGCCAATCGATGACGATGACGGAAGCGGTAGGCCGGGCGAGCGGCAAAAATCGGACCTGTCGCGCGGCAAACCTGTGTCGGTTTGACGCCTGAAATATGTTGGCAGACCAGATCCCTGTTCGCCGCCGATGATCTTGCGCGAGTCGATTTTGAGATCTTCACAATCTGCACTTCGACAGAGACCGTCAATTGCTGCTCCATGCAACGAGTGATCTACATTCGATTCATTTCTGGACTTGCCGCAGACAATAGCCGCAAAGCAGGATCGGAAACAAAAGCATGACCCAGGAAACACTATCCCAAATTCCGTCGCCGACGAGCGCGGATACCAGACCAATGGCGCTGAGAAGTGCCATCAGCAGCGGGATGCCGAATACCTGCCCGATGGTTTTTCGTCGAACGCCAGGACGGGCGCTGGTCATGAGGTCAGCACCGGATCGTTCGACGCGGCTTGCGTCGCGGCCAGCATTCTTTCCACGCTCGAACCCGACTGACGGCGGCGCAGCCACAGATAGAGGCCGGTTATCAAAACGACGATGGTGATGACGTCGAGCGCTGCCCAGATGATTTTCAGGGGCATGCCGCCGTAATCGCCAAAGTGAAGCGGTTGTGAAATCAATAGCGCGGTGACGTACCAGGGCAGATTCCTTGTATCGGTCAATTTCCCGGTGGCTGCATCGATGAGGGCAGGCTTCAACAACTTTGCGGTCAACGGTGTGTTGCCGCGCATGAAGACGCCGTAGTGGCTCTTGCTGCTGAAGATGGAGCCGGGAAACGCCACGAAGGCCGGTTTCATATCTGGTTGCGCTTGCTGTGCCGTTGCGACCGCAGCCGTCAGCGACGTCGGCTGAGTGACCGGAGGGCGGTCGGCATATTGCGACGTCATCTCGGCAAGCTGTCCGAATTGCCAGACCTTGATGACAAGGTCGGCCCAGGTATTGATGACACCGGTGAACCCAACCACCAGCATCCACACGACGAGCAGTATGCCGGCGAGGTTATGCAGATCGAGCCACCGGACGATGCGAGGCCGTTCGCGTCGGTAGGCGCCGAAGTTCAGCTTCCGCATCGACGGCGCGTAGACGACGATGCCCGATACGATCGCTGCACAAAACAGGATGCCCATCAGCCCCAGAAACAGCTTTCCGGGCAGGCCGGCGAACATGTCGGTGTGGAGCTTGAGCATGATGTAGGTGAAACGCCTGGTAAGGTCGGGTGCGTCGAGGAAGGTGCCAGTATGTGCGTCAACCCGGATGATGCGATTATCAGTCGGGTTGACGTCGATCGATGGGCCGACGCTCAACAACAGCGAATTGGCATCGTCGGGATCCCAGATCAGGAAGTGCGCGACCTGCTTTGGCGCGGCCGCAAGGCCGCTTGCAACCGCGCGGTCGAGATCCGCAAGCGGCGTACGCTCGGGCACCGCCGCCGCCTTCACCTGTTCATGAAGCAGATCGTCGATCTCCTCGTGGAAGATCAGCGGCAGGCCCGTGATGCACAGCAGCAGCATGAAGATCGTGCAGACGATGCTGGACCATTTGTGGACCCATGCCCACTTTCGCAGCGACGAACTTCCGGACGCCAAAACTCGTCTCCTAGTTCCAGGCGTATTTGACGGTTCCGAGAACCGTACGGGCCGCACCGAGACCGCAATAGGCAAAGCTCGTCACGCAGGATGCTACATAGTAGCGGTTTGTGAGATTGGTCGCGTTGATCTGAGCGCTCCATCCCTTGAGGTCGGGGCGCAGATATTTGAAATCAAAGCTGATGGTGGCATCGAACAAGGCGTAGTCCGGGATTAGAATCGTATTGGCGGCATCGCCAAAACTCTCGCCGACGTAACGCACACCGCCGCCGATGCCGAGACCTGCGACCGGGCCGTCATACCATGTGTATTTGGCCCATAGCGAGGCCTGTTCGAGCGCGGTGTTGACCAGATAATTGCCGACGAAGCCGTCGTTGCTCTTTGTGACCCTCGGATCGTATTTGCTGTAGCCGCCGACGATCTCGAGTTCACGAGTGACGCTGCCACGCGCCTCGAATTCAAATCCCCGCACCCGTGCTTCGCCGGTCTGGACGCTGAAGGCGATATTAGTCGGATCGGCGGTCAGCACATTCTGCTGGGTGGTGTCGAAAAATGCGGCCGTCAGCATCAAATTCGATCCGAGCGGTTTGAACTTGAGGCCGATCTCGGCACCCTCGCCCGTCGTCGGCTTGAATATGTTTCCGAACTGGTCGGTGCCCGACGTCGGCACGAACGAGGTCGAGTAATTGACGTAAGGCGACAAACAGGTAGTTCAGACCGACGCGACCCGTCGAGGCCCTGTCGTTCTGCAGATAGGTTCCGGCTGCGGGGAAAATGCCCTTGCTGACGGTTTCTGCCTGCGCCCAATCCTGCCGTCCCGTGAGCGTCAGCGTCCAGCGATCGAGCTTGATCTGATCCTGGGCATATAGCCCTGCCTGCTTCAGCGAGGTGTCCGTGTTGATAAAGGACGGCAGCGTACTCGGCGGCGGCAGGAAGGCGCCATAGACCGGAGCGAAGACGTCGATCGGTGCGATCGACGCGAACTTATAGTCCGAGGTCGCGGTCTGGTACTGATAGTCGAACCCGACCAGGACCTTGTGAATGAGCGGACCGGTCGCGAAGTCGGCCTGGACCTGATTATCCAGTGCGGCATTCTGCACGGCCGAGTTCACATAATTGATCGAGCGTGGCCCGGTTCTGAAATCCGCGAGCACGCCGGTGACGGACGGAGGTGCGCCAAAGAAACCTTCGGAGCGAACGCCCACGAGATTATTCGACACGTCGAAGTAGCGAAAATTGGAGCGGAACTGCAGATTGTTGTCGAAACGATGCTCGAACGCATAGCCAAGCGAAAACTGTTCCAGCTTGTAGCCGTCAGCGCTGGGCTCGCCGAGATAGCGGCTGTAGGGAACACGCCCGAATGGATTGGGCAATAGCGACGCGCCGCCGGGCACATATTGCTGCCACCCCTTGTTGTCGACGTTCTGATAGTGCGACAGCAGCGTAAACGAGGTGTCCATCGTCGGCCGCCACGTCAGGCTCGGCGCGATAAACACCTTGTTCTCGTGCACGAAGTCCTGCTGCCCGTCGGTGCTTCGGGCAAGACCGACGAGCCGGTAAAGAAACTCACCGTTCTTGTCGATCGGTCCAGACGTGTCGAAGGCGCCCTGGAAGCGATCGAACGAACCGAAGGTGCCGACGATCTCGTGCTGTGGCAACGCCGTCGGCCGCTTGCTGATCATATTTATCAGGCCGCCCGGATCGGTCTGTCCGTAAAGGCCCGACGATGGCCCTCTCAGCACTTCCAGTCGCTCCAGACCGTACGGCTCGATGCGCGGATAGGCGAACTGCGTTCCAGGGTCGATCGGCAGCCGAAGGCCATCGAGATAGCGCGGCGCGTCGAAACCGCGGAGCTTGCCGGAGTCGAAAAATGTGGTGGCGCCGAAAGTATCGAGGGTCACGCCTGGCGTGTAGCGCAGCGCTTCGACGATGGTTTGCGCGCCCTGCGCCGCGATCTGGTCCTTGGTCACGACCGAGATCGACTGCGGCGTTTCAAGCAGCGGCGTATCGGTCTTGGTGCCGCTCGCGCTTTGATTGGCGAGATAGCCGACCACCGGTCCATTGGCACGCTCGCCGACCGCACCGCGGGCGCCGGGTTCCACGGCTTGCCGCTGCGCGGGGGCGGCGACCCGCCGTGAAACGCTTTGCGATCGTGCTGCCCTCCGCGCGGGTTGCGCAGGACGGGCCGATTGCGGCTTTGGCGCATCGATCGTAACAGGCGGAAGCGACTGACCCGACCTCTGGTCGGAGCCTCCGCCTCCTTGCGCCAACGCCGGCTCGATCTGCATGCTCAGGCCGAGTACGGTCGCGCAGAAGAGGCCTTTCGACGAAGCAACCCATGCGCGCGGCCTCTCGCAGTCGAACTCCATCGCAGTCTCACCCCTGTATCCAACTGTCCCAGTGGGGAGAGAACAGATTTGATTTTCAGGTGCCTTTGCGCTTGCGCAAAAAGCCTTTGATCGTGTGTTGACGCTCTCCAAATTAGACGCTGAGGCATTCCGCCGCAGCCGATCTCTTGTTACCGGCGTGCGCCAGCGCCCCCACCGGATCGGAATTGGCGGTCCGCCATTTTCCCGGATTGGATCAGCGTCAGGAGAGCTTGTCGCGATGGCAACTGCTCGGCACGTATCCGAAGTGCTTGCGAAACGCCGTGGAGAAATTCGCCGGATTGGCGTATCCGACGGCGTACGCAGCTTCCATGACCGACAATCCCTGATGCAACAATGCTTCGCGGGCAGAGGTAAGCCGGCTTGTCCTCAGATAGTCCGACGCACTGACGCCGTACATCCGATGAAATTGCGCATTGAAAGAGCGCCGGCCCAATCCGGCATGCCGGGCCAATTCCGCAATCGTCCAGGGATGCCGAAGGTCGGATTCGATCAGGTCCCTGACCGCCTGGAGACGCATTCGCCTCTGGTCTGCAACGGCACCGCTCTCACCCTTGGCACGCAACGCGACCATGACGCGGGCAAGGATTTCAGTTGCGTGAGCCGACAGCAGCAGCTCGCCGGTCCTGCCTTCAGCGACCGGAGTAATCATTTCCATGGCAATAGCCTGAAGCCGGGGCGATGCCTTGATGGAGGCGACGAAAGCGGTGGGGTGCTGCGCACCGAACAGATCGAGGAACTCGTTCCGCAACCCGAGCCGCTCGAGAGACGAGACGGGAAAGGCAATGCTTGCAGCTCGCATATGAGCGCCGCGCGGCGCATCGCCGCCGCACGGCGTCGGTTCCCTCAACGCCATGACGGCAATCGTATTATCCGTGTAACAAAACCGGCTTGTGCCTTGGCGCGGCCCGCCGCCGCCCGTCCCTTTCAGCACCACCGTCAGGAACAGTCCCGCCTTGATGATGCCTTCGCTGCGAATCTGGCTGCTCAGAACGAAATTGTTGCGCTGGAAAAGACAGCCCGGCGATTCCAGCCATTGTGCGTAATCGGCGAAATTATCCGCGATCGAACTGTCATCGGTACCAACGATACGGAACTGCTCGAACACGTGTTCGTAGATGTGCGGCATCATGGCTGGTCTAAAGTCATCATGCTGCAAGTATGCAATTCACGTCGATTGCGCTCAAGGCTGCGACCGCGGTTCAGTTTAGAAGGACTAAAAGTGCGATCGTGCCAGTTGATCGGCGTGCCGCCGCTGAGCACCATGTCTTTCTTGCGATCGACAATATAGAGGTAGCCGTCTTCGTCGGCCCTGGCGACGTCACCGGTATGGATCCATCCGTCCTTGATGGTCTTATCCGTCTCATCAGGTCGATTGTAATAGCCGCGCATCACGGAATAACGGCCAACCCCGCAGTGACCCTCGCAAACGCGGCCTCTGCGTCGTGCTCCAGCACGCGATCAAGCTCGACTTCTTCCAGGCCTTTGACATGGATGCGCTTGAATTTCATCACTTCGGCTTCCACCGGCTTCGTCGCGTCGATCCCCATCTTGGCGCTGATGCCCTCCTGGCTTGACGGATCGAGTTTCGAGCCCTGTGCACCGGAGACAACAACCAGGTCGCGATCCGCCTGAAATCGGGTGGCCACTGCCCATTCGATCTCATGCGGATTGTCGATGTCGACGTCGAGGTCCACCACCACGACCTGCTTGACGTCATAGTGTCCGCCGAAAGCGCCCATGATAATGTTCTTTGGCTCTCCGTTGCTGCGCTTGTCGATCTTGACGACAAGGTGATAGCGGCAGGTCCCGCCCCGCGTCAGCCGCACATCCTGCACGCTGGGGAAACTTCGCTGGAGATGCTCAAGCAGAGTTGCCTCGCGGGGAACTTCCCCCAGCAGCAGATGCTCCATGCCCCCTCCGACGATGGTATGAAAGATCGCATTCGCGCGATGCGTCACGGCGTCGACATGAATGACTTCACGATTGGCGCGCGGGCCATAATACTGCGGAAACTCACCGAACGGGCCCTCGGCCTCGCGGATCTTCGGCAAGATCCGCCCTTCGATCACGATCTCGGCGTGGGCCGGCACCCGAACCCGGTTGGTCTTGCACTTCACCATCTCCACCGGAGCGCCCATCAGTGCGCCGGCGATTTCCATTTCGTCCTCGTCGAGTGCCGCGATCGCCTGCGAAGCCAGGATGCACGCCGGGTGGACGCCTATCACGAGCGCGATTTCAAGCGCCTCGCCGGCTTCTTCCGCCATCCTGAAATAGTGATGGGTGTGCCTGGGCAGCAGAAGAACGCCGATCCTGTCCGGGCCGCTGATCTGGCACCGATGGATCGACACGTTCTGGATCCCTGTCTTCGGGTTCCGTGCGATCAACAGCGCCGCTGTGATGTAGGGGCCGCTGTCGTGCTCGTTGTGCTTGGGAATGGGTAGAAGTTTGAGCAGATCGACGTCGCGATGAACGACTTCCTGCGCAGCTGCATCCGTCACTTCGGTCCACGGTAGCGGCCGTCGAACGGCTTGCTGGAACCGCGCCAGCAGATCTTCGGTCGGCACGCCGATCGAATCCGCGATCCAGCCTCGATCGACAAACAGATTGGCAACGACAGTCATCGGATGGCCGCCCGGGCGCGGAAACATGACCGCACGCTCAAGCTCAAGCTTCTTGGATACCGCTGCCAGTTCGTCGATCAGCGAGACGCCGTTTCGTGTCACGGCGAGCCTGCCGGTCGCGGCAAGACGCCGCAGCCAGCTTCTCAGATCGGGAGACGCATTGTGGCTCGCCGGCGTCGGGGCAACCTCGGTGTTCTTCATCGGTAATCCTCTTGTCTCTTGCCCATCAGGTCTCTCGCTTTGCTGCCGGACGGCGCCGCGAATCCTCCTGCTCGCCCCAGCGATGCGCCACACCGACATCGATATCGAAGAGATCGAGGGCGCGGCCAACGGTGTGATTGACCATATCTTCGAGCGTCTCCGGCTTGGCATGGAACGCGGGAACGGGAGGCGCGATGATCGCTCCCATTTCCGAGAGCGCGGTCATGCTTCTGAGATGGCCGGTATGAAGCGGCGTCTCTCGAACCAGCAAGACCAGCTTCCGTCGTTCTTTAAGGGTCACGTCGGCCGCGCGGGTCAACAATGTCGTTGTCACGCCGGATGAGATTTCCGACATCGAACGCATCGAACAAGGCGCGACGATCATCCCCATCGTCCGAAACGAACCGCTCGAGATCGGAGCCGCCATATCGTCGATGGAATGTGTGGTGTGCGCCAGCGCCTTGACGTCGGCAATCTTGAGCGTTGTCTCGTAGGCGAACGTGATCTCGGCTGTCCTGGACATCACGAGATGCGTTTGAACCCCCGCATTGCGGAGGAGTTGAAGCAGACGGACACCGTATGTCACTCCCGACGCTCCGGAGATTCCGACGATCAGGCGTCGTTGCGATGGCTCCATGACAGGCTTCCGCAATTTCGAATGCGTCAGAACCGGCGCCCCGGGCAGGATCCCCGCTCCCATCTTTCGGAACGATAGGGGCGCTTTACAATCAAAACAAATAATAGATATTGATAATTTCAATCACTTGAATTGATACACTGCAGGTGCACCCGATGGATCTGAAGCAGTTGAACTACTTCCTCTGCCTTGCCCGCGAGGGAAACATGACCCGGGCGGCGCGCCAATTGAACATCGTTCAGCCCGCCTTGAGCATGCAGATCGCGAAACTCGAAAAGTCGTTCGGAAAGCAGCTGTTCGATCGGGCCGCGCATGGGGTGTCACTGACACCGGCGGGGGAAACCCTGGTACGCCTCGCCGGCACCATCACGAAGGAAGTTGAGCGTGCCCGGGAGGAAATGGCGCGCCTCGACGGCAAGATATCGGGCCGCGTGAGTATCGGCATGATAGCGTCTGCGGCGCAAAGCACGCTTGCCGCGTCGTCCGCGAAGATCGCGGCGAGATATCCGGAAATCCAGCTTCTGATCTGCGAAGGTTATACCGACACGTTGATCGATTGGGTGGCCTCGGGCGAACTGGACGCCGCCATCATCAACATGCCGCAGAAGAAGCTTCCGCTGACGGCGCATCACATCCTCGACGAAGAGATGATGCTGGCTCAGGGAACGGGCAACAAAATGCCGCGCTCCAAGACGATTTCCTTCAAGCGGCTTGAAAGCCTCGATCTGATTATTCCATCGCGACGCCATGGCCTCCGCATGATTCTGGACAATGCCGCGTCCGCGGCCGGCTTTATCCTCAAGCCCAGGCTGGAAATCGATACGCTTTCGGCGGTATGTGAGATTGTTGCGACAACGGAGTTGGTGACGGTCCTGCCCGGTATTGCGCTCAACCCCTTGCTTTCGGCAGGACGAATTCGCGCGCAGATTATCAGCCGCCCCGCCATTTCGCGCTCCGTGAGCTGGGTGACCAACCCCAGACGCATCGTTTCGGGCGCGGCGGCGGCCGTCGTGGAGATCATTTCTGACGATCTGACACAGGCCGCCAAAGCGGCTTCCCGTCTGGTGAGAGGCCAGACCGGTGGTTGACCCGGGAAAGGCTTAGGCGGCGCGCACTCCGGCCAGGAAGGTGGTGACCTCGCCGGAAAGCTGCTCAGCCTGCTTCGACAGATTGGAGGCCGCGCTGAGCAGCTGGTCGGCGGCGGCGCCAGTCTCATTGGCAGCGGCGCTGACACCGCCGATGTTGGTTGTCACCTCCTGCGTCGCCTGTGCCGTCTGGCTGACGTTGCGCGCGATTTCGGCAGTTGCGACACCCTGTTCCTCGATGGAGGAAGCAATCGTCGCCGCGATCGCGCTGACCTCCTCGATCGTGACGGTGATACCCTCGATCGCCTGCACCGCTTCATTGGTCGCGCCCTGGATCTGGGCGATGCGGGTGCCGATCTCCTTGGTGGCCTCCGCGGTCTGGCTGGCGAGACTTTTCACCTCGGACGCCACTACCGCGAAGCCCCTGCCGGCTTCACCCGCGCGAGCTGCTTCGATGGTCGCATTGAGCGCCAGCAGATTGGTCTGTCCCGCGATGCTCGAAATCAGCTCCGCGACGTGCTCGATCTGCTGCGCACCTTCAGCAAGCGCGCGCACGATCGTGTCGGTCCGGCGCGCGTTCTCGACGGCGCGATCGGTGATCTTGGCGGATTGTGCGACCTGACGGCTGATTTCGGTGATCGACGTCGATAATTCTTCTGCCGCCGTGGCCACGGTTTGCACGCGTGTACTGGCTTCCGCCGCGGCGGAACTGACCACTGTCGCCTGCTGGTTGGTGCGTTCTGCCGTGCCAGTCATGGATTGCGCGGTCGACTCCAGTTCGGTCGAGTTCGATGCCATCAGTCCGACGAGTTGCCCCACCGAGGCGTCGAAGCGGCTGGCGAGCGCGATCAGCGCTTCGCGCTTCTCATGCTCGCCGTGCAGCTTCAGCTCTGCCTGTTCCGCTTCCAGCGTCCGGGCCGTCAGCGCGGTTTGGCGCAGCATCTCCAGCGTTTCCGCCATGCGGCCGATCTCGTCGGCGCGCTGGGTTTCTCCGACCGGTTCGTCGAGCACGCCGTTGGCGATACGCTGCATCCGGTTTTGCTGACGCTTCAGCGCGCCGAGAATATCGCGAGCGATCAGCCAGGATAACAGACCCATCAGCACCATCACCACCGCACCGGTCGCTCCCAGCCGCACCAGCAGCGTGTTCATGTCGGCATCGATATCATCCACATACAGGCCGACGGCGAAGACCATGTTCCACGGTTCGAATTTGCGGACAAAAACCAGTTTCGGCAGCGGCGTGGTTTCACCGGGCCTTGCATAGGTATACGTGGTGGTGGTGCCATTGGGATCGCGGCTGGCGGCTTCCAGGATGGTTGCCACGATCGGAACGCCGTTCGAGTCTTTTGTGGTGCTTATCCTGCCTTCAATTTGCGGATTGGCCGCGTTCATCACCACGGTTGCATCCGCCCGATATGCGGCCGGGTAGCCTTGCCCCTTGTCGAACATCATGTGCCTGCACCGCGTACGGAGCTGGCTCTCCGCCTCGGCCATGGTCAGCTTGCCCGCGGCTATTTCCTCCTGCATCGACTTCGCCATCCCGATGACGATGTCTACCGCCGTACGCAACTGCGTCACCCGGTCGTCCAGCATTCGTTTTTGACTGAGCGAAGTCGACAGCGCGATATTCGCGCACACCGCCAAGGCCGATAACGCCAGCATGCCCGCAAGTTTGCTACTGATCTTGAATCGGCTGAGCAGGTTCATGAGAGCCTCGATTTACTATCGCTGCCGGTACGATATAACCATGACTTACTTAGAAATGGTGAACGGCTAGATGATCCCCGCTCTCGCAGCGCGCCGAGGATCTTTTCGGCCAAAGCGTCGTGGAGGTCCATCAGCAGATCGCAGCGGGCTTGATTCCACCCGGTTGGCGGAAGGACTCAGGTGCAAGCGGGAGCGACGGCGCTGGAAGTACAGCGCACCTATAGACCAGAGCGGGATGAGATTAGGTTGGGGCCATGACGACGGCGCATTTTTCTTCTCGCGCCCGGACACGCAGCGCAGCAGGAGTGCTGCGAGCCGGGGTTCACTCTACTTTGCATGGGGTTGTTTTCGCGATTTTTTGTCCAGGCCCTGCCGTGCACCGCCGAAGGGACGGTATGCCGGGTCCGGGACACAAGATCGTTAGTGCCTCGCGCTTACGGGACGAATCGATCCAGTTCCAACACATCATGCTCTAGCTAGCTGACGGCAGAATCGCGCAGGTTGCCATCAACACCCATCCGGCATCTCGATTTCGTCATTCGATGACGATGCGGCGGGTGAAAGGATGATTGCCGGGAGGCACATTGCTTGCGTTAGATTTTCTTTGATTTCGCTGTGCGCACGCGGTGCACAGGCCGACTGGCATGTTCGTCGGGAACGCCCAGAGGCTCCTTCATCCAGCGCACAATCCTCGGCCAGTATTCTTCGAGCGTCTGCCTGCCCATGAACAGGCCGAGATGATTGCACGGCGCGACCTCCCGGCGGAGGTACTGCGGCGGCGTTCCAACCAGCCGCTCCACCGCAAACAATTGTTCCGGGGTAACCACTTCGTCGGCGCTTCCAGCAAGAAGGTACATTGGAAGCCGCAGGCGCGCGAGATCGATGTTTTGCCCCAGGGCGACGAAGCTCCCGGTGGCAAGTTCATTGAGCTTGTATAGTTTTTCGACGACTTCGAGATAGTATGTTCCGGGAACATCGATCGTCCAGGAGTTCCAGTTCTTGAAGATGGTTTCGATCTGCGTGAATTCCGGCGAACCTATCGGCTGAAGCGTCTGCAGCGATTCGCGAATCTCGTCGGCTTCAACGGTGTCGTTTCCCCAGAGCTTCGCGACGTTGCGGCCGATCAGGCGACCATCGCCGCGATTAACCAAGCTTTCAAACACGGTCAGCGGAGTAGCCTCGGCGGTAGCCGACAATTCGGATTGCCGCGCAGCAGTATCAACCGGCGTCCCCACCATAACGAGCTTGCGTACCTTGGCCGGGAATCGCCCGGCATAGACCAGCGACAACCAGCCTCCCTGGCAGAGCCCGACGAGATCAACCAAGCCACCGAGATGATCGACCAGGACATTGAGATCGGCGAGATAGTCGTCAATTCCGAGAAATCGCATCTCGGCGCTGGCCGAGCGCCAATCGACCATGAACAGTCGTTCAATTCCGGCACCACGGAAGGCGGCAACAAGACTGTGCCCGGCGGCAAGGTCGGCAACAGCAGCGCCATGCAGCGCGAGCGGCGTGCACAGGAGGGTGGGAACGCCGCTTTTGACCGTGGTAAAGTCACGGAGCTGGACGGTATGCAGCTCGAGCGCAATCTTGCTCGGCGTGGCTCCTTCCGGCTCCTGCCGGGTGTGGTCGCCATCGACTTCGCCCGCGAATCCCAGAAACTGCGCCGCTATGGACGACGCCGTTTCACCGGCCGACGCAGCGACGAGCGCCGGCCAGAAGAACGCCGCGTACAGGAACTGACCTCCGGTGTACCGATCCATTTGATATGGGAACGCCGGTTTATTGTTACCTACTTGAGCTAGATCAATTTGGCTCGGTCATTCCTTCATCCCGGACGCAGCGTCGCCCTGGTATCGGTCTTTCGCTTAGCGCTTTGTGGCGGTCGAAAAGACCAGCGACATATCCTCGAAGTTCTCGGTCGGGAGCTTGTCTGCGCCGGCCGCGATGCGAGATTGCTGCAACGAGGCCATGTCTGCGGCCCCGACAGGACGATCGGTCGAAGGCGAGTGCGACCGCAGCATGGTGGTTGCGGCAGCGAGCAGAGCGACCGCCGCTAGTCCCGAGATCATCAGGCGCTTCATCGGAAATCTCCGTTCGGTTCGACACGCAGGATAGTTGCGTCATTTCACTTAGCTCGAACCGCACCGCAGGATTGTGAGCTGTCTCACACATCACGCTTACCTGATGTGAACCGTTGCCCCGGGGATATGTGAAAGACGGAGTTCCCACTGTTTTTGCTTGCTGCGCCGTCGAACCGTGCGGACTCGCTCAGGTTGCGAGACAGCTTTCGTGGGCTGCGAGATTCGCTGTCAGGCCGAACAGTGTCGACCGCGATTTTCTAACGCGATTGAATGCGAGGGGGCTGAACGGGTCGCCGCCGGTTCTTCGAGCATCTATCGCTTTGTTGCGCGCTCAAGAAATTGCACCAGCGCGGCGCGGTCTTGTTCCGAACTGATACGCTGCTCGGGCATCTTGGTACCTGGGGTGTAGGCTAAAGGTCCGATCTCGAACAACTTTGAAACTGTCTCCGGCGTCCAGACGATATCGAGACGCTTGAGGCTTTCGGAAAAATTGTAGCCCGGCACGGTTGCGATCCGCCGGCCGAAGATGCCGGCCAGGGTCGGGCCCGCCCTGTTGGCTTGCTCGGCGCCAAGGGTATGGCAGGCGACACAGGCACGAAAGATATCCGCGCCCCGGTCGCCGGCATAGGCAGCCAATGGATCTCCCGTCGTTTCCAGAAGCAGCGGATCGATGGATTCTCCGGTAGCCGCGTTCCAGCGACGGATGATGTTGTCGGCACCGCCGGTAAGCAGCGTGCGGCTGTCCGGCAGAAACGCGGCTGACCAGACTGGTAGTCCGGGGCCGACCAGCGTGCGCGCCAAACCGCGCGTCTTGCGATTGATCACCGCTACCGACCCGCCAATGCTCGCGGCGGCCACCAGCACGCCGTCCGGCGAGATCGCAATCGAGATCACCGGTCTTGGTCCGGCCGCGACCTCACCTGCGGCCACGCCGGCTCCCGTCAGAAAATAGAGCTTTCCGTCGGCGCCACCGGTCACGATCTCACCGTCGCTGCCGACTGCTACGGCGTTGAGCGGGGTCGGCATCGCAACAACGGTCGCGGCGGGCGAGTCTGAGAGCGGCCAGAGCCGCAGGCTCTGATCGTAGCTGACGCTGACCAGCGTGCGACCGTCCGGAGCGAACGCCAGGCCGTTGACGTTTTGTGTATGCCCGTCAAGTACGCGCGGCACGCCACCCGCGAGCGGCCACAACCGCACCGTATGATCCCACGACGCTGAAGCCAATGTTGCGCCGTCGGGCGATACCGCGAGCGCGGCGATCGGCGCTGTATGACCTTCCAGTACGGCATCGGGCTCGGCGCGGCCTGAAGTCCAGATGGCAACGCGCCCGTCGGCGCCTGCGGTCGCGGCGCGGCCATCCTTCAACAGGACGACCGCGTTAACGGCGTCGGCATGGAAGCGGAGCACCTGCTCGGCCGCATTGCGCGTCAGCGACCAGCGGATCGCGGTGGAATCAAAGCTTCCGGAGATCGCGGTTTGTCCGTCGGACGAAATCGCCAATGCCCGCACGGGCCCGCCATGGCCCCGTAACTGCGCGAAGGCGGCAGTCATCCCAAGTGACAGAACGATCAGCAAGGCTGTACATGTCATAAATGCAGAGCGGGGTCTTTTGCGAGGTGGAGTATTCGCAGTTATCGTTTCCTCCATCCGCATCGCCCTTAGCGCATGCCCGGTCTGTCGCGGTCCAGGCCCTTGGCCTGGAGATCGTCGAGGTAATCCTGAAAACGCCGCTCGGCGTTCACACCGAGATCGTTCAGGAACGCCCAGGAGTAGATGCCGGTAGAGTGCATATCGTCGAAACCGAGCCGCACCGCATAATTGCCGACCGGATCAACGGAGAGAATCGTCACGTTGCGCTTTCCGCCAACCGTTTTGCGTTGCGCTTCGGAATGACCCTGCACTTCGGCGGAGGGGCTGGTCACACGGAGTAATTCCGCCGAGAGCGTGAAGGTATTGCCATCCTCAAATGTGACATGCAGCGCGCGGCGGTCCTTCACGAGCCGGATCTCAACCGGCCACGCCGGGGTAACGTTAGGCATGCTCGACATTCCAGCCGGGATCAACCCGGCCCGACCAAATTATTGCCGGGATCGCCAACCCTAGCGCCGCCCGTGGTGAACGCGGCGTAGCTCGGCTGCTGGATGGTGTTGAGCACGATCGACACGCCAACCGCGGCTACCGCCGCGAACAACAAGGCCGCAAGAAAGACTTTCATGGCGCTTCCCCAACATTGACGTGTGTCGACGGGCCGAACTATTCGGCCGGCATAGCCCTCGGAGTGCTTCCCGACGGCGCATGGCCCTTGGCCTGCTCTTCCTCGACCCAGAGCGAGTGATGCTCTTTGGCCCAGTTGAGATCAACCTCACCCGTTCCCATCGCATCGAACGCGCCCTCCATGCCGACCGTGCCGATATAGATGTGGGCCATCATCGCAGCAATGAAGAGCATGGCGATCACAGCATGGATCACTGTCCAAAACTGCATCGTCGTCACGTTGGCCGGAATATAGGGAAACAGCAGGAACCAGCCGGACACCGACATCAGCGATCCACCGATGATCACGATCCAGAAAATGCCCTTCTGGCCGGCGTTGAAGCGCCTGGCAGGACGATGTTGGCCTTTGGACAAGATGCCACCGCCCTGCTTGAGCCATTGCAGATCGATCTTCCCGGGAATGTTATCCTTGATCCAGATCAGGAACATGACGACGAGGCCGAGCATGAACGGGAACGCCAGATAGTCGTGGGCGAATTTGGCGTAAGTCGACATGGTCGCGAACGCCTGCGCACCGCACAGCGGCAGAATCAGGATGCGACCGAAGCTGATGTTCAGGCCTGACAGCGCAAGAACAATGAAGCAGCTTGCCGTCAGCCAGTGGGTGAAGCGTTCGAAGCTGGCGAAACGCAGGATCTTCGTTCCGGAGAACCCGTGATCGACGCGAATTCGTCCGCGCACCATCAGGAAAATCGCCAGCAGGACAAGCATGCCGATGATCGCAACGCCACCGATGACCGGCAGCTTGCTGCGGTGAAAATCGCGCCAGTCGCGGCCGGCGGGCTGAATCAGGCTGGCGGCCATCGCATCCGGAATGGTGATGCGGCCGGTGATCTTGTCGCCTTCCTTCAGCGCATTCAGGAGCTTGTCTTCCTGCACGGCTTCGGCCGTGGGCTTGAACGAAAGCTGCGCAGCCGCGGGATGCGCAACGACGAACAGCAACGCGAATGCGACGCACAGGGCCTTGAGAATTGAGGCCTTATGGGCTGCGGCCTTGGGAATACAGGCCTTGCGGGTCGAATGTGATCTTGCCATCGCCGAACGCCCTTGGGTTTCCAGGTTACGCGAGCGCCGCCGCACCAAGGGCGACGACAATTGCATCAGCCGGTCGGCGAATCGCTATAGGCCGTTTTCCAGCCCCACATCCCCGAACCGTAACCGCGTTTCGTCACGCGCTCCTTGTAGATTTCAGCGATGATCGCGCCATCGCCCGCGAGCAGCGACTTGGTCGAGCACATCTCGGCGCAAATCGGCAGCTTGCCCTCGGCGAGACGGTTGGCGCCGTATTTGGCGTACTCAGCCGGAGTGGAGTCTGCCTCCGGCCCGCCCGCGCAATAGGTGCACTTGTCCATCTTGCCGCGCGACCCGAAGTTTCCAACCTTCGGGTACTGCGGCGCGCCGAACGGACATGCATAAAAGCAGTATCCGCAACCGATGCAGAGGTCCTTGGAGTGAAGCACCACACCGTCAGCGGTGGTGTAGAAGCACGACACCGGGCAAACCGCGGCGCAAGGCGCATCCGTACAGTGCATGCAGGCCATCGACACCGAGCGTTCGCCGGGCTTGCCGTCGTTGATGGTGACGACGCGGCGGCGATTGATGCCCCATGGCACTTCATGTTCGTTCTTGCAGGCGGTGACGCAGGCGTTGCACTCGATGCAGCGGTCGGCATCACACAGAAATTTGACGCGAGCCATGATTTATTCTCCTCTCACGCCGATTGAATCTGGCACAGGGTCACCTTGCCCTCGTGCATGCCGGTGACCGGATCGTAGCCGTAGGACGTCAGCGTGTTCACGCT
>Ga0137418_10000704_pt1 | contig 30338 bp, 27 predicted proteins | sample CZODoug3_1_2_16f_FD_122242 | JGI IMG/M metagenome (GOLD analysis project Ga0137418, IMG submission 122242) | Vadose zone soil fungal communities from Angelo Coast Range Reserve, California, USA - CZODoug3_1_2_16fungal (Hybrid Assembly) | ecosystem: Environmental > Terrestrial > Soil > Vadose... | reverse complement strand
GAGACGGTCGCCGTCGCGGGGCGCGCCCGGAGGACGCGGCTGATCGCCTTCCCGCGGGGCGGTGCGCGGCTTGGCCGGGTCGCGGGGACGATCTCCTTCCTTGGGAGGATTGTCCTCCTCCTCTTTGTTTTGAACAGCCGGGCTTCCTCCCTTGGTTCCGGTGGATACCGTGGGACCTGATTTCTTGGTATCGGCGCTGCCTCCCATGTTCATGATCAAGAGCACGCCGGCCGCGATCAGTAGAAAGGTCAGCCCAGCCAAAAGTTTGGCGAAGAGGTGTAACGCGGCGTTGTAAGCAGACTGCGGCAGAATGGGCTCGGGTCGAGAGAACTCGCGAACACCTGATTTTAGCAGGCCGAGGCCGCTGGGAGTATAGCTATTGGAAGGAGAAGTCTACGTTCTTCTTCTGTTCCTGCTGCGCCACTTTCACTGTGATGGTGCGCTCGCCCAGCTTTTCTTGCACGGCGGCGATGGTGTACTCGCCGGGGGGGAGGCCCTTGATCTCGAAGTTCCCATACGCATCCGTCACCGTAAACAGCGGACTGGCGACGACGTTCACGTACATTTTCATCCATGGGTGCTGGTTGCACTTCACCGGTACCATGATCTCCGGCATGTCGAATTGTTTCAGAATGGGCGGCGACTTTGGGGTCTGACTCTGGTTCCATTCAGGATTGTTTTTCGGAGCGGCATGAACGTTGTGGTCGGTGCTGTCGCTGTTGCGAAACTCAAGCGTCTGTCCCACCATCGCGCCCACCACGTGCGGCTCGTAGCGGCAGCCCACCTGGTCGACGACCACATGCTCCCTCGGCGTCGCCCAGTCAGCCAGGAACGGGGCCACCTTCACGTACACAAACACGTTGGCCAGTTTGCCGTCTTTTGCCGCGATCGGCGAAACCGTATTCTCGCCTCGGGGACTCATCGCGCACGCGGGGTCGAAGCTCATATCGATCTTGATGGGCGCGGGGGCAGTGCCGTTGAAATGAACCGTGCCGCTAATCGACCCGGTGGTCGCGGAGTCGATGGCAACCTTAGGCTGCGACGGACCGGCAGTCGAATTGGTCGAAGAAGATGAATTGCGGTTGCACCCGGCGAGGAGAATGCCTGCTGCCAGTACAAAGATAAAAGTAGGTCGCATGGATTATTTTGCCGGAGCGCCGGCAAATTCGACGTGAGGCTCCTGGCCGGCAGGAGTTTCCATCATCTCGATGACGGCGTCGGCGAATTCCTGCGTGCCGGCGGGTCCGCCTACGTCTTTGGTGAGCTTGTCTTTGCGATGGCGGTAAACGCGCTCGAGAGCATCTTGTACTTTCAATGCCGTCTCGCGCTCGCCCATATGCTTGAGCATCAGCACCGATGACTGCAACACAGCAGTAGGGTTTGCGATGTTCTTTCCTGCGATGTCGGGCGCAGATCCGTGCACCGCCTCAAAAACGGCGCATTTCTCGCCGATATTCGATCCCGGTACCAGTCCCAGGCCGCCGACGAACGCCGCGCATAGGTCGGAGACGATGTCGCCGTACAGATTTTCCAGCAGCAGCACGTCGTACTGGTAAGGATTCATCACCAACTGCATGCAGGTATTGTCCACGATGTGCTCGCCGTAGGTTATCTCGGGATATTCATGCGACATATTGCGCGAGCAGCGGATGAACAATCCATCCGTAAGCTTCATGATGTTGGCTTTGTGGATGGAATAGACTTTTTTGCGTTTTTCCCGGCGCGCCAACTCGAAGGCATAGCGCGCAATGCGCGTCGATGCCTTCTCCGTGATGATCTTCAGGCTTTCCATCACGCCCGGCACCACTTCATGCTCGATCCCGGAATACTCTCCTTCAGTGTTCTCGCGCACGATGATCAGATCCACGCCGGGGTAACGCGTTGGCAAGCCGGGCAGGTTCACGATGGGCCGCACGTTCGCGTAGAGTTCGAATTTCTTCCGCAGCGCGACGTTGATGCTGGCGAATCCGCCCCCGATAGGAGTCGTGACCGGGCCTTTCAGGCCGATTCCGTTACGCTCGATCGACTCCAGCAGCTCTTTCGGGAGGTACTCGTGATACTTCTCAAACGCTTCGGCACCGGCGGCGAATGACTCCCACTCGAACTTCAGGCCGGTCGCTTCCAGAATGCGGACGGTCGCGCTCGTGACCTCGGGACCGATGCCGTCGCCGGGTATCAATGTGATCTTATGTGCCATGTCCTAGACTTTGGCTCCTGACTTCGCCTTGGGAGCCGGGTTGTCCTTAGTGTCGAGCAGGTGCTTCAGTTCCGCCATGAATTCTTTCACATCCTTGAAGTCCATATACACCGAAGCGAATCGCACATACGCAACTTTGTCCAGCTTCTTCAGCCGGTGCATGATCATTTCGCCGATTTCCGTGGTGGTCAGCTCGCGCTCCGTGGATTCCTGCACCACGCCTTCGATTTCATCCACAATCCCTTCCAGCTTGGGAGTGGGCACGGGACGTTTTTCGCTCGCTTTCAAGAGTCCCTGCAAAATTTTTTGCCGCTCGAAGCGCTCTCGCCGCCCATCCTTCTTGATGACCATGTACGGGATTTCGTCGATGCGCTCGTACGTGGTGAACCGCCGGCCGCACTTCAGGCACTCGCGCCGCCGTCGGATGGTGTCGCCGAGCCGGCCTTCCCTGGAGTCGATCACTTTGTCGTCAATATTCGCGCAAAAAGGGCACTTCACTGGGCTGAGTCTCCTTGCCGTCCGGCGCCTTCGATGGCCGCTTCTTTTTCGTGCTCCGCCAGCTCCTTCAATTTCCCGAGCGAAAGCCCCTCATGGATCAGCAGCGGCACCCCGGCCAGGCTCACCGCCGCGAACGTAATCAGCCACATGATGATTGACGCCGCGGCAGCGGCTTCTTTTTCTACTCCAAACACCGCCGTGTACGCAAGAAAACACGCAACCTGCGAGCCACCGCCCACGCCCGGCAATTGCACCGCCGAGCCCACTAGCGTGAAGGCCATCACCAGCATGGCGTCACCCAGACTGATTCCGGTGAGTGCGCCGCCAAAACTATGCGAGATCCATAGATAAATGAGCAGAACGAGGAACCAATGGACCGCCGAATAAAATACGGAAAGTGCCAGATCGCTCCCGCTCTGAATGGCCTGCACACCGCGCGCAAACCCGAGTACGATTGCGGCAACCTTGCCGCGCCAGCCGTGCGCGGTCACCCAGCCTTGCAAGCGCCGCTCGAGCAATGCGGAACCGTGCAACCTCAGATACACCAGAAAGATGGTCGCGACGACGACGCCGGCGAAAAGCAGCGAGCCGGTTGTCCTCGCGGCAGTTTCCAGTTTGCCGGCGGTCTCACCCGCATGACTGCGCGACTGAAACAGCAACAACCCGATCGCGGCGACCACTGCTGCGCTTGCCAAATCAAAAAGCCGTTCAAGCGCGTAGATTCCAAACATGTCCGCGATGGGAAGTTTTTCCTTGCGCGCGAGGAGAATCGGGCGCACCGGCTCGCCGGCGCGGCCGAGCAGGAAAACCGCTGCGAACCCCGCCAGAGTCATCGTGTAAATGGGTACGAAACGCGAGGGTCCCAGATTGCGCTGAAACGCTTTCCAGCGCAGCGAACGCAGCGCGTAGCAACCATAAATCGCAACGAGCGAAAGAATCAGAAGTATGGGATCGGCATTGCGAATAGCGATCCACAGTTTTGTCCCACTGAATTCCCCGAGATGCATCATCCCGCTGGAACGATAAATCGCGTATCCGAGTGCGAGCAGGACAATCAGGACGACAAGAAGTTTCCTCGACTTTGTTTGCATGCGCTCGCCAGCCTAACGGGAGCGAGCAACCGCGTCAAGTTGCGGCGAGCAGATTTTTTCAGTGTTTTTCCAATTTTCTGGCGGTGCGCTCGGCGGCTTCTTCGCCGGTGCGCAAGGCGCCTTCGCTGGAGAGGCCGTCGAGATAGTCGCCGCAGAGATCGAACGGAGAATTCGATGTGGCGAGTTGCTTGCGCAAGGCGGTCATCTCGCGCAAGCGGTCGGGAGGAAATTGCGCGATGCCCACGTTCCAGCGCACGAGATGGACGAACAGCACTTTGCCGCGGCATTCGGGGAAATTCTGCTCGACGACGTCGCTGGCTTGTTGCTTCAGGGATTCGTCATCCACATCCAATCGTTTACGTCGAGGAGTGTCCCACAGAAAAACTCCGGCCATGCCCGTGCCCGCGGGGCAACGATTGGGCGCGCGCAGATGCTCCATTTCAATTTCTGCGCCCGGAACGACATCTTCCGTGAACGCATACCCTGCGTACGGAGTCTCCGGCGGCTTCGAGAGCGCCACCGCAGCATTTGCAATTCTGGAGTACTGCGTGCGAGCAAGCGTAGCGCGAGTTTCTTCAGGCAATTCGGGGCAAATAGCCGGGACGAGTTGCCCTGGCAGCGCAAAGATTGCGGCGCGTGCTCTAAATGTTTGCGGCTTCCCTTTCACTTCCGCTTCCACTTGGACCGCTGAGCCACTCTGCTCGACATGCAAGGCGCGCGCCTCTGTCAAAACTTTCACTTGCGACGCGGCGGCTTCCGGAATGCGATCGACGCCATCGGTCAGGTTCCACTGGCCGCGTACAAGCAGGTTCCACAGCACTTGCATCAGAATCACGCGCGATGAGGTATCGACAGCTCCTCCTACGGGACCATTCAGTCCGGGGAGAAAGATGCGGTCGAATACTTCTTCGCCGCCAATCCTGCGGAAATACGTTCGTGCGTCCTCGCCGTCGAGCGAATCGGCAAGAGTGCTGAAGCCGTGAACCAGAGCGCGATGATGGAGAAATAAGTCCAATCCAAAGCGAACGCTGGCAAGACGGCCGCGCCAGGAAATTCCGCGATCCAAAAGCAGGTCTTCGAAGCGTCCGCCCCGGTAGCCGCGGCAGCCGGCCGCGTCTTGAATTCCCACACTGAACTTACCCTTACAAACCAGCGCAGAGAGGCTCAAGCGCTTCACAAGTGCTCGCATCGAACCAAAGGCATTGCCAAAAAGTGTGACGCCGCGATCGACTACGAATCCGTTCACACGGTCGGTGGTCATGCGCCCGCCGACGCGAGACTCTGCTTCCAGCACCAGGGGCTCGAGTCCGCGATCCTTCAGGCGCACGGCCGCACCGAGACCCGCGATGCCCCCGCCGATTACGATCACATCCGCGTCTCCGATGAGGATGCCCATGAACATTCTCCTTAGCGGCGCGTCCCGGCAAAGAGATCGACAGCCTGGTTGCTGCGCGCATATTTCACATCGTCGAAGCGTTCGCGCAAAAATTTGTCCCAATCCTGCCGCTTGGTGACGTGATGAATCACTGGGCCAAAGATGACGTAGTTATGCGCATCCCAACCGTGTTCGAAGAGAAGAACTTTCCCGCCGGGTTTTAGGATGCGCGAGGCCTCGCTGAAAAGTTTTTCGCGAGCCCCGCCGGTCGGAATTTCATGCGTGCCGAAACCAAAACAAACCGCTTCGCAAGACGCATCCGCCAGGGGAAGGGTGAAGTGGTCCGCCTTGGACGGAACAATTCGCGGGTCGCCTGTGGGTGGCAATTCGAGGTCGCGTACATCCTGCACCGCTTCTTCAGGCGACTCGCCTTCCACATTCCAGCAATCCACACTTTGAATGGTGGCTTCCGGCAGCACGTCGGAGAGCAAGAACGCGTGACGGTACGTCCCGATATGTAAATCCGCGACCGTCACTTTGCCTTTTACTCCACCCAATTCCACAAGGCGCCGAATGTAACGAACTCCCGGATGACCGTACATGCGATACAAACCGAACAAGGAAAAAGCCAGCAGCAACAATCCAATCGCGGCCAGCACCCATGCAGCTTTGAGTGCCATCGGAACGTGGAACAAAACTCCGATTGCTCCCAGGGGAATTCCCACGGCTAGAAATTTTTTAGTAATTCGCCAGTAGTCGCGGCGGCTGACATACACCGCGCGTCCCCAATACCACCACGCCGTCGGCCGCTGGTTGGCAACCGTTCCCGGGTACCAGTGCGAGGTTGCTTCGCGTGTGTTGGTCATTGCTCCTCCTCGAAAGCACAAATTCGAAAATAGAAATTCGAAATTAGGACCCTCGCGTCGCGGCGAGGGTTGTACTCTCAGGCCCATCCGGCATCCTGCAACATGCGCAGCACTTTCGATTGAAAGGGCTGGACAAACGGCCGAACCAAAGCCGAATTCGTCCACTCGATCGCTTGCGCCAACAAATCCAGAATACCGTCGATGAGCTGGTGCGTTTTCTGCTGGTCCGGGGAATCGTCGTAAATCAAGCAGAGAATCATTCCAAGATGCGCCAGCCAGAGGGCCGGCGGGAGTAAGTGGCGCATTTCGTCGCTGAGTCCGGCAACTTCGATGGCTTCGCGGAAGATAGCCATGCTTTGTGCGCGTTGGCTCTCCGTGCCCTTTCCGAAAACGGAAAGTGGATGTTCAGGCTCCCCGGTGTAGCGAAAAAGCGCACCCAAAAAGCGTCGGTCCTCTTTTAGTATTTCCAATTTTGAATGCAGCAGGATGCCGAGACGCTCGCGAAGCCCAGACTTCTCTTTCCATTCTTCCCGCACCTTTTCAGCATGAGTACGCTGCACCTGGTCGTAGTAGGCGGAGACGATTGCTTCTTTGCTCGGGAAGTAATAGTAGGCTGCCCCGGTAGCGACCTTGGCAGCGCGAGCGATGTCGCGCATGGTGGTGGTCTCGAAGCCGCCACCGCGAAAGAGCTCGAGCGCGGTGCGCAGGATCAGTTCCCTGGTGTTTTCGGCTTCCGGCTTGGCCGTCAGAATCATAGGATCACGCGCCGACTTGAACATGTTCAAATACTACCTAAAGTCCGCGGTTCTGTCAAGTGAAAAATGAACACGTTCAGTAATTCTGGTAACATATTTATATTCAATTATTTAGTGGACCTACTTCGGATGGAACGTCCATATTTACATCTGTGCAGACGCAAGCAAAGACGCATTGCATTACAGGAGTTCGCTGGGGATTGACGCTCCCTTTTCACGTCGCTTTCGGCAGAAACGCCGCTACCTCACTGATTCTCTTGTCTCTAGGGGACTTGCTGAGTAAGATGCCGCACAGAACGGTTGGCAGTCAGGGTCTGATCCCGCGGGGAACATTTCGGGAGCACTTTACGTTCCATAGTTGGCAGGCCGAGATGGACTGCCAGACGGCCCGCCACGGCGGGCCGACTCGCAAGACGCCTTGCACCGTAGCAGGTTGAAGAGGCTGATGATACGTTGGAGCAGGATGCCCAACTGGTCCAGCAATGCCTCCAGGGCGAAGGGTCGGCCTGGGAGGAACTTGTGCGTCGGCACAGCAGGCGCATTTTTAACATTTGCTACCGGTTTACGGGAAACCGCACGGAATCCCAAGACCTGTCGCAGGATGTTTTCCTGCGGGTGTACCGGACACTGGGAAGTTATCGTTCGGCCCATGGCGGTTTCGCAACTTGGATGACCAGCGTGACGCGCAATTTGTTGATTGACCACTATCGTAGAACCAAGAGGGATCGCGTTACGGATTCCCTGGACGACAAGGTGGCGCTGGTGGAAAACAAGGAATCAGCGGGGCGCCGGCCGGATGAGCAGGCGCTGCTGGGCGAATTGAGCGGCCAGGTGCAATCGGCGCTTACGAAACTTTCGCCGGAATTGCGCGAAGCGGTAATCCTGCGCGACTTGCAGCAATTGGAGTACAGCGAGATTCAACAAGTCTTGGCGGTACCGGAAGGAACGGTAAAATCGAGAATCAATCGCGGACGCATCGAATTGGCGCGCATTCTGCAGCAGATGGGAGTGCGCCCATCATGAGGAGATTGGAAGTAAGAAGTTAGAGTAGAGCGATTTATGAACTGGACTTGCGAACAAACCGAAGCGCGCCTGAGCGATTACCTTGACGGACTTCTGCAGCCCGTCGAGCAATCGGCTTTCAATCTCCATGTGAACACATGCGAGAAGTGCGCGCCCCTGGTCGCGACGGTCGCGCGTACGCTGGGCGGATTGTACGCGATGGAGCCGGTGGAACCGCCCGCGGAGCTTGAGAATGCGATCTTGACGGCCACGCTGGGTGCGCCGAGTTGGCGCAACCTGAGGCGCTGGTTAAAGGGCCTGCAATCGCCGCGGTTTGTTTACAGCATGGCTTCGGTGGCGGCAACACTCATCATTATTCTCTCCGCGTCGGGCTTTTCGTTTCGCAAGCCCAAGCTCGCGGATCTTCGTCCCGCCAAGATCTATCGCAACGCCAACAACCAGGCGCATATCGTCTACGCGCGGAGCACGAAATTCGTCAGCGATCTTCGCGTGGTGTACGAAATTCAGACTCGCTTGAATGAAGGCGAACAGAATCCCGCAACGAGGGAGAAAGCCGTCCCGAAAAATTCTCCGGACAAACAACCTGGCCGCACCGATAACACTAATCCGTCCGCGCCAAAGCAGCAGAACCGTGCCGACGAACTCGGCAGAGACTTGCGGATTCTGGCAGCGCAATGCCCCGTGCTGAGCGGCTCCGTTGGTGAGAGGAGAATGCGATGAAGTGTGCCGTCCATTCCGATGTGGACGCGGTAGGCTACTGCCGAAATTGCGGCAAGGCTATGTGCTCGACATGCGTCCGCCCGGTGCGCGACGTGCTCTACTGCGAAGAATGCCTGGCGGGTATCGTGGGCATTCCCGCTCCGGTACCAACTCCTCCGCCTCCGCACGTGGAGTCGCAATATCAGATGCCTGCTTCCGGTTTGCCTCCCGCATCATCCAGCCACAGCAGATCCAATCCGGCAATTGCTTTCTTGCTGGGATTTTTGCCGGGAATGGGCGCTTTCTATAACGAGCAATTCGGCAAGGGCATGATCCACCTGGCAATTTTTCTGGTGCTGTTCATCAGCGGTGTGGATGGCAATATGAGCGGCGGGTCGGCAGCGGCTTTGTGGATCTGCATCGGCGGGCTATGGATCTACATGCCCATCGATGCCTACCGCACCGCAAAAGCGCGGCAGACCGGCGAAACTTTGAGCGACCCGCTTGACGCCTTTACGAAGGAACGCCCCATTGGGCCGATTCTCCTGATCGGCGCGGGAGTCCTGCTGATGCTGCACAATTTCGATTGGTTTCCGTGGTACCGCATTTCGCAGTTTTTCTGGCCGGCGGTTTTGATTGGCGCGGGCGTATTGATGATGCGCAACCGGCTCGACCGCCGCTCTTAGGAGGCTTTTTTCGATGAGTAATCGTGTTCGATGCGCGTGCCGCCGATGTACGATTCGCGGGCTGATGGGCCCGGCGGTCATTATTACCGTTGGCGTGCTTTTTCTTCTCGATCAGATGAGCGGAGGAAATTTTTCATTCGGCAATACCTACCCGATGATTCTGATTGTCATCGGAATAATCAGCCTGGCCGCGGCAGCTGCTTCTTCGGAGGGTCACGTTTCCGGGACGATGCCTCCTCAGACGCCGATGGCGCCGCCGGCTGCGCCGGCTGCCCCGCAAAACCAATTCCCTGGTCAGGGCCAGGGGCAATAGAGAACTATGTCGAATCCTCGCCGACGCGGCAGCTCACTTTTTCCCGGCATTCTTCTGCTCTTCGTGGGCTTGCTGCTGCTCCTTCACAATTACCGGGGACTGGACATCGACGAAGTGCTGGGACACTGGTGGCCGCTCATCCTGATCGCCTGGGGAGCGATAAAGCTGTATGAGCGCATGACCGCCAGTCGCACAGGTGATTCGGAGTCGGCGACAATTACCTCGGGCGAGGTTTTCCTTGTGTTGGGACTTCTCTCGCTCATCGGCATCGTGATCGCCGTGGAGATCGGCAAAAAAGAGATTCCCCGACACTTTGAGGATTGGGGTGGAAACAGTTTTGAGTCCGACCTGGAGGTTGCTCCCAAGACGGTTCCCGTAGATTCGCGAATTTCGATTCGCAATGGCCGCGGAGATATCACCGTGCGCCCTTCCGACGACTCGCAAATTCGCATCTCGGGCAAAAAAAATTCACGGGCCTGGAATGAGGGCGACGCCCAGAAAGCCGCCGAAAAGGTCGGCGTTGAAATCGCACAGAATGGCGACGGATACGAGGTGCGTCCGATGGGGATTAGCGCGGGCGACTCGCGCATCAGCATGGACCTGGATGTGGCCGTGCCGAAGAAAGCCGCGCTGACGATTCGAAATGAGAAAGGCGCAATCACCGTCGCCGATATGACCAAGGCTATCAACGTAACCAATGGCACCGGTGACGTCGAAGTTCGCGACACCGGCGGCGACGTGACAATTGATGTTCGCAAAGGGGACATCAAGGTTTCCGACACCAAGGGCAACGTCAAGATTGCCGGTCACGGCGGGGAAATTAATGTATCCGGCGCCACAGGCGGGCTCACGATTGACGGGGAGTTTTACGGGTCCATCCGGGCGGACAAGATTGCCAAGGGCGTGCGCTTCCTTTCGCAGCGCACCGATCTGACGCTCTCGCAACTGGCCGGCCACATGGAAGCCAGCCCTGGGAATCTGGAAATTTACGACGCCCCCGGGAGCATCACCCTGCGCGCGCAGGACGACATCACGCTGGAAAATCCCGGCGGCAAAGTCAAAATCGAGAATCGACGGGGAAACGTGGACGTGAGATTCTCGTTCGTGCCGAAAGAGGACATCGAAATCACGAATGCTTCCGCGGGGATTACGCTGAGCTTGCCGGAATCCGCGAGTTTCGAGATTGTCGCCGATTGCCATTCGGGAGATATTGACAACGAGTTTCAGTCGGACTCGTTGAAGCAAACTTCGGGCACGGGATCGGGCGATTCGCGCCTGGAAGGAAAGTATGGAAGCGGGCGCGGGCCGAAAATTACTTTGAAGACGAGCTATGGATCGATTTCGCTGCGCCGGACGAGTTCGGATATTCCCGCGCCGCCGAAGCCGCCGCGGGTGAAGACGCCTCCCACACCTGGCGATTCAGAAGAAAACTGAGCGCGATGATAACTGGCTGCTGAAGCGGCCAGCGTTCGGCCCTGAGCCTTCTTCGAAGGCTTCAATTCACCGCAAACCCGAGTGAGGTTGCCTGACTGGCGAGTTGTTGCCATTCGCTGGAAGGGGCCGTGGTCGAACCCGTGCTCAAAATTCCGCCTCCGAGATTTGCCAGGCAAGGCGCGGCGACAAGAGGCGCTTGAGGTTGCGGCAGGCTTGGAATTGAGTCGTCGGGTTCTTTGAAATTCAGCGTGTACGCAAGGTTGGCCACATCGCTGCTCGCGTCGCGTGCAGTCAACGGCGCAAGTCCCCAGCGCCACTCAATCAACTTCAAAACAGAAGTGTGATCAAACACCATGGCACTCACCCTGGGATCAGACGAATTTCCCCGGCTGAAGGGGGACGCGACGACTGTGGGTACGCGGCAACCGAGTAGCGCCTTGCCCTTAACCAAATCGGGATCCACCTGGTTGGCGGCGGTGGCTCGCGGCGGGGCGACATGCTCGAAGAAGCCGCCCCACTCGTCGAAGTTCACGATGAAAACCGTGTTAGCCCACTTTGGACCCTTAGCGACGGCTTCGAATGTCCGATAAAGAAAAAGATCTCCTTGGCGGATGTCAGCGTGGGGATGATCGTCATTGCCGGTACCGTCATCGAGAACCGTGTACCGAGGATCAATGAAAGAGACCGCCGGAAGCGTCCCTGTGCTCGCAGCCAGGAGGAATTCTTGGTAAAGACGCGAAATGCCGAGATATTTCGCTCCCCAAAGAGCCACGAACGGGACATTCGAGAAGAAATAATTGGCGCTGACTCCGGCGGCGGCGAGGCGGTCCCAAATCGTCGGCAGCGAACTGATGGTGGTGGTGTTGCTTAGGCGGTCGGTCTGCGCGGCGTGAAGAAACAGCCGGTTCGGAAATGTCGGGCCGAGTATCGAAGCGAAGTATCGGTCGCAAGTCGTGTAGTTGCGGGCCAGCGCAGCGTAAAACGGGATGTCTTGTTCGCCGTAGTAACCTATCGAATAGACATCGTTGCCGCCTGCGCGCAGCCAGCCATCCATCAAACCGTGGTCATATTCGACGCGAGCGCCATCGTAAGAGTGGTCTGGGTCGGCGTGGGGGCAGCCGGTGTAGTCGCCTGAAAGCGAGTATGTCGCGTGGCTTGCGCCAGCGCTGTCCAGGTATTTTAATCCGGCTTGCTTGCCATCGGCATTCGGCAGCCAGCCAAGGAAATGATCGAAGCTGCGGTTCTCCATCGTCACCACCACGATGTGTTCGATGCCGCAATTCGCCGGGCTCGGCAGATTCGGCAGATTCAGGAGGCCGTCTTGCGCGAAGAGTTTCTTGCTTGCGGGCCACGACGCGCCAGCCAACGCGGCTCCCGAAACGAACGCGGCGTTCTTCAACAAATCGCGACGATTTAGCTTCATGATGTAACTCCCTGATTGAGTTTCTTTTCGGAGGCTGCCGGCTGGAACCGGAGTCCGCGAGCAGACTGGGAGCTGCGAAGTTTATGCTCACCCAAGGCTAGCGCCGCGGGTGTGAACGGTAAATGAAAATGCCGGAGAAAAAATACCTGAATTCGATATCGGGTGTTTACCCTAGCGTTCTGCCAAGCGATTCAGTTCCTGGAAAAAAGTGGGAAAGGAAACGCCGGCGCAGTCGGCATCGCGAATCACTGTGTTTCCTTCAGCCGCCAGACCTGCCACGGCAAAGGCCATCGCGATGCGATGATCGCTGCGCGGTTCAATCTCGGCGCCGCGCAACTTTCCGGCGCTACGCCCTTGCACTTTTAAACCGTCCGGGCGTTCTTCCACGGACGCGCCCATGCGGCGGAGATTTTCCACAAGCGCAGCGATGCGATCGCTTTCTTTCACTCGAAGCTCAGCAGCATCGCGAATCTCGATGCCCTCTTCGGTGTAAGGGCCGAGCGCGGCGAGCATTGGCAATTCGTCAATCACCAGCGGAATCTGTTCGCCGGCAATCACTCCACCTTTCAGCGAGGCGCCTTTGACGGAAAGGTCGCCAACAATTTCGCCATGAGCGCTCTTGAGCCCGATGATTTGGATCGAAGCGCCCATGGAGGCGAATACGTCCAAAATGGCGGTGCGCGTGGGATTCAAGCCCACATTGTGAATCAGCACGTTCGAATCGGGAAATAGCGAAGCTGCGGCGATAAAAAATACCGCGGACGACAAATCTCCGGGTACGTCGAGGGATTTGCCAAGAAGTTTGCCGCCGCCCTTAGCGTTGGCAAGGCCGTGAATTCGAATGGTGCGGCCGTCTTTTTCGATGGATGCGCCAAATTCTTCGAGGGCCAGTTCAGTGTGATCGCGAGTTCGCGCCGGCTCGGTCACGCTAGTCACGCCATCCGCAAAAAGCCCCGCGAGCAAAACGGCGGACTTTACCTGCGCGCTGGCCATGGGCATCTTGTAATCGATGGCTTTGAGCTTCCTGCCGCGAATTTCGAGCGGCGCAAAATTATCCTCGCGGGCCCGGATGTCGGCTCCCATTTCGCGAAGCGGGCCGATGACGCGCTTCATGGGCCGTTTCTGCAGCGAACTGTCGCCCGTGAGCTTTGACGAAAATGACTGCCCCGCCAGAATTCCCGAGAGCAGCCGCATGGTGGTCCCGGAATTTCCGGCATCGAGCGCGCGCCAACTGCTCTTCAGCCCGCTTAGCCCGCGTCCTGTCACGCGAACAGTGTCCTTGTCGCTTTTGACTTCCGCGCCTAGCGCGCTCATGCACGCCAGCGTGCTATGGCAGTCCGCAGCCGCGGAAAAATGCCGCAGTTCACTTGTGCCCTCGGCCAATCCTGCAAGCATGGCGTAGCGGTGGGAAACGGACTTATCGCCCGGCAGGTCCAGTCCGCCGGTCAGGTGCTTCGCAGGGTGTATGGTTTCTTTTTTCACCCGAAGATTTTAGCACGCTGCGTATCCCGATTTCGCCTACGGCTAATCGATACTCGCCTCGCTGCGTTCTCCTTTGCTGTCTCTGCCTCATTTGCGCGCTTTATTTCCTGTCCTTCCGGCCAGTTTTTCGCGAGGCACGGCCTGTACCTCGCCCTGAAATCCAGAGGCCTCCCAATACGTATTATTACGAGAGGAGAATTGTCATGTCAGCCCGCACGACGTTTGTTCATATCACTACCAGAGCCGGCATCATGTTCGGCGCACTTTTTCTGGTAAGCGTACTTCTTGCCGCCATTCCCGGCCATCGCGCACCCGCGACGCCGGTACAGGAGGCGCAGCAATCCTCTGCCTCGCAATCCCAGGAATCGCATCCACTTGATCACAGCAGCATGCCAGGCATGGACATGGACGACGCAAAAGCCAACGAAGCGCACGCGGTTCACGACATGACGCCCGGGCACATGGACGCGCACAGCCAGCACATGCGCATGACGGCGATGCGTCCGGAAACACCGGAGGACGCCGCGCGAGCCAACGAGATCGTCACACAGCTACGCGCCGGAATTGAAAAGTACAAGGACTATCACGTCGCGTTGAACGACGGTTACAAAATTTTCCTGCCCAATCTCCCGCAACCCGAATATCACTTTACAAATTACGTGAACGGCTTCCTCGAAGCGCTCAAATTCGATCCGTCGCGTCCGACTTCCCTGCTCTACAAGAAAACTTCAGACGGGTACGAACTGGTCGGCGCCATGTACACCATGCCCAAGCGCGCCACGGAAGATCAGCTTAACGCGCGCGTGCCTCTCAGCGTGGCGATGTGGCATCTGCACACCAACCTGTGCATGCCGCAACGAGGACAGCTGCGCAGCGCGGATTGGAACAAGTTCGGTTTGAAAGGTTCGATCTCCTCGCAAGAAGCCTGCGACGCCTCGAACGGCCGCTTCCAGCCGGTGATCTTCGGCTGGATGGTCCACGTCTATCCCTACGAAGATTCCGCCGACAAAATCTTCGCCATGCACCAGCACATGGACTAGCCAGGCAGCGGTTTCGCCGCGCTGAACGTGCTTCGCCATTCGGGCGGGCTCCTGCCCCATTTCGTTGACTTGTACCCAAGCGCAACCTAATATGACCATCCGATGGCGGTTTCCCTTCTATGATCGGACTAACCGTCTCTCATTACCGCATCTTAGAGAAGCTGGGCGGTGGCGGCATGGGAGTGGTGTATAAAGCCGAGGATCTGCGGCTTGGCAGATACGTGTCCCTGAAATTCCTGCCCGAAGAGCTCTCGAGAGAACCCCTCGCCATCGAACGATTTCAGCGGGAAGCGCGGGCCGCTTCTTCGCTCAACCATCCTCACATCTGCACAATTTATGACGTGGATCAATTCGAAGGGCAGAGCTTCATTGTCATGGAGTTTCTCGAAGGGCAGACCCTCAAACACCGTATTACGGGGAAGCCCATCGACCTGGAGCGCGTGCCGGAATATGGCTTCCAGATGGCGGATGCCCTGGAAGCGGCCCATGCCAAAGCCATTATTCACCGCGACATCAAGCCCGCGAACATTTTCCTCACTGATCGCGGCCAAGTAAAGCTGCTCGATTTTGGACTGGCCAAACTTCTGCCCGAGCGCAAGGGCACGAATCGTGCCAAGGGGGTCGCAGCAAATTTCGGCAATACGACCCAAGATGCGCACCTGACTAGTGACGGCGTGGCTTTAGGCACCGTCGCTTACATGTCCCCGGAACAAGTTCGCGGGCAAGAACTTGACGAGCGCACGGACCTGTTCTCGCTTGGGCTCGTTCTTTACGAAATGTCGACCGGCCAGCGAGCGTTTTCGGGAAACACGTCTGGCGTTATCTTCGATGGGATTCTGAACCGCGCTCCCATCCCGCCGGTGCGCTTGAATCCAGCCATCCCGATTCAATTGGAACAGATTATTGCCAAAGCGCTGGAGAAAGACCGGGAGCTGCGCTACCGATCCGCTTCGGACATGCGGACAGACTTACAGCGGCTGAAACGAGACACGGATTCGGCGAGCGCGATGTCGCTATCGACGGGTCAAACTTCTCGCCAACTGCTGCGGCGTCATTGGCCCCATTTTGTTTGGGGCGGAGTGCTGGCGGTACTGCTGCTCCTGTTCGGGCTGAATGTGGGTAATTTTCGCGACCTGGTATTGGGCGTAGATAGCCAGTCTCGCATCGAATCGATCGCGGTGCTGCCGTTCGCCAATCTCAGCAACGATTCGAAAACTGAGTATCTGAGCGACGGAATTACGGAGAGCTTGATCAACAGCCTCTCCCAACTTCCCAACCTGGCGGTGATGTCTCGCAACACAGTATTCCGCTACAAGGGCCAGCCCGCGGACCCGCAAAAAGTGGGGAAAGAGCTGCACGTCCGGGCCATCCTCACGGGCAGGCTCATTCAGTCTGGCGACGAGTTGATGATCAGCGTGAACCTGGAAGACGTCCAAAACGGCCGGCAGCTTTGGGGCGAACAATACAACCGCAAGCTTTCCAATCTTGTTTCCGTGCAGCAGGAGATTGCCGGAGACATATACACACGCTTGCGCCCCCGGCTTGCTGGAGAAGAAAAGAAATTGTTGGCAAAACGGCCTACAGAAAACGTGGAGGCCTATCAACTCTACCTCCAAGGCTTGTTCTACTGGAACAAATGGACGCAAGCAGATTTTAAGAGAGCGGCGGAGTTTTTTACGCAGGCAGCCCAGAAGGACCCGCGCTACGCACTCTCCTACGCCGGCCTCGCGGATGCTTACAGTATGCTGGGCGACGCCGGTTACCTGCCGCCTTCGGAGGCCTGGCCGAAGGCCAAAGCCGCCGCGATGCAAGCACTCGATATTGACGACACGCTCCCGGAAGCGCATGCCTCTCTAGGTCTTGTGAAGGAACATTTCGAATGGGACTGGACCGGGGCGGAGCGAGAATTCCGGCGGGCTATCGAACTCAATCCAAACTCCGCGACCGCTCACCACTGGTACGGAGACTTTCTGGCCAATATGGGGCGCTCCGAAGAGGGACTGCGCGAAACAAAAAAGGCCCAGGAATTGGATCCTCTCTCTCTGATCATCAACACTACGCTGGCAAAGCAGCTTTATCTGGCAGGTAAGAACGATCAAGCCGTCGAACAATTGCGAAAGGTGCTGGACATCGACGCAAAGTTTGCTCCAGCGCGCCCATTGCTTGAGGAAGTCTACGCGGGGATGGGAAAACAAAAAGAAGCCGTGGCTGAACGGGAAAAGATACTCTCGCTTTCTGGAAGCCCAGAACTGGCGGCTTCCATCGAGGAAGATTTCTCCAAAGGTGGATACAAGGGAGTGCTGCAAAGCTGGCTGGATGGTCTGACGGAAATCTCCAAGTATGGCTACATCTCGCCTTATAACATCGCGCAAGCCTACATGCGGATGGGAGAAAAGGAAAAAACCTTCAGTTGGCTCGAAAAGGCGTACGAGGAACATGACAGCGGGCTTGTTTCGCTTGCTGTCGAGCCCATGTTCGACCCGATACGATCAGACCCCCGATTCAAGGACCTGCTTCGGCGAATGAAGTTGGCGGGCTAAGGATCAGCGACAGCGGCAGCCCTCTTTTTTCATACGTCCAGCGAGAAGGAACTGACGCTACTAGCGCAAAGGATAATCCCGTTCACCAGGCAGATGGCCATCCACGCGCAAGACTTTTAATCCTGGACGCACATTTCGCGCATCCACAAAGGCGATGGCCCCGGGCATGGCAGAGACGAGGTCGTACTGCAGGTCGTTGGAGTAGACAATCTTCGGCGGTGAAACGATCTCCGCACGAAATATCTTGGCCACCCAGTATTGTTTGAACTGCGCTTCCGACATTTGATAAATCACGCGTAAAACGACATCCCTTTCACGAGCGACGGGAGCACGAATGAGCAATACCACCGGGAGCTTGGAATTCCAGTATTGACGCTCGCCGAGAAGGACTTTGCGCACTTCGGAAAGGCTGAGGTCAGAGACGGGAGTGTCTGGGTGAACGATCACGGCGATATCCGTGCCTCGGGCCGTCTGCGCTGCCGAGGGATCCTGAAGGATCGGAAAGACAATGATGGTTATCCAGACGAAAACTACAAATCGTTTGATAGTGGCATTCATTAGTTGGCTCGCTCAGAAAGTGAAATCGGTCTGGAAAAATGCGCCACTCACAAAGGGGTCCGTGGGGAGCCGTTTGAAATACCTGTATTCACCTTTGAACGCCGCATAGTTGGTGATGTCGTATCGCATCCCGAGAATCGACTCCACGAGATCCTGATTCCCAAAGACCTGCTCGCTCAGTGGCGTGTGCGTGTGCTCGAAGCGGTAGTACGGTTTCAAAGATCTTTCCAGCCATGGGAGGCGGTAGCCGATCTGGGCGTAGAAGGCCTGGCTGTCGGTGACAAAGTTGGTAAGAATGTTGCGGTGATGGACGTTGGCGAATTCCGCGAGGAATTCCGGTGTTTCCTTGGTCCACACGACATGGGCGCCCGAAATCCATTCGCTAAAATTATTTCCAAAGGGGGGAGTACCGGGTAGCGTGATCTTGTCCTTGTACAAGGAAACGCCCATCTGCAAACCGTAGAGTTTGGCAGGCCGGGAATAGAGGTTGGCAACCCACGCCCGATTATTGTTGTTGTCGCCAGCGTCACCGGGACGGCTGATGATCGAACCGCGGCCGTTCCCTACGCCCGCGCTGTAGCTCAGCCCTGCCCATCCGGAAGGTATATTGCCTTCGACGAGGAGACCCACGAAGTGCACCGGTATAAATGTTCCGCCGATCCTGATCATGTCCGGGCGGCCAATGGTTGTTTGCAGCCATGCGCCGTGATGGAAAGCCGTATTCCAGTAGCCGATCGGTGTGTGATACCGCCCGAAGGAAACCTTGAAGAAATCATTGTAGTCGTAGCGAATGATCGAGCGTTCCACTTCCACGGTGTACCCTGTGGGTTGAGCATTGAAGGTCATTTCACCGTAGTAGCTGACTTTTCGAGAAAGCGCCGAAGCCAGGTGCAGGTCAAGCTGGCCGAGATTGAAGCCGCTGTTCGTTCCCTTCTGGTCCGTCGCGGAAAAATCCACGTCGCCAAATCCGCGTATTTGCAGCGAGGGATAGTGAACCTCCATCTGGTGGACCGTGGCCTGTTCGTCCACGGCTTCGTGTTGGTGTCCGGCCCCCGGGCCGCGCACTGGAGCCGCTTCGGGCGATTCCGGTTTCACCGCCGCTGGGACGTTTGCGGCCGTTTCCACGGGCGCAATAGCCGCAGGTAGCTTGGCCTCCAGTTCAGCGAGGCGTTGCTCGAGCTTCTGGACGCGCTCAAGCAGGATCCTGTTCTGCTCTGCTTGATCTGGTGGCGCCGAGCTTTGTGCGCGTGCCGCGCCAACTGCAAATAACATCACCACGAGGACCGCCAGTCTTCGATGCACGGTTCCCTCCTCTACTTTTTTCTCAGCTCTTTGCCCTAGGGGAAGAAAGCTCCCTTTGTGAATATTCAGAATGGAACTCTGACAGCCGAACCCGGCAAAACACGGCTCACATGCTGGATGTCAGGCACCGCCCTGAAATATGCGGGAGAGTGGACCGTATTTTATGCTTCGCGACTCGATTGTCAAAACAAACTTTTTCCCGCGCGGCACTATGGAAAGAGTGGGGAGCATCCAGTGGGAGCAGACTAAGTTCCGGAACGTAACCTTCACTGAGTCCTAGAACTTCTATGCCCATCGTCCTATCTTTTGCATGCCGCTGGTCCAATTGCTTCCCGGTACCGCGCCGCGTATCATTACCGATTCATGCATACGGCCCGGCTTCATCTGTTCAAGTCTCGTAACCTCATCCTCGCACTACTGGCGTTTCCAGCGGTCCTGTGTCTGGGTACGCGCGTCGCGCATGCTCAGGAATCGAACGAACTTCTTCCCCTCAATCAAGTGCGCGCGGGCATGCAGGGATACGCCTATACGATCTTCGCCGGGGACCAGATAGAAAAGTTCAACCTCGAAGTCATCGGCGTGCTGGACAATTTTCTTGGGCCCAGGCAGTCCATCATCCTCGTGCAGTTGAAGGGCGCGAAGGTCGAGCACACCGGCGTGGTTGCAGGCATGAGCGGCAGCCCGGTCTATCTGGACGGCAAGCTTGCTGGCGCCCTGTCGCTCAAGCTGGGCATCTTCACTAAAGAGCCCATCGCGGGCGTCACGCCTATTAATGACGTGCTGAACCCGCCGCCTCAGCCTGCAACTGCGCAGGCCGCCACGCAGCAACTTGGTCTTCCCAGTGAAGCCTCCACGCGCACGGGCCTTCCTTCCGGCTCCGCGCTCGAGCCCATCGAGACGCCGCTTGTTTTCTCCGGTTTCCAGCCGGCCGCGCTTCAGCAATTCGCGAATCAACTGCAGGGCTACGGCTTCGTCGCGGCCCAGGGCGGCACCGCCGCGCCGCAGGCCGATGACGGCCACCTCGTGGCCGGGGACATGGCAGGCATGGTGCTTGTGCAAGGCGATGTCTCCATCAACTCCGCCTGTACTGTGACGGCGGTACGCGCCGACCGCGTCTTCCTTTGCGGCCACCCGTTTCTGAGCCTCGGCGACATTCAGATTCCCATGGCGCGCAGCCGCGTGGTCACCACGCTCTCCTCCGATCTCGCTTCCACGAAAATCGTCAACGTCGGCGGCTCCATCGGCACCATTACTGGCGATCATCTCACCGCTGTCACCGGTAAACTCGGTACCGCTCCGCCGATGATTCCTCTCGAGCTCACCCTGCTGGTTTCCGGGGCCGAGCCCGCGAAGCAGAAAAAACTCCACTTCGAACTCGTTAACCTTCCAAAGCTCACGCCGCTTCTCGTCGCGCTCACCACCTTCAACGGCCTCACGCAAAATTCCCTCTACGGCGAAGGCACCACGCTCCATCTATCCGGCGAAATTCGCCTGCAAGGTCACCTTCCCGTCCACATCGAAAACACTTTCGCTCCCGGCGATTCTCTTTCCCCTGACGGCCTGCCCATCGCCCTGACGATGCAAAACATTTTTGCACGTCTGTTCCTCAATTCGTTTGAACCGGCCAAAGTGGAAAGCATCACTCTCCAGGTCGAGAGCGTTCCCGGCAGAAAATCATTCACCATCGAAAGCGCGTGGCTTGAAAAGGGAGAAGCCGCCCCCGGCGAGACTCTTCGCGTGCGCGTGCTGCTGCGTCCGTATCGCGGTCCGGCGCGTGTGGAAGAAACCACCGTGCGCGTGCCGGAGCAAGTTGCCCGCGGCACCATGCTGCGCGTCCTGGTCAGCGACGCCGATCTGCTCAATCGCGCCTCGCGCGGTTTCGCTTTTGCCGGAGCCGGCAGCGGCCCCAACGGCCTGGACCAGCTCATTGCCCTGCTAAATCGGGAGCGCCGCAACGATCGTCTGTATGTTGGTCTGTTCGCGCCGTCCCCTACGCTCCTTTGGGACGACAAGGAGCTTCCCAACATTCCGCTCTCGCAGATCAACGTCGTCGATGGCCGCCCCACTCCCGGCACCGTCCAGATACTCCGCGAATCGCTGGCCAGTGAAGCTTCTATCCCGCTCGGAGGCCCCGTCTCCGGCGTCATATCCCTGAATCTGCAAATCCGGTGAACATTTCAATGACTCCATCGCCCAAGCGACTGCCCAAATTCTTTCGGTCCGTCGTGGTGCAACGCCGCGCTGTATTTTTCTCCTTACTTCTTTGCTTCCTTACGTCGTTACCTCTTTTCGCCGAGCACACTCGCCGCTGGCGCCAGTCCACTTACGATGAGTTTCTGAAGGGCACTGCTCACGGTGTGGCGGTTCGCAGCGACGGCCGCCTCGAACTCGCGCCAAAATTCACTTTGCTCGCCGACGCGGACGCTTCCTATCTCTGGTCCGTGCGCCTCGATCCCAAGGGCACGCTTTACGCCGCAGGCGGCTCGCCTGCCAAAGTTTTTCGTTTCGATTCGAACGGCAAACCCGCCGTAGCCTTCGACTCCACCGACCTCAATGCGCAAACCATCGCCTTCGACGCTAAAGGCGCTCTGTATGTCGGCACTTCTCCCGATGGCAAGGTTTACCGCGTCTCCGCTTCCGGCGAAAAATCCGTTTTCTTCGATCCCAAGACGAAATACATCTGGGACCTCGCATTCGCACCCGACGGAACTCTCTACGTCGCCACTGGTGACAAAGGCCAAGTCTTCGCCGTCGCCCCCGATGGCAAGGGCGAACTCTTTTACTCCAGCGACGAAGCGCACATTCGCGTTTTGGCTTTCGACGCCAAGGGCAATCTCATCGCCGGCACCGAACCCAGCGGCCGCATTCTGCGCATCTCGAAAATCTACGCAAAAGGCACGAGCGATCCCTCAACACCCAAAGCCGAGGGCTTCGTCCTCTACGAAACCTCCAAACGCGAAGTCACTTCCCTGGCCGTCGCTGCCGATGGCACCATCTACGTCTCCGCCATTGGCGAGAAGCAGCGCACTGGCCAGGCCCCCACCACGATTATCTCCACGCCGCAAGGCACCACGACTTTTACTTCCAGCGGCATAATCGCTGGCGGCCAGGTCCAGCCACAACAGCCCTTCATCCCTTTTCCGCCGCAACTCTCCAGCAGTATTTACCGCATCGGTTCCGACGGCGCGCCCGAAGAGGTTTGGACCTCGCGCGAAGATATCGTCTACGCTTTGGGAATTGCTTCCGACGGCCGGCTCCTGGCCGGCACCGGCAATAGCGGCGCGCTCCTCACCATCGATGGACACGGTGTCTTCGCGCATCTCGCCAAGTCCGGTTCCGCGCAAATCACCGGCATCGCTCGTAATTCTGCAGGCAAAGTTTTTCTTTGCACTGCCAACCCGGGGAAAGTTTATTCCGTTGGCCCCGAGTTCGAAGCCGAGGGCACGTTCGAATCGCGCTCTTTCGACGCGCAGCTTTTCTCGCAGTGGGGTCGCATCGAGTGGTGGAGTCCTCCGGCGGGCGCGAAGGCATCGGCGCATTCGAACGAACCGCGCCTCGAATTTTTCGTGCGCTCGGGAAATACCGAAGATCCCGGCCGCGAATGGTCCCGCTGGTACGGCCCTTATGCGAAATCGGGCAGCGCGATGGAAGCGCCCTCGGCGCGGTTTGCACAGTGGAAGGCCGTCATCCACGATGGACGCCCGGGCGACGGCATCGATTGGGTCAGTCTCGCGTATCTGCCGCGCAACGTCGCGCCGGTCATCGATGGAATCGTCCTTCAGGATCCTGGCGTGCGCGCACAGAGCCAAACAGTCATTTCGGCGGGCCAGCCGGCAAATGTGACTCTGAAGATGCCGCCTTCGCCCAATGTTTCCGGCATGGTGATCACCCAGAGCAGCACGCCGTCGCGATTCGAACAACCGCCGCAAGGCACCCTGCAAAAGAGCTATCAAACCGTTCTGTGGACCGCGCATGACGACAACGACGACGAAATGCGCTACGCCGTTTATTTTCGCGGCGAAAACGAACGCGGATGGAAATTGCTGAAGGACAACCTCGACCAGAAATTCTATTCGTGGGACACCACTACACTGCCGGATGGCGCCTACTACCTGAAGATCGCCGCCACCGACGCCCCGTCAAATCCCCCCGCTCTTGCCATCCGCACCGAACGCGAAAGTGAGCGCTTCGAAGTAGACAACACGCCGCCAACAATCGAAGGGCTGCACGCCGCCGCCGCTGTTCTCCAGAGCGGATCTTTATCCGTTGTCAATGTCACGGCCGAGTTCATCGCCAGAGATAGCGGGAGCAACATCGAGAGAGCCCAATACAGCGTTGACGGCGGCGAGTGGATTCTTATTGCACCGACTGGATCGGTCAGCGATGCGCCCGAAGAGCATTACCAATTCTCACACAGCTTTTCATTCATCGCGCCTGCCTTGACTGAGCGCGAACACACGATTGCCGTGCGCGCCTACGACCGATTCGAAAACGTCGGGAGTGCGAAAGCCTCTTTCATTGTGCCGACCGCTAAACTTTGAATTTCGAGGGCTCTACAACGAAGGCCGGGCTGGAGCCCGTTCTCTACATATGCAAACTAATTACTGAAAACTGAGGACTGACAACTGTTTTTCAGTTCGCCCAGCGGTCTGTCGGAGGGACAGTTTGGAATTTCTCAATCTCCGCGCCAAAACCGATGCGCCCGTCTCCATAAGGCTCGTTGCGGACATGCACGACGCGCGCGGTGCAGCGTATCTCTTGCGCGGAATTACCAGTCACTTCCGCTGGCATCCGCAGCGTCGCTTCAATGGGCATTCCCACTTGCAGCGGCGCCGACGACGCGAAAAAGAACCCGCCACGCGAGACGTTTAGAGCTTCCGTAAAATGTTCGGTCCTGTCCGCGGCTACCCCGAGCGCGCGGAAACGCAACGGCGTCCGGAGACCAAGGCGAGCCAATTGGCGGCGTTCAGACACTTTCATTTTGTCCTCCCCCAGCGCGCGGAAACAGCTACCGCAGGCATTCGGGAATATCGTTGGAGAGGTGCTTCCAGCCTAACAGAGTGAGGGGGGCGGTCAAGTACCAAACCGAGGTGGCCAAATGATACCAGTACCCGCTTCAGGCGCTTGCGCAGCTCAAACTGCGCCTCAGACGCAACCACTTCCAGCATGCCATAATGCCTCTTTAACAGCAGCCACGAACGCATTATAAGAGGGCATGCGAGGCGCGCAAAACTGCCAAGCGCATCCGGGCCCAAAGTGAGTCTCATGAGCACAGTTCCATCCGTCGAATCTGCCAGCTTCCAGCCACCCACCTGGGAAGCCATCGTCGCCACGCACGCACGCATTGCTCCCAGAATCCACCGCACACCGGTCCTGACCTCTGCCTCCTTGAACGCGATAGCCGGCGCGCAGCTTTTCTTCAAATGCGAGAACCTGCAAAAGACCGGCTCCTTCAAAATTCGCGGAGCTTCGAACGCGATTCTTTCGCTTACGGAAAAAGAAGTAGCCAAGGGAATCGTTACTCAATCCAGCGGCAATCATGGCGCCGCCGTCGCTTGCGCGGCTGCCTGGCGTGGAGTTCCCGCCTGGATCGTCATGCCAAAAAACGCGCCATCGGTGAAGGCCAAAGCCATTGAAGCCTACGGCGGAAAAGTCATTTTCTGCGAGCCTTCCGTCACCGCGCGGAAATCTGCTTGCGACCGCCTCCAGGCAGAAACCGGGGCCCATCTGGTGCATCCCTACGACGACGACCGCATCATCGCCGGGCAAGCAACCGCCGCGAAAGAGCTGCTTGAAGAAGTGGGCGACCTGGACGCCGTATTCGCCCCCGTTAGCGGCGGCGGCTTGCTTAGCGGAACCTCCCTCGGCGCAAAGGGCCTCTGCCCTGAAATCCATGTAATCGGTTGCGAGCCGGAGCGAGCCGACGACGCCTACCGCTCGCTCACCACCGGGACCCTGCAATCCCAGGACTCCAGCGACACCATCGCTGACGGCCTGCGCGCCTCGCTCTCCCCGCGAACTTTCGCCATCCTGCGGCGCCACGTGGACCGCATTCTCTTGGTCTCCGAAGCGGAAATCATCTCATCTGCCCGGCTGGTCTGGGAGCGCATGAAAATCGTCATCGAACCGTCCAGCGCCGTCGCCATCGCCCCCCTCTTGAAACCCGGCGTCCTGGCCTCCCTCAACTTGCCGAAACGCGCTGACGGCCTCGCCCCCAAGCTCGGCATAATCTTCTCCGGCGGCAATGTGGACCTCTCCTCCCTCCCCTGGAAGTAATTCCAACCGATCCGCCCGGACTGCCCCTACACTCGCAGTCCACAACTAAACTGTCCCAAATCCCTGCACTGTTTGTGTAAGGAAATAGGCACATTGTGCAAAACCCTTTCCGAACAAACTCTTTCTTATAGAGAGCACAAGACTTAGCAAGCAATCAGTTTGGAGCGCCGCATGCTCCCACACTCTACGTAAGTAATGGGGCCACGAATGAGCATTACCATCCAAGAATCAGTTGGGGAGCACCGCGCCGCCGTCCTGCTCGGCCTCCCCACGACAGAAATCCGTCGCTTTTCACGTCTATCTGGCTTGGGCCGCCTGGAAATGGGCGACCGAGGCGAACAGGTGGTCTTCACTTTCGACGAGCTTCGGCGCCTTTGCTTGTTGGCCGCGCAGTCTTCGAAATAGCTTTCAGTCTCTGCCAAAGGTTCGCCCAGACTCCGCCTCAACCCCCCCACCCCCGGGTGCCTCCCCACAGGCACCCGGGGCTCTCCTCAACCCGAGCTTCGGTACTCACAGCCACTAGTCTAATTTAGACTAGTCCGGACTAGTCTAAATTAGACTAGTACTGGCCCTGAGCCGCCAACTCTACTTTTCCTTGAGCTTCAGCTTCCCGCTCTCTTTATTTTCTTCCAGGAATGCCTTCAATTGCGGCACCGCCTCCAGCAACCGGATCCACTGTTCGTAGTACAGCGTCACCGGAAAACGCCCGAGCCCATAAACGCTCACTCCGCCTTTTTCGCCTACGCGAAACTCCAGAGAGCCCGTGCGCCGTGTGCCTCCCTGCTTTTCCAATTCCGCCAGTTTTGCTTTCAGTTCCTCATAAGTTGGCTCGGCCATGTCGCCTCCTCTCGGCAATTGCGTCGGGCAGGATTATACAATGCGTTTCGAATTCCCGGCATGCACGCTATACTCTGCCGCAATCTCGCTCGCAAAGGTGACACATGCCCGAAGAGCAACCCCCTCTCGTCGATTGGACGAATCTCCCGCCCGGTGCTCAGGAAACTTCTCTCTGGGCCGGCCTTCACGACGCGCAGATTGTCTCCATCCAATCCAACCTCCTCGACCGCAGCATAACTCTGAATCTCGAAAGCGATCACCTCCTCGAATTCCACAATCTCCCGCTCGACATGCAGTTCCTCCTCCGCCTCGATGGCGTGCAATCCGCTCGCGTTGTCCAACACGCTGGCTGGCCGGGAGAATTCTCCGTCCCCGCCGGCGTTTCTCCGGAAGAGCAATCGCGCTTAATCACCGAATATCAATCCAAGTGCCGTGAAGAATCCGTGAGCTGGGCCGAATTGGAGGACGCGCTCACCACCGAGTGCAAGCAAGTCCTCGACATCGCCGATGCCCATCTCGCCACCAGCTCCGACAAGTCCGTCGGCCTGCGCATCAACGGACTCCTGAACTACACCGAATACCGCGAACTTTTCCTCCGCGCCGAACGCCTCACCCTCACTCGCGGCGACGGCATGGACTTGGGCATCGATGGCCTCCTCAAGATGGGCGAAGCCTACTGGGACGCCTTTGAGCAGCGCAAAAATGGCGATCCCGGTGGAAATCCTCCCGCAACATAATTGCCGCTGTGGTGTTACCACTTTGAGTACCGCCTGGAGGCTTTGGCATCCCTAAAACGGACAATTGCCATCTAATCAATCAGGTGCGGAGGAATTTGTACTATTTCAATAAGTCTCAGGTCGAGGGAGATTGCATCATGAGGAATCACTCAGCGCCGTCAAACTTTTCAAAATTGCTCAGCCGCGCAGCAGGAACTGCTGCTCTTACCATTTGCCTTAGCGCCGGCAGCTACGCCCAGGAGCAACAACAGCAGCAGGAGCAGCAAGCTCAGCAACAGGGGCAGCAACAAGACCCACAGTCAACCCAGCAAGCCGACCAGCCGCCGCAACCGTCACCGGATCGTCCCGCCACCAGGCCGACCTACGCCCCGCAGGACGCCGACAAGCCGCCCTACGCGCGCGACGGCCGCTCCAGGTCCATGGGAAACAACCCTGAGCCGCCGCCCCAATCCGATCAGCCCGCTCAGGCTCCTCAGCCCTCCCAACCCGTGCCCAGCACTTTGACTGTTCCGGCAGGCACCGTCCTCGTCATTCGCACCAACGACTTCCTCTCCACCGATCACAATCGGGTTGGCGACCAATTCACCGCCGTTCTCGACCAGCCGCTCGTCGTCAATGGCTGGGTCGTCGCTCGCCGCGGCCAGACCATCATCGGTAAAGTGAAAGATGTCAAGAAAGCCGGCCGCGTCAAGGGCACCTCCGAGCTGGGAGTCGAATTGACCGACATCACCATCGTCGACGGCCGCCAGCTCCCCGTTCTTACTGAACTCTGGAAAGGCTCCGGCGGCACTTCTCACGGACAGGATGCTGGCACCATCGTCGGCACCACCGGCGTTGGCGCGGCGATTGGTGCCGCGGCGGATTGGGGCACCGGCGCTGCCATCGGCGCGGGCGCCGGACTCGTCGCAGGAATTGGCGCGGTGCTCCTCACGCGCGGGCATCCCACCGTCGTCCCGCCGGAATCGCAATTGACTTTCCGCCTCGTCGATCCCGTGAAGATTGACACTACACAAAGCCAGCAAGCCTTCTGGCCCTTTACGCAGGAAGATGTGAATGGCGGCCGATTTGAACGCCGAGGCCCGCCTCGCGTGGCAGGCGGCTATCCCGGCCCCTATGCCTATCCATACGGCTATCCGTACGGCTACTACGCTCCCTACTACGGTTATCCCTACGTCGGATTTTATGGCGCTTATGGGTTCGGTCGCGGCTACTACGGCCGCCGCGGTTTCCGCCGCTACTAAGCCGGACCAAGAATCTTTTTCCTTTGTAGGGGCGCAGCCCGCCGTGGCGGGCGCCCTTTTCACCGAGGAACCCGATTTCATTGCAAGCGCTCCTTGAATTGAACGGGAACCATTCAGCCTCTCGTGGGGAATAAAAGAAGTCGAGTTTCAGTCCCTTCAGAGCGACGGGACAATTTCCGCAGTCGTGGGCGCCGCGCGCGATCACCTCAATGTGTGGCGTCCGCTCCGATTTAACGAAAGCATCCTTGTGGTATTTCGCGAGCATCACAGTGGTTATGCATGCGGTGGGGGGATGATGGTCCGGTGGAAGAACACTTCGCTGCAGCCTGCTCACCCGTTAACGTACTAGAGAGTCTTTAATTTGCCTGTGATACTCTTTACGCGTTCGACAGCAAATCGTTTCCGGTCCAAGCCCCAGTCCGCGTTCGTCATTTGTGCACTTTGCTCCTCTGCACCAATGGCCGCGCCCTCAGGCCGGATGGGTTGTGGTGGCGCCAATTTCAAATCTGCCTGCGTGGACGGACTATGAAACTTCTATCTGCTGCAATTCGCAATTCCCTCTTTGCCTTTACTTTTCTTCTGGCGCTCCCGGCCTTTCGCGCCGCCGCACAATCCAAGCCTCACGCGGCTAGCGCGCCGGCCGCTCAGGCCGCAATCCCTCAAGCCACCATCCCCGCGCGCATCACCCAAGCCATCGACGAAACGCAACTCGTCCGCCTCAAGGGCAACGTCCACCCCCTCGCCCGCACGGAGTTTGACCAAGGCCTTGTAGGCGATGCAACTCCCATGAAACGGATGATGCTTGTCTTGCAGCGCAGCCCAGAGCAACAAGCCGCACTGCAGCAGTTGATGTTGGATCAGCAGAGCAAAGATTCCCCCAATTTCCACAAATGGCTGACTCCACAGCAGTTTGGCGCGCAGTTCGGTCCAGCAGACGCTGACATTCAGTCGGTTAGCGACTGGTTGGCGCATCAGGGATTCCAGCAAATCAAGGTGGGAGCTGGACGTACTGCCATCGAATTCTCGGGAAACGTTCGTCAAGTGCGGAATGCGTTTCACACCGAAATTCACCAATTCAAAGTGAACGGTGAAGCTCGACAGGCCAACGTGAGCGACCCGCAAATCCCCGCCGCGTTCACGCCGGTCGCCGAGAGGTTCGACATGCGGTGGGACGTGTACGACCTCGATGAGCGGCCGCGGGTCGCGCTGCTGTCCACGGGCGACGAGCTGGTGAAAGCGGGCGACGAACTTCAGGCAGGCCAAATTTACGATAGCAATTCTGCGTTGCTCAGTGCGCTCCTGCAGCGGTGCGGTGCGAGCGCGACAGCCGTGGAACATTGTCGCGATGATCGGCAATCGTTAGACGATGCGATCAAACGCGGAATCAAAAATCACGTCCTGATCATTAGCGGCGGCGTTTCAGTGGGGGAACATGATTTAGTGAAGGAAGCATTGCCGGAGCTCGGCGCGAAGATCGAAATCTGGCGCGTGGCGGTTAAACCGGGAAAGCCATTTTTGTTTGGACGAGCGCAGCAGAGTGCACCCTCACCTCAATCCTCTCCCTCAGGGAGAGGAGGACCCGCAGCGCCCGGTGAGGGAAGTTCCCGGGGAAACCATCACGGACGAAGGATTCCCGGGCGCAGGCTTAAAGATAACGAAACGGGATCCTTCGACTCCGCTGCGCGCGGCTCAGGATGACGGGTGCAGAAACGGGAAAACCATTCTCGTCACCTTCTGGGTCGTTGTTCCGGCGAAGACCAAACCGGCCGACTTCTTCCAATTTCTACAGCAACAAGGCTATCTGCGCATTTGGCTAAACGGCGACATTATTCGTGTAGATAGTGACGCTAAAATCGAGCGCCTCGGCGCGCGCGTTCAAGTCATCCAGGACCGCATCGTCGTCAGCGAAGAAAATCATGCGCGCTTAACTGAGGCGATTGAAACCGCGCTGCGCTTCGGTAAGGG
>Ga0137418_10000703_pt1 | contig 30338 bp, 31 predicted proteins | sample CZODoug3_1_2_16f_FD_122242 | JGI IMG/M metagenome (GOLD analysis project Ga0137418, IMG submission 122242) | Vadose zone soil fungal communities from Angelo Coast Range Reserve, California, USA - CZODoug3_1_2_16fungal (Hybrid Assembly) | ecosystem: Environmental > Terrestrial > Soil > Vadose... | reverse complement strand
ATCTTCGGGGGAATCGCCGACGTAGACGCAGTTGGCAGGATCCAGACACATTTGACGTAGGGCCAGGCGTAGAGGGGCGGGATGCGGCTTGCGGTAACGTGTGTCTCCGCTGCAGACGTGGGAGGCGAAGAGGTCGGTGAGTTGGAAGAGGCGCAACTGGCGGACGACGCGGTCGCGATCGCCGCTGGTTACTACACCGAGCTTGTGGCCGGCGCGAAGATGCTGGAGGACACGGCGGGCGCCGGGCATTAATTGAGGGCGATAGGTGGCGTATTGTTTGCGCCAGGCGCGGTCCGCGGCTTCCCAGCGCGCGCGCGGCAGTTTTGCGGCGCGGTAAACGCGATACCAGTTGGGGGAATAGTGGCGAGCGAGGTCGTCGAGCGTCCACGGAATCCCCATTTGACGGAACATGGCGAGGTAGGCGGAGGAATCGGCGCGGTAGGAGTTGAGGAGCGTGCCGTCCCAGTCGAAGAGGACGCCTTGGAGTTGGCCGTTTGGCGATGCAGGCATATTTGCGAGGTCAGATTAGCAGAGTCTGACCGGAGGATGGTTGAAGACGCGAAGGCAGAGCGAACTCTAGAGCGCGCCAGCAAGGATGCTGGCCTTACCGGTTCCGAGTTGAGCGGCAACGATGATTCGTCGCTGATATGTTGCCGAGATGGGGCGCAGCGGTGCTGCGCCCCTACCGGGGAGGATGCCTCGGCTCGGCCTAAAACTCGAGGCGGACGGATAGCTGAGCTAGGCGCGGGTCGCCGACGCCAACACGGAGGAAGCCGTTGAAGTCGAAGAGCGCCGGCGACGACAGCGGGTTGATGTTGTTCTTGTTGTTAAAGGTGTTGAACACTTCGATCTTGGGCACGACACGGAAACGCTCGCCGAGATGGATTGGACGGGCGACGCCGAAGTCGAATGTGAAGAAAGCGTTGTCTTTGCGGAGATGGTTACGGCCGCAATCCTTGCCGTTGACAAAGCGAGTGTTGGAGTTGGTGGCGCTGCAAGGCGCTCCAGACGGCGTCAGAGTGAAGTTATCCGTTATGGGCTGAGCGGAGTGGGCTTGCATGCGGACATCGGCGTCAAAGCCCCAAGGCAAATTCGCGACGGTGTAGAAGTTGAATTTGTGGCGCTCGTCGCGATCGGAGTCGGAATACTCCGCTTTGAGGTTGTGGAGATCGGCATATCGAAAAGTGAAAGGGTCGCGCTCGTTGGAGTCGTCATCTTTATCGACGGAATAAGTATAGTTGGCGTCGAAGAGGAAACGATGGCTCATGCGCTTGCGGAGGCCGAAGGTGACGCCACGATAGAGAGACTTAGCAGAGCTGACCGTGTCGGTAACTGCGCCGAGGTTGGCGAATGGTGCGGTGCCCGAATAGCTCACGGTGTCCGCATTCTGGGGGACGACGGAAATGGGGCCGACATTAGGATTGGTGAAGCGAGTGAGGTGTACACCTTTGGATAGCGTGAAGTCTGCGTAGGCGGCGTAATCGCCGATGAGTTGCTGCTCGTAGCCAACGTTGGTGGTGTAGATGCGCGGGTTAGCATAGTCGCGGCTGAACACGGTCACGCCCGGTTGGAAGGGAAACGTACCGGCAGGCAACGGCGTAACGGGAACAATGCCGGGGTAGGTCGGTGGAGGCCCTCCGGCTGAGTTTTGACCGCACTGCGTAGGATTCGGAGTCGGGAACTTAAAGAGACAAGATCCGGCGGCGATTGTTTGCTGCTGGACGCCGTTGGTGGTGATGGGTCCGACCTGGGTCAACATGTTCTGGCGGGCATTGAAGATGCCCCAGCTTGCGCGCAAGGCCGACTTGCCATTGCCTCGGATATCCCATGCGAACCCGATGCGGGGTTGAAATTCCTTATATTGATTGGGCAGCTTGCCAGTGGACGGAAAATTCGGATCGCTGAGATTGGAGCCGTAGGCGGTTGCCGACGGTGCGATCGTGGGGTCGGGGAATTTCTGGGCATCCCAACGGAGACCATAGTTCAACGTTAAGTTGCGGAACAGCTTCCAAGTATCCTGAAAGAAGAGGGAGTAGTCTTCGTTGGCGAAGTCCGCTTTGCCGGATTGATCGAGTGTTTGTCCCGCTGTCGTCGGGCCGTGCTGCAGATAGAGCAACAGCGGTCCGCCGGTAAAGGCGCTGCCATTCGGGCAGTTGCCGTTCGATGTAGCTGAGATCCCGGTCACTAACGAAATGTCTGTAAATGTTCCGTCAGCGCATTCCGCCGCAGTAGGTCCGAAGCCTGGCCCGCCGGCCGTCGCATAGTGCAAGAAGCCCGTTACGCTGTCGAAGATATAGCGGCCAGTGAAGAACCCTCGGAAAATTTGGGAGTTGCGGCTGTGAATCCATTCGCCGCCGAACTTCCAGGTGTGCTTGCCCTTGACGATGGAAAAGTTGTCGCGAATATCGGTGCGATAAAAGAGTTCGTCGACGGCAGGCTCCAAGAAAAATGGCTGGCCGAAGCGGAAGCTGGTAGCAAACCCCATGGCGGTGTCCGGGACACTGTTTGCATTGATCGCCAGGCGCGGGCGTGCTTCACGAGCGTAGGTGAAATGGGCTTCGTTGAGCATGCTGTTCGACAGAGTGCTGAACCAATTGGTGCTGACGGCTTGAATTTTGGAAGGGCCTTCGATGCCGTTAGCAGAGGTGCCGTAGGTGGGCACATCGAAGGTTTGATTGGGATTCTTGGACCAGTCGAAATTGTAGGAGCCGAAGATCTGATTCTTGGAGTTCAGGTTGTAGTCGACGCGCCCGAAAACTGCAGCGTTGCGGATCGAGTGCTCAACGGGAACGCCCTCGTCAGTATTCTTAACACTGGATGGGAAAGGAGCAGTCTTGAAGAAGTTGAGAAGGGCGACGCGCTGGCATTCAGGGCTTGTGCTAATCGTTGCATCATTCACGCCCACGACAGGAGTAGCCACGGAGCAGGCTGGCCCGAGCGCGACGCTGAGATTCTTGCGGGTGAGGTTTTCGCGGATGCCTTCGCCGGCGGCGAAGAAAAAGAGCTTGTTCTTGATAATGGGGCCACCGAAGCTGCCGCCGAACTGATTGCGGCGGAAATTTTCGAGGGGTTTGCCATCAGATGTGGCGGCGGTGAGCGCTTCGGTGCGGAAGTATTCGAAGGCGCTGCCGTGAAAGTCGTTGGTGCCGGACTTGGTGATGACGTTGACGACGCCACCTGCAGTGCGACCAAATTCGGGGTTGGCGCCGCTGGCTACGACCTGGAATTCTTTTACGGCTTCGAGCGTGATGTCAATCGCGGCGCGCTGGCCCCCCATCTGTTCGCCAAAAAAACCGTTGTTGTAATCACCGCCGTCGAGGCTGATGTTGTTGAAGATTCCGCGCTGGCCATTGATGTTAATTTCATCGCCGTCGGGACCCTGGCTAATGCTGACGCCGGGAGTCAAGGTGAGCAAATCTTCAAACTTGCGGCCAAGGACGGGGGTTCGCGCCACGGCGGTTTCGTCGAGTGTGGCGGAGTTTTCGGTCTTGGTGGTTTCGATGACGGGAACGTCGGAAACGACGATTTGCTGCGAGACCGAAGAAATTTTCATGGTCACCGGGATAGTGATGACCTGACCGACGGTGAGGTTCACGTTTTGCTGAAGAACGGAGGCAAAGCCGGGCTGGCTGATAGTGAGGTGATAGCGGCCGGGCGCGAGGTTAAGAAACGCGAAATGGCCGTCGGAGTTGGTTTTTTCGGTTTGCGCGAAATTAGTATCAAGATTTCTGGCTTCAACCGTGGCGCCGGCGACAGATCCGCCGCGCTCGTCCAGCACGTCACCCTGGACGGTGCCGGTAGTGGTGTGGGACTGCGCAAATCCAGAAGAAGCGCACGCGAGTAGAAACACAAATACAATGAAGGCACACCCGGACTTTTTCATCTTTCCCCCTGACACTTTCCCCCGACGTAATCAATCGCAAAAAGGCGAAGACTCGAGAACCTACAAGAAACGCGGATGACAGAGTTTAGGTCAAGAGCGTTGCGGACGGCAAGCGCGGAGGCTGTGGAAAATTTGGAATGGAGGTATCGAAAATTCTGCACTGAGCTAGCGATAAGTCGAAAACCTGCTGGGCGGCTCGGATAGTTGAGCGGTGTGAATTAGGGATTGAGGAAACGAGAAGGGACACGATCGTCGCGGTCGAACTGCACGTCGTCGAACGAGGCGGCGATGCCATACCATCCGGGCATAGAGGCAGGCTCGTGACGCTGGACGTGGGCCCTGGTGGACAGCACAACACTACCGTGGCCCATCGGCTTGCTGACCAGCACAACGTCAATCTCAAGAGAAGCTCCAACATGGAGCGGCCTGGGGCAGAGGAAGTAGACGCCTGTCGAACTGATATCGCGGGTAACAAGCGTTACGGGAAATTCCTCTGGAGTGTTGTTGATACTGCGGAGTCGCAGGGGAAGCTTCAGGCTGGCGCGCGGATACTCGCGATGCTCCGGGTGAACGCCGACGGTGTGAGTTGGTACGCGAGCGAAGCGACGAGGCTGGATTTCCGAAGGGCATGCAGTCGACTGTAGAGGCAAACGACTTCGCACTCTCACAGGGGTAGGGACCAACTGCGGCACCGGCGGCACTTGCAGGGTCTTCGCGGCGTAGTCTTCCGGCACAGGCAGCGGCCTTGCGCGATTTTTCGCAGTCATCTCGCCCCTCAGGAGATGCGGCTACATCGTATTGCTTGGCCCCAAAAACACTGGGAACACCAATCTCTCGATTGGCGACCACGATGACGCCATTCAGAAGAATGGCGTTCCCAGATGTTGCGTGAGTGGGCCGCTAAAATGCCATCAAAGAGGACGAACGTCAACCTGTGGGAAAGCGCGGAAGTGCCTTAACGCAAACTAGATAGTTATAGTACCGGGGAGGTGAATCGCGCGCTGTTGATACCTTTCTGACGCGCGTGCGATGGTTCTCGAATCCAATATGGCGCTGGACACAGTGGCGCTTGGCATCTACGTTTGTGATTTCCCGGTGAGACCGATATGTCTACTACGACGCTCGAACGCAATCCTGTGCCGCCTGTCGTCGCGCCCCCGCCACGAACCTCGACCCTAGTAATCGTCGCGTTTGGGCTCGTGTATGTTGTGTGGGGGTCGACGTACCTGGCGATTCGTGTGGGACTCGAATCCTTCCCGCCGCTTTTGTTGGCTGGTTCTCGACACCTCTTAACGGGTTTAATCCTGTACTCGATCTTGCGTTGGAAGACGGGAGTGCGGCCTACTCCGGCGCACTGGCGCATGTCGTTCATTACAGGTTTCTTGTTGCTTGGCGTTGGAAACGGTGGCGTGTGTCTGGCGGAGCGCACCGTCCCTTCGGGCGTCACCGCATTGCTGGTGGCGACGGTTTCGCTATGGATGGTCATTGTGGACTGGTTGCGTCCGGGAGGCGTCCGGCCTGGAGGTCGCGTAGCCGCCGGATTGCTGCTCGGATTCGCAGGGTTAGCGCTTTTGGTCGGGCCGAAGAATCTGGGAGGGTCGGGTCGCGTCGATCCGTTTGGGGTCGGTCTGCTATTAATTGCCTCATTGGCGTGGGCCAGCGGGTCGGTTTACTCCAAACATTCCGGGGGACTTTCGGGCTCACCGTTGATGGGGGTGGCGATGCAGAGTCTTGCGGGCGGAGTCTCACTCTGGATTGCGGGAATACTGTCCGGAGAGGTCAGCGCACTCCAATGGAGCGCGATATCGGCGCGTTCTTGGGCGGCGATGGCCTATTTGATTGCGTTTGGGTCGATGGTCGGGTTTACGGCTTACATTTACATCCTGAAGAAGAGCACGGCGACGCGAGTGGCGACCTATGCGTTTGTGAATCCAGTGGTGGCGCTCTTTCTTGGGTGGTTGCTTATCGGAGAATCCATCAACCTGCGCACGATTATTGCCGCGGCCGTGATCTTGACCGCCGTAATACTCGTGATCACCGCACCTCATCCTGCGCCACTGCGTCGCGAAAGCGCGGCCGCTCAAGTTGCGGAAGCCTAACCTAGCGTCGCGGGAAAACGGCGGGGTTTTAAGGACGATCCCGATCCTGGTCGTCGTACTCCAGGGGAACATCGTCCTCGGGGACCTCACGGGTGCGCACTTCACCTTGGTCGGCATTGGGGGCATTTTGCACGCCCTCTACGATGCCTGCTTCAAATGTCTGCCCTTCTTCCAGTAACTCTCTGGGGCTCTCCGAGTCCGCACCTTCCACTGGAGAGAGGCCGCCATAATCGCCGCCTCCACCCCCGGAAGAGCCGGCGCGGGCTGAGCGTGCCTTCGGTCGTACCGCCGAGAGAGGCACTGTCTCCACGCTCTGGCTTCCCATTACTTCGTTCTCGCGGACCGGTTTCCTTCGCGGTGCTGGCTTGCGCTTCGTCGAGGTCTTTTTCGCGCGGCTCCTAGCGCTTAATTTTGCCTTTGGAGAAACTCGGCTCTTGCTGGCAGCTCGTTTCTTGCCGCTCTTCTTGCTTTTTTTCTTCATCTCGCACTCCGTGATGGCGCCGCCCGATTTGAAGGGATCGGTTTCCTTCTGAGCGGCCGCGCCTCACTTCACTCTACGCCCTTTTTCCAAATCAACAAACTCCACGGTCCACGGGTTCGCGCCGAGATCCATGGTGGCAACGGTGATCGGTAGACTAAATCGTCGAGGTCCGGCGCTGCCGGGATTTATGTACAAAACTCCATTTCGCTCGCTGCGCGAAGGTTTGTGCGAATGACCGCTTACCACGACGTGAAATTCGGAGGCTTTCGGGTCCAGGTCGAGGGCCTTGGAATCATGCAGCACATAAATATTGACGCCTCCAACTTCGGCTACAGCGGTTTCCGGGAGCAATTTAGCCCAGTCCGCAGTATCGACATTTCCGCGTACCGCTACCACCGGAGCAATGTTCGCAAGGGCCTCCAGTATGCTTGGATCGCCGACGTCACCGGCATGAATAATCAGTTCTGAGTCGCGCAGTGCTTGTAAAGCTTGCGGGCGCAGTAAACCATGGGTATCGGAGATCAGTCCGATTTTTCGCGGAACTTTCGCAGTCGAGCGTGGAGGTTGAGCTAGCGATTTTCTCGAAGGGGGCACACCCGGAAGATAGTACAAAACGGCGGTGCAAAGATATTGGGAGTCCGCGGGTTCGAATTACAGCGACGAAACTTTGGAGGCAATGGGGCGCCGCAGGGGCCTTGCGCCGGGGACTGGAAAGGCCATATGCCAGAAGTTGGGCTCTCTTTCGGTGAATTCCACCGCGACGTGGCGCTTGCCGTCGCGCGCGCGGCGGATGGAAATGACTTTCCCTTCCACTTTTTCTTTCGTGATTCCGTTTTCCAGCTCAAGGATTTCGCCCAGCACCACACCCAGTTCCAACTCGATGGATGCACCGTGCAGGCTGACCGAGTGCGACAGAGCTTGGATGGAGAATTTCTCGCCGACTTCCGTCTTGCCGCTTACGCGCAGAGGGACAGTCAGCATTACGCGGACGGTGCGACGGCGCTCTTTACAGCGGAAGTGAATAATCGCCATGGGGACAGCTACCTCGCTCGCAGCCGCCGAAGCACGCGCGGCCACACTGATTCTCGTGAACTACCCGCAATCAACCGCCAAACGGACAACCGCGCGTGTGAACAGAACGTTGAAGTGAATCGATGAAATCGCGGAGATGGCTGCTACGAACCGGGTCCACACAACCGCTATTCTGAATATGCCCCGAACACCAGACAATGGCATGAAGGTACCACAATTGCCTAGCCGAAAACAGTACATCCGTACTTCCCGGGCGAGGCCCTGATGGCTTGCCTGACTGGATTTTGGTCTAAGTTCCGTAAAACTGCTTGGAGATTGGTGGCACATTCGGACGTGCGGGTATGCCTTGATGACTGCCGGAAATACCCAGAAATGGCAAATTCCTTCCACTGTTTACCCTCGGGAAACAACTAAAACAACGGGCTTGCCGCCGGGCGCGAGGTCCGCGATCATAGTAATAGTACTAGCCCCGCGTGGGGACTTTCTCATGGAGGAAAGAATGCGTAAACTGTTCATTCTGTTCGGTTTTGCTCTGTTCGCGACCAGCATCGCGCAGGCCCAGGAAACCCGGGGCATGGAAGTTTCTGGACAATATCAGTATGTCCGAATCTATCCTGGCCAAGGTGCTCCTAGTGCCAATTGCCAAGGTGCAGGTGGCACGTTCGCAGCCAATGTGAATCGGTGGGTCGGTGTCGTCGGCGACGTCGGGTATTGCAAGCTCACCGGCCAAGCCGCGGGCATCTCGGCTCATGAAGTGAACTACTTGTTCGGGCCGCGATTTTCCTATCGGAACTACGGCCGTGTGACTCCTTATGCGCAAGTGCTGTTCGGTGGTGAGAGAGCGTCGACCAGCATTACTGGTCTCGGGTCGGCCTCAACGAATGCATTTGCGATGACGTTTGGCGGCGGCGCTGACTTCCGAGTCTCGCGTCACCTGGCGTTTCGCGCGATCCAGTTCGAGTATCTTTACACCCACTTCAGCGGAGCCAAGCAGAACAATCTGCGCATCCAGAGCGGGTTGGTGTACCGCTTCGGTAAGTAAGTAGCTTCGCTTCAGTTCGATAGGACAAAGGCCTCGTCGCAGGACGGGGCCTTTTTCTTTTGGTGGAACGCGTGCGTGAGACGGTGGCTTAAATGTAAGGTGCAGTGCGCCAGCCGGGTGGCCCGGTGCGCGGTGCTGGGTGTCGAAGAAGCTGCGGCTGGCGAGTCGGGTCAAGCGTGGCGATGCTTGCCCTACCCTGAGACGGGTGCAGCTAGTGTGCCCGCCTTACCATTGCTTCCTCTATCCAGCGACGCGCACCGAGCCACCCGCAGGGGTTTTTGGCGGGCGCCCAGGTAGCGGCGATGCCTACTCTGAACTTTCTGCAGCGTCGGCTTCTCAGGCGCAAATCCGCTGCTCAACTCTAAAATTTACGGGCGACGCCCCGATCGCTTCTGGGCGGCGGCCACCGGCGTACCGTCCTCTGACTCTTCTGCAGAAGCGCCGTTGCCTACGCTCGAAAACGCCGATCGCAGCACGTCGTTCGCGAAGAAGTTCTTGCCGTCTATGGGCACCATCATGATTTGCAACTTATCAGAGAGCCGCTCGGCGATAATTTTCTGGATCAACATCGGATTCTGCTTCAGCACCGCGGCTTCAAATTTCATGCGCTCGGCATCGGCTGCCGCCGTCACGCGAATGCGATTCGCTTCCGCATCGGAAAGATTTTTCTGGCGCTCCAATTCGGCTTTGCTGTCGATTATTTTGGCTTGAGCCGCTGCTTCGGCGTTCTGCAGGGTAGCTTCTTTGCGCGCCTGGGCTTCCAGCTTGCTCTGCTCGATCTGCTTCTGCTTCAGCGGCAGCGTGTACTGCATGGAGTCCGCTTCCGCCTTGGCCTGCAGAACGCGCACTTGCGCCTGGGCTTCAGCCTGCTTCACGTCGCGAGACTTCTGGGCCTCAGCCTCCAGCTCGGCGATCTTCACGTGTTTCTGCTTGATCTCGGTTTCGGTGCCCAGCCGCTCGTTTTCCTGCTCTTTCAGCAGCAATCCTTCGAGTCCCTGCGCGTACTCCTCCGGCAACTTCAAATCGCGCAGCAGCACTTCGCGAACAATGATTCCATCGCTGGCTAAGCGCGAGGTGATCGCGGTCGCCGCGGCCAATCGGAGTTCCTCGCGCTTGGTCGCGAAGATCTCGCGGGTAATGTAGTTGGGGGCCAGTTGCCGGTAAATTGTCGCGACTGTCGGAGCTACAACTTCGTCGCCCACCGCGCGAGGCAAATTGGCATGGATGTAGCTCAGCCTCTGGGAATCCAATCGATAGCGAACGCTAACCGCGAGCCCAATGTTCAAACCCTCGCGAGCCTGTACCGTGAGTATTTCGGGTGAAGCGGCGGCGGGACTTGCCGCAGTCGCCGCCAGTGTGCCTCCCAAAGGAGCGGAACGGATCGCCGCCGTGGTGTAGACCTGCTCGCGCGTGTCGTATAGCTCGACGCTATCCACCAGCGGCGTGATGAGATGCACGCCGGGATACAACGTGCCGGGGCGTGCTCCCCAGATTTGGCTGACGCGCACTCCCGCGAACCCGTCCGGCACTACTGCAACGCTGAATGCCACCAATAGCGGCAGAATTCCTGCCGCCGCAAGCCGCTGGGCGAGTCCCCAGCGGATCGGCGCTAAAGGGCGGCTTGCCTCGGTGGCGTCTTCGGGGAGCAGTTCGCCAGTGGTTAGGTCACGGCGGCGCCCCAGCAATCGCCGCAATTGCGAGGAAAGATAAATATCGTAAACGAGTAGAGCGCCGGAGCTGCCAAAGAGTCCGATACCGATAATGACCAGCAAATATTTCAGGACGACCATTTACTTGCCCCCTTCTTTGCGCAGGCGCGCCACTGGCGCTACAGCGGGGCGCATCATTTCGAGTGTGGCGCGCAGAAGCAGCCAGTACACCGCGACTGCGGCGGCGCCGGCTATCACCGTCGCGAGAACCAACATGGCCAGATTCACGAAGACCCACATGAGTGCTTCCTCCTGAGCTGCGTACATCGCTAGGGCAAGGTGCGCACCGTTGGCGGGCTGCTGAAAATAAACGGCTTACGCGCAGTGCGAGCAGCGTGCTGCGTGGCATTCGGAACACGCAGTGGTGGTTAAGACGCACTCAGGAGTGGCAGGGAAATGGCGCGTCCGTTTGGTGCTGCCGCGAATCAGAGGTAGTGTATTAAGCGAAGAGGGTGGCAGCCACGGAAGCAGTCACACGCGAGGCGAGACGCAGAATGCCGATCAGCCCAGGACTTCGCATCGGACGGATCCTCGGTATACCTATCTACGTGCACGCGAGTTGGATGATCATTTTTGTGCTGATCACCATGTCGCTGGCGATGCAGTTCACGCAGGAACATCCGCAATGGACTTCGACGCAGCACTGGGCGGTGGGCGTGGCCACGAGCTTGTTGTTTTTTGCCTCTGTGCTTTTCCATGAGCTAGCGCACAGCATGGTCGCCCGGATTTACAAAATTCGCGTGGTTTCGATTACGTTGTTTGTGTTTGGTGGGGTGGCGCGCATTGGTAGGGAGCCGGCGAAGGCCGTTCAAGAGTTCAACATCGCCATTGCCGGACCGTTAGCCAGCTTGTTTTTGGCTTTTGGTTTTTACAGCTTAACCCAATTTTTCCCGTACGCGCAGATGACGGGCGCTCTGGCGGTATGGTTGTGGCAAACCAACGCGGCATTGGCTCTCTTTAACCTGCTGCCGGGTTTTCCGTTGGACGGAGGCCGCATTTTTCGCGCTATCGTTTGGGGAGTGACCAAGGATTTTGCGCGGGCCACCAAGGTCGCCGGCATGAGCGGAAAAATCGTGGCGTACGGAATGATCGTTTTCGGCGCCTGGTATGCGATGAAGGGGCAATGGACTTCCGGTTTGTGGTTAGCATTTATTGGGTGGTTTCTCTTGAATGCGGCCCAAGAGAGCGTTGCGCAAGTGGCCATTCGCGAGACATTGAGCGGACTGCATGCTGCGGATGTAATGAGCCACGAGGTGCCGACAGTTCCGCGTAACATGTCGCTGGAAGAATATGGTCACGAGGTGACCCGCACGGGGCGACGCTGCCATCTGGTGACTACCGATGATCGACTGGTGGGCATGATCAATGTAACGACGCTGAATTCCGTGCCGCGGAATGAGTGGGGCAATATGTCCGTGCAGGGCGCCATGCTTCCGCGCGAGAAAATTTTGTGGGCGCGGCCGGAAGAGTCTTTGCTTGGTTTGCTGGAGCGGCTGGTGGCCGCGGACGTGAATCAAATGCCGGTGGTGAGCGATACGGAAAATGACGGCGCACACATCGTTGGAATGATCACGCGCGATTCGATTTTGCGCGTTATGCAAGCGCGCAGCGAAGTCGGATCACTCACGCCTACGCGCTAACTAACAATTCAATCCAGTCGTAACTTAGCTTTTGCGCGAAGCTCGAAAGCTAAATCCGCCGGGGCGGTGCTCGAGAACGACTTGCCCGAACCCCGCGGTCGCCAGCCGGGCGGCCAGCGAATCTGGCTGAACCGGCACAAAAGTGCTGTGGGTGTGAATGACGCGATTGAACCATCCATCTGGAATTTCAAAGGCAAAAAAGTGCCCGCCTGGCAGCAGCACGCGATGCACTTCTGCGAAGGCGCGATCCTGTTGTTCGCTCGACCGCAAATGATGCAAGACAAGCACGGCAACAGCCGACGAGAAAGTACGGTCGGCAAATGGCAGTGAGGCCGCATCGCCTTGCACGACGCCAGCGCCATTGCCATTCCTTTGCGCAAGCCTGGTGACAAGCAAAGAGTCGTATTCAAGGCTGACAACGTGACTTGCGCGTTTTCGCAATTCGGCGGTGGCGGCGCCCGCACCGGCGCCGATTTCCAGAACGCGATCGCCCAGGTCGGCGCGACCTAACAGCCAAGGCAGCAATCGCTCGCGAGTCATCCAGCGCCAAAAAGATGTCGAGCAATACCAATTCTCGAGCGCGTTCAATTTGTAGTCCCTGCGAAGAGCAAACAGAAGAATACCAGCAGAAGTTAACAGTTTGCCGAGGCGGGCGCGCTGCTGCGCCCTACTGGAATAATCCCTCAGCGGTTGACGGCGGCCATCGCAGCTTGCGGGTAGCGGTCGCCCGCAGCGGCGCCGTGCGGGGCTACCTCGTCAATCCGGCGCAAATCCTCTGGCGTCAGCTTCACATTCAAGGCGCCGACGTTTTCTTCCAGGTATTTGCGGCGCTTGGTTCCGGGGATGGGGATGATGTCTTGGCCTTGCGCGAGCAGCCAGGCGAGGGCCAGCTGGCTCGGCGTGCATTTCTTTTCTTTGGCGATCTCCTCGACGCGCTGCACTAATTCCAGATTCTTCTGAAAATTCGCACCCTGAAACCGTGGGGAGTTTCGACGGTAGTCGTCGGGAGCGAAATCTTCAAATCGCTTGATCTGGCCGGTCAAGAAGCCGCGGCCGAGCGGGGAGTACGCGACGAAGGCGACACCAAGGTCGCGAGTGGTGGGCAGAATTTCGTCTTCGGGATCGCGCGTCCACAGCGAATATTCGGTCTGCAGGGCGGCGATAGGATGCACTTTCTGAGCGCGGCGAATAGTTTGCGCGGAAGCCTCGGATAGGCCAAGGTGGCGCACCTTGCCGGCGCGTACGAGTTCGGCCATGGCGCCGACCGTCTCTTCGATGGGGACATTGGGATCGACGCGGTGTTGATAGTAGAGGTCGATCGCATCGACTCCGAGGCGTTTCAGGCTCGCATCGCAAGCGGATCGCACATACGCTGCGCTTCCGTTGACGCCGCGCACGTTGGGATCGGTTTTGCTGCGGAGGATGCCAAATTTTGTGGCCAGGAAAACTTTGTCGCGCATAATACGAATGCCTTTGCCAACCAGAATTTCGTTGTCGCCGTAGCCGTAAATGTCCGCCGTATCGAGGAAGGTGATGCCCAGTTCGATGGCGCGATGGATGGTGGCAATCGATTCCGCATCATCGCGCTCACCATAAAATTCGGACATGCCCATGCAGCCGAGGCCCATCGCGGACACTGCCGGCCCTTTTTTCCTTAAATGTCGTGTTTCCATGACCTGTTCCCTCGTTATTTGACGATACCGGGTTCGATGAGAGCGCCTTCAAACCGGATACCTCGTCAAGGGGATTTGTCGAGAAATCGGTGCCAAAAAGCTCTTCTCCTCGCTTTCGCCCTCGCGCTTCCCGCCGTATCGCATTCTCCTTTCTAGGGTTATCGGAACAAACCCTTTGCTTATAACCGGTTACCCCTTGGGCGCATCTAAGGAAATGCTCACAAAACATTCACAATTTAACCGCATAGCACCCATTAAAATTATTCGTAGGGTGCCCAGCTCAGAAGCGGTTAAGGTGTAATTGCAGGCTAAGAAAGAGGAGTACTAGAACATGGCAAAGCAGTTTCTTCTGGCCAGTGACTTCGACCAGACGCTCAGCTTTAACGATTCCGGAGTTGTATTGAGCGAGCTGATCGGCTTTCACGCTTTTCACGACAAAGTGGCGGGATTGTCTCAAATGAACTTGGTGCAGCAGGGCGCCGAACTTAGCTACCTGATTCTGCACGACCCGGAGTTTCGCCGTGTGCGGCGAGACGACTTGATAGAGACCGGCAAACGGATTCGGCTGAAACATGACGTGGCGCTATTTGCGCGCGCTCTCGATAACCTCGCCGACGACTACAAATTTTCGTTTTACGTCATTTCCGCCGCGCCGCAGGAGATTATTGTCTCCGCGTTGGAAGGTATTGTTCCGCCCGACCACATTTTCGGTACCCGCTTCCGCTACAAGGAGGAGACCGGTGAAGTGGAGTCGATCATTCGGGCTTCCGCGGGTTGGGGAAAAATCACGGTACTCGAGGAGATCCGGGCACTGCTCGGCATCAGCCACGACCAGATCATTTACATGGGCGACGGCAGTTCGGATTTGCCGGTGATGATGCACGTCAACCATCACGATGGATTAACAATTGCCGTTTCCGAAGCAATGTACATAACCAAGGTAGCTCGGCGGACGGTGCTGAGCGACAACGCCATGAGCGTGCTCGTTCCCGTGTTTGAAGAAGTCCTGCGGTGGGATTCGGCTCGCATCCGCCGCATGTTTGCTAGCCAGGGTTTGACGCTTCGGGAATGGGACAAGACGCGCACGGACGTGCTTACTATCCAGGAGTCGGCGCTGCCCGTATCCGTGGGCGCTGCGAGCCAGCCTCACTAACCGATAAAACGCCCTAACGATTAAGGTGATGTACAGGGGTTCCGTTTTTTCCGATGGCGCCCCTGATTTTTGCCATGTCCGCTACCTGTAGTTTTCTGTACTCTATGACTGTGGGTGCTACGGCAAACCGCCATCGTATGAAAAAATTGACCCGCCTCGCATTTGTGGGAAGCCTGCTTCTGATCCTTAGTTGGCCGGTTGGTGACGCAAGCGCTGCGCCGAGGCGCCCGCAAACGCCCACGGCCGGACCCAAGCCGACGGTTTACGTTTCCGATTTCCAGATTGATGTGGTGGCCCCGTCGGGGCCTGCCGCGCAGAAGCCGCAGGATGATCCACAAAAACTGGCGCACCACATAGTGGAGCTGATGTCGACAAAGCTGGTGATGGCTTTACAAAAAGCCGGTTACTCGGCTACGCGCATGCACACGGGTGATCCGCGACCCGATAGCGGCGTTCAAATTCGCGGCGTGTTCGCGGAAGTCGACAATGAAAATCATTGGCGCCGCGCGATTATTCGCACCGCAACTGACACCGGCAAAATCCAAGCTTTGGTTGCCGTGGCAAACCTGGCGAAACCAGAGCAGGCGCTGTACGAGATTGCGCCTCTTCCCGGAAACGAAGACAAGCCCGGAGCGGTGATAACGCTCAGCCCTTACGTTCCGCTGACGAAATACGAACTCAGCAAGGACGCGAATGAGGACGTGTTTAGAGGAATAGCGGCGCGGGTGGTCAACGATTTAACGGAATTGCTCCAGCGCAATCCTGCGGCAATCTCTGAGTAAATTCGCATGCCGTTCAAGATTTCCGCATAACTCCAAAATTATCGCGAAACTTTTCTGGAGTGCAAGTGTTTGCGGGTTTAGGAGTTTGTGTTTCCGGCCTTCGATTTTTCTTCGTTAAAACCGCGTAAATCTTGCCTATTGAAATAGTTACAGAGATAGGAGTAGCTTGCGTCTACGCTCCTCGAAGAAATTTCGCGGCGCGAAGAATGGGTGGGTCCCGGCAGTGTACTCCTCACGCTCGTCTTCAAGTTCTGCGTCCCCGTGCGTGCGTTGCGAGCGCGTTCTGCCTGACCTGCGAACCGGGAGGTAGCACACATGCGGCGATTCCTTTTGTACTTGGCGGTTTCAGTGTTGTTCTTAGGTGTGCAAACGAGCACCAAGGCGCAAGACATTCTTGTGCCGGCGGGCACGCTTTTGCGCTGCACACTGGATGAACCAAATTTCTCTTCGGCAACGGCGGACATTGGCGATCCAGTGATCTGCCATCTAAGCGCCTTGCGGCAATTTGGGAAAGCGGTTTTTCCCCGAGGAAGTTACCTAGGTGGCCACCTGGAAGCGGATAAGGAGCCCGGGCATTTTTGGGGAAAAGGTTATTTGAAGATTGAATTCGATCGCATTGGATTTCCGGACAGCGACATTCCGGTGCCGAGCAAAATCATAGCCGCCAAAGGATACAAGGTCGATAAAAAAGGCGACATCGTCGGCAAAGGGCATCCAACTCGAGACACAGTGGAATGGCTGATTCCCCCACTGTGGCCATGGAAGATTTTGACGCTGCCAGCCAAAGGACCGCGCCCGGCGCTCAAGGGCGAAGAGCAAATTACCGTGCGCCTGATGGACGATATTGATGTACCGCGGCCGAACTCGTCACTGCGCTCTTATCAGCGGCCGCCCGCGCCCGCCTCGTACCACTCGCAATCGTTCCGCAAGCCGGTCGCGCTTAAGAATTCGGAAAACCCGGCGCCGCAAAAGCCGGCATCCCAAAAGCCAGCGGACGGCATCGAACCGGCCGACCTCTCCGAAAGCGGCTATGAGGCGAGAAACGTAGCTCCGGCCGCCGATAGTATGACTAATTCGGCCGTCACAGCAGAAGCGCCAGCACAGATCGTTCGCACCAGTTCGGTGGTTACCGGTCAGCCAGCGCGAGTGCGACTGATCGCGCTGAAGTCCGAGAACGTGTACGCGGTGACCAATTACCGGATCAACGGCGGCAGCTTGAGCTACGTGCTGGCAACCGGCGGCAAAGGTTCGGTAGATGTTACTGAAGTAGATTGGCGCAAGACTTCGCGGCTGAATGCAGAGCCAGTTTCGTCAACGGACGAAAACAGTAGCCGTCGCACGTATTAAGCCGGAAAGGCAATCAACTAAAAGTGGGGCGCGGCAGAAGAGGCTGCGTCCCGCTCCACATGCGGAATGTGTCTAACGCGCGCCGTAGAGAGCGACTTCGGGACGCGTGTCCAGATTCTCTTTGCTGTAGCGGAGTTCCACGCTGTCGATGGTTCGGGGTTCACCGGGAAGGTTGAGCTCTCGCGTTTTTCCGCCGGAGCGAACTCGCTCGGCATCCGCAAGCTCCTCCTTTGACCCGTCTCCGAAGTGCACGATCACCCGCTGAAACTCAACCGCACCGCCAGTCACTCGCAGTTGGACGCTGTGAAACTGCCCCGCTTCACTTCCCACATGAATGGTCTTGTGATCTTCGCTTTTATCGACATGCGCGGTACCCAGCATTACCCAATGTTTGGCGTTCGCGACCGGAGACACTACGGCAAGAACAAAAAATAAGCCAAGGACCCAAGGGAGCTGCTTTTTCAATATGCTGTTCCTCCAGGTTGTGCATTCCGCGGAGCGCGGCGGAGGCAAGTAGAGCGGGTTTCATTGATGTCGGATCTGCCGGCTGGGACAACCTGCTCGCGCGGCGAATGACCTGGCAATTGGATGCAGGTCAAGATGCGAGAGAATGCGAGGGGACGGATATCGATTCGCGGTTGGGCGAATCTGTGACCATCGAACGAGACCCAAAATACAGCACGATCGCAAGGACCACAGATAGAGCAGGAATAATTAGCATGGCCTGCTGAAGGCCAATGGCCCGGAAGCCTTCATTGACCACGGCGGAGCCAGCGATAGTGGCGGCGCGGTGAGCCAAGAAATCGCTGAGCCGGCCGGTGAGCAGCGGCCCAAAGGATGCGCCGCACATGTACATGGCCATGAAGTAGATAGCCATCGTGGCGCCGCGCTGGGTCGGCGCGACCAAGTCTTGGATAGCGGAATAGACCAGCCCGTAGTAAGTAGTGAGCAACGCGTAGGCCAGCGTGAGGCAAATGGTGGCTATGAACAGCGAGCCGCGCGGCTGCAGCACGCCGTAACACGCGAGAGGCGCGGCGGCGAGGGCCGTCATCGCCGCGATGCGCAACCTTCCATCCTTTCGGCGGCGAATAATGGAGTCACCGAGATAGCCAGCCGTAACACAGCCAGCGAGACCTCCGCTGAGATAAACGAAGCCACTGGTGACCCCTGACGAGGCGAGGGAAAGGCCGTGAATGCGGCTGAGAAACGCCGGCAAGAAGGTGGCGATGGCGTACATGCTGAAGTTGAGCAGCGCCCCGGAAGCGATGATCCACCAAAGCGTGGGGATGCGCAGAATGCTCCGCATTGAACCACGCGACAGCGCAGCTGGATGAATTTCGCTGGCCCCACGCGCCGGCTCTGGCAGCAGAAGCAAGGCGGGAATCAGGACCAGCGCAGGAGCGGCCGCCAAAGCCATCGCCGTGCGCCAGCCGTACGCTTGCGCCAGCGACCCGCTGAAGAAAAAACTAAGCGCCCCACCAACCGGTACACCCAGCATGAACAGCGCGAGGACGCGAGAGCGTTTGTCTGGCGGAAACAGGTCGCCCAGCCAACTAGTTGCGGTCGGAGCGCAAGCCGCTTCGCCGACGCCCACCCCTACGCGCGATAAGAGCAGCATGCCAAAGCTGCCGGCGAAGGCAGCCGAGGCTGTTAATGAAGACCAAACAAAAATAGCGGCGGCAAGAAGTTTCTTGCGACTGCCCGAGTCCGCAATGCGACCCAACGGCAGACCCACCAAGGCATAAATCCAAATGAAAGCGCTACCGAGCAGGCCGATTTGTGTGTCGGTCAAATGGAATTCTTTGCGGATTGGCTCCGTGAGCGCCCCGGGAACATGACGGTCGTAGAAATTCAGGACGTTCACGGCGAAGAGAACGACTGCTGAGAGGAGAAGACGGGCCGACTTAGATTTGGAGCGCACTCGCGAATGCTAGCAGAGTAAGAAGCCGCGAGTCGACATCACGATCTCGAAAACGTTGGCTGCAAAGACAGCACTGCCCGCAGGCGAAATCACCGGCGGGCAGCAAGCATGCGAATTTTAGAAATTAGCTCGATTGCCCGGCAGCTTTGGCCATTTGCTTGGTCCATTCTTCGGAGCGGCGCTGCATCTCTTGCGGCGCAACATCCTCGATGTGCGTCGCCACTCCCCACTGATGCCCGAAGGGGTCAGTGAACTTACCGTAGCGATCTCCCCAGAACATATCGCTAGGTTGCATGTCTGCCTTGGCACCGGCCTTCAAGGCGCGATTAAAAGTACGGTCCACATCGTCGGTATAGACAAACAACGAGTAAGAGTGAAGCGTCGATGGCGTCGGCGCCACGGACATTCCGGGGAATTCATCTCCGATCATGAACCGCGAGTCGCCGATCTGCATTTCGGCGTGCATCACTCGGCCACCCGGACCGGCCATGCGCATAATTTCCTTGGCGCCAAGGGCTTCCTTGTAGAAGTCCATGGCCCGAGCGGCGTCACGGCAGGTGAGCTGCGGGGTGATGGAATGATAGCCTTCGGGAATGGGACGAACATTTGCTGACATGGGAGACCTCCAGAGAGCGTTAGACGTTCGCGCACAGTTGGTCGGGGGGAAGCTCGTACGCGTAACAGCGTAGATACTCCCCTCCGTCCGGCAAAGTCAAGGATTTTGACCCCGAAACCAGTCAAGCTCACCAGCCCAGCCCATTAACTCCTTTCAAAGCATCTCGTTACGATGCAGGGCTGCGTAATGTCAGATTCTCCCGCCGATGGGTGATTGTCCCTATGTCCGTGCCTCCACGGCGGTGAAACAATTTTCTAGCGAGGAGTGCCGGAAACGAAACTTCTCGCCGAGGAGAGTAAACGAATGAGAAGCAAATTAGCATTGAGCTTTTTCGCTCTTTCTGGGTTGGCGTTACTGCCAGCCGCAGGTTTCGCGAACGCCGCGCAAGATCGGGATGACAATACCGGCAAGGTTCGCGAATTGACGGGCTGCTTGCAGAAGGACGGGGGCGAGTACGAGCTGATGGCGGATAACGGCTCGACTTGGGAACTGAAGGGCGAGGATAGCCGCTTGGCAGATCATGTGGGCCACACCGTACGCGTGACGGGCACCGTGGACCACAAGAAAATGCACGACGCCAAGGAAAAGGCCAAAGAGAAGACCCAAGACAACCCCAATGAACACGGCCATCTTACGGTAACCAATCTCAAGATGGTCAGCCGCAGTTGCAGTAAGTAACGGCGCGAAGTTTCGCGGGTAATTGAAGTAAAAAAAAGGGCGGGCAGAAACGCTCGCCCTTTTTTATTTTTCGGAAATTGATTTGTCGTCGCACCGCGTTGACGCAGCTATTGCAACGGAGGGACTATAAGCCAAGAAACCTGCCAAGGGAGGCTGTTCATGCGCTACGAATTCCTGGTTGAGACCTATGAAACCGAGCGCATCAAAGTTCTCAGCGTATGGAGCGAGTTTCGCGATGAAGACTTGCCTGCGCGTCCGCGTGCCGACGACCCGCGCGGGCGCAGCGTCCGGGAGCAGCTGGTACACCAGTGCGTCAGCGAGGATTTGTGGTTTCGCACCATGCTGGGAATTGACGCGAGTGCACCACCGCTGCCCGCGCAAGAGACTCGGTTGGACTTCATCAAGCGCTACGCGGAAGACAGTGCGAAGCGGTTGCAAGCGCTAGAAGAGAAGCCAGAGAGTTGGTTTGAGGGAGAGACGAAGTTTTTTGATGTCCCGCGCTCGCGAGCTTGGGTGCTCACGCGACGGCTGACGCACACTTCACATCATCGCGGCCAGCAGATGGCCATGCTCCGAATGCTCGGCCGTGATTTGCACAGCAACTATGGCCCGACCGCGGACACCGGAGGCCTGATGCAGAATCACGCGCCCACAATCTACGCTTACGCCGGAATCGAAGCATTGCTGCAAGGCGAGTCACGCGGCGGAGCGAAGGCTGACCTGCCCGGACCGCCCAGCGGAGCTGTCACAGAGCGACCGAACTCTCGCTAGCGGCTGGAGCTTTTGCGTACACCGCAAAAGCGGAGCCAAGGTGCCGCACTCCAAAAAATGCCCGAACATCAATAGTTTAATGATACAACTCGGGGAACTGCTTTTTCAGGCGCTCCAGTTTGGGAAGATCGTTGTATACGATATACGGCTGATCAGTGTGCGTCTGCAGATAGTCTTGGTGATATTCTTCAGCGCGAAAGAAAGCCTTGAAGGGCACTACCTCGGTCACAATCTTGCGCGGATAGACTTTGGCCGCATCAACTTGCCCGATGTACGCGGTCGCAATCCGCTGCTGTTCCTCGTTGGAATAGAAAATTGCCGAACGGTATTGGGTCCCGTCGTCCGGTCCCTGGCGGTTTAACTGCGTGGGATCGTGCGCGACAGAGAAAAATATCATCAGGATCTGGCCATACGAAATTTGCGCGGGATCAAACGTAATGTTAACGGATTCCGCGTGCCCAGTAAGACCGCTGCTGACCATCTCGTAGTTTGGCGAATTGATTCGACCGCCAGAATAACCCGCCGCCACGCTACGTACCCCCTTGAGGTGCTCGAAGACCGCCTGCACGCCCCAGAAACAGCCGCCAGCCAGAACGGCAGTTTGCTGCGACTTGCCGGCAGCGAGCGGAACGTCGATTGCGGGTTTGGGGAATGGGTAGTGGGGCTCAGCGGCCGGACGAGCGCCGATGGACCGGACAGCGCTCCAAGCGAAGAAAGCGGCGATGCCCGCGATAGCCAAGATGCGCCCAATAGTGGGACTGCGCACGGTTTCAACTCCACGAGTCAGCACAGCCGATGCAAGCGCGCCCTCAGCGCGCCCGACTGCGCTCTAAGAAGTATACGCCGGTGCAATTGCGTTGGATGTGCCGCTATTCAGGCTTGCTGATTACGCCACAGGCGATGCGGGGCGGGGCAGCGGTGGAAGTCCCTCCGGCAACGGCGTGAATCACGATCGCAGTTCCGCCATTGCTGAAAACGGAGTGATCGTCCGAGCCCATCGTGACGTTCGGTGCGACCACCGTGGCGTGGCCAGTCCCATCCACGGCAACGATCAAAGAAAAGTCCGGAATATCTCCGGCAGGCATACCCGAATGGTCGCCATGACCAGAAGCTCCGTTGAAGTGCGGCCCGGCGGACTTAAAGTCAGGGGGCTCACACTTTGCGTTCTGATGGATGTGCAAGGAATGCTCGCCCGCCGGCAAACCCTTCACATCGAGCTTGATTTTTACCCCATGCGGAGCTTCGCTGAGCAACGCGGTCCCCACGCTTTGGCTCTGTGCGTCTTTGATTTCCACCGTAACTGGTTTGGAAGCGGCCGCGCTCCCTGCGTGCGCAACCGCAAGGCCGCCCGCCAGAGCTACGGCACACACAATACTGGCTATCGTTTTCATCGTTCCTCGCTTTAATTGGGCTAAATGACCCGGCGCCCGCCTGACAGATGATTACTCAACATTAGGGAGCTGCGCCAAATTGCGGAACACGGTGTGGTCAGTCGGATACTAGGGCGGGAAGTAGAAATGCGATGCCCAAATCAGGCATCCTAAGAGGCCCAGCTATTCTGAGGGAGACCATTGATGCCATCGCGACTGAAAGTTCTTAGTTCCCTGACCATGTTGCTCTGCGCTCCGGCGATGATTTCGGCGCAATTGACTCACGGAAAAAAGCCGGTGCTGCCGGCGCCATATGCCACGAAATCATCGGCAAACTCGCCCAGCAAGGTGAGTCCGCCCGAGGGATTCCTTCCCACCGTTCCCGCCGGATTTAAAATAAATGTATTTGCAACTGGATTTAAGAGGCCGCGCTGGCTGATTGTTGCGCCGAACAACGACATTTTCGTAGCCGACACCGGCGCCGGAGACATCGATGTCTTGCGAGATTCGCAAAATAACGGTGGGGCGCAATCGCGAGAGAAGTTCGCTACCGGATTGACCCGGCCTTTCGGTATTGCTTTCCACGATGACTATGTTTACGTCGGCACCATGAAGCAACTGGTCCGCTTCAAGTACGATCCGAAAACCTCTAAACGACTGGGCGAAGCGGAGCCTTTGCTAGCTCTACCCGGCGGCGGGCACGACACCCGTTCCGTGGTTGTCTCCAAGGATGGCAAACACGTTTTCGTCGGCGTGGGCTCGGAATCGAATGTTAGCCCGGGCGAAGAACCAATTCGCGCTGCGGTGACCATCTGCGATCCGGATGGCAAGAACGCGCGCCTGTTTGCAACCGGATTGCGTAATCCAGTGGGATTGGCGCTGGAACCGGCCACCGGCAAGCTGTGGACGTCGGTCAATGAACGCGACGAGCTGGGCGACAATTTGCCGCCCGATTATTTCACTTCGTTGAAGGATGGCGGTTTTTACGGATGGCCTTATAGCTATATCGGCGACAATGTTGACGCGCGTGTGAAGCCGCAGCGCCCGGACTTAGTGGCCAAAGCTATCGTCCCCGATGTGCTGCTAGGATCGCACGTAGCACCGCTGCAGTTTGCGTTCTACACCGGCCAGCAATTTCCGGAAAGCTATCGTGGTGGAGCATTTGTTGCCGAACACGGCTCCTGGAACCGATCACTCCGCTCGGGATACCAGGTTGCATTCGTGGCCTTCAAGGATGGGCAGCCATCCGCCGATCCCGTGCCATTTATGACCGGGCTTGTGCCTGATCCGTCCTCGGGTACTGTTTACGGACGACCTGTTGGCGTGGCCGTCGCTCCGGATGGCTCATTACTAGTATCTGACGACGGCGCCGCGGTGATTTACCGCGTTTCGGTCGATCGCTAATACAAGGGAAATCAGTCGGTTGACGGTCCCGAACTACTGCACCGTAAGCGTTAGTTGAATCGGTGGAATGCCTGCGATTGGCGTTCCCGCCGAGGTCGTCACCGACGGCGTTAACGTAATGATCGACGTCCCTTGCGGAGTGCCTACAACTTGCACTGACGGAACACTCTGTGGACCCGCACTAGCCGCGCCACCGCCGCATCCCGCGGCTTCGTACAGACAGACGCATGCCAGTGCCACTAGTGCAGCACCGCGCAACGAGTGCTGTAGCGAGCTTTGCCCTCGACCTCGTGCCAAGAAGAGCAGCAGGACAACAATCCCGCCGTAAGACGCCAGCGAAGACACGCGCAACCAAATACAGAAGGGAATTGGCGTCGACTGCGGCGGAACCCTGACAATTGAATTCTTCGTTGTAGCTATGCTTGCGACATAGGTAATCGGTGTGCCCCCGGAGATTTGTACATTAGGGGCTGTGCAGGTGGCAGCCTTTGGCGCTCCCGCACACCCGAACGCCGCGCTGCCGGCGAAACCGACTCCCGGTACCAGTTGCAGCGTGAAAGTTGCCGTTTGTCCTGCGATCACTGTTGCAGCATTTGAGCCAGGGGCTGCCGGCGAGACCGTGAACGCGGGATTGATCGAAGCACTCAGGGTGATCGTCTGCGGGGAGTTCGGCGCGTCGTCGGTGATCAGAACGAACGCGGCTCGCGTACCAGTCGCCAGAGGCGAGAGCGACACCGCAATTGTGCACGTCGCACCGACCGCATAGGCCGCCGCAGCGCAACTATTGGTCAAGGTAAAGTCGCTTAGGTTTGTGCCGCCGAGTGCCACACTCGAAACGTGCAACGGTCCGGTCCCAGCGCTGGTAAGAGTAATGACTTGCGCTCCAGCGCTGGCACCCTGCGTGACAATACCGAACGAGATGTTGTTTGGTGTCAGCTTTACAACTGGCGTTCCAGGGGGAGGCGCGGCGCCCATGCCCGTCAACTGCACAGACTGGGGAGAATTCGCGGCATCGTCGCTGATAATGAGGGACGCAGTACGCTGGCCGGCCCCTACTGGCGAAAATGTCACGGCTATGCTGCAGCTGGAGCCGCTCGGATACGTGCCAGAGCAGGTGCTGTTTACCTGGAAATCCGCGGTATTTGCGCCGCTGGGCAGCACCGAAGAAATGTGTAGCGGCGCGCTGCCCGAGCTAGTGACGATGACGTTCTGAACTGGGCTGGAACTTCCGACTGTCGTGGTTGCGAAGCTCAGGCTTCCAGGTGTGAGCGTGACCGTCGGGACTGGGGATACTCCGTTACCGCTGAGGAGAATCGATTGCGGGCTGCCGGGGGCATTGTCCTTGACAGTCAAACTCGCCTGGCGTGTTCCCGCCGCTGTAGGCGAGAAGACTAAGCTGACGATGCAGGTTGCATTCGGAGAGAGAACCGTTGGAACCGAACAATTGGGTGTGGCGAGGAAGTCCGAGGCGTTCGTTCCCGCGAGGCTGATCGTGTTGACACTGAGCGCCTGGTCGCCGGTATTCGTCAGTGTAACGACCCTGGAATTGCTCGACTGCCCGACGGTAATGCTGCTGAAGGCTACCGATGCTGGAAAAAGCGCCGCAACCGGGCCGCTGACCGCTTGTACAGGCGCACCCGTAATAACAATCGTCCCTTGGGAGACAGTACCTCCGAAGGGCGAGCCAGGCACTTCCGATAGAGCGCCAGTCAGCGAATCAATCAGAAACCCGTGAATGCCGTCCTGTTGCAACAAATAAATGAACGGCCCCAGCGGATCTGCGGCAGCGCTTGCTGAATTAAAACTGAAAGCGGCGAGAGGGGCCGGTGGTACAGCCAGAGCGCCGGTGACTTGGTCAATGCTATATACCACCGGAGCCGGTCCCTGCTGTACATAAAGAAACTTGCCGCTACTTTCCGCCAGCATGGCCGCCGGAACTTGATTGGGCAGCGTTACGCTGGAAATTCCGGTGAGCGCGGTGCCATCTGCGGGTGAGATCAATGCGCTATCGATCGTTCCAGGCTTTGTGCCCCATCCATCAAAGAAGAAACGGCCTCGCGGATCGATGGCCATGCTTCGTCCCGCGATAATGCCATTGCCCGCCGAGCCGCTGACCACCAGGATGCCGGTCACAGGATCGATCGCGTAGACAATTGTGCCCCCGTCGTCCACGCCAGTCGACGGGTTGAAGCCCAGCCCAACGTAAAGGTGAAGGCCCTTGGGATCGGTGACCATGCCGATGGGTGCCGACAGAATATCCGTGGTGGGCTGTCCTGGTAGTGGCACTAGTTGGTGGTTAACGGCGTCGATCAAGTATTCGTTAATGGCGCCTTGGCCGGCAAAATTTCCGAACCGATACCCCACGTACAGGAACTGCCCCGACTTCTCCGTCGCGATACAAACCGGAGACGTGGGGGCCATTGCCGGGTTTTTGGTGGGTCCGGTAGAAAAAGGCGAGCCTGGAACTTCTACCAGGCCTCCGGTGTTCTGATTGATTTGCAGCATGGAAATGTTGCTGGTGCTGGGATTGATCACGAATAGAAAGTGGCCCAGCCCATCGATAGCCATAGCGCCACCCTGCAAGGTGTCGGAAAATGGCGCGCCTGCGACGCCCGACAGCGTGCCGTTCCCCGCGTTCTTCCCGTATGCGGAGATTTGTGACGTGGCCGTTGTTACCGGGACGGAGCCATAAACATATTGCTGCTGAGGGCTCTGCGCCACCACCGTCGCGCTCAGCGTGGCCTGCAGAAGAAGGAGCCTCACCAAATTGTTTTTGTTCAACACCCGTAGCAATCGGGAAGATCGGGGCGCTTGCTGGGCCATAACTCTTCCTTGCCGACCGAAGAACAACACGTCAGTGAATCTGTTTTCCGAGAGGGACCGCTCGCACAGTACGGCGGCTGTTTTGCATAGTCAAGAAATTAGTTAACGTCCCTATAAAATAAAACATTGGTTCCATTTCGGGAATTTGTGAACGGCACCGCATGTACGGCATGCACATGTACCCATGCATAGGTCCTTCGCCACCAAACCACTTGGTCGGTCGGGTCCCCCTCGATCGGGACCGCTGACTGGCCGCCGGGACAGAATCGCTTTCTATCCTTCAGTACAGTTGTTTCTTCTATTTATACTTAGTAAACTGAGCCGTGATCGTCGCTATCGAACAGCGCCACGAATGCTCAAGACCTTCTGCCAGATTAATTCGCTTGGATCCCGAAACCGTCAGACTGCCGACGTTTACGCTAAGTCGTTTGGCTGCCACACATCCGAAAAGTGTGCCCGTAACTCCTTTGGCTGCCACACATACGAAATCACCTCCTTATAAGTCCTTTCCCTGCCACACATGCAAAATACCGGGGGGGTGGGGGCAATTACGGTTAACTCCTCCCCGAACGCCAATCTCCGTTTTGGCGGCCGGGCAGTGTTTTTGCGAGGAAGAACGGAATGAAGCCGGGCTAGTTTCTCAGCTCGGCTTCCAGATTGGGTGGCTCGTGAAGAAACCGTCGACGAATCCGATCTGATAGCAAACAAATAGGCCAAAGGCCAGACTCAACACTCCGGAGCCGATGATGAGGCTGCGGTTCAGCCAAGCGAACCGATAGCCAACGAAAGAGAAGGGAAGCGCGATGATGCTGGTGATCAGCATCATTCCGGCTATGGTGCCGATGCCAAACACCAGTAGGTACAGCACCGCCCACTTCGGATCCCGAATCGCGCTCAAGACTAGCAGCGCCACTGCCGCGGAACCTGCCAGGCCGTGCACGATGCCGATAAACAGTGGGCGCAATGTCTGGTAGAGGCCCAGGCTGGCTAAAGATCTCTCTAACGCCCGTGGTGGAGCAAGGCTCTCCGCGTGATGCTCGCGCTCCACAGCATGTGAGTGCCAGTGGAAATGAAGTTTTGCATCGTGTTCATGAATGTGAGCATGCTCGCCGGTAACCGGCGGATGGGCGGGAGAAAACTTCTCCCTCATCCATTTCATCGCGCCGCTAAGATTCAGTACGCCCAGGAGGATCAGCATCAGGCCGACGCAAAATTCCATGGTGAGTCCGACGCGCGCGGGGATTGCCAATCCGAATAGAATGATTGCGGCGCCGACGGCAAGAATCGTCAGCGTATGGCCGAGCCCCCACAAAATCCCGATGAGGGCCGCTTTGCCGATGGAGCGTTCGCGGCTGACGATGGTGGAAACGGCGATGACGTGGTCGGGGTCCGTTGCATGGCGCATCCCCAGAAAGAAACCAATCGCGAGAATGGCCAATCCACTAGTCATAGTTCTTGCCGCAGTATGCCGCTACGTGTCATACCGCTGCGCCTCATACTGGCTACGCTTGCAGCATACCGAAGAATGGCGGGGTGCGCACCATCGGCTCTCTGCCGGAAGGAAGCTTGCTATTCGCCGTCGCGCAGGATGCGCATCAACTCCGCGGCGGCATGCGGCAGGCGTGCTCCGCGGCGCGAAACCAGGTACACGTGACGCGGCAGGCTCATTTGCCGCACCTTCACTTCTTTCATCCAGCTACGCTCAATCTCCCATTGCACACACATGCGCGGGACAATGGCCACGCCCATGCCCATCTGCACAAAGCGCTTGATGCTTTCGATGGTGGGCATCTCGATTGGCATATTGAGTGTGGTGCGATGCCTGGCGAAAAGTTCGATGACCCGGCGACGAAACGGCGATTCGACGATGTGCCCGATGAAGGTTTCGTTGCCAAGATCTTCGACGCCGACGTCCCGGCGCTTGGCCAGCGGATGCTTCAGCGGCACCACCAGGGTCAGCTCGTCCTTCAGAATTTCCGTAGCCTGCAACTGTGCATCGCGGGGGACGTAAGAGATCGCCCCCACGTCCAGCCGGTAGTTCAGCACTTCGTGCGGAATGTCTCGCGAAAACATTCGATGGACCCGCACCTGAACGCCAGGATGCATTTCGCGGAACTTGGAGAGCGCCGGAAGCAAGGCATGGATGGAGCTTTCGTTCACGCCCAGGGACAGCTCCCCGCGTTTCAGACCCTCCAACTCGCTCAGGCCCTTTTTTACTTCGTCGCGCAGGTTCAGCAGGCGTTCGGCGTAATCCTTCAGCAGCACGCCCGCGTCGGTCAGGCGCACCGGCCGCGATCCGCGCACAAACAGCGGCTGACCCAGCGAATCTTCCAGCTTGCGAATGCCCAGGCTGATGGCGGGTTGGGTGCGATATAGGCGTTCGGCAGCCCGAGAAAAGCTGCCCTCTTTGGCTACCATCAGAAATACCTGCAATTCGCCGAGATCCACTGTCCCCCCTGCCGATAAGTATAAGGTAGGATTATCAAAAGCAGAATAAAGATAAATTTGACCCGCAGGCTCCCGTCTGTTTACCTATATACGGGAGACTCTATGGACTCCGTACGTATTTTTGACACGACGCTGCGAGACGGCGAGCAATCCCCCGGCTTCTCGATGAATACAGGGGAGAAGATCCGCATGGCGCGGCAGTTAGCCAAGCTTGGGGTCGACGTCATTGAGGCAGGTTTCCCCATCGCTTCGCGTGGAGATTTGGACGCGGTGCGCCTGGTGGCCAAGGAAGTGCGCGATGTGCCCATCGCAGCCTTGGCGCGCGCGAGGAAAGATGATGTCGCCGCAGCCATCGAGGCCTTGGAGCCGGCGGCGTCCCCACGCTTGCATATTTTTCTGGCCACCTCGGACTTACATCTTCGCGTAAAGCTGAGTATGTCTCGTGAGCAGGCACTGGAAGCAATTTCTTCAACGGTTCGATCGGGCAGGCAACACGTCGGCGAGGTGGAGTTTTCCGCAGAGGACGCGGGCCGCACCGATATCCAATTTTTGTGCCAGGTATGCCGCACCGCCGTTGACGCCGGAGCCAACGTGTTAAACCTCCCTGACACCGTGGGTTATGCTGTCCCGGAAGAATACGGAGCGATGTTCCGCCAGGTCCGCGAATACCTGGGCGATCCGCAAGGCGTCACGCTGAGCGCGCATTGCCACGACGACCTCGGTATGGCTGTAGCCAATTCGCTGGCCGCTGTGCGAGCCGGCGTCCGCCAGATCGAATGCACGATCAACGGCATCGGGGAACGCGCTGGCAACGCCGCGCTGGAAGAAGTGGTGGTCGCCCTCGCAGTGCGCAAAGAAAGCTTCGGCGTTAGCACGGGAATCCGTCTCGAGGAGCTTTTTCCCACCAGCCGCATGCTTTCGGAAATCACGGGAGCTGCCGTGGCGCCCAATAAAGCTGTGGTAGGCGCCAATGCATTCGCGCACGAAGCGGGCATCCACCAGGACGGCATCATCAAGAACCCACTAACCTATGAGATTATTTCGCCACAAACGGTAGGAGTCCCGGCGCGGTCCCTGGTGCTAGGCAAGCATTCCGGGCGCAATGGGCTGCGCTTGAGCTTGCGTGATTTGGGTTACGCGCCAAGTGACCTGGAACTCGCGGAGGTCTACCGCCGCGTTACGGCTCTAGCGGATCAGCAAAAAGATGTTCGCCAGCGGGACTTGCTGGCGATCGCGCACGAAGTGATTCGCCGCGGAGCGGTGGCCGCTGCAGCCGAAGCAGCATCGCCAGCTTAAGCTTTCCCGTAAGCCTACGCTCTAAACGCGGCGATGTTGCCGACTAGGCCGTCGTCTCTTCGTAAACGCGGCGCGAAGGATTATTATTGATTAATCGGGGTTTGGCCATGAAGAAGACCATTGTTTTGCTCCCTGGAGACGGCATCGGCCCGGAGGTGACTCGGGCCGCC
>Ga0137418_10000411_pt1 | contig 30340 bp, 20 predicted proteins | sample CZODoug3_1_2_16f_FD_122242 | JGI IMG/M metagenome (GOLD analysis project Ga0137418, IMG submission 122242) | Vadose zone soil fungal communities from Angelo Coast Range Reserve, California, USA - CZODoug3_1_2_16fungal (Hybrid Assembly) | ecosystem: Environmental > Terrestrial > Soil > Vadose... | reverse complement strand
GGAACGCTGATGGGGTTGGCGTTTGTGCTGTCGTTCGGATACTGGTGCACGGATTTTCTGGTGGTGCAACGGGCGATGGCGGCGGATTCGATGACGGCGGCGAGGCGCACTCCAGTGATTGCGGCCTTCCCCAAAATGATCTTTCCGTTTCTGGTGATTTTGCCGGGGATGATCGCCGGAGTGGTGACAAGTTCCAAAATGCATGACTCGACTACAAGGGAAAGCGTCGCCGGGACCGCGGCGCAACCTTCGTTTTTTAACGGCGGGAAAGGGATTATTCCACCGAAATACGACGCCGCGGGCACTCCGGTTAAAGCCGATGGAAAAGTGGTGCTGGATTACGATCTGGCGACGCCGATGATGCTGGTGCGCTATTTTCCTTCGGGGCTGCTGGGACTTGGGCTTTGTGCGCTGATCGCTTCATTCATGTCGGGAATGGCGGGAAACACGACGGCTTTCAACACCGTTTGGACGTACGACATCTATCAGAGCTACATCAATAAAACGGCGAGCGATCAACACTACTTATGGATGGGACGCGCGTCGACAGTTTTTGGATTGGCAATTTCCCTTATGGCGGCGTTTGTGGCGAAGGAGTTCAACAACATTTTGGACGTGCTGCAACTGGTGTTTGCTTTCGTGAATGCGCCATTGTTTGCGACGTTCATGCTGGGAATGTTTTGGAAGCGGACAACGGGGCACGGGGCGTTCTGGGGGCTGCTGGGAGGAACAGCCGCCGCGGCGGCGCATTACGGATTGACGCTGCCGGCGGGAGCGGTTTGGGGAGTGAAGGGCGGGTATCTGGGGCCGATTCTGCATGTTTATCCGAGCGAGATGGCGCAGAATTTCTGGACGGCGATTTTCGCTTGGGTCGGGTGCTTTACGCTTACGGTGGTTATTTCCCTACTGACTACGCCGCGCCCGGAAGGGGAATTGAAAGGGCTGGTGTATTCGCTGACGGCGAAACCGGAAGAGGGTGGACTGAAGTGGCATCAGAAGCCTGCCACGCTGGCGTTGATTGTGCTGGTGCTGCTTGTGGGCTTGAATCTGATTTTTTGGTAGAAGCGCGCGGCTTGCGAGCGCCGAAGGAGGAACAATGGGATTTGATATCCGGATGCCGATCGGGATGCTGTTCACGCTGTTCGGGATTCTGCTGATCGGGTATGGCGCGGCCACGCGAGGGAGTGCAATGTACGCGGAGCATTCCCTTGGACTGAACATGAATTTGCGGTGGGGAGTAGCGCTGCTGGCTTTTGGACTGGTGATGCTGTCGCTGACGAGGCTGCGGAGGAAGCAAGTACCTGCAACAGGAGATCAAAAGCGGGGAGACGCAGGTCTCCGTCACGGATGAACAATGGCTGGACGAAATTTCGATTTGGAGTTGCGGAATTGAGTGAATCGGAGCGGTTGGCATGAATTTACTCGGAGGTTTGCATGGGGGGTGCCGATGAGTTCTGAGCTGGATTACCACTCAATGCTCGCGGTTGCGCTGGCGGAGGCGCGGTTGGGCCTGAAAGAAGGCGGCATTCCGATTGGGGCGGCGATTTTCGACGGGGCGGGCCAGTTGATTGGCGCGGGACACAATCGGCGGGTGCAGCAGGGCGATCCATCGTTGCATGGAGAGACGGATGCGTTTCGGAAGGCGGGCCGGCAGAAGAGTTATCGGAAATTAATCATGGTGACGACGCTTGCACCGTGCTGGTATTGCAGCGGGCTGGTGCGGCAGTTTGGATTTGGGACAGTGATTGTGGGCGAGAGCAGGAATTTTCAGGGAGGTATCGAGTGGTTGCGTTCGCTGGGAGTGAAGGTGATTGATCTGGACTCGCCGGTGTGCGTTTCGCTGCTGGCTGAGTATATTCGGGCAAATCCGGCGGTTTGGAACGAAGACATCGGAGAAGAATAGAGACTCATAAATGGCGTTCGGACGAGGGAAGAGTGTCCTCAGGGGCTAAAGCCCAATTTTTTTAGCGCTCCAAATGTCGGAGCTAAAGCTCCGACCCCCTGAAAACCATTTATGAGATGGCTTGGCTTCTAGTGTGGTGTTGCGGAGACGGCGGCTTGAGAATTTGGCTTGGCAGCTTGCTCGCGAATGAGCAACGGGAAACGCGGGAAAGAAAAACTGCCTGCGACGTCGTCGATTACGTTTACCTGACAGAGATAGAGGCCCGGCTTCAGGGATTGCAGCGGGACATCAATCTGGAAGATGACGGCTTTGCGATCGGGTGCGGTGACTTCATTGGCGACGACGGGCATGGACTCGTAGACTTTCGTTGCGCCTTGGAGAAATTCGATGCTGGTGAGGACCCGGATGGAATCGCGTGCGGGCTTCGCAGGCTCAGGCGATTTCGTTCCTTCTGTTTGGGCAACGGCAGGAGTCGGGACCAGTTGCGCGGCGTTCTTCCCTTTCGCCGCATCGTAAACTTCGTATTGCAAATAAAGATGCTGATCCGGCGTGAAAACGTGGGTGATGTTGGGAACGAGTTCCATTTGATCGCGTACCAACGGATTGCCGGCGGCTTTTTTGGACGTTGCCGGGACGCGGAGACTGCTTAGGACCACGGAGCTCATTTTCAGCGGGGACTTGCGCAGATCTGGAATGCGCACATCAGTTTCGAACGAACCCATGCGGCCGGCCTGATTTTCCCGAATGACAAACTTGAGGTGGTAATTGCCGGGAGCTAAGAGGAATCCGGTGTTGTACTGGACGTTTTTGCGGCGGACTGCGCGGGAACTTTCGACGGCGAGTTTTACGGTGTCGCGCAGACGGCCGACGGGGAATTTGCCGCCCTCGAGAGCCTGGCCGATGATGTCGATGGTGGCGTTGTCTTTGTCTTTTTCGGTGATGAAGGGAATTTGCGAGCCGGGGATGATGAGCGAGACCGCAAGATAGTAATGCGATTCGTCTTTCCGGAAATAGGATTCGCCGGCATAGACGGGGACATCCACACGGGGTAATTGGGCCGCTAGTTCGTCCTCGAGTTGTTGCTCGCGGTCGGCGCGGTCCAGATGGATGAAATCGCGGCCAGCGTAATAGCCGGAGCGGAAATCGAGCTTCAGGTCGGGGCGATTGATGGTGACCTTGAGATGGCGGAATTTGCCGTCTTTTGCGGGATTGTTGCTGGTGAAGCCGAGAACGTAATAGACGGAACTGTCTTTTTGCACCTGGGAGAAAATGCCACTGAAATCGTTGGAGTCAAAGAAGGCTTTTCCGCCGGTATCGGAGGAAAGCGTGGCGAGCGTGTCTTGCGACGAGGCGTTGCCGTTCAGATCGTTGAGGGTGGAGGCGCCGGAGTAGGCAGATTGTCCGTGCAAGCTGGCGTTTTGCGCTTCGCCGCCCGGGGGAAAGGCTTGGAGGCCGCGGACGTCGAGGGAATAGATGGAGGCGTTGGCTTTAACTGCGGCAGCGGTGGCGGCGCGCAGCGCGGATTGGTTGTCCACCCCGGTTTGGGTGATGCCATTGCTGAAATAGACGATGCTTTTCTTCTGCGGTAGCTTGCCGAGGGCTTGCATGAGGGATTGAAGAGCGAGAAGTTTGCGATCGGCGGAGAAGGTGTTGAGGTCGGTGTCGTCTTCGGTGAAGGAGCCTCCGGATTCGGCTGTGCCTTCGGCGCTGCCGGTGGCGCCGTTGTCGAAGCCCTGGCCCTGGCCGGAGTTGTAACTGGAGAGCAAAGCCAGAAGTTTGTCTTTGTCGTCGGTAAAATCGCAATCAACGTGCATGTTTGTGGCGAGGGAGACGAGGGCGATCAGGTCGGCGGGCTGCATTTTTGTGGTGAGGAATTTCTTAGCGGCGTCCACCGAGCGATCAATCTGCTCGGGTTCCATGGCGGAAAAATCGAAGAAGAGGACGATGAGGCGGCGGTCGCGGGCGTCGAGCGTCGGGGGCGCTTTTTTCGTGGAGTGCAGGAGCGTGCCAGGGGCAGCGCCAGAGACGGTTGGGCCGGCGGTAATCGGCAATTGATCCACATCCTCAAAATCGAACGTGGAGATCTGCTGTTTTTTGCCGTCTTCGTAGAGGGTAAAGTCTCCCTGCTTCAAATCTCGGACTGGGTTTCCCTTTTTGTCGCGGGCGACGACGTTGACGAGGACGAGTTCGGTGGAAACGTGAATCGTGGGGGTGCCTGGCTTTTCGGGTTCCTGCGCCGCAAGAGGCGACACGGGCGAGAAAAGAGTCCCTGCGACGAGAATTGCAACGATTTTTTGCGTCGATCGCATAGTCATCAGTTCTCAAAAACGAAAACGGGCCTGGACCGTGATGCGCCGCATGTTGCCGACGGAGGTGACTTCACCGAAAGTGAGCGAATTTACGGCGGTGTTGATGGAAGCAAAGTTTACGTGATTGAAGACGTTATTCGCCGTAAAGCGCAGATCGAGGTTGCGGGATTCCTTGATGGGAATCGAGCGATTGATGCTCATGTTCAAGATTATGCTGCCCGGGCCCTCGATGGTGTTTCGTCCGGCGTCGCCGAAGGCGGAACCAACAGGATTTACGCAGCTCGCCCCTGGAACGCAGAACGCGGCAGTGTTAAACCATTCGAGCGCGGATGGATTGGGAAGCGAGATCGGCTGGCCGGGCACGACGTTGGCGCGCTGCGAACCACTGACGCCGCGAGCGATATCCACGGAGCCGCCGAGTATGCTCGGCGTGAAATACAAGCCGGAGGCAACAGTGAAATCGCCGCTCCATTGCCAATTGGAAAGAATGTGGGCCAAGGCACCCTTTTGGGCAAAGCGGTGATTTTCGCCGAAGGGAAAATCGTAAATCCAGTTGCCGGTGAACTTGTGGGTCTGGTTGAAACCGGATAATCCGCGGTCCGCGGGAAGATCGAAAGGATTTTGCGCCACGATCACGCCGCTGCCGCCGATCGAAGAGGCGTCGTCCAGAGATTTCGAGAACACATATTGGGCGCCGAATCCGAGGTTTTTGGACATGCGCCTGCGGATGCGGACCGATGCGGCGTGGAGAATGGAGTCTCCTTCGGAGGATTCGTAGATGAACGGCTGATTGCCGGTGACGAGCAAGGCGCGTTCGGAGTCGAGGCGCGTACCCTTGGCGCCGTTGTAGCCGACGTTCAGGACAACGTTGCCGCGGAATTCGTGCTGGATGTCCAGATTCCAGATCTGGACGTAGCCGAGAGCGTAATCGGGATTGACGGCGAAATTATTCCGAACAGTGGTCTGCGAGGCGGTGGGGAAACCGTCCACAAGAGTGAGTTGTGCGGAGCTTGTGAGGCCGGTGACGTTTGTGGAGTTTGTTGCGGTGTTGGCGAAGGGCGGTTGAAACGCGAAATTTTGAATCATCGTGCCGTATTGGGCCAGATTGTAGTTGATGCCATAACCGGCGCGGACGACGGTTTTTTGAGCGGGCTTCCAGGCGATGCCGATGCGCGGAGCGAAATTGTTGCGGTCCGGATTAACGAGAGCGGGATTGGACGAGGTTAAGAGAGTGCCGGAACCTGTGGGCAGTACGGCGCCGGCGGGGACAACAGGAGCGGCGGTGCCAAAACCCTGCCCAACTTCCAGATTGGCGATGCGATCCTGAGCTTCGGTGTAGGGCCCGACATATTCGTAACGGAGGCCCAGGTTCAGCGAGAGGCTTGGAAGGATGCGCCAGTCGTCCTGGGCGAAGAAGTCGAAGGAGTTGGCGCGAAAGTTGTAAGAGCTGGCGCCGAATTGAAGCGAGGTCTGCTGGGGAAAGCCGAGGAGGAAGTCGGCAAAATCGTAGCCGGTGTTGGCGATGGGTTGCGTGGTGCCGGAAGCGTATTGCGAAGTGGCAAAGCCGGTGAAGACGAAACTTCCTTCGGCATTTCTGGCGGACTCGAAACTTTGGAGAATGCGGCGATAGTCTCCGCCAAAGCGCCAATTGTGCTTGCCGTGATTCCAGTTGAGGGTGTCGGAGATGGTGTAGGTTTGATCGAGTTCGCGGCGCGGCGTGGGATCGATGAGGCCGCCGAAGGAAGTGAAACTGATTCCGGGCAGGCCAAAGTCAAAGGGATTGTTGGAGATGCCAGTGATTCCCGCGCCGCCGGGGCCGGCGACATCGGTGGTGTTGGAATAGAGATTCGTTGTGGAGACGTGATTGTGGTTGTAATTCACACGGAGATTATTCGTGGCGCGATTCTTGCCGTAGACCCAACCGGCGCTGGCGTTCAGACCCTGCGTGTTGGTGCCGCCGGCGAGCGATGGGAATGGATTCACGATGTTCGTGGAGTTGCGCGACCAGTTGAAGCCGAAATTGATATTGTTTTGGCGGCGGCCGTTGCGCCCGCCTCCGCCTGGCCCAAGAACCATCGGGCCGGTGCTGGAACCGAAATTGTGGACCAGCCGCAGGATTATCGAGTCCGAGTTGCTGGCGTCGGAGGTAACGAAATGAAAGTTCTGGCCGGTGGAGGTCAACGGGATATTGGGGAGCGGAATAAATTGGAGGAGGGATTTCGCGGCGGGACTGAACGTCGAAGGGTCGATTGCGTTTGGCACGCCGTTGAACTGATATTGCTGGCTGGTGGCCGGATTGAAAATTTCGACGGGAGCGCCATTGTTATAGGCGGCGTTTGAGAAATTGCCGTTGCGTTCGTCGAGTGTTGGGACGGTGGAGAAAGCATCGTAGGGAGTATCGCCGCGGGAGCCATTCCAGCCGGCAAAGAAAAACCATTTGTTGCCGCCGTTGAAGAGCTTGGGAATATTCAAGGGACCGCCGACGTTTGCGCCAAAGTGCGACTGATTGTATTGCGACTTGGCGATGGGAAAACCGCTGAGCGAGAAGGGAGTGGCGTCGAGAGACGAGTTGTCGTCGGAGAAATAAAGCACGCCGTGGGGCTGATTTACGTTGAAGCCGCGGCCTCCCATGCGGCCAATCATGATTGGGCCACCCCCCATTCCTCCGCCTTGTCCGCCGGGACCACCACCAAGACCGCCGAAGCCTTGCCGTTGCATGCTGTCGCGAAATTCCTGGATGCGATCCTGAAGATCCTGCTCGCTGCCGCCGCCGAAATCTTGGGTGCGGCCTTGCGCGCCACTGATGCTGATGGATTCGGTGGGGCCTGCGGCGCCTGCGCCGTTCAGCGGCAGAGACGAGATGTCACCAAAGTTTTGCGGCGCTCCGGGCGCGCCGTTGCCGCCGAGGCCGGCGTTGCCTCCGGCGAGAGAAGACAGCGCGCTATCGAGGGCGAGGCTTTGGAAGCCTCGGCCTGCGGCGATGCTGGCGTTATTGGATTTGTTGGATTGCTCCTGCTGGCGAGAAGCCAATATCAACTCGGCGTCGATTTTGCCTGACGGATTCGCGGGATTGAGGACGACTTCCTGGGTGAAGAGAGAGAAACCCATGAATTCGATGCGAAGGACGTAGCGGCCCCGGACAATGCCAGTGAAGGTGAATTTGCCTTCAGCGTCGCTAACGGCGGAATATTTTTTTCCAGTCAACGTGTTGGAAGCGGTTACGGTGGCGCCGGGGAGAGGGGTTTTTCCGCTGCGGGCCGTGCCGGTGATTTCGTAGGTAGGCGGTGGAGCGCTTTGTGCTTCGGCTTGCGCTGGGCCTGGGGGAGCGGGGCTTGGTTGTGTCTGGGCGGGCGTGGAGTCTTGCGCGTGCAGGCGCAGGGCGAGGAGCAGCGCGAGCAGGGCAGGTGAGCATACGCCGCGAAGAATTGACTTCAACTAACGCTCCCTCGGTGAGCTATTGCTGCGGCGAATTGCCGGCAGGTGCTTTGGCAGACGGGTTGCCGGGCTGTCCGGCGCGGCCTTGGGCAAACTGTTGCATGCGCTCCCACTGTTCGGCAGAAAGGACAATCACGGCTTTTGGAACGAAGGCATTATTCTGCAAGCCGCCGCGGACGACGATATGGTCACCGGGTTGGATGTCCGCCATGGTGATGCTTTCGCGACCTTTGTGGAGGGAGGTGTCTTCGTTGAGTTCGAGCGTTTGCGTGACGTTGTCCGCGCGCAACACGGTGAGCTTCGGCGCGTCGACGGATTTCACTACACCTGCAACGAAGTCCTTGCCCATTTCGCCGAATCCCGCCCCGCCTCCCGAGCCAGCACTCATTACGACTGAGCCGGCGTTTGCGGAGCGACCGCTGAGGGATTGAGCGTTCACGGAGTGGTCTGGGTTTTCGTCGCCGCGAACCATCACGAAATCGCCAACCTTGAAGTCAGAAAGCTGGACGGGCTGGCGATCTTTGCGGTATTCGGTTTTGTCCGTGAGGTTAACTGTTACCGTGGAGCCGTCGGGCCGGGCCACCTGGAGGGAGTTGCCGTGAATGGCAGTAATTTTGCCGACAGTTCCGTGACCATCTCTGGGGCCACCGCGCTCGGAATTGCGGCCGCCGCCGGGAGGGGGACCTTGGGTTTGATCCTGGGCAGCAGGTGGCGGATCCGGAGTCTGTGCCGGGCTGGCAACCCCCATTGATAAAAATACAAAACTCAACAAGTAAAGATGCTTACGATTCATGATTATGGTTTCCTCGGTGAAACTGGTCGTTAATAAAGACGCAAGCCCGGCGGCCAAAGTAACGCGAACCAAACGCGTGGGGCGGGGGAACGGACTCTGCCTCAACCTTAAGTAATTCCGGAAAAGGGGGCGGAAAGTTCCCGGCGCGTACTGGCCGCAGCGAGCACAAAACACGTCTTGATTCCCAACTGTAGTTTAAACCGAGAGGCAGCCGCTGCGGATCCCCTTTCTCGCCGCAACATGCTGATTAGGAAAATCTTACCGAGGGCCGATGGAATCAGGGTCCCAGGTTTTCGACGGCTAGTGTTTTTACGCCGTTCGCGTCGAGCGTTCTGCCTTTTACCGCGATTCCGGGTACACCAATGAGATTGAGAATGTTTTCGGGAAGCGGAACACCGTTACGCGCGGTCAGGACTACATAGGCGACGCCGCCCTGGTCGGAAATAAAGAGCACGGGGCTGCCGGCGGCCACGCAGAATTTTGCGCAGAAGGCGTGGTCGTAAGCGTGGGTGTGGTTTCCGAGAAAGCAATTGGCATCCGTGAGTTCGCCGCGGAGAGTAACGGGTTCACCACGCATCGGCTGGCCGGCGAGAAGGTCCAGGTTCCCATCGCTGGCCATTTTTTTTGCTTTGAGCAGATCAGGGACGAGCCGCCGGACTTGAGCGTAGGGCATGCTGTTCAGGCCGTTGTTGTCTCCGAACTGGAACGCAGCCAATACCAGAACCGCCAGAAAACTGAGCAGTCCGATCAGGAATATTTTAGTTGGACGCGCTCTTTGCGGTATTGCCGGCATGGTTTAGCTCGCTGGCATTTTTTTGCGTGTTGCCGCCCGTGTAGCTGACCCGCCAGATGGAATTCGAGCCGTCATCGGTGACGAGCAACGAGCCATCCGGGGCCACGGTGATGCCGACGGGGCGTCCCCAGACGTGGCCGTTGTCTACTACAAACCCGGTGATGAAGTCCTCGTACTCGCCGCTGGCACGGCCGGTCTGGTGCATGGGGACGCGGATCACTTCATAGCCGGCGCGGACGGAGCGGTTCCAGGAGCCGTGTTGGGAGGCGAACATATCGCCGCGATATTCAGCGGGAAATTGGGAGCCTTCATAGAAGGTGATTTCGAGAGAAGCATTGTGGGGCTGGAGGAGTACGTCAGGAACGATTGCCTTGTCTTTCAATTCGGGGTGCTTGCCGTTGTGGCGCGGATCCTGGTGGCCACCGATGTACCACCACGGCCAGCCATAGAAGCCTCCGTCCTGAACATGAGTAATGTAATCGGGGACAAGATTGTCTCCCAAGCCGTCGCGCTCGTTGACGGAACACCAGAGTTCGCCGGTTTTAGGATTGATGGCCAGGCCGCCGCCGGCATTTCGGATTCCGTAGGCGTATATGCGCATCTCCGAGCCGTCGGGATTGAACTGTAAAATATCGGCGCGGTTCTTTTCTTCGGGGGTCGTATCGGTGTCGTCGACATTCGAAGCCGAGCCGACGGCAACAAACATCTTTTTGCCGTCGGCGGTGAATTGCACATCGCGGGTCCAATGGCCGCCGGGGGGAAGATCGGCAATATGCCGGGCCGGGCCGGTGGCTTTCAGGTCTCCATTCTTATAGGGAAAGCGGACGACGGAGTCCGTGTTGCCGATGTAGATCCATTGCGGGTCATTTCCCGGCGGATAAAAGGCGATGCCATAAGGACGGTTGAGCCCTTCAACGAAGACAGAAGTCTCCCGGGGCTTGCCATCGGCTGTGATTCCACGAAAGACCTTGATTTTGCCGCTGCTGCTCTCAGCCAAAAACAAATCGCCGTTGGGGGCGGTGCGGATCAAACGCGGATTGTCGAGTCCCTTTGCGTAGAGCTGGACGGTGAATCCGTCCGGCCCTTTCGGCCACGCATCATCGGGACGCGCCACCAGTTGAGGACCATTGTTGGCCGAATCGGTAGCGTAAGGCGCGGGAAGGTCCTGGGCGGAAATTTTACGGGACTTTGCTGGCTGCTCGACACGAAAATCCGTGTAAGGGGGTTCGGGAAGCGGCGCGTTTGTTTTCACGGGAGTAAATTTCTCGGGCGCAGAGCCGGGCTTGCTGGTGTTCGCGGTGTTCTTTAGGGATTTAAGATAGGTGACGATTTGCCAGCGCTGCTCTTCGGGAAGGCTGCCCCAGGCGGGCATGCCGTTACCGACCGAGCCAGTGGTGATGAACCAGAAAACTTCGCCGTCGGGCACCGATTGCGTGGGCCCGTGGGAAAGGGAGGGAATGTTGCCACTTCCCTGCCCCGTTGCGCCATGGCAGGCCGAGCAATTCGCAGCGTAAAGTTTTGCTCCAGCCACAGCGGCCGCGTGCTGACCCGCGAAGGGATTCTTCTGGTGCATCGTGGAGGAGGGCGCGTTGTGATAGTGGGCATCCTGCGCCAGGGAAAAAGATGGGATGACACAAAGTGCAGCGGCGATAAGATACGAGCGGGTTCGGAAGCTCAAATTATCCTCCAATGGTTGTTGTCCGCGACCTTAGACAGCGAAAACAATTTTAAATGAAGCGCCGGCTGCGCTTCCACTTCGCTGACCAATCCACGAATCGCATACCCTCTCTTTGCGACTAGAGCGCAACGCCCGGCACGGGACGCGATAACCCGAGCTTGCGCATCTTGCTGACCAATGTGGTTCGCTTGAGTCCCAAGCGAAGCGCGGCGCCGCGCGGTCCACCCAAAACCCAGTTTGTTTCGCGAAGGATTTTCAGGATATGGCTGGACTCCGCCTCACGAAGTGTGACGGCAGGCATTGGTTCGGCACCCGCGGGAGTTTTCAGATCCCCGAGCGGGGCATTCAGGATTGACCCGGTGGTCAGGATGACCGCCCGTTCGATGAAGTTCTGGAGTTCCCGCACGTTTCCCGGCCAGGGATGTTGCTTCAATCTCTCCACTGTTGATTGCGGGATGGTGTCAATCCGCTTGTCCATGCGGCGGGAATATTCTTTCAGGAAGTGATCCGCCAACAAAGGGATGTCTTCCGTGCGCTCGCGAAGGGCAGGAACCCGGATGGGAAACACGTTCAAGCGAAAAAAAAGGTCGCTGCGGAACTGCTGATCGGAGACCATCGCCGCCAAGTTGCGATTTGTGGCCGCGACAAGCCGAACGTTGACGCGTAGTGTTTGCGTGCCGCCGAGGCGCTCGAATTCCTGCTCCTGCAGAATGCGCAGGAGCTTTACCTGAAGCTCCAGAGGAATTTCGCCGACTTCGTCGAGAAAGAGGGTTCCCTGATCCGCGAGTTCGAAGCGCCCGAGCTTGCGGGCAATCGCCCCTGTGAAAGCGCCCCGTTCGTGGCCGAAAAGCTCGCTCTCGAGGAGTCCATGCGGAATAGCAGCACAATTGAATTTGATTAAAGCGCGATTCTTGCGCTGGCTGAGCTCGTGGACGGCGCGGGAAACGAGTTCCTTGCCAGTGCCGGTTTCTCCTTCGAGCAGAACAGTGGAATCGGTTGAGGCGACTGTGCGCACCTGTTTCTTCACGCGCTGGATCGCTTCACTTGAACCAATCATGCCCGCAAAAGCATCGGGGCCATCGGGGGCAACGGGCGCATTCGACGATCGCGAATGGAGGTTCGCGTCCTCAAATTCAGAGGCTGGATCAGCACCGCGAAACGCCTGGGACGGTTTTTCCTGCCAGGCTGCGGGAGCTGAAGGCTGGAATGAAATAGTTGCAGAAGCCATATTATTCTCCTCAAGAATCCGAATGCGATCCGGTGCGCGAATCTGCCCGGGTCCTGCACGAATGATCAACCGTCTCCGTCCGGGGAGGATAACCTCTTGCGACTCGCTTCCCGGGTCACCCATTCACGGATATAGGGCGAACAGTTGTTCAACGAGACGCCGTCCATTTCACAGGCAACGAGAAACTCCACGGCTTCGCGGTCCAACAGGTTGACCTCGCGAAGATCGAGAACCACTTTGAACTCTTCCTGCCGGATGAGACTGTGAAGCTCACTGACGTGTTTAAATTGAAGTCGTCCGGAGAGCGCAAATTCCACAGTGCTTTCCCCAGTCTGGTGTCTCGAAATTTTCAGCATAGCCTCGATCAATTGCCCAAGGAGGATAGGGCAAGCCGGATTCCATTCCCAAACGACTGATAATGCAATGGTTAGGGGAGAGGGAGAACTCAAACGGTCACGAAACTTCGGGAATTTCCGAGAATTCGGGAGGGAAACCAGGGATATGACATGGGGACCATCACGCCGTCTTGAATTTAGCTTTGGTGATGCCGAGGCTCTTGATTTTCGATTCTAACGTGGAGGCGGGAATGCCTAGCTTCGCAGCGGCACCGGAACTCCCTGATACGCGGCCGTTCGCTTCGGCCAGGGCAGCCTCGATCATCTCCCGTTCATGGTCAAGAATCCTTTTGTTAAGGGAAGTTTTGGGGCCGTTGGAGGCAGGCGGTTGCGCGGCGAACCAGCTTTCGTCCACGGCAAAGACACCAGACTCACTGAGGATGACAGACCGCTCGATCACGTTCTGGAGTTCGCGGATGTTGCCGGGCCAAGAGTAATTGCTTATGAGCTCTAACGAGCGCTTATCGATACCGGTGATGTCCTTGGGCACTTTTTCGGAATAACGGTCGATGAAATAATTGACGAGCAGAGGAATATCTTCGGAACGTTGGCGCAGCGGGGGAACGTCGATGGGAAAAACATTCAGGCGATAGAAAAGATCGGAGCGGAATGTGCCGGAGGCAACGGCTGCGAGAAGATCCCGGTTGGTAGCCGCGATAACGCGAACATCCACGGAGATCGAGCGGCTGCTTCCGACACGTTCGAACTCGCGTTCCTGAAGTACGCGCAGCAACGCAACCTGGGTTTCCGCGGGAAGCTCGCCGACTTCATCGAGAAAAAGTGTGCCGCCGTCGGCGAGTTCGAAGCGGCCCAGGCGCCGCTGGAGGGCGCCCGTGAAGGCTCCTTTCTCATGGCCGAAGAGTTCCGATACGATTAAAGAAGGGGGAATGGCGGCGCAGTTTACACTGACAAACGCGCGGCCGGCTCTCTGCGAACGCTTATGAATGGCGCGCGCAACGAGTTCCTTGCCGGTGCCGGTTTCGCCAGTAATCAAAACCGTGGAATCGCTGGGAGCTACTTTGGCCACGCGCGACAACACTTCCTGAAGGGCGGGCGAGGTTCCGATGATTTCTTCAAACATCGAGGCCTGGTCCACTTCCTCGCGGAGAGCGAGATTTTCCTCGTAGAGTTTGTCTTTGAGATTTTTGATTTCTTCGAAAGCTTTCTGCAGCGCCGCCTGAGAACGGTCGCGTTCGATGGCAATCTGAGCGACGTGGGCGGCCCTTTCCATGAGTTCCAGATCCTCGTCGCCAGGTTCGCGTGGGACCGGATAGTACATGGCCAGTGTCCCGAGGACCTCATGCTCCTTGGAGATCAGCGGCTGGGACCAGCAGGCGCGCAGGCCAAGCGCCAACGCTGTTTCACGGTGAGCTGCCCACAAAGGATCGTTGGCAATGTCGGCGCAAATCACTTTTTGTTTCAGGAAGGCCGCGGTTCCACAGGAAGCAGCGCCTGGACCGATCGGAAGAGGACTGATGGCCGCAAGCCATTCCTTTGGCGCACGGTGTCCGGCAGCGTGCCAGAGTTGCGTGCCGCCGGGATCCATTAACGACACCGTGGAGATGAGGTTGTGGGCCTGCTCCTCTACGGCATCACACAAGGAAGCCAGGACTTCCCTGAGCTCCACGCCGGCCGCAATTTTTTCGAGCGTTCGCTTTTCCGCGGAGAGCAAGGCTTCGTCGCGTTTTTGCCTGGTGATGTCCATCCCGGTGCCGACCAGTTCTTCGACCTCACCAGCGGAATTCAGAACCGGGTGGCCGACGGTCTGGATGTACTTCATGGTTCCATCGGGAAGAATGATGCGAAATTCATGCTCGAAATCGCGTTTTTCCGCGAGCGCTTTGCCGAGGCGTTTCTGAAATTCCACTTGATCGTCGGGATGAATGCGCCGAAAAGCCTCGCTGTAGGCGGCCGGGCCGGTGCCCGGTTCAAATCCGAAGATTCGAAAGTGCTCGTCGGACCAATAAACATTTTCCTGCCGAGCCACGTTCCAGGCCCAGCTTCCGGTGTGGCTCAAACGTTGGCCCTCGGCCAGATACGCCTCGCTGCGGCGGAGCGCTTCATCAGACTTCTTATGTTCTTCCCGCGCGCGAATGGTGGAGATTCCGAAGGCGAGATTTTCGGCCAGCTCCACGTACCGTTCAAATGTATTTTCATTGAATTGGCCGGTTTCCGCCGAGTATAGAGACAATACGCCGAAGGTTGTTGCGGCGCTGGTCAAGGGCAGAGAGAGCGAGGAAGCGTAGCCATGGGCGAGCGCTTGTTCCCGCCAGGGAGCAAATTTTTGTTCCTCGCGAATGTTTTTCGCCCAGGCCGGCTTACCGGTCCGCAACGCCGTGCCAGAGGGGCCCTGACCGCGCTCGTTGTCTGCCCAGGTCGCAGAAACGGTAGCCAGGTAGCCGTTTTCCCGCCCGGCATGCGCGACCGGGAGAATTGATTTTTCGGGGTCGTTCCGCGGGTAGCCTATCCAGACCATCCGAAATCCGCCCACCTCGACAAGAATCCGGCAGATTGACTGCAGCAACCCGTTTTCGTCCGTGGCACGGAGAAGGGCGAGGTTGCATTGATGGAGTGTTTGTCCCGTGTTGTCCATCGCATTCATTCTCCAGAGAGGCAGACTGAGCAGATATGCTTTTTTTCGTTTCGAATTTTTGGCACCAGAATACCCGATCCCTTTCGCCCTTATGCCACCACCAGCGCTGCTCTCGCGTCAATCTCGCGCATGGAAGAGACACCCACTCGAAATGCAAACGGGGTCTGGGGTTTTCTTTGGATGCGGGGAGTCCACATATCGGCTCGGTGTCGACACGCTGACGCGCCATAGCTCTCCTTTGGGCATCCGGTTGTCCCCGCTGCCGTTAACCTGTTTTATTTGAGAAGGATTCCGGCCGTCCACAGAAAGGATCATCTGGCAGGAGAGGTGCTTTATAGATTACGGATAAATCTATGGGAACGAGCATCGAAGTGGAAGCCGGCCTTCGCAAAGCCTCAGGTTCAATCGATGAGCCGGGCAGCACGAGTTCGATCCGTGCAGGCTATGCCGACGGCCGACTATCGCGCGTTGCGGCTGAAACGATCGCGGCCCTGAAATCTTCCACCTGGTGGGCATTCCTGGTGGTGGTGCTGGCGATCGGTTGCGTCGCTTACGCCGATAACAGGGTGGAAGGCGTTTCGCTGGGCTACCTTTATATATTGCCGCTTTCTTTCAGTGCGATTCTGCTTCCGTCGCGCTTGACGTATCCACTCGTTGTTGTCTGCATTTTCTTTCATGACCTTTTTGGTCCGCCCATTCACCATCTTCAGGGACGCATCCTGCACAATCTCACGGCGCTCATCGGATTCATTTTCGTGGTGGCGATTCTGCAATGGTTTGTGGCACAGCGGAACGCCCTGAATGAATTGACCCGACATCAACGAGATGCACTTTTGAAAGAAGTGGAGTTGGCCGCGGAAGTTCAGCGGCTGTTTCTTCCGCGGAGCGACCCGGAGGTGGCTGGATTTGAAGTCGCCGGCGCGATGCACCCGGCTCGCGTGGTGGGAGGCGACTACTACGATTACATTGAGCGCCCAGATGGAAGAATGAGGCTGGTGATCGCGGACGTTTGCGGAAAAGGCGTGGCGGCGGCGCTGCTGATGTCGGCGACGGCGGCGGCAGTTCAGCTGGAGACCAACGAACCGCGAAAGTTGGGGGACGTTGCCAGACATTTGAACAAGGAACTGTATGCTCTGCAGGACGACGCGCGGTTTGTCACCGTGCTTCTTGGGGAACTGGAACCACGCTCGGGCCGACTGAAGTACATCAATTGTGGTCACAACCCGGCGCTGCTGCTTCGCGGTGATGGCGGCGAAACGATATGGCTGCATGCTTCTTGCACGCCTGTAGGAATGTCGCCAGAGATGGATTGTTCGCTGGAGGAAATTACGCTGGCTCCGGGAGACATCATGGTGTGGTACACGGACGGACTGACGGAAGCCAGCAATCGAGACGCGAATGAGTTTGGGACCGAACGATTGCTGGAGTCGGTGCGTGTGCATTCCGGCGGCAGCGCAAGAGAGATTTGCGATGATCTCTGGCGCGAGGTCGCGGCCTTCACACAACGGGATTCGCTGGACGACGATCTGACGCTGATGGTGATTAAGATGAAAAATGTTATGGAGCCAAATGCTTTCCCGCCGTTTTCTGATTGACTTAGATTTCGCTGCCTGGATTTTCGTAGGCGTCATGCGGCGAGACGGGGGATAAGAGTGTCGGCATGCTGACACTCGTACCGAATTATGGTCTCTTCCCTGGGATGGAGCCCCCTATGTACAACAATTTGTTGACGGGAGTAGGCTTTATTCGCAGGAACCATGCGAAGTCCCGTGGCATCTAAAGTGCACCTCTTTGAGGGAAAGCAGGTTTACTTTCATGGTCAAGATCAATGTGAACGGTGTTGATCACTCGTTTGACGGCGACCCAAGTATGCCTCTGCTGTGGTATCTCCGCGATGTGCTGGGTCTTACAGGAACAAAATTTGGCTGCGGGATAGCGCTTTGCGGCGCCTGCACGGTGCATAGCAACGGCGAGGCGATCCGATCGTGTATCACGCCGCTGAGCGCGGCAGCGGGCAGCAAGATTCGAACGATTGAGGACGTGGGGGCGAACGGATTGCATCCCGTCCAGAAAGCGTGGATTGAGGTGAATGCGCCGCAGTGCGGATATTGCCAGTCCGGGCAGATCATGCAGGCGATTGCGTTGTTGAAGAGCAAGCCTCATCCGACGGACCAGGATATTGATGATGGAATGGCCGGCAACATCTGCCGGTGCGGAACTTACCAGCGAATTCGAGCGGCGATCAAGCTGGCGGCGGAGAAGAGCGCATGAGAAGCATCGAAAACGTAAGCCGCCGCGGGTTTCTGAAGGGAGTTATTGGAACGGGAGCCTTTGTGCTGGCCGTTCGATACGCTCCGGCGATTTTTTCGCATCACGCGGCACCGGATGGACAGACTGAGGCCGACCGGGCGCCCCTTCATCCGAATGTGTTTGTGGGAATTGAAACGGACGGGACGGTGCACATTGTCGCGCATCGTTCGGAAATGGGCACCGCGATACGCACGACTCTTCCGCTGGTCGTGGCAGATGAACTGGACGCCGATTGGAACCGAGTGAAAATCGATCAGGCGATCGGCGACAAAAGATATGGAGATCAGAACACCGACGGTTCTCACTCCATTCGCAGCTTTTTTGACACCATGCGGGAATGCGGAGCTTCCGCGCGCTGGATGCTGGTGCAGGCCGCGGCGCAGAAGTGGAACGTGCCAGCTTCGGAGTGTTCGACTGCGCCGCATACGGTTGTTCATGCAAAGAGCGGGCGGAAGTTGGGCTATGGGGAACTTGCTTCGGCGGCGGCGAAGCTCGACGTGCCGAAGAAGGAGCAGCTGACTTTCAAGAAGCCAGCAGAGTGGCGCTACATCGGGAAGGGCAAGACCAGTTATGACCTGGAGAAACTCTGTACTGGCAGAGCGATTTACGGGATAGACGCGAAGATCGAGGGGATGGTTTACGCGTCGATTGAGCACCCACCTGTTTATGGCGGGAAGGTGAAGAGCTACGACGAACAGGAGGCGCTGAAGGTTTCGGGCGTTCGCCAAACCATGTTGATTGATCCATTCAAACCGCCGGCGGCGTTTCAGCCGCTCGGCGGGGTGGCCGTGCTTGCGGACAATACCTGGGCTGCGTTTCAGGGCCGGAAGAAGCTGAAGATTACGTGGGATAACGGGGCGAACGAAAGCTACGACTCCGCGGAGTACAAGAAGGAGCTGCAGGAGACGGCGCGTAAACCGGCCAAAGTTGTTCGAAGCGTGGGTGACGCGAATGCGGCGCTGGCAGCTGCTTCCGGATCCAATGTGGTGGAGGCGGAATACTACGTTCCGCTTTTGGCGCACGCGCCGATGGAGCCGATGGTTGCGCTGGCCGAATTCAAGGATGGAAAAGCGACGATCTGGGCGCCGACTCAGAATCCGCAGGCGGTGCAGGCGATTGTCTCGACGGAACTTGGCATTCCGAAGGAGAACGTGATTTGCAACGTGACGCTGCTCGGCGGGGGATTTGGAAGAAAGTCGAAGCCCGATTACGTTGCGGAAGCGGCTGTGCTGTCCAAGAAAGTTGGACGGCCGGTGAAGGTGGTCTGGACGCGCGAGGACGATATCAAGTTTGACTACTTCAACGCCGTCGCCGGAATGTATTTCAAGACCGCGGTGGATGCAAAGGGAAAACCGACAGCGTGGCTGCAGAGATCGGTATTCCCGCCCATCACTTCGATTTTTGACGTGAACGCGGTTTACGGCGACCCGCCGCATCTGGCGCAGGGCTGGACCGACATGCCGTACGACCTGCCCAACCTGAGCATTGAGAACGGACCGGCAAAGGCGCATGTACGCATCGGCTGGTTGCGTTCCGTGGCCAATATTTATCATGGGTTCGGAATCCAGTGCTTTACGGATGAGCTTGCGCATCGGGCGCATCGCGACCCTTACGAATACCTGCTTGACCTGATTGGACCGGCACGCACGATCGATTTCAAGAATGTCGAGTACCCGAATTATGGGGCTTCGCTTGAAACTTACCCTTGGGAAACCGGGCGGCTGCGTCACGTCACAGAGGTTGTCGCGGAGAAATCCGGTTGGGCGAAGAAGAAGAGTGTTAAGGGTCACGGCTTCGGCATTGCCGCACACAAGAGTTTTCTTACTTACGTGGCGACAGTGGTCGAGGTCGAAGTGAACGACCAGGGCGAAATTCGCATTCCGCGGGTTGACACAGCGGTAGATGCCGGGCTGATTGCGAATCCCGAAATTACTCGCGCTCAATTTGAGGGGGCCGCGGTCTTTGGCACCAGCATCGTGCGCACGGGAGAGATCACCGCGAAGAACGGTGTGATTCAACAGTCCAATTTCAACGATTATCCGGTGGCGCGGATCAACGAGGCTCCTCGACAAACGAATGTTTACCTCGTTGAGAGTTCGGCTCCGCCGGCGGGTGTTGGCGAGCCGGGCGTGCCGCCGTTCGTGGCTGCGTTCTGCAACGCTATCTACGCCGCCACCGGCAAGCGCGTCCGGAATCTGCCGCTCTCTTCGAGCGGGTTATTCGGATAATCGAGTGCTTATGAATTGGGAGAAAAAGTAAACCATGGCTGACGAGAACGATCTGCAACGGGAAAAAGAGCGCGGTGATGCGTCACTTTTGCCAGCTACCAACATGCAAGAGACGCCCGACAAGGGCGTTTCCCGCCGTGAATTCGTGGGTTTGGCGGCCGCGTCCATCCTATTCGGGCAAATAAATCGGCCAGCATTGGCATCGGAATCCAAGAATGGAATTCCCTATCGGACTTTGGGGCGCAGCCGGGAGAAAGTTTCGCTGATCGGGCTCGGCGGTTATCACCTTGGGAAGCAAGCGGACCAGCAGGAGAGTATCCGCATTATTCGAACGGGATTGGATGAAGGGCTGAATTTTCTCGACAACTGCTGGGACTACAACGGAGGCGAGAGCGAAGTTCGCATGGGGAAGGCGCTGCGCGATGGTTATCGGCAGAAAGCATTTCTGATGTCCAAGATTGATGGGCGCACAAAAACCGCCGCGGCGAGCCAGATCAATGAGTCTCTGAAAAGGCTGCAGACCGACCGGATCGACCTGATGCAGTTTCACGAAGTGATCCGCGAAACCGACCCAGAGCGGATTTTTGCGGAGGGCGGGGCGATGGAGGCGGCACTGGAAGCACAGAAGGCCGGCAAGATTCGGTACATCGGCTTCACCGGGCACAAGAGCCCGGACATTCATTTGAAAATGCTGACCGCCGCGTCACAGCACAAGTTCACGTTTGACGCCGTGCAGATGCCGTTGAACGTGATGGACGCGCATTTCGAGAGTTTTGAAAAGAAAGTCTTGCCGGTGCTTTTGCAGAATGACATCGGCGTTCTGGGCATGAAGCCGATGGGCGATCATGTGATTCTGGAAAGCAAAACGGCCACGCCCGTGGAATGCCTGCACTATGCGATGAATCTGCCAACGAGCGTGGTAATTACCGGCTGTGATTCCCTGCCCATTCTTCAGCAGGCGCTTCAGGCGGCGCGCAGCTTTCAGCCGATGAGCGCTTCCGACGTTTCGACTCTTCTGGCGAAGACAGCGAAGGCCGCGGAGGCCGGAAAGTTTGAACTGTATAAAACTTCTCACCACTTCGATGGCACCTTTGCCAACCCACAGTGGCTTGGATAGGAACGCCGCGAATTCTTAACACCAAGAAAAGGAAAAGACGAAATGGTCGAATATATCAACATCAAAGGCACGACTCTCAAAAGTTCCCGGATCGGACTGGGCACCTGGGCTATTGGCGGCTGGATGTGGGGCGGAACGGACGAAAAAGAGTCCATTCGCACGATTCATTCGGCGCTCGACCAGGGCATCAACCTGATCGACACGGCGCCGATTTATGGACAGGGACGCTCGGAAGAGATCGTTGGTGAAGCCGTTCACCAATACGGGCGCAGGGACAATATTATCCTCGCAACCAAGGTGGGGCTCGATTGGACCACGGGTTCGATTGAGCGCAACTCCAGCCGCGAACGAATTTTGAAGGAGTTTGAGGACTCGCTGCGGCGGCTGCAGACCAGCTACATCGATATTTACCAGGTGCATTGGCCGGACACTGTGGCGCCGATTGAAGAAACGGCCGCGACATTGCGGGAACTTTATGAACAAGGGAAAATTCGCGCGATCGGCGTGAGCAACTATTCGCCAGCGCAAATGGATCGCTTCCGAGCCGTTGCGCCGCTTCACACGGTGCAGCCGCCCTACAATCTTTTCGAACGTGAAATTGAGGCCGACGTGCTGCCGTACGCTCGCGAGCACGGTATCATTGCACTTACCTACGGTGCGATCTGCCGCGGCTTGCTGAGCGGCACGATGCGGGCAGACCGGGAGTTTTCCAAGGACGACTTGCGCAAGACCAGTGACCCGAAATTCCAAGCACCACATTTCGCGGAATACCTGGATGCGGCGAGCAGGCTGGATGCCTATGCCCGCGAAAGGTTCGGCAAGCGGGTGATTCATCTCGCGGTGCGGTGGCTGCTGGACCAACCCGGGGTTGGCGTAGCGCTTTGGGGTGCACGCCGTCCCGACCAGCTGACGCCAATTAACGAAGTGAGCGGCTGGAAGTTGTCGGAAAACGATTTCGAAGCAATCGATGCCATTTTGCGAGAGAGCATCCGCCATCCGGTGGGGCCCGAATTCATGGCGCCCCCGGCGCGGAAAATTCCCCAGGAAGTGTAGCGCTACCGACCTGACCTGGATACTTTGCGACTGGAAAAGAAAGAGTAGGTGGTTGTAGTGAGTATTCGAGATTGGGGTTCCGCCGGGCTTTTCTTGCTGGCGGTGGCGGCGGCCGGACGGCTGAATGTTCCGGCCGCCCCGTTGCCGGAAGTTCGGCCGGACAGTCACTTGGTTTCGCTGACGTTGCACGCGACCGTGAACTCCGAGGGCAAGGACTCGTTTTCTTTCGATGGAAAGAATACCGCTCCCGTGATTCGTGTTTCTCCGGGGGACACGTTGAAGATCGATTATGAAAATGATCTTCCTGTGCACTCGACGGAGAGTTGCGCGATTTCTCCGTGCAAGAACATGACGAATCTTCATTTTCATGGGCTGGAGATTTCGCCGCAGTCGCCGCAAGACGATGTGATTGACATGATGGCCATGCCTGGCGACACGCTGCACTACGTCGTCAAGATTCCAGCGGATCATCCACCGGGGCTTTTTTGGTATCACACGCACCCGCATGGAGAGAGCCACCGCCAGGCGCTGGATGGAATGTCGGGTGCGATCGTGATTGAAGGCATTGAACGCTATGTGCCCGAAGTTCGCACGCTGCGCGAGCAGGTGCTTGTGGTGCGCGGGAAATCGATTGAGCACTCTGCGGATGCCGCCGCACTTTTGCGTCGTGTGGATGCGGCGCCTCCCTCGTGCGGAAGCGAATCGGAAGCGACCGAGCGGGTGTTCACGGTCAATAACGAGTTGCGCCCGACAATCGGGATCAATCCGGGAGAGCGGCAGTTCTGGCGGATTGTGAATGCTTCCGCGGATCAATATCTCGACCTGCAACTTGATAAGCAGAAACTTGAAATCGTGGCACTGGACGGCATGCCGTTGGCCTATCACGATCCCAAGCACCCGACAAAGATTGTGGAGCACGCGATGGTTCCACCGGCAGGGCGGCTGGAGGCGATTGTCACCGGCCCGGATGCGAGCGCGCACGCTTCGCTTCGAACCTTATGTGTAGATACCGGAACCGCGGGTGATCCAAATCCGGCGATGGTGCTTGCCGATCTGCACTCGGGAGCTTTGGCGCCGCCGGTCCCGCAAGGAATCAATCGCAAGCTGGCGCCGCCGGAATATAAAACAATTGATTTGCGGACGTACGAGAGTTCACAGCCGGACTTTACGGTGGTTTTTACCGAAGACAAGGACGGTTTTTATATCAACGGCAAAAAGTATGAGCCGAATGCGGCGCCAATGACGCGTGCGCGGGTTGGAACTTATCAACACTGGCGGATTCTGAACAGCTCGGCAGAGTTGCATCCAATGCATATTCACCAGACGCATTTCCTGGTCTATGCTGAAGATGGAAAGCAGATTGAGAATCCCGTTTGGTTGGACACCGTGAATGTGCCGGTCGGCGAAACGGTGGACGTGGTTATGGATTTTACCAATCCCATTATCAAGGGAATGTCGCTGTTCCACTGCCATCTTCTGAATCACGAAGATAAAGGGATGATGGCCAAGGTCCTGTTTGAATGAACCGCGGGGTTGGCGATTGGGCCGGCACGTTTCAATTGGCCACAACGGGAAGATCCTAGCGGACAGGCGCAGTTGCGACGCCGACGTATTTGTCCGCGCCGCCGTAATAGAACAGCCAGCGGTCTCCGTCGCGGACCATGCCTTCGACAAAAACCACATTCGGCACCTGTCCCACTTTTTCCCATTGTTTTTCCGGGCCAAATACCGGTTTCTCCGCACGGGCGAGAACCTTTGTGGGATCCTTTTTGTCGAAGAGGACCCAGCCGGTGGAATAAAGAAGGTTGTCGTCGGCGCCGTTGTACACCAGGAAAATGCCCTGGGGGGTGATGATTGGCGGCGGGCCGGGTTCCACGACTTGCGAATCGAACGATCTTGCGCGGCTTGCCAGAACCGGGTGATCGAGGGCTTCTGTCCAGTGCAGCAAATCTTCCGAATAGGCCACGCCCATTTGCTGTTCTTTGCCCTTGGCGTCCGCCAGATAGTACATCCAATACTTGCCGTTGATTTTTTCAGGAACGATCGCGCCGGATTTTGTCCACCTGACATTCCATTTTCCCCGATAGCTCGGGATGATCACGCCTTGTCGTTGCCAATGAATCAGGTCGGTGGAAATGGCGAGACAGAGTTGCGCGTCTTTCTTGTCCGGAGCGGCGCCGTCAACATTGTTGTATCCGGTGTATGTCAGGTAGTACGTGCCGCCGATTTTCTGCAACCTGGGGTCTTCCACTCCTCCGCCCTTTTCATAGGGCGCTTCGGAAATCAGGACCGGTTCGGGCCGTCGGGTGAAATGCACGCCGTCGTCGCTGGCGGCGTAGCCAAGAGAGGATGTGCCGTTGCGATCCTGGGCTCTGTAAAGCATCACGAACTTCCCATCCTGCTTTACGACGGAAGGATTGAAAGTTCCCGCGGATTCGAATTTGTCGCCCTGGGGAGAGACGATAGGATCGGCAGAAAGCCGAGTCCAGGTTCCGAAGGGCGGAGAAAAGGAAATAGGCGCGATAGCGATAAGGACAATCGCGATCAACGCGACGATGGCGAACGCGCATGCTGCACGAATTGCAGAACGAGGAATTCGGTTCTTCATGGGACTTCCTTCCTTGATCAACTCAACCGAAAACTTATTTGCCGTGGATAGGAATCAATTCCCAATCCATCAAAACTCGGCCAGCAGCCGGATGAAGGACTGCTTTTGAACCTCCAGCGTCTCCGCGACGGTGTTGCCATTCGCCGTCAGGCGAACAGGGCGTCCTTTTGCCGCGGGGAATGCAATTTTCGTGGAGCGGGCGATGGGCGTGGGATTATAGAGGATGAAGTTCAGCTTTCGCGGCGGAAATTCCGCTGAATGGGACACATCCAGAAGGTCCAGGTTAACGAGCATCAGCTCCCGATCACTGGACAGGCCGAGAGCTTCAAACATCAAATACATCCAGATGGATTCGCCCGCCCCGTAGATTTCCTTGCCTACGTTCCCAGTGATGCCTGCGAGTTCCAGCGTGCCCAGATTTTCGAATGGTATGAATGCGGAGGAGCCTGGCTTGCGGTTGGCTGTGCAATCCTCAAAGAAATAGAAATTGTTGCGCCGCTGCTGGTCCATGAAGCGCAGCAAACCTTCGAACACGATTCCGCGTTTCATGATGCCGGTCCAGGGAAGGATGGCCTCGACATTTTCTTTGAATGCGGGGTAGAGGATAGAGGCGGCAGCTTGTACCATTCCGCGGATGTCGTGTGTTTTCTGGCTGGGATCGGAGTACCAATAGAACATGCGGAATTGCTCGTAGAGCAGATACTTCGACTCTTCGGCCATGCCGAGTTCCGCCGCGGCCAGTGCGCCATAGGCGAGTTCCTGAGGCTCATGGAAAAGCCGGTCCGGGGGCACCGTGTATAGGACGTGGATTGCGCGACGCGCTTCTTCGAGGTACTCAGCGTCTCCGGTTAGTTTATTGGCCAGAATTGCGGCCCATGCGTACAAACCTCCGACGGCATAGTTTGTGCCGGCACCTTCCGCTTGGAGCGTGGCCACCTGGTAGTAGATCGGAAAGAGATAGTTGTACTGATGGGCGAGTTTCCTGGCAGTCTGGAAGGCGTCGAGAAATTTGCCGGTGATTTCTTTTGAACCCGCCAAACTGCCGATCATTGGATACTTGATCAGCGAATTCTCAAAGGGATACCAGGAATCGGCCCGTTCATCCTTTTTTGGTGAGAAGTCATTGCTGATGCTGTGCGTTTCAGCGTGGTAAAACGCGGGAAGATCCGCGAGAAGATCGTCGCACTCATGTTCGAAGCTGGCCGAGGGATGCAACCGAAGATAGAGCAGCGAGGGCCATAGAACATCCGCGACGGTCATCAGTTCGAAATTGCCGGGGGCGTCGGTCCAGAGTTGAGAAGAGGACTTAACGTAAGCGCGCAGGCCGGTGTGACCTTTCGCCTCGATCTGCGCGGAATTTTTGTCTTGCAGGTCTTCCACCGTGCCGGTGGCGAATTCTTTCCAGGACGTGGCACAAGCAGGCCAGGCGAGTTTCTCTTCGAAGAGGGGAAGCAGGGCTTGCATCCAGCGCGAAACGGACTCCTGCGCGGTCAGCAAACGCGTCATGGGACGTTGAAGCAGCCAGTAGGTGAAGTTGATGTCTCCTGCGGGCAGGATATTGCCGGTGGCTTGTTGGGCGAGAAGTCCTACGCCGAGGCGCTGGGTGCCGTCCCGCTGGATTTGAGCGAGGCTGGAACAGCGATAAACAAGAAAACGCGGAAGATTTTCGACGGACATCCAATTCATATCGCTGAAATCGAAAAACATTATGGTTTCAATGCCGACGTTCTGGTCGAGGAGATAGAGAGCGGGAAGGTCGTTGCCGTAGGTGCCGAGCGAGTTTCGGGTTGGTTGCTCGAGCAGCACGCGGCGCCAGCTTCCGGACTGGCCTTCCATTAGCGTGGACGAAGAACTCAACCAGGTGATGATTTGCGGCTCGACGCGGGCGCTCTGGTGGAGGCGGACGGGCGCAGGAAGATGGAGGGTGGTGCGAAAGCGAAACCAGGGCGCATCCGCCGCTGAGCCTACAGCACTGATTTCGGAATCCCAGGCATACGACAACGATTTGCCGTCGGCGCCTTCCGCTTTGCCTTCGCCGATGCAACGAATTCGGGAGTCTTCAAGCTTTACTTGCGAGGTGACCAACGGAAAGGAATCGCCGGTGATAAAGGGATTGTTGGGGAGGGTCGCGGGTTTCCATTCATTGTTGATGCGCAGGAAGTTCTGAAAGGCAAGGGGCGAACCAGATGGGGCGATGCGGAGTTGCTGAGGGCCGTGCTCAAGATTTGCGGAGGATGAGGAAAGGTCGGAATCGAAAAAAGGCCAGGCGGTTTTATTTGCAACGGCGGCATGTGCCGGGACCGCGCCGACAGCGGTGACGAGCAGCGTTTTCATAAAGCCACGCCGGTTGAACTGACTCATATAGCTGCTACTCCGGTGTTGGAGGAGTGAGAAGAACCCGGCTCAGAGGGGGGCCCTGAGCCGGGTTCTTTGATACTAATACGAGATCTTCAGACCGAATTGAATGATGCGCGGCCCGCTGGAACCGGTTACTGCGCCGAAGCCACAGGCGAGCGGTCCCGAGCAGTCTACTTTGCCAGTGGCATCTTTGTGGCCTGGGGGAAGGAACGGTGTCTGCAAGCTGGGACCAAAGACGTTGCTTGGCGTATTGTAAATGTGGCGATTGAACATGTTGAAGAAAGAGGCTTGGAAGTCGATCGTTGCCTTCTCGCCAATCAGATGTGTTTTCTTTCCAATCGTGAGGTCTTCGTTCCTCCCGCCAAACGCGCGCGCAGATGACAAAGAGCGTGGCTCGTTGCCAAATGTGAGGGCAGCCGCGGGCGAAAAGGCGGCAGGATTCCAGAACGGCGTGGTGGTTGGGTTGAAATTCGATTTATTCGTCTGGGAAACACCGGGAACGATGTTGACCCTGGCGCCCGCACCTGTTGTGTTGCACCCACCAAACAAGATATCGCCGGCGGTGCCTTGACAGTTGCCGTAAACCTCCGTAGGCGTGCCTGAGCGGTAGGTCAAGATGGCGGAAGTGTACCAACCACCAAAGACACGATCCTTTAGACCGCTGTCGTTCATGAACGGCTTTCCATGGCCGAGCGGGAGTTCATAGAAGAAACTCATTACCAAAGATTGCGGAGTATCGAGCTGGCTGACCGCTTTCTCCGCCTTTCGATTGTAGGAGTTCTCGCCGATGAAACTGTTGGTGCCGATGAAACCGGAGACGCCCGGGCCAGCCGAGTCGGCATCGGTTATATTCTTCGAAACCGTGTAAGAGACGAGGAAGGTCAAGCCCTGAGAGACGCGCTTGTTGAGTTGCAATTGCATTGCGTTATAGGTGGAGTTGCCCGAGCGATCCGGTGAGAACGAATTATCTTCCTGGTTGAAGTTGCCATATTGCGGGAACGGTCGAAAGATTTGATTGAGGGGTCCGTTGAAGCCGGCGTACGGCAATTTGACACCGGCGGCAATGGCACCTGGACATTGTGGGGCCGGAGATGGGGCACCAGCAAGACAACTTGAGTTCACAGTCAGCTCAGTGCTGAAAGTGCTGAGAAATGGCAACATGGAAGGATTCGTCTGATTCGGAATAATGTTCAAAGCCGGCAGATGAGTTCCTTTTGACCCGACGTAGGCTACGCTCACCATCAGGTTATTGGTGACTTGCCGCTGGATGTCGAGATTCCAGGTTTGAATGTCCGCGGGCCTCCCAGAATTCGCTGGAACGTAAATGACGCCGCCGTTCCCGTTTTGCCCACCCGGGGTAAAGGGCCCCGTAGCAGGAAAGATGTGCGTGATGCCATTGTCGATCTGGGTGGGTCCGCCGTTAGTCGGGGTAACAGTCTGGCGGTTGAAAAATCCCAATCCATCCTGATCGGCGAAAGAGCCTTCCTTTAGAGCTTCGTAATAGATGCCGTATCCGCCACGAATCACGGTTTTGCTGTTGATGCTGTACGCAAATCCCAGCCGCGGGCCGAAAGCCTTGTGATAGATGTCCTGTGGACGCTTCCGTCCGTTTCGTCCTGCGCCAGATCCGAAATAGGTGTAAGCCCCAAGGATATTTCCGGCATCGGGGTTGGGGAGTGTGGGATCCACCATGGAGAAGCGACTAAATGCCTCAGAAGCCGGCAAGTCGATATCGTAACGGAGACCGTAGTTTAGGGTGAGTTTGGAGGTGAACCGGTACGTATCCTGTGCGTAGAGCGCGAAATCCTTGTACCGCACGCCGCTGAAATTTCCGTAATTCAGCGTGGTGGAATCCGAAAGGCCGAAGAGCGAACTGGCCACGGAATTGCCCCCAAACCCGGAAGAACCACCTGTGCTGCTGGTCTGGGCGGCAGCAAAATCCAGTTCGCTAGAGCTTTGTGTTAGGCGGCGCACGTTGAACTGGAGCATGCGGATCTCGCCGCCAAACTTGAATGAGTGTTTGCCTTTAATCCAGCTTACAGCGTCGTTGATTTGAAAAACATTGTCGGCAAATTGGGAATCACCGCAGTTGTTTACGTTGTAGTTGGTGTCACCCCACTTGATGCAGGGAAAAGTAGTTTCCTGGACTCCCGTGAGCCCGATCTTCGCCGGGTATCCCAAGCCGAGACTATTCGAGACTTCTCCGCGAAACCGGCGGCTGAAGCCGAAGAGAGCCTGGTTAACAAGCGTGGGGGAAATAACGTAATTGTCGCTGATGCGCGCATAGCGCGTGCTCTGGGGGGTGTGAGAGCCGAAAATGGGGCCCAAATCAGAGGTACCGCCTGTGTTGGTGTTATCGTAATCGAATCCGCCGGAGATACGGTGCTTTTCGGAAAAGCTGTGGTCAATTTTGACGTCGTAGAGATTCGCCGTGGTGCTGGAAAGAGATCGGTCGATGACGTTGTTGTTCAGGCTTCCGTTTGTAGGGGGAAGTAATCCGAAGACATTGGTCATTACTTTGCTGGGTGTGAAATTAGGATCGTTTGCCAGATTGTCGCCGGAGATTGCCGCATGCGTGGTGGGATCATAGAGTTGGTTGGTTGGCACACAATTGACTCGAGCATCCCCTACAACGCACGGGGTATTTGCCGGTGGTGGATTAGCGGGATTGGCGACGCGATCGTTACAGATACCGTTTGCCGCAAAGCTTGATTGGCAAATCTGGGAGAAGTCTCCGTTGCGAAAATTTTCGTTCGGGAAACTATCCTGGCCGGTGCCGCCATTCCTGAACCGGAATCCCTCGTAGGCAAAGAAGAAGAAGGTCTTGTTTTTTCCGTTATAGACCTTGGGAATCCAGACCGGACCGCCGACAGTGGCGCCGAAGTCGTTTTGCGTATCAACTGACCTTTTTAGCCCCTGGAGGTTGTTGACCCAGCTGTTGGCGTCGAGTGACTTGTTGCGGAGGAAATCGTAGCCGGAACCATGCAGTTCGTTGGTGCCGGACTTGATCGTCAGGCTGACGATGCCGTCGCCGGCTTGGCCGTATTCGGCGGAAAAGTTGCTCTGCAGCACGCGGAACTCATCCACGGCGTCCGTGGAGACCCCCTTGTTCCACTGCGTGTTCGGTGAAACCAGCGAGATGGAAACGCCGTCGACGAGAATGTCGGTGCCGCCCTCCTGGCCGCCGTTCACTTTGAAATCGTCGCTGGAATTGCTGCCTGGATCGTTGGCCACACCGCCCACGAATCCGGGGACGAGTTCGATGAATTGCACGGGATTGCGGATTGTTCCGGAAACTTGCAGCGGCAAATTGGCCACCAGCGTCGGCGACACGGTCGCGCCTATTTCGGACGTCGTGGTCTGCAATTGTGTGGCGTCGGCTGTAACCGTCACGCTTTCCGAGACGGCGCCCAGTTGCATGGGGATATTCAGCGAAATAGCGGTCCCGGTCGTTACTGTAACGCCTTCCTGTGCGTACTTCTTGAGATTCGGCGCCTCGACTGTGACGGAGTAGCGACCGGGAGGGAGGTTGGGGAGAG
>Ga0137418_10000701_pt1 | contig 30375 bp, 18 predicted proteins | sample CZODoug3_1_2_16f_FD_122242 | JGI IMG/M metagenome (GOLD analysis project Ga0137418, IMG submission 122242) | Vadose zone soil fungal communities from Angelo Coast Range Reserve, California, USA - CZODoug3_1_2_16fungal (Hybrid Assembly) | ecosystem: Environmental > Terrestrial > Soil > Vadose... | reverse complement strand
TGAGTACTCCATCAACGAATCGGGCAACAACGTCATAAAACAGGCGAACCTTTATCCCCGGTATAATTTCGGCCTTTCAGTGCCTTTGGGGCTTTTCATCAACAATAGCAAACAAACCAAATCGGATTATTATAAGGTACAGTCTTTGAGCAACCAGGCTGAATCCCAGCGAAGGACGGTTCGAAAAGAAGTGCTGATTTATTATCATGACTGGCAGATGAACAAGAAGTTACTGGCTCTGGAGCAGCAGGTGATCCGAGTACGCGAGCGTCCCCGCCGCCGGGTAAAAGATGTTCGCGTTGAAGACCGCGCCGTTGAAGATGGAGGCGGGGTTCGAGAGAATCGCCTGCATCCCCCAGCCGAGAATCCAGAGATTGAGATAGGGGTCGCCCGGGCCTGATGTCGCGCCGAGGAGCGAACGCGGATGAATCGCGAGCGGCCACGTCGCCACGACCGCCACGGCCCTCGCCACGCTGGCCTCCCCGCTGACCAGCCTGCGCGGACATTGAAGGAGCTGTGAGGAACAACAACAGCACCAGGATCGTCGCCGTACTCACGAACCTCGTAATCCAATGATGTCGCACTTTACAATTCCTCCCTTTCAGGTTTGGTCATATTAAAACACGAACTTCAACAGCTGAGAGTGACACACTGTAGCGGCGGTCTATGACCGCCGACGATCCCCAGGCCTGGAGACTGCCGGCGGTCACAGACCGCCGCTACAGTAAAATCCACCTGCCCCTAGAACACGAACTTCAACGCGATCTGCATGATTCGCGGATCCGCGGCACTCAAGATCTTGCCGAAGGTCGGGCTGTTCAGGTTCACATCCGGACATGCGATTGCCGGCGCGATACCCTGAAAGGCGGGGGCACAGTAATTCGCGTGGTTCGGCACGTTAAAAACTTCCGCTCGAAGCTGCAGCGATTGCTTCTCGCGAATGGCAAATGATCGTGTCAGGCCCATATCGATCCGGACGCTTGCCGGACCTGCAATACTCCTTGAACCGAGATTTCCGTACGTACCCGGCGCCGGCGCCAGGAAAGCGGCAGGGTTGAGCCATCCATTCACGCCTTTATCGGAAAGGTAAGGCGAAGCGAGAATCTGATTCGGCCTCTGGTCGGTTCCAGTGTTGCCGCCGGTGCTCGTCCCGCTGAGTGCGGTATCGAGTCCCGTCGAGACACTGAAGTACGCACCCGATAGAGCCCGAACTATTCCCGAGACCTGCCAGCCGCTGCCCAGAAGACGCAGAGCCCGGTTGGCAAACTGCGGCGTCTCATACACCGTCGACATGTTGAGGTTATGACGGCGGTCCAATTCACAGTTTCCGCGGTTGTCTCGCTGGCGCGATGGAATCCAGCCGCCATTGGTCTGAATGACATCGACGTAGCCATCATCGATGCAATGCGACCACGTGTAATTCCCCTGGACGGTCACGCCTTTGGCCCGCCTGCGCTGGATCTGAATCACCATTGCGTTATACGTGCGAGTTGCGCCGTCGTCGCCAACAACGATGTTGGAGTAGTACTGCCCGATATCCGGATTCTGGAGGTACAGCGCACGCCGCTGGTTGGTATTGCCGACCGTGGAACATGGACTAAAGGTTCGCCCCGCAATCACACAACTGGCGCCGGGCAGGTAGACGGCTGGATTGCCTTCATTACGAAGCAACATGTGAATGATGTTGCTACCGATGTAATTTCCAGCAAGGAGCCAATTCTGTCCGAATTGCTTTTGCACACTCAGATTCCACTGATTGATGTAGGGCTGTTTTAAATTAAACGGAAAGACAGTGTAAACGCCGTTCAATGGAAAGGGGCTGTTCTTGTCCAGGGCAATCGGGTAAGGATTTCCGCCTGGAAAACTCGCCCACGGGTCATCGAGGGACGGACTGTTTACGACGATGCTTGCGCCTTTGGGCGCCGTGTCTCGTTTCCCGCCATACTGGTGCAGGTGCGGGGCATCGTAGTAGATGCCGTAGGCCGCCCGGATCGTCATGAGACCATCACCTTTTGGATCCCAGGCGAGTCCAAGGCGCGGCGCGAAATGCTTCCAGTGGTTCGCCTGCCATGAATTGGTGTCTGGAATCCCACCCTCACCTTGAAAATAGATTCCCGCCGGGGCCTTGGGGTATATGGTGCTTACAATGCCTTGATCGAAGCGCGTCTTATCGAAGAACGCCCCTTTTCCGGCCGCATCGTACGGGCCCCTGTAGGGCTCCCATCGCAAGCCGCCATTTAGCGTCAGATGTGTATTCGCTTTCCAGGTGTCTTGCAGGTACAGGCCAATATAGTTCTGCCTGAAGTACTCGTTCGTAATTCGGCTCTGAGTGTAGCTGTTCGCTTTTCCCGTCATCAGGTCAGCGAGCGCGAGCAGCGTGTTTACGCCAGTAAATGAAAACGAGCCTGGCGCTGACGTACTCGATGTGTAGTTCATCATCTCGTGGATAAAGTTCGCGCCGAATCCGATCTGGTGTGCGCCCCGCGCATTGGTGAAATCCTCGCTGAACTGATAAACAGTGGAGTTCGTGATCCCGGGAGTCGACTGCCCGGTGAACAGATTGAGCGAGCCCGTGACGCTGAGGAGCAGCATTTTCGGATAATTTGACGGGTAGTACAGATTCTTTACGCCCAGGTCGCCCCACGTGAAAAAGTCCGGGAAGGTTTTCTGGTTGCTCGTGCGAAGAATCGTCCCACGGAACGAACTGACCATCGTCGGACTAATCGAGTAGGTGTCGCCCAGAACGAACGACTTCACGCGGCGATAAAAGTTCGGGTTCGCGATGGAGATGATGGTCTTGCCGTCATAATCGCTTGGAGTGTCCAGGTGCCCCATTTCAAACCGGCCGAACAAGGACTGTTTGTCACTCAGCTGATAGTCCACCTTCGCCACGGGGAACCACTCATTAGCGTTGGTTTTTCGGCCGAACAAAACTTTTCCGCATTGATCGATCGGCGTCACATTCATTCGTTTGATGAGTTCCACTGCCGGTTTGGAGAACGAAGCGGGATCGATTCGATTGCCGACGAATGGCGCTCTCAGCGTGAGGGCCCCGCCGGCTTGGCACACGGAAGATGTGTAGGTCGTCCAATCCCCGGCGAGCATCTGTGGCGTTGGCATGAAAGTCGTGTTGCCTTTCGGGTCCGAGCGCTGAAGTGTGGTCTGGAGACCGCCGAAGAAGAAGAGTTTGTTCTTCAGGATCGGGCCGCCGATAACTACGCCAAACTGGTTGCGCTTCAGTCCGTCGCGTTCCGTCGCAAACGTATTGCGGGCGTTGAAAATTCTGTTCCGCACAAATTCAAACAGGCTGCCGTGAAATTCGTTGGAGCCCGACTTCGTCACCACGTTCACCGCGCCCGCCGCGTGGAATCCGTACTGAGCGGGTACCGCGCTGGTTTCCACTTTGAACTCCTGCAACGCGTCCGGAAATGGCAGCGGCAAAGCCTGGTTGCCATATGGATCGTTGTGGATTCCTCCATCCAATAAGAATGTGAGGCCGTCGTTCGATCCGCCGCCGACCGAAATGATATCCGTGGGGTAATTACGAGGAGTGTTTTGCGCTCCTCCGCCAACCGCGGCCCCCGAAAGAATGATCAATTCGGTCACCTGGCGGCCATTGAGCGGCAGTTCCATGACTCGCACGTTGTCGATCACCTGCCCGACACCGGTGTTCCGTGTTTCTACCAGCGCCGCGTCCGCTTGAACCTCGACGGTCTCGGCAACCTGACCCACTGCCATTACAACGTTGATTTCGGGATTACCATTGACCTGCAGCACGATTCCTGTCTGCACAAATGTACGGAAACCAGGCAGGCTTGCTTCTAATCGATAGGGACCGATCGGCAGGTTCGGAAGTACGTATGACCCCGTTTCATTGGTTACAACACTGCGCGCGATACCGGTGGCTGTTTGGGTCGCAGTCAGCTCAACTCCAGGCAGTACGGCGCCGCTTTGATCCTTCGCTGTTCCGCTGATTTGAGCCGTTGACTGTCCCCAGACAACTGTGCAGGTCAGACAGGAAAGCAGAATTCCAGACAGTACTCTTCTCCACATATATCCCCCTCCAAAAAAGAAAAAGACGAGCGAGCGGTTCTTCCAAAACCACTTTCACTCGTTATAGTCGGTCACCCCGCATAATCGTTCGTTGGATCGTAGCTTTCAAACTTCTTCTCTCCCCATTTCGGTGAAAAGAAGCTTCGGCTCGTCCAGCGACGCCGGCCCTTTGAGATCGTATTTCTTTCCCTCCAGGAAGCCACGGTCAGATGGCTCCTGAGAAAATGCGTGGAGCGCCGAACACAAAATCAAGAGCATAGCTGTTATCGCAAATGCAACCGGGCGAATCGTCATCATGAGTCTCCTTTCTCGGTTTACGAGCGGAGCCGCATTGTTATCAGTTTTGTTTGGCTGCTACGATATTCCTATGGCTTCAGTTGTGTCAAGGAAGGCGGGGTTGCAGAAGCTGTAGCGGCGGTCTATGACCGCCGGTATTTCGTTGATTCCAGGAAAAACCGGCGCTCATAGAGCGCCGCTACAGTACTAGTGCCTGGTGATTTTGAAATCACCTTTCTGGTTTCCCTGGATCCAGGTGCCGACTATGGAGCGGTTGACTGAACCCAGGTTTTGAATCTTTCCGTCGATGACGTAGTGGACTCCCTTTGAGTCCGCTTCCAGGTGTACGGTCCAGTTATTGTGATTGAGTTCCGCTTTTGTAAACGGAACACCCTCGGGACCGGGATTGAGGGTGCCCGTGACTGCCTTGCCGTCCCAGTCCATTTCAATCACCACCTGATTCCGATTGGTTCTGCTCGTACCCCAGTCACCAAGCCACACTCCCTTCAGTGGATGACCTTGCCCGTCATAGAGTGCTACTTGAGCCGGCGCCGGAAGCGCGACGGCAAAACATGCCAACAGGGAAACAAGAAGAACCAATTTCGATGTCACCATAACCTCCTGGCCGACGCTATCAGCGAGTGGGGTTTGCGGCGGGGGCGGCGGGGTTCGAAGTGCCCGTCAAGATCTCCCGCCCGTCAGCAAACTTCACCGCACGGCCATTCATGGTGTTCGAACCGTCCCTGGCAAGCCAGCCTTCCACGATGAGTTCAGTCCCGATCGCCAGCGTCTTCTTGTCCCCGCCTCGTCGAACCAGATTTGCCGGCGCTCCGGTCTCAACCGCCCAATTCTGGATCTTTCCGTTCTTGTCCTTCACATTGAGGTACAGCCATCCATGAGGATTCGTCATTTCGACTTTCGTAAGCGTCCCCTTGATGGTAATCGGCTTCTTGTCGTCAAACTCGGCGGTAAAAGAATGGTGCGCAAACAACAGTGCCGTGTTGAACAATACCGCGACGGCAAGAGCTAAAGCGGCCAGCTTTTTTCTCATGGGACTTGCCCCCAGTCTAAGTAAGAAATTTGGGTCACAGAATATCATTCTGCGACTTGATGTCAAGGTTACAGGCCTTTAGCGGACGAACGCGGGCTAAAGCCCGCGACTACATTTAGAATCAACATCTGGCCCCAATGTAGTCGCGGGCTTTAGCCCGCGTTCCTCAAAACTCGGAAAGTCTTGACAGGCCAGCTTTAGGGCCGGTATACCCGTTCAACGATTCCATAAAGGAGAAACAACCAATGAGCACCTGGCAGGAACTGGAACGACGCTTCACGGAACGACTGAACCTGACGCGTAGGCCAGTCGGTGTGACTTTTCTGGATGACGAGCCCTCCGACATCGAGAAACTCAGCGGAACCGAACCCGCCGGATGCGGCTTCTGGCGGCGCGCCGCGGAAGGCGATTCTTTTTACACGGTGCCGGCGGATCATTACAACTGCCCCATTGGGAGCTATACACACAATATTTCATTGCCGGCGGAGCGAAGCCATGAGCTTACGGACATGCTCAACCTGATGTTCAGCAGCGGTTATCTGCGGGCCGAGGAAGTTCCAGGTATTTTCAAGCTCGAGAAAGCTCCCGGGGCGATCGCGTACGCCCCGCTTGCGGATAGCAGGCGAAGCCCATCGGTTGTCCTTTTCGTCTGCCGTCCTAACACAGCGATGCTGCTCAACGAGGCCGCGACGCGAGCCGGCGCCGGCGCCTCGTTGCCGGTTTTAGGCCGGCCGACTTGCATGGCGCTGCCGGCTGCTATGACCAAGGGGACAACAACGACTACGGGATGTATCGGCAATCGTGTATACACCGGGCTCGGGGACGATGAATTGTATGTTGTAGTTCCCGGCACACACCTGGAACAGGTGGCGGAGGCTCTGGACACGGTAGCGGGGGCCAACGAAAAGTTGGCCGATTTTGCACGAGGCCGCCAGGCGGCTTTTCGCTAACGGAACGCGCGTATAGCCCGCTTGTCAAATGGAGGAAGGTAGCGAATGAAAACTCTTTTTCGCCCGGCGCTGTGCCGGGCCGTCTTGCAAATCACTTTTGTATGTCTGCCTTTCTCGTTGTTTGCGCAGTCCGCTGCGAACAGCGGACAGATTGCAGGTGAGGTTCTCGATCCGTCGGGCGCCAGCATTCCAGGTGTCGAAGTTTCGGTCCGGAACATCGATACGAACTACAGACGCGCCGCCAATACGGATGACGCAGGGCGATATGCCGTCGGCCCGGTGCCGATCGGAACGTACGAGGTAACAGTGACGCCGGTCAACATGCAGCCTTCCACCCAGCAGGTTTACGTCTCCCTGGGCGGCCGGGCAACTGCGGATTTTCGTTTGGGTATATCGCCGGTTCGCGAGGCTATCAATGTCGTCGCAGATGACGCAACCGTGATCGAGCCGGGGCAGACTTTTTCCAAGTCCGTCCTGACCGATATCCAGCTTCGCAACCTGCCGTCGAACGGCCGGCGTATCCGAAACATGTTTCTGCTGACACCCTCCACTCAGATTGAGCCGGAGTGTGGTGGTTTCGCCATTTCCGGCCAGAAAGGCCTGTTCACGAATATCAATGTCGATGGCGCCGATTACACCAACACGCACTGGTGTGGCCACGTCGAATTTTCACCGACGTTCACGATGGAGGCGTTGCAGGAGCTCCAGGTGCTCCGCAGCACATTCTCGGCCGAGTTCGGCCGGTCCACCGGCGGCATTATCAACCTGGCATCGAAATCGGGAACCAATGAATTTCACGGAACGGGGTTTTACCTGTTCCGCAATCACGATCTGACGAGGCAAGACCCGTTCAAGCGGGAGCAGATTCGGCTCGGGCAGCAATTTGGCGGCTCGGTCGGAGGTCCACTCAGGAAAGACCGCACTTTCTTCTTTAGTGCGGCGGAATTTCAGCACAACACCAAGCCCGTGAAGGTTCTCTATAGTGAACTGGACATCCAGAATGTCCGGAACGCTCCAGGTGCCCAGTTGCTGCTGGGCGTGGCGCCGGAGGATCAACTCGAGGCGCTGAGCCTGTCAAAATCCATCGTCAACCGCGTCGATCATCACTTCGACGACAGAAACAGCATCACAGGCCGCCTTGATTTCACGCGAAACAAGGTGACGGACACAGCCGGCGCTTTCATCATGACGCAGGGGATCGGGTCCGATTCCACGACGAACCGCTCGGTCCAAAACGCATCACCGGTCAACACCCGCACTAACGTGACCGGGATGATGCAGCTCACGTCGGTCCTTTCAAATCGGCATGTCAATGAAGTGCGAATCGAGCTGGCAAACGAATACCGCCCCTGGGATCCCGGAACCGGGCCGGAGGTGACGGTGCGGAATGGCAGCCTGGTCCAGACCGTTGCGATCTATGGCCCGCAGGCCACAGGGCTTTCCTACGGGAATATCGGCTACAAGTTTACCGACCGGCGGTATCAGTTCATCGATAACTTCTCCATCGTAACCGGCGCGCACACGATGAAGTTCGGCTTCGATTCCAACCGGGTAAACGGCCAGACCAGATTCAACCCCGGCTGGAACGGCACTTACCGATTCGACAGTCTCCAGTCGTTTGTGGATCGTCAGCCGGCGCAATATACGCAGTTCGCAGGCACGGGCGACCTGAATGCGACTGTCCATCAGGTCGCGTTCTACCTCCAGGACGAATGGCGTGCGCTGCGGGGTTTCACCATCAGTCCCGGCTTGCGTTATGAAATGGCCAGGCTGCCTGACTACTATGCGCCGAGCGTTCCCGGCAATCGCTTTCCTCTGGCCACATCAATTCCGAATGACAAGGAACTCATTGCTCCACGACTCGGACTTGCATGGGACGTTCGCAACAACGCGAAGACTGTCATTCGAGCTGCGGCAGGCATGTTCTATGCCGCTCCCTACATGCCTTTGTTCGAGCAGGCGATGCTCAGCAACGGGGGTAATCCGGAACTCAGCAGCGGCGTCACCATCAATGGAGCGGCTAACGTCAGAAACGCTTTCCAGAGTGCCGGAATCAATCTGCCAACAGCTGACCTCAGCAAGCTTCCGGTCTTCACGGGTTCTCAGCTCAATCAACTGGTCGCTCCGGAAAATCGAATCGCGGGCCAGACTGTCTTTTTCTTTGATCCGAACTTCAGGCTTCCGCGATCCGTACAATTCCGCGGCGCCCTGGAACAGGAGATTGCACACGGCGTCACGGCTCAGTTCGATTACACGCAAATCAACGTGGCCCGGATAGACCGGGTTCGCAATCTCAATCTTTTGCCGCCGGCCCCGGATGCGACGGGCCGTCCGATCTACTCGAGCGGGAGGCCTTACCCGAATTACGGGTTCGTCTATGTCACGGAGTCTTCGGCGCGTTCGTTGTACCGCGGCTTCACCTCGACGCTCAACATTCGCCGCCAGAGATTCACCGTGGACACAACTTACACGCTCGGCTACAGCTACAGCTATGACGATCACGAGCGCGGCATCAGCGGAGCAAATTACGTAGACGCTTACAATCTCAACAACGAATACGGGTACTCCAATATCGACGAGCGGCATCAGTTTGCCGCGACGGCCCTGGTCTATCTTCCATCCGGATTCGATGTTTCCACTTCCATGCGGTTCAACAGCGGGCGGCCTTTCAGCCCTGCCACGGGCGTCGACTCCAATGGGGATGGCGTTGTGCGTGATCGCCCTCTTCTGAATGGTCGAGTCGTGTCCCGCAACACATTTAGAAACATCGGCTACTCCGACGTGAGCCTTCGTTTACAGCGCCGCTTCGCGCTGCCGAAGGAGAAGGGGCGGATTTCGGCCTTCGGAGAAATCTTCAACTTGTTTAATTTTGACAACGTGGAGATTGGCGGAAACCAGTTCACTTATGGACCTTCACTGTCAGTCCCCTCGACGAACCCGAATTTTGGAAAGGTCAAAGATGCGCAAGGAAGCTTCCTGACTGGCGGCGTCCTGCGCACTTCCCCATTTCAATTACAACTGGGCTTGCGTTATGAGTTTTAGCGTCAGAAGAGTCATACAAAACCCGGTGGCACACGCTGTGGTATTGCTCCTTTTGGGAGGCCTCTGGTCCAGGGGCGCAAGCGAACCCATTCGATGGTATAGAACCCTTCAGCAGGCGGCCGCAGCCGCGCAGGAAGCCAACAAACCCATCATGATTGAGTTCTGGGCGGAGTGGTGTGCTCCCTGCAAAGTCATGGATGCCGAGGTGTATACCGATTCCAGCGTGGCGGCGGCCGTCGAGCAAAAGCTCATACCTCTGCGCGTTCACTTCGACAATGAGAAAGCGCTGGTCCGCCACTACAACGTCGAAGCAATTCCCTTTCTGGTTTTTACCAGTTCCTATGGCACGGAACTCCTGCATCATCGAGGGCTCCTGGGAGCCGGTGAGCTGGCAGCGGTCATCCGGGCCTTACCTGCCGATGTTTCGGACTTCAATCGCTGGGATCGAGTCCTGCAAAAAGACAGCGGTAATGTCGACGCTTTGGAAAATATGGCGTCACGATTGAGAGCCGCGGGCTTATATCAGTCGAGCAATGAATTCTACGAGAAGGCAGTCAAACTGGACTCCGTGAAAAAGAATTCAGCGCTGCGGCAAGCCCTCCTCGGAGAAATGGGGCTCAACTTCCTGGATTTGCGGGACGGTAAGAAAGCCGCTTCGATTTTTGAGCGGTGCATCAAAGAATCTCCCAACACCAGAGAACGGCCGATCTTTCTGCTCGGATTGGGTCGAGCCTATGCCCTGATCAAAAAGAAGGACGATGCTCGAAAAATGCTCAACGCGGTCATTTCGGAATTTCCGAACAGCCAGTCCGCGGAAGAGGCTCGGAAGTTGTTACCTGAGCTTTGAGGGGAAAACTGGGTCGGGGAAATAACGCGGGCTAAAGCCCGCGACTACATTCAGACGAAGCCTGATCCAAATGTAGTCGCGGGCTTTAGCCCGCGTTATTTCCCCGACCCAGTTTTCCCCACCTGAAAAAGGTGGTCATGTTACCGGCGTCACGATAAATTGCTATCGATATCATTCGAGATTTGCTTTTTTGAGAAGGAGGGCTATGCGTGTGGGAAAAAGTAAACGTGGAAGGGGAATCCTCGCGGTCGCGGTGACCGGAATCGGCATCCTCTTCTTATGTGCGGTAGAACGACAGGAATCGAAGATCACTTCCGAGTCGGCCCTGGGTTCTCCCCGATTGGTTTCCATCGAGGAGTTACCCGATTTGGGAGACATTTGCGTCTCGCAGCCCACGACGCGCAGTTCCAGCATGATCGCCGCGTTGCAGGACAACAACCTGTTCAGCGCTTTCCAGGAGAAGCGGGTATACGCTTCTTCGCAGGAGGGCGGTCAGGCAGGCGACGTAACGCGCCTTCCGGTCCGCACCATCCGGGATACATATCCCATTTACAGCTCCGTCGCAGTCGATCCTCTGCGCGATGAAGTCGTGCTTCAGGACACCAATTTGTTCGGCATCAAGGTATTCAACCGGCTGGAGAACACTCCGGCCGACGCTGAAGCCGCCAAACCCAAGCGGGTGATCCAGGGTCCGAAGACGCTGAACGAATACAACAACGGCCTCTACATTGATCCGACGACCGGAAACATTCATTCGGTAGCGATGGACACGGCCGATAGCATGATCGTGTTTCCCGGCGGCGCCAACGGAGACATCGCGCCAATCCGGAAACTAAACACTCCCCATCGCAATTTCGCGACCGCAGCCAATGAAGAGAAGGGCGAGATCTACATTACGATCCAGTACCCTCCAAAGGTGATGGTCTACCGCAAGGACGCGAACGGAAATGATAAGCCGATACGTGTGCTGGAGGGGGAGCACACTAAACTCTACGACACCCACGGCATTGTTCTTGATGTGAAAAAGAATCTCATGTTCGTCGGTACCTGGGGCAATGCGAGTGACTATAAGGTCGCGGGCACGGGCAAGTTCTATCCACCTTCTATTAATGTCTATCCACTTGACGCCAGCGGGGACACGCCTCCGTTGCGCGTGATTCAAGGTTCCAGGACCCAGTTGGATTGGGCCGGAGGCATGTCGCTCGATCCGGACAACGGGAATCTGTATGTCGCCAACGACGTGGGTAATTCCATCCTCGTTTTCCGTGAGACCGATCAGGGCAACGTGGCGCCGTCGCGAGTCATAAAAGGAAACAAGACCGGTTTGAGCCATCCAGCGGGTATCTCGGTCGACCTGAAGAATAAAGAGGTCTGGGTCTCCAACATGGGTAACTCTTCGGCCACCTGCTATTCGCTGACGGCGAACGGAAACGCTGCGCCTTCTCGCACCATCCGCAGCGCGCCGCTGGGCAGGACGTCGGTGAAATTCGGCAAGCCGCAGGCGGTGGCCTACGACAGCAAACGGGAACAGTACCTGGTACCGAACTGAGTGAATACACCGCAGATTGCGGTCTTCGCCAGGCTGGCGAAGGAGAACACGGTTCCCGTACGAGCACTCGAAGGCCAGAGAACCATGATCAGCCGGACCATGCACAGTCTGGCATACGATTCGGTTCACGATGAAATTGTTGTGAACAGTCCGCTGGCGCAAGCCATTCTCATGTTCCGCGGAGACGCCAACGGAGAAGAACCACCGCTTCGAGTCATCCAGGGACCGCGAACTCAAATACAAGGCACGGATTACGACGGCAACGACAAGATGGCCTTCGATGACGTTCACGGGGAGATCATCATTCCTGTGGCCGGAAATAAGGTCCTGGTCTTTTCGCGAGATGCGAACGGCGACGTGGAGCCCATCCGAGTCCTCAGTGGCCCCGACACGCAAATTCGAGGTTCAGTTCGAGGCCATGCGCTCGTAGGGGTTGATCCGATCAACAACCTGCTCATTGTGGGCAGCACCGGCGGACAAGGCGGCGGACGCGACGAAGGAGAAGGAGGCCGCGGCGGTGGTCGAGGCCGCGGGGCTCTGGTTATTTTCGATCGCACCGCAAACGGAAATGCCAAACCGAAAGCCGTGATCCAGGGGCCGCACACAGCCCTCGGTGGGGTTGCCACTATACAGACCTATCCGCCGAAGGGCTGGATTATTGCGGGTTCGGCAGGCGGATCGATTGGCGCCTGGAGCATCCACGACAGTGGGGATGCTCCTCCCCGCTGGAGGATCCCGGTTCAACAGATTACCGGAGTCGCGCCCTCGGGCGTCGCATTGGATCCTGTTCATAAGGAGCTCATCATCGCGAGCGGAGGGCGCAACGTTCTTTTGACTTTTTACTGGCCGGAAATTTTCGACTGAAGCTACTGTAGCGGCGGTCTATGACCGCCGGCAATGTCGCAACTTGCGAGATTGCCGGCGGTCATAGACCGCCGCTACAGTCATTTCGAACTTGAATGCGATCACAACTCAGGAGGACTACGTGAGAACTTTGCTGAGATTGGCAACACCGGCGCTGGCTTTGTTCGCGCTATTCGCTGTGCTTGGCGGTGTGGTTTCGGCGCACCACGGACGTGCGGGCTACAGCAACGAGGTAAGTACCGTGAAGGGCACTGTCACGGGGGTGCAATGGAAGAACCCGCATGTCTTCGTCGAGTTCGATGTAAAGGACGATAACGGAAACATTGTGCACTGGCTTGGCGAACTATCTTCTCCATCCACGATGCTGGCTGCGGGTATGAGCCGAACCACGCTCAAGGCCGGAGATGAAATCGTGATCAAGGGCAAGGCAGGGCAGAATGGTGCACCTCTGACTCTGGTCGACTCGATTACGAGGGATGGCAAGCCTATAGTTGGTGACCCCAACTCCGAGGGCCGCTTCATCCAGAACACTCGCTGAGCCAAGCTTACTTCTTGTCGACGCCTACCGCCGGCCGAAAGACCGTTTCGTTGAACTGCTTGTAATCGGAAGGCACGCAGAAATTTTCCCAAAGCTCCGTGCCAGGAACCAGTTTGATCGTGGCCTTCGGGGTCACCCATGGCTGCGTGTACGTCTTGGGATCGATGATCGTCAGTTCCGCCTCGAGCGTACCGTAGTTTATTCGCTTGTAGCGTTCCACGACCTTCATCTCGTCGCTATGCGTCCAGCCCCCGTCGGGATTGCTTGCGTTGATCCAGGACCTTTCGTCATAACCACTGGACTCGATCACCAAGGTATCGCTTTCCCAGTGGCCCACATTCCATCCAAGCCAGTGCTGTTCCGGCGGATCCGCGGGAAGTTTCCGCCCGTCGGTCCAAATCGTTCGCCACGTGTGGTTCAGCTCGAAAAACTGAAGCACTCTGTCGGGCAGCATGACGAATTCAAATCCGTAATTGTACGCGTAGGCGCGAGGCCATCCGTAAGGATCGCAATTGATCAGGCTGCCCGGGCCGCGCCCCGACGTGTCTTTCGAGTGAAGCGGGCTGCCGTCCGGAGCCTTATCTCCGAATGTGGCTTCGTGCTGCTGCTTTCCCCACTCCGTCAGAGCGGGCATGTTCCTCGGATCGAATGCGTTTGCGACACCGTCATAGCCCCACACGCCGGACAGGTCCTTCGGATTAAATGGATGTCCGTCTACCTTATAGTCTCTCCATGCTTTGGCCCGATCATTATTGTTCTGACACCGCGGGCAGTTTCCCCAACCCTCCGGCGGTGGGACCGACGGCGGGGCCTGGGCCGCAGCAATGCAGGAGAAAGCCAGCACCACGGTTAAAAACATACCGGTGACCATGATTCGACTTCGCATCTGTGTTTTCCTTTGGTAATTTCCCTTGCGATATATAACTGTTACGAACCGCAGACTGTCAACGGTAATTAGCCGCGGAGCGGCGTAAGAGTGTAGCCCCGGGCGCAAGCCCGGGGTAGGTGTCGTTTGAGATTGAGAGCCCCAGAGGGGCGAAAGAATCTTTGGAATCTGTCGCGCCTCCGGCGCTCAATCGTTTAACGCACAGAAACCCCGGGCTTGCGCCCGGGGCTACACTCTCACGCCGCTCCGCGGCTGTCGCCCCACTGTTCTGAGAAGATCCTCACCAACTCAGCTTCAAACCGAGTTGAATCTGCCGCGACGTGGTGGCGGTTGTCGTGATAGCCGCGGCTGAGCTTGCGGGAGCTCCCGAAGGGGTCAGCATCACGAGGCTGGGGATGCCAAAGTTGGCCCGGTTCAGGACGTTGAAGGCCTCCGCACGAAACTGCAAGGTCGATCGTTCCGTCAAGCGCGTGGTTTTGAACATCGAAAGATCGACCGTCTTCAGACTGGGCCCGATCAGGACATTGCGGCCGACATTGCCATAGGTTCCCGCCGGCGGGAGGGCGAAGGCAGTAGCATCCACCCAATGTTCCGGCGTCCGCAGGTAGACGTCCTGCAAGGTTCTACCTGGAGCCATGTTGGGGCGATCGGGAAGATTGGTATCCCCATCGCGCGACTGGTTAAACCCAAGCGTGGGAGTGAAGGGGAAGCCGCTCTGCAAATTGACGATCGTGTTGAGCTGCCACCCGCTCACCAGCTTGTCCGCGACACCCTGGACGCCGCTCAAGAATGGCTTTCCTTTCCCAAGCGGCAATTCATACATGCCACTCAAGCTGAACCGATGCCGGACATCAAAAGCGGACAGGCCGTAATCTCGCTTCCGGTCGTCCGTGTCCATGATGACGCCGATCTGCCCGCCGGCTTGAGACCCGGTAATCGCGGAGGAATTATCCAGGCTGCGTCCGTATGTGTAGTTGGTCCGCAAAGCCAATCCATCGCGAAAGCGGCGATTCACGTCCACAAAGCCACCGTTGAAATTGTTGATGCCGGACGTAAAGAAAATACCCGCACTGCCCAATTGGGGATTACGGCGAACCACAGGATTTGGGAAGTACTTGGTTCCAGCCTCAAGGCCCGCCGGGCAGGGCGATGCCGGGCAAATGGTCGGGAACGCCTTGTTGGCATCTCCGCGGAGAACCTCGTGGTAGCCGTGCGATCCGATGTAGCCCACACGGAGGCCGATGTTGCCCGGTAAGGCTTGCTCGATTTCAAAATGATAACTGAATACGGTTGGAGTATATGGATCTGCCTGGATTCCGAGGCGGCCTCCGCCCGGTGTGGCGCTCGCCAGCGATGTTACTCCGGGCACGATCTGCAAAGGGAATGGGACATTACTGTTGATCTGCGAAGCTCCCGCAATGGGAGGAACATTGATGCAGCACCAACCGATGTTGTCCAGCAGATTGTAAGCCATGCCGAAGCCGGCGCGAATGCTCGTCTGGCCTTTCCCAAACGGGTCCCAGGCCAGGGCCGCACGCGGCCCAAAGAGTCTCGTGGCGCGATTTTTTGTAAACAACGAATCGCCAATCCTGGGTTGGGTGAGCAGGACCCCGTTCGCTCCCTGAGTGAAGCTGGCGGCCGATTTATTGTTGGCATGGTAGCCGTTTGAAAACTCGTGACGCAGCCCCAGGCTCAAGGTGAAGTTGGACGTAAGCTTCATGGCGTCTTGCACAAACCAGGCTCCCATCCAAACTCGGAACGGAATCGCCGGCGCCGGCTGGGTCACCTGGAATAGCGACGGTTTGCCCTGTAGGAAGCTCAACAGCGTTGGAAAGTTGACCTGCCCATAAGTTCCGCTCAAGGAGGTGCTCTGAAGCCGTTCCAACCAGCCTCCCAAGGCGACGGAGTGAATTCCCTTCGTGATGCGAAGAGTGTCTTGATAGGTGAAGATGTTGTCCACGTTGAGTTGATCGTGTCCCGCGTTAGGTCCCGAACCGGCAGGGGTAATGACGGTACTGCCCTGCGCGCCCCCAATGTTGATTTGCCCCGGAGGTTTTCCAGCGACAAATGGTTCTACCCCTGCCGGCGACACGGATACCGAATAAAAGTATCGGAACCACACGCGCGAGAATCCCGCGGTGAAGTTATTCACCATCGTGGGAGAGAAGATATGGGTGTCCGACAGGCTGAGAACCTGGGCTCTTTCTTTATTGCTAACCGAGCTGAACGAATTTTGCCCAGTCCCGACGTTGTCTCCGTCGTCAATGGTATAGGCGGCGTTGAACGTATCTTTATCCGAGAAGACGCGATCGACCTTCACGATTCCGAAGTCTTCGCGCACCGGATTCGGAGTGGTGTTATAGGAATAGGCTGAACCTCCACCCAGACCAGGTCCGTTGGGCTCGGGCCACAAAGCGAAGTACGGCAGAACCGCTGGGTTAAAGTCGGGAACCCGTTGATAGACTCCGTTAGCGTCCGGCAGCAGTCCCTGCCGCGCCTGCGCGTCTGGGACAATGGCGACTTTGGTCAGGTACCACAACTGACGGAACCCTTCGTAGTTTCCAAAAATGAACGTCTTGTCTTTTTCTATCGGTCCACCCGCCGAGCCACCAAACTGATTTCGCCTGAACGGAGGGATGCGCGGGTCAGTCGGCCGAACATTGCGGTCAAAGAAGTTCCGCGCATCGAGGGCGCTGTTGCGCAGGAACTCGTACGCAGAGCCGTGGAAGAGATTGGTGCCGGATTGCGTCACGACGCTGATCTGTCCTCCGGCCCGGTGGCCGAACTCAGCCGCGTCCATGTTGGGGACGATGTTGAATTCCCGCACCGCCTCAATCCCGAGCAACTGACCGCTCACGCCTCCCGGAGTCGAGCTGATAGCGTTGGTTCCGCCGGGGTATTCCACCCCGTTCCACGAGAAAATGTTTTCGCCGGGACGCCTGCCGGCAACCGAGAAATAGTTTCCCGGCCCGCTGCTGCTGGAGGTGTTCTGCTTCATCGCGCTTGAATTCACCATGACCGGGTTGAGTGAAATCAGGTTGTCGAAGCTGCGGCCGTTGAGCGGCAGATCTTTAACCTGCCGTTCGGCAACCAAGCCCGAGATTTGCGATGTCGAGGTATCCACCAGCGGCACTTCGCTCGCGACCGTCACCTGCTCCGCGAGCGCGCCGACCTGAAGCACGGCATTCAAGACGAATTCCTGCCCCACTGCGAGCTCAATGTTCTCCACGACCGTGGTCTGAAAACCCGGGACGGAGACCTGGACCCGGTATTTCCCGGGAGGCAGGTCCGGAATGGAAAACAATCCGGTCTCATTGCTCGTGGCTGTCCGCCGGAGGTTCGTCTCCGTCCTGATCGCCGCGATCATTGCTCCGGGGATGACTGCGCCCGTGGAGTCGCGCACGGTTCCCTGAATCGCCGCGCCTACGCGTTGCGCGTAAAGAGCCGGAGTGAAAGGACACACTGCCAGTAACCCAAAAAACAGGCAAGGGAGGAATCGCCGGATTGCCTGCCCGTCGCAAGAGAAAAACTTTGTCGCCATTGTTTGACCCTCTTACCCAAGCCGGAATTTTCGATTTCAATTTTTTCTTTGCGGAGAACCATATGCCACCGGACCTCTTGTGTCAACCAGTAGGCAATGCAGCGGGGAGTATAATTCTTCCAAAGAATTCCATCCAACGAGAGGGGGGTGCAAAATGTTTTCAAAAAGAAAATTGTCGACGCACGCTTTGGCAGGTGTTCTTTTCAGCATTTGTTTTGCAGTCGGGACAATTCGCGCGCAGGTGACCGCGTCTGTTTCCGGCAGAGTAGAGGACTCCTCTGGGGCTGCTCTTCCCGGCGCCACCGTAACCGTTACCAGCCTGGAAACGGGAGCGGGGCGCACGGTGAGTACGGGCGAAGCGGGGACTTACCGGGTGTTGTCGCTGCCGGTGGGAAGATATGAGGTCAAAGCGGAGTTGGCTGGCTTCAAAGCGGCGCTCCAGACCGGGGTCAGCCTGGCGATTGGAGAACAGGGAGTGGTGAACCTGAAGCTCGAAGTCGGAGCAGTTCAGGAACAGGTGACTGTAATCGGAGAAGCGTCGGTGGTCAATACCACTACGGCGTCGGTTTCTGGACTGGTTGGGGAACGAGAAGTCAAAGACCTGCCGCTCAACGGCCGCAGTTTCGACAACTTGATTACTCTCAATCCCGGGGCCGTCAACTATTCGGCGCTCAAGTCCGGGCCGTCGGTAGGCTCCGGCGAAGGAGCCTATTTCACTGTGGCCGGGCGGCGGCCATACGACAACCTTTTCCTGTTGAATGGAATTGAATACACGGGCAGCAGCAACATCGGTATCACGCCGGGAGGCGTCAGCGGGCAACTGCTGGGCATTGACGCCGTCCGTGAATTCAATGTGGTCAGCGATACCTATTCGGCCGAATACGGCAAGCGAGCCGGCGGACAAGTCAGCGTGGTCACGCAGTCCGGGTCCAATCAACTGCATGGCGCAGGATTTGAGTTCTTACGGAACAGCGCCCTGGACGCGCGGAACTTCTTTGACCGCAAGGCCCAACCGACAGATCCGCGACTTCCTCCGTTCAGGCGAAATCAATTTGGCGGCTCGCTGGGCGGCCCAATTAAACAAGATAAGATGTTCCTCTTCGGCAACTACGAAGGCTTCCGTCATTCGCTCGGACTCAGCAACATCGCCTTCGTTCCCGACAACGATGCGCGCCAGGGCTTGCTGCCCTGCGGCGTGATCTATACCTCTGCCGCTGACCGAACTGCAAATTGCGCGAACCTCAATGCACCGGTTCGAGTTCCCAATCTGGATTCGCGCATGCTCCGTTTCATGCGGCTATGGCCGGAGTCTAACGGACCCGCAGTGGTTGCGAACGGCCTGGCCACCGGAGTCGCTCAGAACTTCAACAATCCCGTGCAGACGATTCGTGAAGACTTCGGCACGGCGCGATTCGACATGAACATTTCCAATAAAGACACGTTCAGCACCGCGGCTACCGTAGACGACGGGCACAACATTTCGCCTCTCACCAACCCATTTTTCGGGACCATTGCGTTCCTTCGCAGCCAGGTCTATAGCGCGCAGGAAACCCACGTCTTTTCCCCGCAACTCCTCAACACCGTCCGGGCGGGGTTCTCGCGCGCGTCGTTCAATTTCGATTCGCCTGCGCTGGATCCTACTCTTCCGCCGGACATCACCCTATTTGCGGGGAAACCTCCGGGACCCGTCGTTATCGGCGGCGCATCCGCTGCTGCGGTAAATTCGATAACTTCGGCTGGCGGCGGTATTTCTGGAAGGCTTTGGAACACGAGAAATCTGTTCAGCGGCTCGGATGACGTGCAGCTTGTCCGCGGCAAGCACCAATTTAGTTTTGGGGCCTGGTTTCAGCGAATCCAGGTCAATGCGAACTCAGCGGCTCGAAACTATGGAGAGGCAGACTTTGCCAGCCTCCTCACATTCCTGCAAGGGATCACCACCAACTGGGTGGGTACTCCCAATCGTACTTTCATGTACTGGAGGTCCATGGAAGGCGCCGGGTACGTTCAGGACATTATGCAATTGCGTCCCAATCTCACCCTCCGAGCCGGTCTTCGGGACGAATTTACGAACGGTTGGAACGAGAAGTATGGAAGGGCTCCCCAGTACGTTCCGGACGCCAACGGGGTTCTCACCAGTGATCCTGTGACGAGTACCACCCACATCGGCAAGTCGACTTTCCTGGACAACAAAGCTACCAGGCTCTTTAGTCCCCGGGTCGGCATTGCCTGGGACCCATTCAGCAATGGAAAAACATCAATCCGGGCCGGGTTTGGGATGTACTACACGCTACTGGATAATCTCAGCTTCCAGATGAACTTTACGGCTCCCTTCAACACTCTGTTTGCTATCCAGAATGTCTCTCTATTCGATTCTGCACTGCCGCCGCCGGTCGCTCTCGGCAAGCCTCTGCCACCGTTCTGTGGGCCGGGGATTCCGGCTCCTTGCATCACTCCATCGGCGATGGGAGTTCAAGTCAACGCGAAGACTCCCACGGTCATTTCGTGGAACTACTCCATCGAGCAGCAACTGAACCGCAACATGTCTCTTCGTGTCGCCTATGTCGGCTCTCACGGTTACCACAGCATCATCGACATTGACGCCAATACGATTCCTCAGCAGACTTGCTCCGATGCCGCCGGCTGCCTGGCCGGCGGCATCCGCTCACCGGGAGTTCTGGTGCCGCAGGGAACGCAGTATTTTCCGCGGGGGACGCGGCCCAATCCGTACCTGGCGAATGCGTATCTCTGGTACATGGAGGGCATCAGCAGCTATAACGCGCTGCAAACGGATCTGACAAAACGACTCAGCAGCGGGCTGACCTTCCGGGCCAATTACACCTTTTCGAAAAACCTGGACGACGGCTCCGGCATTGCCAGCAGCCAATCTCAGAATCAGAACCAATCGGTGATGGATCCGCGCCACCCCTTGCGCGACTATGGCCGCTCCGCTCTGGACTTTCGCCATCAGGGAAGTGGCAGCTTCAGTTACGAGCTACCTTTTGGTAACGGCAAGCGCTTTGCGAACGGGTTGAACGGCATAGCGAACAAGCTGGCTGGCGGCTGGCAGGTGAATGGCATCGTGACCCTCCTGAGCGGCTTCCCCCTGACTCCCCTGGTCGGGACGAATCAGTCCGGGAATGGCAACACATTCAATCCAGACCGTCCCAATTACAATCGAAATTTTCAGGGCCCTGTGCAAATCGGTAAGGTAGACCAGTGGTTCGACCCGACCGCCTTCAGCCTCCCCACGTTAGGGACCTGGGGAGACGTGGGCCGGGGAGTGCTGGATGGCCCGGGCCTGGCGGAATTTGATCTCTCGGTCTTCAAGACCATTCCAATCACGGAAAGGACGCGCGTCCTGTTCCGAGCTGAAGGCTTTAACATTGCAAACAGGGCAAACTTTGGTCTTCCGAACCCGATCGTTTTTTCCGGCAATAGCATCAGTCCCTCGGCGGGCAAAATCACGAGCACAACTACGAGTTCCCGCCAGATTCAATTTGGGCTGAAACTGATGTTCTGATGGGTGCTTAAGGCGGGATCAAATGGCCTCTGTAGCGGCGGTCTATGACCGCCGACAATGCTGCAGGCCTGAAGATCGCCGGCGCTCATAGAGCGCCGCTACAGTAAGGAGGCGCTTCGCGCGTCGTTAGCCGCAGATGAAGGTCATGGAGTCGGACCAGTCGGTGTAACCCAGCCGGCCTAACGCGCGGACCTGGAACGCATAGGTCGCACCGGGCGTCAGATTGCTGATCGTTGTTTTCTTCGGGCTGGTCAGCGTTTGAGTCGTCCATGCGCCGGGCGTACCGCCATTACCGAGGACGGCAAAGTGCACGTCGTAGGTCATGGCCTTCGAAATCGGCTTCACTTTAACCACGATGTCCCCGGCCTTCGGGCCACGGTCGATGTACTCGAAGGTTGCCGGAGGCAGCGGCTGCGGCGCCGTGCGTGTCCTGGAAGCCGCGACGAATCCGCTGGTGTTAAACTTCGCCATGTCGCCGTCGCAGGCTGCCTCGACGTAGTGTCCGAGCTGCTTGTACATCTTCATCACGACCTCGCGATGTTTCTGCTTCGCGCTGATGGCTTTCCTGCCTCCATCCGCCGCGTCCGTCACCAGAACGGTCAAGGTGTCGATGGCCGTTTTGAACGTGGGCATAGAAGGGGCAGTGCTAAACGCGCCCCCTTATAATTTCTAACATCCGTACCGGAATCATCCCGCGATTGGCGTTCTGTTCTACAGGGCCGGAAGGGGGATAATGTCCATGACCGGTGCTATAATCCGCACCGCTCCTCGGTCAAGCCAGGCACCCAACGGAGACCAACTATGGCCAGAAGGATGAAAGAGCGCTGGCGAGAGATTGAGACTCTGTTCCATGCAGCGCTCGAACGCGAATTCGGTGAGCGCGCAGCCTTCTTGGACGAAGCGTGCGCAGGCGACGAAGAGCTGCGGCGTGAACTCGATTCGTTGTTAAGCCAGCAAGAACGGAGTGGCAGTATCGGCAATGCGGCTTCCGATCTTGCGGCCGAGTGGGTGCAAGAACACGAACATCTGAAGAGCGGCCAGGTGATCGGCCACTTCCAAATTCTTTCCGAATTAGGCAAAGGCGGGATGGGCGAAGTATATCTGGCTGAAGACCAGAAGCTTCGACGCAAAGTCGCGCTCAAGCTGCTCCCGCCCGAGCTCGCTGCTCAAAAAGACTCGGTCCGCCGCTTCGAGCAGGAAGCGCAAGCCGCCTCAGCTCTCAATCATGCGCACATCGTGACCATATACGAGATTGGCGATGCGGACGACGCGCACTTTATAGCCGCCGAGTACGTCGATGGCGGAACACTCAAGAGCTGGTCTGAGACGAAAAACCGCACCTGGCGAGAGTCCGTCGGCTTGCTCGTAGGTGTAGCCGACGGATTGGCAGCTGCACATCTGGCCGGAATTCTGCACCGGGATATCAAGCCCGACAACATCCTGGTGGCAAAAAACGGCATTGCTAAGTTGGCGGACTTCGGGCTTGCAAAATTAATAAAGAGAGTGGACGCAGAGGCGCTCACAGGAGGCGCCACTGAAGGCCGTACGCGGCCGGGCATCATTATGGGTACGATCGCTTATATGTCACCCGAACAGGCGTCCGGACGCGTGATCGACATGCGCAGCGACATTTTTTCGTTCGGCGTCGTGCTGTACGAGATTTTGACTGGGCGTCGTCCATTTGAGGGCGCCACAGAACTTGAATTGTTACAGAATATCATCCACCGTCCACATTCTCCTTTGAACGACGATCTGTCGTTCGAGCTGCGCCTCGTGGTGGATAAGGCGCTCGAAAAGGATCCGGCCGACCGGTACCAGACGATGCGCGATCTGGTCGTGGATCTGCGGCGGGCATTGCGGCATAAAGTCGCCGAGGGCACGCCAGCTACAGTGGCGAACGCGCACCGAAGATGGCTCCGTTGGGTCGCTGTCGTCGGACTCGCTGTGGCCGCCGCCGTGTGGGCGACGACACGCCCGATACCTGCTCTGGAGAACCCGCTTGCCAATGCTCAATTCACGCGCCTGACCGATTTCGAGGGAGCAGAAATGGACGCCGCCATCTCGCCGGACGGCAAGTTTGTCGCTCTCCTTTCGGACCACGACGGGCCATTCCAGGTCTGGCTGACCCAGATTGGTAGCGGGCGTTTTGTCAAACTCCACGATCAAGACGAACGAAATCGGCTGAGGAGCGTGGGCTTTTCCGCCGATGGGTCGGAAATCTGGCTGGGCGGCAGTCCCGACAGAAGACTGCGGCTTTTGCCACTGATCGGCGGCACGCCGCGGCCTTTCCTGAGAGAGAGCGTGCGCAACGTCGACTGGTCTCCGGACGGTGCACGGCTGGTGTATCACACGGGCGAGGATGGTGATCCAATTTTTGTTGCGGATCGCACTGGCGCCAACGCCCGTCAGATCTTTGTGGGCCGGCCGGGAGAGCACAGTCACTATCCGGCCTGGTCGCGGGATGGAGAATGGATCTACTTCGTCAGGGGTATTTGGGCTACTTATGAAATGGATCTATGGCGCATCCGGTCCTCGGGCGGACAGGCGGAGCGGTTAACGTATCACAACAATGACGTGGCCTACGTGACGCCGCTTGATCGGCGGACCGTGTTATACGTGGCGCCGGCCGAGGATGGCTCGGGGCGATGGCTGTGGGCCTTCGATGTTGATCGCAAGATTACACGCCGGCTGAGCTTCGGTGTGGAAAAGTACACATCGGTGGCAGCCAGTGCCGATGGTCACCGGATCGTAGCAACTGTTGCCAACCCCAGCGCGAGTCTGTGGAGCGTACCTATTCTGGATCGCCTGGCTGGGGAAAGTGATGTAAAGCCCTTTCCACTGCCGACGCTGCGAGCGTTGGCGCCACGCTTTGGGGGAATGTCTCTTTTTTATTTGTCCTCACGCGGCGCCGGCGACGGGCTTTGGCGCTACCAGGACGGGCAAGCCTCCGAAGTCTGGAAGGGGACGGATGGCGCGTTGCTGGAGCTCCCAGCCGCGTCGCCGGACGGACGCCGAGTTGCGATAGTATTCCGGCAGCAAGGGAAACTAGGCTTGCACGTCGTCTCTGCCGATGGAGCAGAACTCCAACCCCTGGCAGAGAACATTGACGTCCGTGGGACGGCATGTTGGTCGCCCGATGGGAAATGGATCGTGACTGACGGCTACGACGCACAAGGTGAAGCTCTATTTAAAATTCCGATCGCGGGTGGCGCACCGCTTCGTCTTGCCCCGGGTCCGGCATTGAATCCGGTGTGGTCCTCCGACGGAAACCTTATCGTCTTTACACGCGCGAGTCCAGGTGCGGAAGCCCTCCTCCAGGGCGTGCATCCGGACGGGGTCTCCGTCGAACTGCCCACAGTCCATGTCACGGGAGACGGCGCGACGTATCGTTTCTTGCCTAATGGCCAGGGCTTGATATACATGCAGGGATTCAGACAGGGATTCACTGCGCAACAGGATTTTTGGCTGCTCGATTTGGCTACGAAGAAGACCCGTCAACTGACTCAACTCACGAACACTGCAACCATGCGGACCTTCGACATCGCGCCCGATGGAAAGCAGATTGTTTTCGACCGCCTCCGGGAGAACTCGGATATTGTCCTGATCGACCTTGCGAAATGAACAGTGGGAACCGCGGTTGACCGAGACGTCGGCAGCGGGTCTTTCCGGTGCCCTTCCGATCTGTCCGAGCATGGGGAAAGCCCGCGACCGATGTTCGTCAGTCCACGAATCCAGCGCCAGCTATTGCTGACCCTCGAGCTCGCTGTCTTCGTCGTTGTCGATGCGTTGGAAATAGTTGGCATCGACATAGTCAGCGACGTGTTCGCCGATGGCGGCGCCGGTTTCAACGGAAAATCGATAGTGCATGCCGCCGTACACACGAGCATTGATGATTTCAGCCCGAAGGTCATTAGTGTTTTCGAAGACACGAGTCGTGCCGGTCACAGAACTGTCAAGCTCGAAGTGGACAATGTTAGTTCCATTGAAGTGTTCGAGCATCTTGGCCGTCGCGCTCGTCCAGCATCCGTGCGCTGCAGGATATTCAGGATGTGGAGGGGTGATCGCAAGACCGATCCAGTCCGGATCGAGTTTCGTAACTGGATTGCCGCCACCGGCACGAATTGCAGTGACAGGTCGCCAGAAGTTATAAGTGTACTTGGCGTCCCAGCAGGCGATCTGAGAGTCCAGAATCGAAGTGTTCGCAATTGCAAAGAACCGAGCGGCTTTGCGAACGTTCAAACCGTTCTCTGTCGCGTAGCGCCGGAAGGCACGACTGAACTGGGCGACAGCGTGCTCGGTGTAGAACAAGCCGATCTCGGTTTGCAAATCTGTCCGAAGAGATCCGTCCGCACGACCGTAGGCTTTGACCTTATTGTAGCTGTCGACCCACAGGGCGCTTGACAGGGCCGGCGGTGGACCCGGGCGGAACTGCGAGGCGTTGGCCAGCGCAAACGGAGTGACCTGCGCAAAACCTGGAAGGAGAGCGGACAAAAAGCCCGGCGGAGTTGGTTGCCAGACTCCAGGACCAGTCCCAGGCGTGTAGGTAACGGTCGGAATCACACCGTTGTGGATCTGCAGCAGGCGCTCAGCAACCTCCTCGCCAATCATGATTCCATTATCTTTCTTTTTTCCATCCCGAATTGCACGCAGTGAGTTCACGCGCGCCGCATCGAGTCTCGCCTGCTGACTTGGCAGGAGTCTTACGAGTACTCCGTGAGCCGCTGCAACGGCAGCAGCCTCCGGAGATGCCGGTCTGAGGTGGGCAGGGGTAACTTTGAACTGTTCATATCCGCCATTGATCGACATAACAGCGTCGTAGATCGCAACATGAACGAGCGTTATCCACAGCTGCGATCTCTGAATCGGTTGAGCACCCACGGTCACAATCGCGTTTTGCGCAATAGCATTCCAATCGGTAACCACGTTTCCGTGGTGTTGCTGACGCTGCATGACAGCTTCGGCGTAACTGATACCAGCACCCAACAGGATGCATAGAGCGACCATTGGTATGACGTAACGTTTGGTGAGTTTCACTTTTCGTCTCCCTTCCTTTGTTTTTGATTCTGGTTTCGCTTGTATACGCGGGAAACTTCCGCCAAACGTCCAACACCATCCTCGGAATTTTTTGAGCACGTCGAGCAGTGTGGTACCGAAATGCCATGCTATAATTCGCGGGGTTCGCGGGTGCAGTGCGGTATCAACGATGCGTTCATCAGAGGAAGTGACTCAACTTCTTATTGCCTGGAACAATGGTGATAAGGCGGCGTTCGACCAGTTAATGCCCCTGGTCTATCGGGAACTGCGCCGCCTGGCACGCCGACGCCTTGGCCGCGAAAATGCCGACCATACACTGCAAACCACTGCGCTCGTTCATGAAGCGTATCTCCGGCTGGTTGGTCAAAAAGCAGCTCATTGGCAAAACCGTGCCCACTTCTACGCCATAGCAGCCCAGATGATGCGCCGCATCCTGGTGGATTACGCCAGAAGCCGCTGTTATGCCAAGCGCGGAGGGGGAGCACAGAAGGTGTCGTTCGAGGAAAATATGGCTGTGTCCAGCCGCCGAGCGGCCAATGTTATCGCGCTAGACGAGGCTCTCACAACTTTGGCTGAGATCGATCCGCGCAAAAGCAGGATGATTGAGTTGCGTTTTTTCGGCGGCCTAAGCATTGAAGAAACAGCGAAAATTCTGGGCGTATCACCCGGCACGATCAGGCGCGACTGGACAATGGCCAAAGCCTGGCTGCAACGCGAAGTTAATAGCGGCATGGGGGATCTGCTGACACTAACAAGATGATGGTCAAACCGACGTCGAGTGCGCGGCTACAGGCGCGTGCGCAATCGAAAATGACGACCGCACCGAAAAAGCCCCCCGTACTGACGCGATCGATCCCCCAGAGAATCGTTAATTGCGATCGCATCGGGACCGAAGCTGTAGTTGCAGTCGCCGACTTTCAGAGACGCAAGTCGGGACAGCCGCGAGTGGAACGGCCAACGCGGATCTTCACACCGAATAGCCGCGTAAGTTCTTCGCGTATACCACCCCCGACCAGCTGAGTGCGCTCACGACTGGAGTTTGACCGCGTCGTCGCTTCGGCGACCTTGCCATAACACGACACCACATGAGCAACAGTCAGGACTGCGCGCACTGTTGAGCATGTAGTCGCCCGCGTCCGCCTCGGACACGATGAACTTCGCGTAATTGCCGATTCGCTGCTGCGTCAACCTCGGATTTACAACTTGACAAACCAGGCGAGCTTCGGTAATCCAAGGGGCACTAACAACCACTCAATTTACCGAAGACGATTGTGGCGGACAATCCAGGACGGCACAAGTCGGCTTCGGTTTGACGTTTTGGACGATGAAGAAGGCGGACCATCTCAGGAGAGGAGGCGGCGAATGTCCAGATTAAGGATCGGATTGATTGTCGGGACGTTGCTTTTCGCACTGGCAGTACCGGCGCTCGCCCAGCAGGGCACGGCAGTAATTGCCGGAAAGGTCACGGATCAGCAAGGCGCGGTTCTCCCGGGCGTTGCGATTGTCGTGACCAATCAAGAAACGGGGATCTTCCGGGAGATGACCACAAGCGAGGAGGGGACCTATCTGGCGTCGCAGCTTACCCCTGGACGTTACAGGGTTGTCGCCAGGCTGCCCGGCTTTCGGACAATGGAACGGGGCGGCTTGATTCTGCCGGTGGGAACCACGCTCACCATCAACCTGGCGCTGGCAGTTGGGGGGGTTGAGGAAACCGTCACCGTCATCGGCGAGTCACCGCTCATTGACACGACCAGCGCCAGAGTCGGGGGCAACATCGAGGCCGAGGAGCTTGCCGAGACCCCCGCGACACACCGCAACTACTTTGCGATCGTTTCGCTCCTGCCGGGCGTCGTCTTCACGCCCTCGAATCAAATGGGCAACGACACGATTGTCGCCGCCGGTCAGACCAGTCAGAACAACAACGTCTCGGTCGACGGCGGTTACAACGCGGACGACGCGCTTGGCACCAGCGCGGGCGCACAGGTGCGCACGCCGCTCGAAGCCATTCAGGAATTCCAGGTGATGACTGGCATGTACGACGCGGAGTTCGGCCGCGCCAGTGGCGCCATCATCAACGCCGTCACGAAAGCCGGAACAAACCAGTTCAAAGGTGTAGTGTTCGGATCCTTCGTGAGCAACCGGTTGACGGCCAAGGACTTTCTGGTCAAACAGAACAATTTGGAGAAACCAACGACTACCCAGCGCGATTGGGGCGGCGTGATCGGCGGCCCGATCGTTCGGAACAAGGCACATTTCTTCTTCAGTCTCGAGCGGCAGGTCGACAACCCGAACCGGACAGGAATTTTTCCAACCCGGCCGCAATACAACTTCTCGATCGCTGAAGATCGCACCGATTGGAACACGCTGGTTCGCTTCGACCACCAGATCAACCGCACCCATAGCTGGGCAGTCCGGTGGCTCCGCGAAGTGGCGCCGCAGTGGTACACCATCGGGGGCGATCGTCGAACGTTGCAATCCTATCAGGATGAAACCGATCTGGACCAGACGGCAGTCGGCACGCTGACCAGCGTACTCAGCAACACCCGCGTCAACACCGTCCGAGTGGCGAGGACATGGGAACATTGGTGGCACGGGAACGAGTGCTTCCGCAAACAAGGCCCGGCCGGCGGCCGCGAGGGCTTCAAGTTCGGGGACGAAGCCCGCGGCAATCAGGCCCTCTGTCCGCCGCAGCTTAACTACACGAGCTTCCGGGGCCAGGCCAGCACCGAAGCGCAGGGCCCTTGGGATTCCAACTACCAGATCGAGGACGATTACTCCTGGTTCGTCCCTGGAAAGAGAGGAGACCATGAGCTGAAGTTCGGCGTGCGGTACAACTACACGGGGCTCAAGCGGGTCTCTCAGATCAATAGTAACGGCACGTTCGCGTTCAACACCGACTTGCCGTTCGACCCGGCGAACCCGCGGACGTATCCCGAACGTCTCAGTATCCGGTTAGGGACGTACAACCAGTTCATCAAGAACCACACGTACGAGGCGTACGCCCAGGATAAGTGGAAAATGGGAGGCCGCACGACGCTGAGCCTTGGGCTTCGCTACGACCTCGAGCTAATCCCGCTCGACGAAACGGACAACCCGCTGTTCCCATCGAACAATAAGAAGTATCCGGTGGACAAGAACAACTTTGCGCCGCGCATTGGGATCACCCACGCGCTCAACGACGCGGCCAAGTCGGTCATCCGCGGTGGCTATGGGATCTTCTACAACCGGACCATCTTGGGAGCCGTCGACGATACGATTGAGTTCCCCAAGTACACCTCGTCGGCCCAGGTCAATTTCCCGAACGACACCGTCGACCCGGGCCCGACCGCCGGCCGGTTCCCGACCGACCCGTTCCTGGTGAGCGGACCGTTCCTGAACCGCGCCCTTCTCAATCAGATCTATCCGTCAGGAGCGCTTCTCCGCAACGCCGGTGTCGTGATTTTCGATTCGCCGGACCGGCGGCAGCCGTTCGCGCACCAGGTAACCGTCGGCTACGGCCGCGAGTTGAGCAGGTCGATTGCCGTGCAGGCCGATTACGTCCACATGCACAACAAGGACATGTTCCTGGCGCGCAACCTGAATCCAATGCTGCGCGCCAACACGAGCCGGACTGGCCCGATCACGCGCGTAGACGCCTTCGGGCTGCTGGGCGAGAGCTACAACGAACGCGTCTGGGTGATGGAAAACACCGGCGTGTCCAATTACGACGCCTTGAACCTCTCGCTTGAAAAGCGGTACTCGAATAACTGGGCCGGCCGAATCTCGTATTCGCTGTCGAAGTCGCGGGGGACGGGCGAAAACCAGGCCGACCGCAACACATACCAGTACCTGACCAATCTGAATCTGGACCAGTGGTATGGACCGTCGGGCGTGGATCGCAGGCACAACCTGAAGATCAGTGGCCGGTTGGAGATCCCGAAGACCCGCGGGGTGACGCTGTCGGGCGGGTTGTCGTATCTGAGCGGTGCGCCGTTCTCGATCTACGACAGCAGCAACGACGCCAACCAGAACGGCGAGCTGACCGACCCGGTGCCGTCAGGCACCTACAGTGGCACCGCGTTGAACGCGATGCAGGACCTGAAGTACAAGGGCGGACGCAACGGCGCCATCGGCCCCGACTCCTTCCAGCTCAATCTGCGCACCGGCTGGCGGGGTCGGGTGCGAGAAAGCCAGGCCATCGAGCTCTTCCTGGACATTTTCAATATCACGAACCGCGTGAACTTC
>Ga0137418_10000700_pt1 | contig 30418 bp, 25 predicted proteins | sample CZODoug3_1_2_16f_FD_122242 | JGI IMG/M metagenome (GOLD analysis project Ga0137418, IMG submission 122242) | Vadose zone soil fungal communities from Angelo Coast Range Reserve, California, USA - CZODoug3_1_2_16fungal (Hybrid Assembly) | ecosystem: Environmental > Terrestrial > Soil > Vadose... | reverse complement strand
CCCTCCTGGGAAGGAAGCGTGAATTCCGGTGCCGCGCTACCCACCGCCGGCAGCGTTGCCGCATGCACCAAGAGCGGCCTTACGCCGAAAACCAAGACCACCAGACAAAACACCACAATCGCAATTCGCTGCGTCATTCCGAAGACTCCTGCCGTGCAGATTCCCTCTCGGGTTCTTTATTGATCAATTATCGCTGGTTATTTTGCCGAGCACCAGTTGCGCGTCGCCAGCGAAGCGCTCCCAAGAATCCCATCGCGAAGTAGGGCCAGATTGTAAACCTACAGCGCGCCTGGCGGCGCTAAGCCCGGAACCTGCTTTACTACTTCTCCCAGCCTCGATTTTCTGGCCAGCTTGTCTAGACCCCTCCGCAAGGCCGCGTATATACTGAGTGCACCCCCCCGGCTGCCCGGGCCGGAGCGCTAGCCGCTCCCTGCAACCGGCAGCGTTGCCCTTGGCGTAACCTTTGCAACATCATTTTCCGTTGCCTTGCAGGGCCGATGTACAGGTGACGATTGGACACTCCCAGAGACCCGTCGCGCGATCCGAAGAACCCGAAGCCCTCGCCCGAGTCTCGCCCGCAGTCACCGGCCGCTAAATCTCCTGAAAAAGACGTCGGCAACGCGGTGCAAACGCCGCCTTCCGGCGTGGATTCGTCTCTTCTGCGGCGACCGTCCGATTCCGATGCCGCGACCATGTTCGATGAGCCGGCGCTCTCCGACTCAGATTCGGCGACCCGGTTCGACTCTCCCGTTCTGTCCGAATCGGATGCAGCGACGCTGTTCGCCTCACCGGCGCTGCCCTCTTCCGCTCCGGACACTCGACCTCCAGCTTCCCCGCCGAGGGCCCGTCCAAAAATCACCGCCGCAAGCTTAACCGTGCCCATTCTGCCCGACGGCACGGTCCTGGGCGGACGTTACGAAATCGAGAAGCCCATCGGCGAAGGCGGCATGGGCGCGGTGTACAAAGCCAAAGACCTGGCGCTCGAGCGTCTGGTTGCGCTGAAAGTCATTCGTCCCGAACTTGCCGGAAACCCTGACATCCTGGCGCGCTTCAAGCAGGAGATCCTGCTGGCCAGCAAGGTCACGCATCGCAATGTAATCCGCATCTACGACCTGGGCGATGCCGACGGCATTCAGTTCATCACGATGGAGTTTCTCGAGGGCGATGATCTTCGCTCGCTGCTCCACCAGCGCGGCAAACTTTCGGTGGAACAAAGCGGTTCCATCATTGAGCAGACGCTAAGCGGCCTCAGCGTGGCGCATCAGCAAGGCATCATCCACCGCGATCTCAAGCCCGGCAACATCATGCTGGAAGCCGATGGACGCGTGGTGGTGATGGATTTTGGCCTGGCCCGCTCCATGGGTGGCGACGGCATGACGCGCAGCGGCCTCATGGTCGGCACCATGGAATACATGTCGCCCGAGCAGGCGCAGGCGCGGGAGCTGGATGCCCGCTCCGACGTGTTTACCGTCGGGCTCATCTGGTACGAACTGGTTACCAGCAAAATGCCGTACCGCGCCGATAGCGCGATCGCCAGCCTGCTCAAGCGAACACAGGAGCGCGCGATTCCGGTGGTCGAGCTGGACCCGTCGATTCCGAAAGTGGTCAGCGATATCATCAGCCGGTGCCTGGAGCGCGACCCGATGTTGCGTTACCAGAACGCCGAAGACATGCTCATGGACATCCGCGCCTGGCGCGGACATCGCACGGTCTCGGCATCCTTGGTCATGGAGCGCTTGCTGCCGAAAGCCGGGTTTCCCTGGAAATGGGTGGCGGCTGCTTTGACGGGACTGGTTCTGGTCGGCGGCGGTGTCTGGGTGGGTACGCGCAATGCGACGGACTCCGCCGGCAGCACGCAGGCGGCGCGCGGACCCGTGACCTCGCTGGCGATTCTGCCCTTCCACAATGCCTCCGGCGACGACACTTTGAGTTGGCTGGGGCCGAGCCTCGGCGACATGCTCAGCACGGATGTCGGCCAATCCGCTCACTTGCGCACGGTTTCTCCCGACCACTTGCAGCAGATCCTGCATGATCTGCGCATTGAACCCGGTGCCGCGATTGACCCGACCACCCTGCGCCGCATCGCGGAATTTGCCAACGCGGATATTGTCGTTTCCGGACAATTCGTGCGCCTGGGCGACCAGATTCGCATCGATGCCGTCTTGCAGGATCTGAAGCGCGGCCGCACCGCGCCCTTGAAGACGGAGGCACAGAACCAGCAGGACATTTCCGCGGCGGTCGACCGGTTGTCGGATTCCATCCGGCAAAACCTCTCTCTCTCCTCCGATCTGGTCAAGGAGCTGCGGGCACAGTCGTTCAAACCAACCTCAACTTCTGTTGCGGCTCTGCGGAACTATAACGAAGGCGTGCAACTGCAGCGGGCAGGAAACAATCTAGAAGCCCTGAAGCGCTTCCAAGCCTCCACCACCGCCGACCCGCAGTTCGCGCTCGCTTTCTCGCGACTGGCCGAGATCGACTCGGCTCTCGGCTATGAATCGGATGCGGAGCAGGCCTCCCAACATGCCCTGGATGCCAGCCAGGATTTGCCCCTTTCCGCGCAATATCTGGTCCAGGCCAGCCATGCGCGCATTACCAAGGACAGCGCGAAGGCGATCGCGGCTTACCAGAATCTCGAAAAAAGCTTCCCCGACGATCTCGACGTGCAGTTCGCTCTGGGCAGCCTGTATGAAGACTCCGGCAAACTGGACGAGGCGCGAACGCGCTTCAACAACGTTCTGAAGATGGATCCTAAGAACCTGGACGCGCTATTAGCCGCGGGCCGCGTCGAAGACAAAGCCGGAAATCCGCAAGCGGCGCTCGATCCCCTGGCTCGCGCCCGTAACCTTGCCATCGACCTCAACAATGAGGAACAACAGGCTCTGATTCTGCTGGCGACAGGCATCGCCTACCAGGACATGAACAAACCGCAGGAGGCACTGCGCAACTACCAGGACTCCATGGACATCAACCAGCGCCTGGGCAAGAAGCGCGGAGTGGCCGCGGCTCTGGTGCAGATCGCGCAGGTGCAGACTTCACTCGGCAAATCGGACGACGCTCTCCGGTCGTACAATGAGGCGCTGCAATTGCGTCGCGAGATTGGCGCCAAGAAAGAAGTCGGCGACTCGCTCATCGATATCGGCGGTCTGAATCTGGACCGCGGACAATTCGGCCTGGCTCTGTCGATGTTCAAGGAGTCGCTGCAGATTCAGCGCGACGCCGGCGATGCCACCTATCAGGCCCTGTGCTTGAACGCCATCGGCAACGTTTATCTGGCACGCGGCGAGAGCGAGGACGCCCTGACCTATTTTCAACAGGCTCTGCAATTGCGCGAGAAGTTGAACGTCCCCGGCGATATCGCCGACACGCTCGGCAATCTCGGCGTCACCAACGTCAACCTCGGCCAGTACGACCAAGCCACCGACGCCTACATGCGCGCGCTCGATTTATATCGCAAGAGCGGGGACAATCACGGCGCGGCATTGCAATCGCAGAGCCTCGGAATGATGTTCCAAACCCAGGGACGCATCGGACCTGCGATCGGCTCGCTCGAGGACGCGGTCAAGGGCCTGCGGGACACGGGCGATCGCGGACAACCCCTCGCCCAGGCGGAGAACGATCTGGCGGGAGCATTGGCGCGCGCCGGGCGCGGCGGGGAAAGCACCAAGCTTCTCGACGAAGCGCAAACCATCGCTCGCGGACTGAAAAGCGATCCGCTGAACAATGCATTGCTGAATACGGAGGGTGACGTGAAGTTCTACAGCGGCGATTTGGCAGGAGCGCGCGCCTCGTATCAGCAGGCGCAAAAGCACCTTTCCCGCACTGCCGACGCGGATTCGCAGCTCAACACCAAACTCAATCTCGCCCGTCTGGCAGTGGCGGAAGGCCGCGCTCACTCCGCGATTGCCGACCTGCGGGGTCTCGCGCAACAAGCCGAAATGATGGGGCGCAAGTCGCTCGCCGTGCAGGCATCTGCCTGGATGGCCGAGGCATTGGTGAAAGACAAAGACTACCGCGGCGCTCGTCAGGAACTGGAACGCATCCTGCCGCGCAGCGAGAAGCTAGGGTTGCGCCTGCAAAGCGCGAAAATTCACTACCTGCTCGGGACGGCCATGCGCTTATCCGGGAGCAATGCGGAAAGCCCCACGCAGTATAGAGCCGCGTTGAATTTGCTGCTCGACATCCGCAAGGAACCAGGCGCGGAACATATTGCGGAGCGCGTCGACCTGAAACCAGCGTTTGAGGAAGCCTCGCGCTGGTCGAAATCTTCCTGAAAGGCAAAGGAAGCAGGAGGCGCCGCTGTGTCGCACCTCCCTCGCTACTCGGCCGAGCCTCTCTACCTCTTCACCACGTTGCCGCTGATCTGCACCTGCTGCGGGCTGCCCGTAGCGTTGTCCACAAAGGTCACAGTTCCCGCCGCCGATACGATTTCATCCGCCAGGAAACCAATCAAAACAGCGCAGCTTTTTTGCGCCGCCAGTTTCGAGCCGCAGCCATTCAGCATCACAAACTCGCGCCCCGGACCGCCGTCGCTTTCCGTCTGCGTCAACTTGATCGAGCTGAAGGTAACCGGCAACGTACCCGTGTTCCTGACCGTGATCACTTTGGCGTTGACGCTAAATATCTTGACATTGCCGAAGGCGATATTGCTCGGGCTGATGCTCAATTGCGGGGCCGCGCTCACCGTATACGTCACCGAACTCGCGGTCGTGTTGCCGACCTGATCGGTCGCGTAAACGCTAAAAGTGTGCGTGCCCACGGACCCATCGGCGGGACTCGTCAGCGTGCCGGTGTTCGCAGTGGCAGCAATCGTCGACGACCCGGCCGGGCCGCACAGGACCACACCCGACCCGCCATCGGTGCAGTTGAAACTGGCGGTCACGGCTTGACCGAATACCGGGACGGCGGGAGAGATCGTCAACCCGCTGATAACGGGCGCTTTCTTGTCCACCCGGAAAGGCCCGAACGGTCCCTGGCTGGCGGAGTTTCCCGCCACGTCGAACACGGTGACCGCTGGAATCGCCGCGCTATTCGTTTCCATACCTGCAGCCACGACAGTCGCGACACTGAAGCTGGCCTCGGACGGGTTGGCTAATCCGGACCCGCTGTCAGTCGCCGCGCATGGAACACTCACATCACTGGCCTGCCAAACCGCGGCGGGAGCTGTGCAATTCACGACCGGTGCGGTCTTGTCTGTCTTAATCGTAAACGTTGGCAGTGCCGTCGTAACCTGCCCGGCTGTATTGGTCACGACTGTCTCCGACGTTCCCGAAGTATCTGTCGCCGAGAAGGTTACAACGGTCGTGCCTTCGCTAGTGGCCGGGAGAGTCAACGCGCCACTTGGCCCGGTAATGGTGCCGGACGCCGGGCTGGGCAGATTCGCCCCGGTTACGCTGTAGTGGATGCTGACGATGGTGGGCAACGGCACAGGCGGATGCGGGTTCACAGTCGGAACCAGTTCCGTCCCCTGCAGCGTCAGGATAACCGGCTGATTCACCCAGAAGTTGTTGGGCAAAGGCGCAGGTGTCACGAGAGTCGAAGGCTGCACCACCCCCTGTGCCGGAATCAGAACCGAGTTGAAGTTCTTGGTTTTCCCGGTGACGGTGGGGTCGCCGACGATGCTGGTGAAAATGTTGATCAGCCCCTTGCAATCATTGAGGGCCGCAGCGCCGCAACTGAGCGCCGTGTCCTTGCCCATAATGTAGCCCGGGGCGACGATGGGCTTCTGCGTTGGATCGGCGTTAAAGATGTTGCTGGTCCCAATCAGGGCCGAGGCCGTTCCCGGGCAATTGGACCCGGACGGGGTGCTGTCCGTGGCCGTGGTGCAAAGATCCGTTGTGGTCACGCAGGCATAGGTGCCTTGCCCGAGATCCTGGTGCAAACAAGTGCTTCCCTGGAAGGGCGTGTTGTTCACAAGATCGGCAAACTGCTGGTCGGTGATGGATTGCACCGTGCCCTGCATAAAGACACCCGTAAAGGTGTTGGCGGGCAGTCCGCTTTGCGAATAGTCAACTGTGGCAGTGAGCGTGGGCGTGTAGTTGAACGTGGTCGTTGTTGTCTGGATGGGCTGGGTAATGGTAATGGGGGCGAGCGGCAGCTGGCTGTAGGACCAGCTCACAATGTCGTTGTTCTCGACCGCCGCTCCGGTCGCGGACGTAAAGCCGATATAGGCCCCACCATTGCCATCCAGAGTCAGCTGCTTGGTAAGATCTACCGTCGTCTCGAGAACCAGCACGCTGTCGAGATAAACCGAGAAATTGTTGCACGCAGTTGTGCAGTTTCCTGGAGGCAGGTAGTTCACGGTGATGGTGTGCGTCTGGCCGTCAGAGAGCAAAGTCCCGGCTGGCAGGCTTTGCAGCCCAAGCAGCGCAGGCTTGCCGTTGGCGCAAATGTAAGTGTGATCGGCGCTGTTAGGACTCGGAGGAGGCGCCGTCGGGCTCGAAGCGCAACTCTGCACGGCAATGTGGTTGCCATCTGGGTCGCCGTACTCGCCATTCATGAAGGTGTCGAGCTCGACGGCCAGGCTGTTTAGGATCGCACGGCCCGCGCCTGTGGCTGCGGAAACACCGTTATTGCCATAGGACATGTTCTGCCCATTGCCGGTGTAGCCAATCGCGCCGGTTCCCGCCGGATCGCCCTGAATCACCAGCGCCAGTCCATCCCCAGGGGATCCACCGCTCGAAATCGCGAACTGAAAAGCCGTGGTGAAGCCCGTATTGAGCGGTTGGCTCACGTGGTACCACGCCGAGGCGTGCTGGTTGCTGCCAGCGCTGTTCAGGCGAAGGACGCCACCGCTCGTCACCGTCGGCAGATTGGGCGAGCCATTGGTCAGTACTTGGCAAGTCAAGGCAGGGGTGGCGCTGGCACACACGTTCGTCGCGGTAAATCCGCCAGGACTGAAGTTGAAGGCGGCCTGCGCTCCGGCAACTCCTGAAAGCAGCGTGCTGAGTAGCAAAGAACCAGCGAGGGGCAATGACTTAGGTCCAAAAAACGGCGAGGTCTTCATAGTCAGTCGTCCTTACAGGCCGATAGCCTGAAAAATGGCATGCATCAACTTTGGGCCGTCGTCATGAGGGCCCATCCCGGGAGTCCGCGCAGGGCGGACCACTAGCAGCTTTTTCGGTAGTGATATGAAGTGCTTCCTGCGGCGAACCTTGGGGGGAAGGACCACCGGCGGACCAGGGCGCTCGCTTCCTGGGAAAAGCGAACGTTGGCGACCATTCTTGCCCCTCACCGTCTACTCTGTCAAGCTTCAAAGCGGACAAACCACAATGTGCAAGTTCTTGCACATGTATAAGATAGCGGCCTTTCCCCAGCCTTTGCGCCGCGGTCGACGAGGCTCCGCTTGCGAAAAATACGCTCCCTTTTCGACCGGCGCCTAAAATATTTTCCCCAGTCAGTCGTCTACAACAGTAGATGGAAGAGGCGCTGAGAAAACAGTGGATGATGGCGGAGCAAGATCACCAGATTTCTGAAGCAATCAATCGGGAGCAAGCCCGACTCCGCAACTTCATCCGAAAACGCGTGGCCGACCCAGGCGATGCAGAGGACATCCTGCAAGAGGTCTTCTACGAACTGGTCGAGGCCTACCGGATGATGAAGCCGGTGGAGCAGGTTACCGCCTGGCTGTTCCGGGTGGCGCGCAACCGGATCACAGATCTGTTCCGCAAGAGAAAGCCGCAGCTGTTAGCGGACGCACCGGACGCCGTCACCGAAGATGGGGAGACGCTCCGGTTGGAAGACCTGCTCCCCTCACTGGAGGCGGGGCCGGAAGCTGCCTACGCGCGCAGTGTTCTATTAGAGGAACTGGAGGCGGCTTTGGACGAACTACCGGAAGACCAGCGTGAGGTTTTCATTGCCCACGAATTGATGGGCTACAGCTTTAAGGAACTGGCCGCACAAACCGGTATCAGCGTGAACACGCTCCTTTCGCGCAAACACTACGCGGTGCTGCAACTTCGGGAGCGGCTCCAAGCCATCTACGACGAAGTTTCGAGAGCATAAGGGCAAAGACTTCGAAAGCATAAGGACAAGGACAAAGACATGAAAAGGAATTGGGCAGTAAAGGGACTAAAGTTCGCGCTGTTTGCCGCGCTGTTCTTCACAGCATTGAGTTTTGCGGTCATGCGCCTGTGGAATTGGCTGATGCCGGCTCTGTTTGGCGGGCATGAGATCTCCTTCTGGCAGGCGGTAGGCGTGCTGGTCCTGTGCAAGATTCTGTTTGGCGGATTCCGGGGCGGGCCAGGCCGCCACCTGTTTTCCCGGCACCGCATGACCGAACGCTGGGAAGCCATGAGCCCCGAGGAACGGGAAAAGTTCCGCCAGGGCATGCGCGGACGTTGCGGCTCTTTCGGACCACCCACTGCGGAGCCCAAGGTCTGATGCGCAGACGCGGCCGCAAGAACTGCCACTATTGACTTTTGCTTTTTATTCGCCTATATTGCTAGTCTCGCAAGGGCGCTATGCGCTGTCCAACGCCGCCGTCCAACGCAAACGAAGTGTAGGAGGGATCGAATCGTGCTGACCGTAAATGTTCAAAGCTTCGGCGAGGTGCCGATTTTACGATGTTCGGGCAGAATTGTGCGTGGCGACGAGAGCGCTCTGTTGTGCGCTGCCGTGCAGCAGCAGAAACGCAACCTCATCCTTGACCTGACGGAAGTTGACGCCATTGATGCGGCGGGAATCGGTCTGCTGGTTACGCTGCAAGCCGCAGGCTTTTATCTCACCCTCATGAACCCAACCGCTCAGGTACGCGACACCCTGAGAATCACGAAACTGGACTCCATCTTTGAGATAACCGGACTCCTCTCCCCCGAAGCGCTGGTGGACGGAATTCCAGCAAACGCCTGACCGGCTTGCGGGTACTCTGTCCGTTGGTGCCCAGCTTCATGCCCGTGTAATTGCGTGCCGGGATTCGATGGCCCGTCACGATTCAGACCGCTTTGCGTTCGGGGGGTTTTCGAGGCAGCGTTTCTGCAGTGCCCTTTGCAGATTCCTTCGCATCGGGTCGTCGCGCTCCCGGCACGCGCTCCCGGCAAAGGACGCAAACCTGACACGCAAACCTTTAAGGAGACGCAAACCATTAAGGACCCGCAAACGATGGAGGGCATGGTACATTTCCTGATCTCTCGGCACTCCCGGGCCTGGCAAGGGTGGCTTCGATGTGGCCGCTGATCGCGAGTCGAGTGCGCTGACGCGCGGCATCAGCTGAGCGTGATCCACTTTTCAGAATTGCGCCGGGGTAAAGTCGACGCCAATCTTTGCGGGGGAGAGCCGGCGTTCGTCATTCGGGCCTCCGGAGCGCTTCGGCATCGAAGCCCGCGATCCAGCGATCCGAGGTGAGGACGATCCGAGGTCAGGACGATCTGAGGTCAGGACGATCTGAGGTCAGGACGATCTGAGGTCAGGACGATCTGAGTCAGGCAACGATCCGGGGGCAGGACATTCCCGCACGAGCTGTCGCAGCACCTCGACGTCACAGCCGTAGGCCGAACTACGCTCAACCTGGAATCTGCGCAGCGCGGAAACGGACACAGATAGAAATGTACGCTAGCGTACAGTATATCGCGTATGGTATCGGCTGGTCTGAGTGGATAGCCTGAAATTCACCCTTCCCGTTGTCGGCAATCAGCCAATCGAGTCACAGCCGGCCACACGCCAAGGGCCGGGAGGCGGCATGGCGCACACAATTCTCATCGTCGATGACAACCCCAGCATCCGCCGACTGCTGCGTTCGTTTCTCGAAACAAAACCCGACTATGAAGTCTGTGGCGAGGCGGAAAATGGGCAGGTGGCGCTGCAAAAAGTGGAATTACTGCGCCCCGACGTCGTCATCCTGGATTTGCAGATGCCGGTCATGGATGGCCTCGAAGCCGCTCGCCACATCGCCGTCATGGCGCCTCAAACCGCCATCCTGATGCTGACCATGCACGGCTCTGAGCCCGTGCAACGGGATGCTTTAGCCAATGGAGTTAAGGCCGTTCTCTCCAAGACCGAGGCCGTGGCACAGAACCTACTCGCAGCTCTCAAGAAGGTTTGTCGCCAGGACTCTGCCCGACTTGCATCCTGACGCGCTTCTCCCCTGCGTCTACGAGAACATGCGTCCTGTGAAAGCCTGAGGGGTAAAACCTAAGGAACGGACGGCGATTCATGCGAGTTCGCCTGTTGATCGGCTTTCCGCGCCGCATCGTACCCACGTTTGGTTCTGACGCTTAAACTGCGATAGCCGGGCGCATGTGCTTCCACGCGAATCGTGCGATAGCCGCCCTCACTGCGGGGCCGAGAAGGCTTATAGCCGATGGAGTATTGGTTGCGAATATCGTGGGCCACAGTCCGGCTGATTTCGTCGACCTCATCCAGGTTTTCGGCGAAAAAAGCGATACCGCCACTGCGTTCCGCCAAAAGCTGTAAGGCCTGGCGAGCAGTTGGTTGCCCTGCTTGGCCTGGCAGACCGATGGCATACACAGTTGGCGCGCCTTCCTGCTCTAACGATTGAAGAAGTCTCTGCAGCGAGTCGTGACTGGCATTGTCAGCGCCGTCAGTAACCACCAAGATAATCTTTTTTTCGCGGGTTGCACTTCCCCTCAAATGCGTAGCCGCACCGTCAACGGCATCGTAGAGCGCCGTCGAGCCGCGTGCTTCATGCTTCTCGAGGGCCAGTTTCAGCTTTCCGATGTCGGAGGTAAAATCCTGGTCCAGGATTCCCTCCTCGTTGAAGTTGACGATCATGACCTCGTCTTCCGCGTTGCTGGCGCGGATAAGATTCAGGGCGGCCTGGTCTACTTTGGCGCGCTTTTCGCGCATGGAGCCTGAATTGTCGATGAGAATTCCCAGAGAAACCGGAACGTCCTCGCGGCGAAACGAAGTGATCGGTTGAGGACGTCCGTCCTCGAATACTGTAAATGCGGACCGGTTCAGGCTCGTGATGATTTGACGCCGGTCGTCGATCACGGTGGCGTGCAGGGCGACTTCATTCACTTGTTTCCGCATTACGAACATGCCCTCGGCGTCCTTTTGCGGCTGTTGCGGAGAAGAGGCGTCCTGACCCGGAGACAGCGGGGTGCCCGCGCCTGGTGATGCAGGAACGGATCCGGGAGTCGCAGGCTGCGCCGAATCTTGTGCTGCCGGTGCGGGACTTGATGCCGGCGCAGGAGTTGACGAGGGTAATTTCGGGGCGGCCGGACTCGGCTCTTGACCCCTCCCCGCAACAGCGAGGAGAACAAGAACGGCGATTCGAAATAAGACGTGTAGCGAGCGCTGCAAATTGGTTGCCCTGTCCAAACTTCCCCCTCGCCAGACAACAGCATCCGTCAGGCATGCTCACTCTAGCAAGTTGTGTCCAGCGCTTCCATCCAGCGAACTCTGTAGCAGGCTGGGAGCGAAACCGATGGTTTCCTTCGCCCGTTTCCTTGGCCTGCTTTCCTGGGCCTGCTTTCCTCGGCCTGCTTTCCTCGGCCTGCTCTCCTCGGCCTGCTCTCCTCGGCCTGCTCTCCTCGGCCTCCTCTCCCCGGCCACGAGCAGCGGACTTACTCCGCTTGCTAGCTATGGGGTGCTAGCCCTCCCGGTTCTTCCGTGGAATCGATTTTGAGGACCATCTTGTTTCCCGTGACTTGATTCACCAACAAGTACTCGCCTGCAGCGCCCCCTGCCTTAGCGATCTGAGCCTTTGCTTCTTCGATTGTGGCCGCAGATTGCAGCCAGCGAACCCCATCACCATCCACGCGGAAGATATCAAATGGAACCGTCATCATTTGACACCTCGGCGTCCGATTGGCGGATATTTCACGATCGACCTTCTTTTGGGGAGAGGCTGGGCGAACGAGCTTCGCTTGACCGATTCGGCGACGATCTTGCGGACCACTTCTAGCGGCACCTGTTCGAAACGCGTCGGGATGTAGCGCATGACGATTGCTCCCTTCCATGACAAATCAGACGTTACTAGCGCCCAAGCAATACGGGTCAGATCTTTATGATTTCTTTATGATTTATTTAGGTAGAAGATTTGTCGCACTCTAAGGGCAAAATCAGATGCGAGTACGAGATCAGGTAGAGAACTTTAGGCCCCCGCGCGGATACTCCACCACCGCAAACGTAAGATAACGTCACGATATTTTTACTTGCACGATTGCTTACTGCGAGGTACGATAGCGATACGTTTGGTTAGCATTTCAACGTTGGAGGTGTCCGCAATGGCAAACCGACCCATACCACTGGCAAGCCGTCCTATGCTGAAGAGCGTCGCGATGCATTTCAAGACCATGGAGCAGGCTGACGTCCCCCAGGGCCGCCAGGGCAAACACAAGCTGATTGTGACGACCATTCTCAATGACCTCGACAACTTACCGCCGGGCGCAGCCTTAAAGGTGCCGCTGTCTGAACTCGATGAATCGAAGGAAAAGGTTCGCTCCGCGCTCAATCGAGCCACGCGGAAGGGCGGCCTGGATGTAGCGACGGCGACCGATGAGAATTTCTTGTATGTATGGAACGTCAGCAAATAGGCCGTTGGTCGTTCTTCGTTGTTACTTCGTTCGTTAGAGTTGGAGTCCACGGGCGAGCAGTTACCGATTGGTAACTACCAGAAACACCGGATATAAATCCCGCCCTTTTTCCCGGAAGATCTAAGGAAGCTCCCCTGGGCCGGGTGCGCGCGGCCCTGACCCAACCAGTGTGCGGATGGCAGTTCGAATTCTCATCGTCGATGATCACGACATCGTGCGCCAAGGCGTACGGACCATTCTTCGTAGCCGGGGGGACTGGGAGATCTGCGGCGAGGCCGAGAACGGCATCGAGGCCCTAATCAAAATCGCGACATTAAAGCCGGACGTCGTCGTTCTTGATCTGAGCATGCCGGAGAAAGACGGGCTCGCCGTTGCCACCGAGCTACCCCAGACCGGGGTGAACTGCAAGACGCTGGTTCTCACCATGCACAATTCTGTTGGGACGGCCGCGGCGATCCGGAAGACCGGCGCGCAGGGCTATGTGGTCAAGTCCCATGCGGCCCAACATCTAATTCCAGCGATCGAGACAGTTCTTGGCGGCGGGGTGTTTTTCAACGTGGATCCGGATTGGACAAGGCCGGATTGGACAAGGGACGAGCCAAGAAGGACCAACGCTCCCCGGGGGACTCCGAGTTCCGGCTCAGGAACCAGCAAAACTTATTAAGAGAAGCTAGACGCTTAGCTATCGCGAAAAACTGCTCAAGTGGTTTGGTAACCCTGATGAAAAAAAGAAACCAGAACCTTGCATCCGGGAAGTCACCTGTGATGGATCCGGTAGACGCCTCTGCCACCGTCCCTATGGGCTCACCCAACAAAAATGGACACGCAGCAGGAATCGAGCCTGTCACCGCCCTCCCCGCCATTCTCGCGAGCCTGCGCACGATGAGAGATGGAGATTTCTCCGTTCGCCTGCCCGGTTCATGGACGGGCTTGGAGGGCAAGATTGCCGACACGTTCAATGAAATCGTTGCTGCCAATCAGCATATGGCCGAAGAGCTGAAGCGCGTCGGCCAGGTGGTCGGCAAGGAAGGCCGAACACGGGAACGAACTCGCTTCCACGAGTCGCGGGGCGAGTGGGGAGAGATCAAGGTCTCCGTCAACACGCTGGTGGAAGACCTGCTTCGTCCAACCACGGAAGTCACGCGCGCCATCGCTGCGGTCGCTCAGGGCAATCTCACGCAAACCGTCAGGCTGGACGTGGATGGGCGGCCTTTGGAAGGCGAATTCCTGCGCTCGGCGGACATTGTCAACACAATGATTCAGCAGCTTGGAATCTTTACGGCAGAAGTGACGCGCGTGGCGCGAGAAGTCGGTACGGATGGAAAATTGGGCGGACAGGCGCAGGTACCGGGCGTAGCGGGAACCTGGAAGGACCTCACGGATTCGGTGAACTCCATGGCCAGCAACCTGACTGGTCAAGTGCGCAACATCGCGGAAGTGGCCACCGCCGTGGCCAGCGGCGATCTCTCCCGCAAGATCACGGTCGATGTCCGTGGCGAGATCCTGCAACTCAAAGAAGCCATCAACACGATGGTGGATCAGCTGCGCTCGTTTGCCTCGGAAGTCACACGCGTTGCGCGCGAAGTCGGCACGGACGGAAAGCTGGGTGGACAGGCTGTAGTCCCGGGCGTCGCCGGCACCTGGAAGGATTTAACCGACTCGGTGAACGCGATGGCTGGCAATTTGACAGCCCAGGTGCGAAATATCGCGGAAGTAACCACGGCGGTTGCGCGCGGCGACTTGTCGCGCAAAATCACGGTGGACGTGAAGGGCGAAATTCTTGAACTGAAAGACACCATCAACACCATGGTCGACCAGCTGAATGCATTTGCGGGCGAGGTTACGCGCGTCGCCCGCGAAGTCGGAACCGAGGGCAAGCTCGGCGGCCAAGCCCAAGTGCCGGGCGTTGGTGGAACCTGGAAAGATCTGACCGACAACGTCAACTTCATGGCCAGCAATTTGACCGGCCAGGTCCGCAACATCGCGGAAGTGGCAACGGCGATCGCCACGGGGGACCTCTCGCGCAAGATCACGGTGGACGTGCGAGGCGAGATCCTGCAACTCAAGGAAACACTGAACACGATGGTCGACCAGCTCAACCGTTTCGCGGGGGAAGTGACCCGTGTGGCGCGCGAGGTTGGCACGGAAGGGCGTCTCGGTGGGCAAGCAAACGTGCCCGGTGTGGCGGGAACCTGGAAGGACTTGACCGATTCCGTGAACTCCATGGCCGGCAATTTAACCGGACAGGTGCGAAACATCGCGGAAGTTACCACGGCTGTGGCGCGTGGCGACTTATCGCGCAAGATTACGGTGGACGTGAAGGGCGAAATTCTGGAACTGAAGAACACCATCAACACCATGGTGGATCAGCTCAACGCCTTCGCGGGAGAGGTTACCCGCGTAGCCCGCGAGGTTGGCACCGAAGGCAAGCTCGGAGGCCAGGCGGAAGTTCCGGGCGTCGCTGGCACGTGGAAGGACCTCACCGACAACGTCAACTTCATGGCCAGCAACCTCACCGGCCAGGTGCGCAACATCGCCGAGGTGGCCACGGCCGTGGCGCGCGGCGATTTGTCGCGCAAGATCACGGTCGATGTAAAAGGCGAAATTCTTGAACTGAAAGACACCATCAACACCATGGTGGACCAACTTCGCGCCTTCGCCTCCGAAGTGACCCGCGTAGCTCGTGAAGTGGGAACCGACGGACGACTGGGCGGACAGGCGCAGGTACCCGGTGTCGCCGGAACCTGGAAGGATCTCACGGACTCCGTGAACTCCATGGCCAGCAACCTGACGGGACAAGTGCGCAATATCGCCGAGGTATCGACGGCGATTGCGACCGGCAATTTGTCGAAGAAAATTACGGTGAACGTGAGCGGCGAGATTTTGCTTCTGAAGGAAACCATCAACACGATGGTGGACCAGCTCAACGCATTCGCTGGCGAAGTGACCCGTGTGGCTCGTGAAGTTGGCAGCGAAGGCCGCCTCGGCGGACAGGCGAACGTGCCGGGCGTGGCGGGAACCTGGAAGGACTTGACCGATTCCGTGAACTCCATGGCTGGCAACCTGACGGGACAGGTGCGCAACATCGCGGAGGTCACCACGGCTGTGGCGCGCGGTGACTTGTCCCGCAAGATCACGGTAGACGTGAAGGGCGAAATTCTGGAACTCAAGAACACCATCAACACGATGGTGGACCAGCTCAACGCGTTCGCTGGGGAAGTCACCCGGGTGGCGCGCGAAGTCGGCACGGAAGGCAAGCTGGGAGGTCAGGCGCAAGTGCCGGGCGTCGGTGGCACGTGGAAGGATCTTACCGACAACGTGAACTTCATGGCCAGCAACCTGACGGGCCAGGTGCGCAACATCGCTGAGGTTGCTACAGCGATCGCCACCGGTGATCTTTCGAAAAAGATTACGGTGGACGTTCGCGGTGAAATTCTGCAGCTCAAAGAAACTCTCAACACCATGGTGGAGCAGTTGCGCTCTTTCGCCGCGGAGGTCACCCGTGTGGCCCGTGAAGTCGGCAGCGAAGGCCGCCTGGGCGGACAGGCGAACGTTCCCGGTGTGGCCGGAACATGGAAAGATCTGACCGACTCTGTCAACGCCATGGCCGGAAACCTCACCGGTCAGGTGCGCAATATCGCGGAAGTGACGACAGCCGTGGCCCGCGGCGATTTGTCGCGCAAAATCACCGTGGACGTAAAAGGCGAAATCCTGGAATTGAAAAATACCATCAACACCATGGTCGACCAGCTCAATGCCTTTGCCGCCGAAGTTACGCGCGTCGCTCGCGAGGTCGGAACCGACGGCAAGCTGGGAGGCCAGGCGCAGGTGCCAGGCGTCGCAGGAACCTGGAAAGATCTCACCGACAACGTAAACGTGATGGCCGCAAACCTCACCGAACAGGTGCGCGGAATTGTGAAGGTTGTCACTGCCGTTGCCAATGGCGCACTGACTCAGAAACTCACTGTGAATGCCAAAGGCGAAGTCGCGGCGCTGGCGGAGACGATCAACAACATGACCGACACGCTGGCTACGTTTGCCGATCAGGTGACGACCGTAGCCCGTGAGGTCGGCGTAGAAGGCCGTTTGGGCGGCCAAGCCAACGTTCCCGGAGCCGCCGGAACCTGGAAAGATCTCACCGGCAACGTCAATCTATTGGCTGACAACCTCACCAACCAAGTACGAGCCATCGCCGAGGTCGCAACCGCGGTCACGAAAGGCGATCTTACCCGTTCCATTCAGGTCGAGGCGAGCGGCGAAGTCGCCGATTTGAAAGACAACCTGAATACGATGATCGGTAACCTTCGCTTGACCACGGACCGGAACACCGAGCAAGACTGGCTCAAAACGAATCTGGCCCGATTTACCGGAATGCTGCAGGGCCAGCGCGATCTGACGACCGTAGGCAGAATGATGCTCTCGGAGTTGGCTCCTCTCGTGAATGCACAGCAAGGCATGATCTACCAGATGGAAACCGAGGACTCGGCCGGCATGGTTCTTCTGTCGGCGTTCGCCTCCGATGCTCGCGACGGAAACCTGCGCCGCATCCAAATCGGCGAAGGCTTGGTCGGCCAGTGTGCGGCCGAAAAGCGGAGCATGCTCATCGGCGATCTGCCCCCACACACGGTTCCGATTCGTTCGGGCTTATTCGAAGCAGTTCCACGCAATGTGATCGTTCTGCCCGTACTGTTCGAAGACCGGGTCAAGGCGGTCATCGAGTTGGCCTCGCTGACCGCCTTTACGCCTTCCCACCTTGCGTTCCTGGAACAACTGACCGCCAGCATCGGCATCGTCCTCAACAGTATCGAGGCCACCATGCAGACGGAAGGCCTGTTGAAACAGTCACAGCAATTGGCCACCGAGCTCCAAACTCAACAAAAAGAATTGCAACAAACGAACGAACAATTGGCTCAAAAAGCACAACAGCTTGCCGAACAGAATGCTGAGGTCGAACGTAAGAATCAGGAAATTGAGCAAGCTCGTCGCGCGCTCGAAGAGAAGGCCAAAGAACTCGCGCTCACTTCGAAGTACAAGTCAGAGTTCCTGGCCAATATGTCGCACGAGTTGCGGACTCCACTCAACAGTATTCTGGTTCTTGGCCAACAGCTCGGCGACAACCCCGATCAAAATCTAACGCCGAAACAGGTAGAGTTTGCGCGCACCATCCACGGCGCTGGGACGGACCTGTTGAACCTGATCAGCGATATCCTGGACCTCTCTAAGATCGAATCTGGCACCGTCTCGGTAGACGCAGAGGAAGTATTCTTCGGGAGCCTCCTCGACATGGTGGTTCGCCCGTTCCGTCACGAAGCCGACAATCGGGGGCTTTCCTTCGAAGTACAGACGGACCAGAATCTACCCCGCAGCCTCGTCACGGATGCCAAGCGACTCCAACAGGTGCTCAAGAACCTGCTATCGAATGCCTTCAAATTCACTGAGAAAGGCGGCGTGAAATTGTCTGTAATTGGGTCCGCAACGGGGTGGAATGCGGCTCATCCGATCCTGAGTAGTGCCGCCTCCGTCGTCGCCTTCGAGGTGTCGGATTCTGGCATTGGTATCCCCTCGGAAAAACAGCGCATCATCTTTGAAGCATTCCAACAAGCGGATGCCGGTACGAGCCGTAAGTACGGCGGCACAGGCTTAGGCCTGGCCATCAGCCGCGAGCTCGCGTCCTTGCTGGGTGGCGAAATTCAACTGCGGAGCGAATCCGGCAAGGGCAGCACCTTTACGCTCTACCTGCCGCAGAGCTACGTCGGTCCGGTGGCAGCGTCGGGACCAGCCCACGACGGGAAAACCGCAGCCATGATGAATCCTCTGCATTTGTCCGCGACGAAGATTGCGGATGTCGCAATGGAACGCGTTGCTGATGACCGCGAGAATTTGCAGCCCGGCGACTTTGTGCTGCTGATCGTTGAGGACGATCCCCACTACGCTCGCGTCTTGTGCGACCTTTCCCGCGATTTAGGCTTTAAGGTCTTGGTCGCGATGAAAGGTGCGGAGGCGTTAGCCTTGGCGCGCGAATTTCATCCTTCTGCGATCTCTTTGGACGTCTTTCTGCCAGATATGCTGGGCTGGACCGTGCTGAATCATTTGAAGCAGGATCCAGCTACCCGCCACATTCCGGTGCAAGTACTGACGTTGGACGAAGACCGGCGGCACGGATTGGCACGAGGAGCTTTCAGCTTCGTCACCAAGCCCACCACCGCAGAAGAGGTCGAAGCAGCTCTGTCCCGCGTCAAGGAATATGCCATGCCCCGCAATCGACGGCTGTTGGTCGTTGAAGACAATGCGGCTGAACAGTTGAGCATCCGTGAGCTACTTGGCTCGGGCGATATCGAGGTGACGCCTGTCTCAACCGGAGCGGAGGCGCTCAAGGCCGTGAAAGAGCAGCCTTTTGATTGCGTCGTGCTGGATCTGAGCCTGCCGGACATTTCTGGTTTTGAGGTCTTGGAGCATTTCGGAAAGGATGAATCGCTTCGCGATCTTCCGGTGGTGGTCTTCACGGGGAAAGAACTCTCTCCTGAAGAGGATGCTCGGCTTCATGACCTGGCTCGCAGTGTCGTCGTAAAGGGCGTGGAGTCTCCGGAGCGGCTTCTGGATGAGACGGCATTGTTCCTGCATCGTGTCGTGGCTGACCTCCCGCCGGAAAAACAGAAGATGCTCGACCGCTTACATCGTTCCGATGACGCCCTGGTGGGAAGGAAAGTACTCGTAGTCGACGATGACGTACGAAATATTTTCGCTCTGAGCAGCGTACTCGAGAGGCGCGGGATGTCTGTATTGAGCGCTGGTACGGGGCGGGAAGCAATTGCCATTCTGGACTCCACGCCAGACGTAGCCATCGCTTTGATGGATGTCATGATGCCGGAAATGGATGGCTATGAGACCATGCGCGTAATCCGGCAAAACCCGGATCTCCGTCGTCTTCCCATCGTCGCCCTCACGGCTAAGGCCATGAAAGGCGACCGCGAAAAGTGCCTGGAGGCGGGAGCATCGGAATATTTGGCGAAACCAGTCAACACGGACCAGCTCCTCTCTGCTTTGCGCATGTGGCTACATCGTTAGTGGTTCTGTTTCTGGGGTGGGATTTGGCGCTCGCAATGAACTGACGCAGAGATGAAAGACCACTAATAGAGATGAAAGACCACTAAGATGAGCCGCCCCGAAAAAGTCAATATCCTGATGGTGGACGATCAACCGTCGAAACTCTTGACCTATGAAGTGATGCTGGCCGACCTTGGGGAGAATCTCATCAAGGCTCACTCAGGGAAAGACGCTCTGGAGATCCTGCTCAAGACGGATGTCGCCGTAGTGCTGATGGATGTCAGCATGCCGGAGCTGGATGGATTCGAGTTGGCGGAAATTATCCGCCAGCACCCGCGATTTCAGCGAACCGCGATCATCTTTGTTTCCGCCATCCACTTGACGGACGGAGACCGCCTGAAAGGATATCAGCGCGGTGCGGTCGACTATATCTCGGTGCCGGTAATCCCGGAAGTGCTGCGGGCAAAAGTCAGCGTCTTCGCTGAGCTGCACCGTAAATCGAAACAGACCGAAGCGCTGAACGCAGAATTGCGCTATCTTTCAAATCGTCTGATCGCCGCGCAAGACCAGGAGCGGCGACGCATTGCCAGGGACCTCCACGATGGCCTAGGCCAAGAGCTTGCCGCAGCCAAGATGATGATCGACGGGCTGCTCACGCAGGAGACCGTCGCCGTCAAGAACGAGACGGCGATGCAGGCCTCCCTACTCATTGACGGAGCCATTCAACAGATCCGCACCTTGTCCCATCTCTTGCACCCTCCGTTACTGGACGAAGTTGGTCTGCACTCGGCGCTGCAATGGTACCTGGATGGACTCACAGCTCGCAGCCAGATTCAAACCTTTCTCAACGTCCAACCTTCGGAGTTTCCAAGACTCGGATCGGAACTGGAAACGGCCATTTTTCGTATCGTCCAGGAGGCTCTTACGAATGTTTTCCGACATTCCGGAGCACAAAAGGGCTGGGTTTCCGTTATCCACAAAGACGGCAAAGTGGAGATCGCAGTACGAGACGATGGCAAGGGCCTTGACGACAAGATTGGGGAAATGCGGAACGGTCGCGCCGGAGTCGGCATCGTGGGAATGAGGGGACGCGCCAAGGAACTCGGCGGCGAGTTCAGGGTTGTCAATGCCCAGCCTGGCACGCTCGTGGAAGTGATGATCCCCTGCTCTCCGTCTTGAAATATCGAAGCGACGCCGGCCCATTTTTCGAGACACCAGATACGTCCACGCACACTCGGTCCCGGTCTTTCTGCCCCTTAGCGAAGAAACGCAACGCGGATCTGTTTCGAGCGAACGGAACAAAATAATTCTATGCAATGCTTACAGAACAACTTTCGCAGGGTATCCTACGCTCCCGTCTCGGAACCTTCTAGCCGCTCCTGAATCGCAGGCTGGCTATAGGTCTGTTCGCTACAGCATGTCCCTTTCCCATTCTCAGGCGACTGACGGATTGGCTTCTATGCGCCTGGACCTCACAGTGGGAATCGACGCGTTCATCGCGTGATGCTTGGTAGCGGAATTCGGGAATCTTACTTTCTTTCACTGGAGGATTTATGAGACCGATGATTCTTGCCACCCTGGGCTTGGCTCTTAGCCTTGGTCTGGCGTGTTCGGCGAAACGGACAGATAACGCTTCTTACTCTGACGGCGTCAAGAAGGCGTTGGAACAGGCGGAACTCACCGATGTCAGCGTAAACGAGGATCGCGATAAGAATACGGTTACTCTCGGTGGAACCGTTCACTCTGACGAAGCCAAGATGCAAGCGGCTGAAATCGCTCAGGCGGCAGCCGGCAGTCGCACGGTGGTCAACGAAGTCAGCGTCCAGCCCGTAGGAGACGAATCTGCGGCCAAGAGTATCGCATCGAACGAAGACTCGGCGATTGAGAAGAACTATAAAGCCGCGCTGATTTCTAGCGGCCTCGGCAAACGAGACATCGACTACAAAGCCAAGAACGGTGTCCTCACGCTGAAGGGACACGTGAAAACCCCTCATGAGCGCGAAGAAGCTCAGCAGGTGGCCTCCAACGTTCCCAAGGTACAACAGGTGCTGAACCAGATTGATGTTAGGAATTAGAACAGCCCGCTTCAAGACTGACAATCGCGTGCTACCCAAGGAGTCACCAAATGGCCAGCAATTTTCGACAGCTCACGAAGGCGCTCGTATTGACTTGTGCGTTCAGCAGCATCGTCATCGCCCAGGAACCTGGCTCTAACCAGCCGCCAACGCCGTCTGACAACACAAAACTCAACCAGCAGGACCGCAATTCGGATCGGGTGACTGCGGATCAGCAGAACGAGAATGCGTCTGATCTCAGCATTACCCGAGAGATCCGCAAAGAGCTCACCGACGACAAATCCTTATCCGCCTATGCGCATAATGTGAAGATTATCACGCAAAATGGAACGGTGACATTGAAGGGACCCGTGCGCACAGAGGAGGAAAAGCGCATGGTGGAGGCAAAAGCAGCTTCGGTCTCTGGTAAAGCCGTCAACAGCGAGTTGAGCGTCGCGCCAAAAAAGAAGTAGGGAACTCTGACCACGGGCTACTTACACAATCCAACCAGGCATTCACAAGGAGACTCTATGGCAGGAAAAACGGCAGTGTTTGGCATTTATCCGGCATACGCGAGCGTGGAATACGGCGTCGATGCCTTGCGAACTGCGGGCTTCCGCAATTCCGATATCTCTGTATTGTTTCCGGAGAACACGGGAACCAAGGATTTCGCACATGAAAAGGGCACCAAAGCCCCAGAGGGCGCCTCTGCAGGAGCCGGAACGGGGGTGGTGGTCGGCGGCGCGCTGGGCTGGCTCGCGGGAATCGGAAGCCTCGCCATTCCTGGTTTGGGCCCATTCATCGCCGCCGGACCGATCGTAGCAACCTTGGCGGGGGCCGGCGTGGGAGGCGTTGTTGGAGGCCTTGCAGGCGCCCTGATTGGTATGGGGATTCCGGAGTATGAAGCGAAGCGGTATGAGGGTCGAGTGAAGGATGGAGGCATTCTGCTCTCCGTTCACTCCGACAATTCGGACTCGACCAAGCGCGCGAAGCAGATCCTTGAGGAGACAGGCGCGCAAGACATATCTTCGACCTCAGAAGCGAGCTCACAAAAACGAGATGTCCGTTCCGTTGCCTAGTACACTCTCTTAGTGCACTCTAGGAGCGCCGGGAAACTTTCCCGGCGCTACTTTGTTTTACGCAAGCCTCCCGGCGTATTCTTTTTCGCCGGAGTAAAGATTGCTGGTCTTGCAGGCGTTACGGTCTTTCGAGCGTTACGCTTCATCATCCGTTGATCATTACCGGACGAGCTCCGCGGACGAGCGACGAGCCGAGCGACGAGCAAAGATCCGGCCATGTGTTGCCGCGAGGAAGCAAACGGGTACTGGGCGCTGATTGCGGCGGGACGCTGAGGAGCTTGCCTTTGTTTCGGACGCAGCCGTCAGTCTTCGTTGTCGCCTTCGATGAAGGTGGCAACTAACCTACGATAGTCCGAATGCGTACGAGCGGGCTGTTCTGGATGGTCAGCCGCGTCTTCCACTCCAGCCACGGCATCCGCCTCCAACGCTTGCCCAGAATCCGCCAATTCTTCTATGCTCTCGGAAGCCGCTTCGGCTTGTCGTGAGAGCCCCTGAGATCCACCGGACTGGCCCGCGTTCGACTGGCTGGCGTCTCGGCCGTCGTCGATTTCCTCGATCGGAATGCCGTTTTGTCCTGAGGGTCGTTGTTTCATGCATCTTCCTCCACTCAGATATTGGAAGCGTTCCGTAGGCGCGGCGCACTTTTACGGTCCTTCGGTTGCTTCGAGGGTCGCGGCAACCGCGCAGCACCCGGATCAGCATCGGTTGGCTTGTAAACTGTAGTTGCATTGTCAAAAACGAGAACCAAGACATCTGAGACCGGGAAATATTCAACCGCCGTGTCGGTCATAAACTCGACTGCATTCGTCGTACCTCCCAAATACTTCCCCTGCAAGTGACGACCGTCGCGAAGCTGGATTGAATCTGCGCCAGCGGTCGCGCAGAAAAGCGTTGCACACACAATCCCCTGGCAAATATTTGCACAAATCGCTCTGAGCATATGCGTACCTCCGTCCGCCGCGAACACTCCTCGCGTCGCTCAAGGTTGCTCGCAATACCTCGTCGCGGAATAGCAGACACTTACGATCGTAGGAGTCTTGCGCCGTCTGTACCATCCCGTGTTCTCTGTAGCAAGTCAAACCCCCATCGGTTGTTCAGCCTACGGAAGCGCGCTTGCGTGTGCAGCGGATCACTGCACGGGCGCGAAGAACGTGCCTCCTCCAAGAAGAGTCTCAACCCCGCTAAAAAGCTCCCCGACATCTCCTTTGGCCAATATGCCTCGGACACCAGCGCGCCGGGCTGTGTCACAAAGCTCGGCTGTCAGGTACATCGTCCACATCAAAATCGGAGTGTCAGGGCGCATGCCTGATATTTCCTTGGCGGCTTCGATGCCGTTGAGACCTGGCATCAGGAAATCGAGCACAACTACGTCGGGATCCAGTTCTCGACTCTTGTCAACAGCTTCCTGGCCGTCCCTGGCCTCGCCGCAGACTTCCCAGTCTTCGTGGCTTTGCAGCAGCCTCAGGAGTCCACCGCGAATGATCGCATTGTCGTCGGCTATTAGAATTCTGGTCATCTTCTTCTTCCTTGGTGTTTCTGTTCCTTCTTTGAGTATTTCTTTTTAGTATTTCTGTTCCCGCGTTTTTCCGATTTCCATTTGCCGAGAGATGACTCTGCCCACAAGACCAGCGCAAAATCGAGGCGACGATCAGCCTCACTCTGAACCACTCAACTTGATCGTAGGTCCCGCGGCAACAAGAGGCCATACCGCGCATGCTGTAGGTGGAGGGCAACAAAATCACCACGATCGAATCGCCATTGTGAGACGGCTCAAGAGCGGCAGGAGGTTCAATACAGCTAGGGATCCAGTTCGGTACATACTTTGCCGCATTGCCTTGGTTACCAGACAACGCTACTGTCGAAACGACCACCTTTGGGGGCCACTCGATAGCGCCCAACAACAGCACCCAGCAAGAGCACCCCACAAGCGGCGCACCCCAATTCAAGAAGGGAGGAGACCACAATGCATTGGAAGCAAATCCAGCTGTCCGCTGCTTGCATTTTCTTGTCGGGGCTGACAGCAATCGCGCAAAAGCCCGACAATCCGCGGGCAGGGACACAACATCCCCAAGCGCTCTCTGGGAACACAAACACCTTTCCAAACGCAGCACAAACGTCGGCCGCGGACATCGCAGGGGAACAGGTGCTCGAGGGGTGCGTAAGCCTTCAAGGTGACAGGTACGTTCTTCAGAGAAGCCGCGGAGAAACTGTAACGCCGGCGGGCGACCAGGATCTCTCTGCTCATGTTGGACACACGGTTGCCCTCCATGGCAACTACGCGTCGGCGGGCTCGGAAGCTGGCAGGCCACCGAACTCCACCGCAACATCCTCGGGAAGCTCTGAGCAGTCGAGTCCAAAGTTCGTGGTCACAAAGATTGATATGGTTTCTGAAACCTGCAGCATCGACAAACGCAACCCCGGTGCCAAGCCTACTTCACCAAAGAGCAACTAGCGGAAGCGCGGCGGCGGTTTTTTCTGGCCAGATGGCTGGAAACACCGCCGCTATTTGCTCTTCTACATCGTTAACTTTTGTACTCATTGAGGAGTCATGCCATGTCCAAACTCAGCCTCGCAACAAAATTCGAAAGGCCCTATTTCTCGGGACCGCTTAGCGGCGCTATTGAACGAAGATCTTGCTCGTGAATATCAGGCCATTATTGCTTATACCGTCTACTCGCGAGTGCTCAAGGGAGCGCAATACATGAATATTGCGGACCAGTTGGACTTGCACGCGAAACAGGAGTTGGATCACGCTCTGACAATTGCAAGACAGGTCGACTATCTCGGCGCGCTGCCACCGTCATACCTAAGCCAGTCCGCACGTCAGATAACGCCGAGGAACTGTTGCGCTTCGATCTCGAGAATGAAGGCGAAACCATCAGGAATTACCGGGAGCGGGTGCGACAGTGTGAGGAACTGGGCGAATTTGCCATGGCCGAACAGATACGCACCATCCTGGTAGCCGAGCAGGACCACCAAATCGACCTTGCGACCGCCCTTGGGGTAGAAGTTCCAGTCCTAGGCAAGCAAGGACATCTTTGATCGACGACAGAAACACATAGCCCGCAAACAACAGGGCGGCAGCGCCCAAGGCATTTCGCACGGCCTTGATAGCATTCATGGCTTTGTTCCCTTCTGGCGCTTCGGCTCCCGCTTTTTGCGGCCTGCGGTTGCGGCGTCTAGGTGATCAACATTCTTGGTTTATGCGACATTTCTACTGCCTGACGCCGTCTGAAGAGGTACTCGTGAAGTAGCGGTCGAAGTCGTACCCATCTCGGTCGTACCCATCTCGGCCTCGACTATTTCACCTCAGCCGGACCTCTCCCCACATCACCTCTCCCCACATCAACGGTGTGGGCGTGGGAGCAGGCGCCCGGCTTTAACGTAAATCCCGATGTTCAGATCGAGTCGGCAAAGGCGCCAGCTCCACATGGTGGTTTTGCGCAAAACATCGCGGGAGTGCAGAGACAAAGGCCAAATACCATGATCGACATTGCCATGGGCATGAACTTTCATTCTCCTCATGGCTTGAGTTTTTCTCATAAATTGAACGATGATCGATCGAATACGAATTCGATCTCTGCCCCGTTCTTAGGCTTCTGTGCCAGTCTTGGGAGTGCGGCTTCCGGACTGACCGAAGCTCTTGGCAACCATGGAGGCCGAGCTAGCAATTTTGCTCCCTGCTGCCGTCGCTTTTGCTCGGACCGCGTTTCGGGTTTCGCTCCCAGGAGAGGGCGCTAGAAGGAGTCCGAGGCCAGCCCCAACCCCGAGGCCAGCCAAAAAACCTGCGATCTGCGGGCCCCGCGAGGTTTTCCCTCGCAGTGCGTCTCTGGCACCTTCCATCCGGTGCACAGCCTCGTTATATCTACTACCGGCTTTGTCCGCGAACGATTCGGCGCGGTCTTTTATTGACTGGCCAATTCTGGCGCGCACTTTGGGCTCCGTCAGCAATACCCCTAGCCACGCGGCAACCCGGGTCCAATTCTTGATCTTTTCGCGAGTTTCTTGGCTTCTCATGGGTGTCCCTTTCCTCCAGCTTTCTTATTGACTCAAAGTAGCAGTTGGGGTCCAATCCTGGATATCGGATGTGTCATGTAGGGCGGTCCAAGAAGGCGGGGGCACATGGGTAGCCCTGGCAGATTGTTACGAATAACGTAACCACCCTACCCGCTTTGGCATCCAAAAGGGGAATCAACAGGCTCTCGGGCGCTGGAGGCGGTACATGCCAGTTCGCATATTGGTTGCCGACGATCACGAAGTCGTTCGCCGGGGCGTCTGCGCTTTGTTGAAGAGCCAGAATGGGTGGGAAGTATGTGGCGAGGTAAGCGATGGACGGCAGGCCATGAAGGAGGTCTCCACCCTGAACCCTGATGTGGTGATTCTCGACATCGGGATGCCCAACTTAAACGGCCTTGACGCCACGCGGCAAATTCTCAAGAAACATCCGAACACCAAAATTCTCATCCTCACTCTGCACGGATCGCGCGAAGTCGTTCGGGCCGTCCTACGCTCCGGCGCTCGCGGACTTCTGCTCAAGAGTGACGCTGCGGGCAACTTGGTACCTGCGGTTACCGCACTACAACAGGGCGCAACCTATTTCGCTCCGAAGCTTGCCGAAATCGCGGATTTCGCATCCGACGATGGTCCAAGTCCGCCTGGCATAAGTCGGCTCACGTCGCGAGAGCGTGAAATAGTGCAACTCCTGGCGGAGGGAAACACTTGCCGGCAAGTTGCGGAGGCTCTCGGGTTGAGCATCAAAACCGCAGACACGCACCGCTCAAAGATCATGCGGAAATTGAACATTCACTCGATTCGGGACCTTGTACTTTTTGCGATTCGCAACAATATTGTCCAGGTCGGCGACCCGGGCGCCGGACAGGCTTAGCTGGCAAGAAACGGCGGGAGGCTGCGGCGTCTCCCGCTCGGTTTGGGACCCTCGGTGTGTTCGCTAAGCCACGCGCTTTCCCCGTGCACTCGCCTTGTTGCCTCGTGGAGTCGCCTTGCTGTCGCTCGGACTTCTTTCCGCACTTTTGCCGGTGTTAGCCTCCGCCTCGTGCGCGACCTCCGCCTCCTGCGCGGCAATGTTAATTCCTTCGGCAAGACCCGATAGAGTCTCGTCGGCTTCTTTTTCCTCTTCCAAACTCTGAGCCAGCATACCTGCCGCCTCGTTATAACCCAGCAGTTCCGCATACGCCCGCGCAGTTCCGTAGCCCGCCATTTCGTAATGTTCCACTCGTTGGCTGGCCGCAATGATCGCGGCATCACGGACTTTTTCGCCTGTTTCCTTTAGCAGTTCGCTCCCCTCTTTGAGAACGCCCTCCATGCCCTTGCACTTCTCGTTTTTGGGGTCCGTACCGAGTTCTTCCGAGATCGATTCAATCCGCCCGGCCTGGGTCTTGGTAACCTCCAAATGCTCCGACAACGCTGCACGCAACTCATCGGATTGAGCTTCCTGAATCATCTTGGGCAAGGCCTTCATGATTTGTTGTTCCGCATCATAGAGATCCTGCAACTGTGTCACGTACAGTTCCTGCAGTGAATTTGCCGCCACGTTACGCCTCCAATTTTATCGATATTGATTTGGGAATCGCGCTGGTTCGATATCCCTGCCAGGGCTCCTCCAGGAAGGCGAGAGGCAAGTGCCGAGACGATCTCAGCACCTGCCTTGGGGGAGGATTCTTGCGGGGATGTCTACTGCGCTCAAACCTATTCGACGGTTCGGACACTCGCAATCCGTCCGACACTGTAGTCGTCCCTGATTCCTTCCTTAGGTTGAGTTGGCAGATGGGTCGGGGGGCGGGCATCGGGGTCGAAGGAATCGGTCGAAGGAGTCGGTCGAATGCGTCGAACGATACGTCATGCAGGGGTTTGCGCAACGACTGCACTGTTTTGCAGGGCTGGTTTGCAGGGCCGAGAGACTTACAGCAAGTAATCGCATGAGCTACGGGGACTCCCTGATGTACCCGGCCTGCCAAACGCCCTATCTTTCCGAATGTGAAGGCCAGAAATTCAGACCGCCATCCAGCAGAACATGCTCTTGAAAGGAGCTCTTTTGTGAAGACTCAATTGGAGACAGTTGCGCAACGCCGTGCCGACGCCGAACTCCTGCGCTTAGCGCGGGAAGGTAACGAAGAAGCATTCTCGAGCTTGTTTCAGGCTCACAAGGCCAAAGTTTATGCTCTGTGTCTTCGGATGACGGGCAATGTCGGCGAAGCGGAAGACCTCACCCAAGATGCATTTTTCCAGGTATTCCGCAAGATCGGCAATTTCCGCGGCGAATCCGCTTTTTCCACCTGGCTGTATCGGGTCACGATGAATACGGTGCTCATGCACTTTCGGAAAAAGGGAACGCGTCACTTGTCCCTTGAGGAGCCGGTCACTCGAACGCCCGGCGCTCCTAAGCGTGAGTTTGGCGTAGACGACGAACGCCTCTCCGGTTGTGTTGACAGAATCGTGTTGGCGCGAGCGATGAAAGAATTGCCTTCCGGATATCGAACCGTGTTTCTCATGCATGAGGTTCGCGGATATGATCATCGCGAAATCGCAAGTTTGCTGCGGTGCTCCGTTGGAAACTCGAAATCACAGCTTCACCGCGCTAAAGCAAGAATGCGTGAGCTCATGGGTCTACGGACGCGGCCGGAACAAGCAGCGCCGTCGCCTCTGCGGGATTGCGTCACCTTTGCCGAGACGGGCTCGCCTTCATAAGGACAAACAAACGATGTTCGCTGCTGCTGGCTTCGCCCGAGTACCCGGCGGTTTCGTACCCGCATCGCACTCTCATCCGGAGAGGAAAGTCCGCCCGTCGCTGGCCCAGGCGCCTCTCGATGTGCTGGCGTGAGCCTATGGTAACCTGTGCCCAGTTGCGGATCTTGGCTCTTGGCAGCCTCTCTTATTTCGCGGCTTCCACAAGGCTGCGCCCGCGGTCTTCGCAGCTCCATTCAGCGAGTCGTTCCCGCTGATAGCAAGCCACAAAGCCCTCGTCGTGTACGAGCCGTGGTTCGGGCATCCGGCGCACATCAGCATCGGTTACTCGTCTCAGGATCCTTGAGTTAGCCAAAGGCAAGGAGTCATCCAGAGCCAAATTGAAGAAGCAAAGAAGATGGGGATCTCCGGTTTTGTCGTGGACCGGTACGGCGGGCGGGAGCCGTTTCTCGACAAAGCCCATGCGTCGGTCCAGGCAATTGCCGCTCGCCGCGATTGCGCGGGGGCTGGCGCAAATGCAAGGGGTACAGGGAGTCTTCGGGTTCAGTAGAATTGCAGACTCAAAATCAAAGCCCGCTTCAGGCTGCCGGGTACACTTCTTGCCGGACAGCTTTGCGTTCTGACACTTCCGTCGCAAAACTCAACTCCTGCGAACTCAGAAGTTGATCCCTCCGATAAACGTCCTGAATGATCGAGAGCGGGCGCTGCCTCACCTCGTCATAGACACGCCCGAGATACTCGCCAAGAATCCCTATGCAAAAGAGCGGAAGGGTTCCCATCAGCGATACGGCCGCGAATAAGCCGTATTCCATCGAGCGGGAAGGCGATGCCATTGCAACGGCTCCGAGCACACCCGTCGCCAGAAATCCCATGGCGGCCAGGACAAAGCTGAGCCGAAGGGGCTTGTAGCTGAAGCTGGTGATCGCATCCATGGCGTACTTGATGCGGCTGACGAAGCTGAGCTTGCCCTCGCCGCCGATACGGTCCTGACGGTCGTAGTAGACAATCGCGGTCCGATATCCGACCCAGGCGCGAAGGCCAGGCA
>Ga0137418_10000699_pt1 | contig 30450 bp, 30 predicted proteins | sample CZODoug3_1_2_16f_FD_122242 | JGI IMG/M metagenome (GOLD analysis project Ga0137418, IMG submission 122242) | Vadose zone soil fungal communities from Angelo Coast Range Reserve, California, USA - CZODoug3_1_2_16fungal (Hybrid Assembly) | ecosystem: Environmental > Terrestrial > Soil > Vadose... | reverse complement strand
AAAACACTCCACGACGTCCTGGATTTTTCCCTTCGACGCTGCCCCTGCAATCGTCTTAATTAATTAGCGAAGGGTCCCCCTGGCGAGGCTTGGGCCGTGCCCAGGGAAGCAAGCGCCGTTATCGGTGTTGAGGACGGCCATGCACCGGGACATTTCCCTCAGGTGCGTCTGCGTGTACGCAAAGGAACCGAGCAGCCCTTCCTCCTCTCCGCCCCACAGTGCAAAGCGGATGGTGCGGCGCGGGGCCTTGCCTAAAGCGGCGATGGCGCGGGCTACGTCGAGCACCGAGGCGGAACCGGAGCCATTGTCCTGCGCGCCGGTGCCGTAGTCCCAGGAGTCGAGATGCGCGCCGAGGATGATCCACTCGTCGGGCTTTTCACTGCCACGAATTTCAGCGACCACGTTGTTGACCTGGACAGGGCCGGAGGTCGTGTTCTGGAGTTCGAACTGGACAGTCACGGGACCCTGGTCGAGCGAGCGGCGGATCAGTTGCCAGTCTTCCATGCCGATTTGGGCGCCGGGGAGGGGCAATAGAATGGCGCCCCAATCGGGATCGGTGGCGCTGAGGACGTTGTTCTTGTCACTGCCGGGTAGGACGATGGCGACCGCTCCGGCATTTTTGAAAAGCGGATAGGAAGCCTGCACGTTCGGCAGCACTTTCACCCAGCCCTCGGCAAAAATCTTAGCCGCGTCGAGGAAGACGATTTTGCCTTTGATCTTGTCCGCCTGAGCCCTGATGTTGTCGGGCGAGACGTTGTCTACGATGACTGCGTCTGCCTTGATTCCGCCGGGCGGAGTGGAGGGGGACCAGCCCAGCGATTCGAGAGAGAGCGGGCGTGGCAATGGCGCCACTAGCTCGCCGTGAGCGGTTCCGCGGACCCACCCGTTGGGAATCGTGAAGGGCTCGAGCCGCACGTTCTGGATGCCGTAGCCGCGGAACTTCGCGGCCGCCCATTCCGCGGCATGATTGTAGGCGGGAGAGCCGGTGAGGCGGCCGCCGAAGCCGTCGGAAAGTTCACGCAGGGTGGTCATGGCGGGGCCGGTGTAAATCGAGCCGGCCAGACGGTTGGCGGTTTCCTGCAGGTCGAGCCCGTGCTCGGCTACCGAACCCAACGCAGTGCTTAGCAAAAAGAAGAACGAGGCGATAAGGATGCGGCGAACGGCCATGACACCATCCTGAAACTAAGATTTCGCAGCCCACAAGAATCGGAGCCCGAGAGAAAGGGTGGGCGAAAGATTGTGCACCGAACGAACGGGAGCATGCAAGCGCATCAAGCATCCACGATTGCCGGTGGTTCGCCGGACTGCGGGCGATCTCGGAAATCACACCCGCGTCCCTCAAAACTCGCTTATGATTGCCCTTGGAACTTTCAAGGAGTGTGGCGGATTTTGCTGAAGGCCGAAGCGACGGGAAGGCTCGATGACCAGTAAGCAGCTGGGACTGTTGAGCATTGCCCTGTCGATCGCTTCCGTGCCCGTACTCCACGTAGGGGTGAAGGCTTTTCCCGCCGCTTCCACTGCGGCTTTCTTCGCGGCTCAGGCAGCTGCCCTTGTGTGTGGCGTTCTTGCGGCGCTACGCGGAAACAAGTGGTGGCTGCTGGCTGCGGTCGTGCCCTTGCTCCATGCGCTGGTGCTCATTCGGAAGATCATTGACTAAATTCCCGACCATTCGCCCCTCGGAGCCCCACCGTTTCAACCCGCACCCCACTTCGAGACGATCGTGCCCGCGCTTTTTCTGGATACCCGTGGCGGGCTGGATGGAACCCGCCTTCTTCTCATCATGCTAGACTCGCCTTAGTCGTTACTACCCCGCGACCATGCGGATTCTGACCCGCTACATTCTGCGCGAAGTGGTGTCGCACGCGGCCATCGGCGTGGCGATTTTCACCTTTGTTCTCTTCACGAAAGACCTGGGACGGATTCTCGAGCTGGTGGTGCGCAACAGCGCACCCCTCGTCAGCGTGGCACAAGTAATTCTCCTCATTCTCCCGGTTACTCTCACGATCACCATCCCTGCGGGTGTGCTGGTTGGCATCCTGATCGGGTTGAGCCGTTTGGCGGCCGACAGCGAAATCACGGCCATGCGCGCCAGCGGGATCGGCGTGTGGAATTTTTTGCGGATCCTGTCCATTTTTGTTCTGGCGGCCTGGCTGCTGGCGCTGCTGAACGGAATGTACATCGCGCCACGCTCGCAGGCGGCTCTCGGGCGGCTGCAGGATCGGTTGAAGACTTCCCAAGTCTCGTTTGAGGTGCAGCCGCGGGTGTTCTACGAAGGCTTCCCGAAAATCGTGCTGTACGTGCAGGACGTTCGCAGCGGACTGCGGGCGGCGGCGTGGAAAGGAGTGTTCCTGGCCGATATCAGCACACCGGGGTCTCCGCGTATCTGGCAGGCCGAGCAAGGGATCCTGATCAGCGAGGGGCCGACCACGCTGCATCTCCACCTGATGAACGGCTCCACGCATGAGATCGATGCGAAGTCGCCCGACCACTATCAGATCTCCAGCTTCCAGCAGACCGACATTCCGATCGAATTACCGGCTACCGACAGCAAGGCGGACACCGAACCAGTGCCGGTAGGGGAAATGGACACAGGGGCGTTACTTGCGCAAGCTGGCAAGGCGGCGCCGGAGTCAGCGCGCTGGTATCTGATCGAGTTCCATCGGCGGCTTTCCTTGCCGACGGCGTGCATCGTATTGGCCCTGGTGGGGATTCCCCTCGGGTTGTCGTCGAAGAAAGGCGGAAAGTCGTCGGGGTTTGTGCTGACGATCGGGCTGGTGTTCGCTTACTACTCGGCCTCACTGATCGGACTTTCGCTGGCGCGACAGGGCAAAGTGACAGCGGGGGTGGGTGTTTGGTTCGCAGATCTGCTCTTCCTGCTGGGGGGCGTGTTTCTGCTGTGGCGGGCGGAGCGGAGGCCGCTGGAAGTCGGGCAGTGGCTTTCGGTCCGCAACCCGCTCCGGAGGCACCAAGACGTGAATGGCAGCTCCCCGGGAGTCAGCAACCGGGTGGGCGTGGCTTTCGAACGTGTGTCCTCGCGTTGGCGAGTCTCGGGCCTGGACTTTCCGACCCTGCTGGACGACTACGTCTTACGCGATTTCTTCGTGTACCTGGGGATGATCCTGTCAACGTTACTCATCCTGATGCTGGTGTTCACGCTGTTCGAGCTGTTGAACGACATCCAGCGAAACGGAGTTTCGTTGTGGGTGGTGGGCGAGTATTTGCTGACCGTGTCTCCCTACTTCTTGTACAACACCACACAGTATGGAGTATTGCTGGCAGTGTTGATCACGTTCGGGTTGATGGAGCGGTCGAACGAGGTCACCGCCATCAAGGCTACGGGGATCAGCATTTACCGGGTGATCGTTCCGGTTCTGGTCATTGCGATGGTTCTGGCCGCAAGCCTGTTCTTCTTTGACCAGTTCTATCTTCCACATGCCAACAAGCACCAGGACGCATTGCGCAACCAGATCAAAGGGAAGCCGGCACAGACTTACTTGCGTCCGGATCGGAAGTGGATTTTCGGGCAACATTCCGACATTTACTACTACCAGTTCTTTGACGCGGATCGCGACCAGTTCGCGAATATTTCCGTGTTCCAGTTCGCTCCCAAGAGCTTTTCGATCACGCACCGGGTGTACGCGGAACGGGCCCACTGGTCGGATGTGACCCAGCGCTGGATTTTCGAACAAGGGTGGGAACGAGACCTGCGGGGAGAGGCCATCGCGAACTACCGGCAGTTTGACGTCACGACGTTCCCCCATTTCAGCGAGCCGCCCACCTATTTCAAGAAAGAAGTGAAGCAGTCGTCAGAGATGAGCTACGAGGAGCTCCGCCGCTATATTCATGACCTGCAGCAGAGTGGCTTTGACGTGGTGCGCCTCAAGGTACAGCTGCAAAGGAAGTTCGCGTTTCCAGTGGTGACTCTTGTGATGGCAGTGCTGGCGATTCCTTTCTCGCTTTCGGCGGGAAAACGAGGGGCGATCACCGGAGTGGCGATCGCGGTGGGAATCGCCGTGGTGTATGAGACAACTTCCCATCTGTTCGAAGCGATGGGGAACTTGAGCCAGTTGCCGCCGGCGCTGGCAGCCTGGTCACCGGACCTGATCTTCGCCCTGGTTGGCGGCTACCTGATCCTGAAAGTCCCGACTTAACAGTTGCAAGAGCCGCGCTCTAGCGTACACCGATCCCGTAGGGCGCCAGAGGCGCCGTGAGTTGCGGAAGCGGATTCAGGGCGCCGGTGGAATAGGTCAACTTGAAGGTCGAGACTGAGTTCCCACCGAAGTTCGAGGTAAACAGCCAGAAATCTCCATTTGTGCTGCCGTCGGATCGAATCGCAAACGCCACCGGGTTTGCGCCGGTTGAAACGCTGGCGTTGGCGACCGCGGTCAACAAACCCGTCACGTGATTCATGGTGTACCCCGTGATCTGGCTGCCCTGATTGGCAAGTGCAAAGAGGTACTTGGCGTTGGGATCGGAAAGCAAAGCCGTCGGACCAACCCCGGTGGAAATAGTGATTTGGGTGGAGGTGCCGGCGGTTGTGATGGGGCTGAGGCTTCCGTCGGCGTTGATGGAAAACTCGTAAATATCGCTCGAGCCCGCGTTGGCAACGTAGAGGAAATTGCCGGCCGGGGGCGAGAGTACCGCGCTGGGGGAGTTCCCTGCCAGGAAGGTCTGGCCGGGGACAGGGGCCAAGGCGCCGCTGGTTGCGTCAAAGGAGAACCCCACGACGCTGCCATTCGTCCGGTCGGCAACGTAGAGGAAGTTTCCCTGGTTGCTGACGGCCAGGGCCTCCGGGAGCGGCTGATTCGGGGAAGAAGGAAGCGGAGGAGAGGTTTCCTGAAGAACGAAGGGAGAACCGGAAACCGGCGTCAGGGCGCCGCCCGAACCGATGGAGAAAATCGAGACGCTGCCCGGAATGTCCTGAGCCCGATCGTTGAGGAAGATGCCTTCGTTAGCGACGAACAGGAAATGCCCCCCGGGATCGATGGCGAGGGCCACTGGACGGGTGGCCTTGGTGGTAGCGGATGCTATCGGGGTGGAGGCTTGAGCGGAAGCCAGCGAGCCATCCTTGTTAATGGTGAAGGTGGAAATGTCGTCCGACCCGGTATTGGCGACATAGGCGAAGGTCTGGGTTGGATCGAAGAGCAAGGCCGTAGGCTGTGTACCGGCAGAGGCGCCCTTACCGATCTCGGTGAGCGCGCCATTCTTCGAACCCAGAGTACCGTTCTTCAGGCTGAGTGAATACGCGCTGACTGTGCCGGGAGCGGTGCCCTGGCTGACCAAATATAGAAATGCTGACTTGCCGGAAGAACCACCGCAGCTCAAAAGAAAGATCAGCGGCCACAGGGCCGCGACACACCGAAGGCAGCCAGACCTCATCGACATTCATTCTCCTGTTGGATTTCTCACGATCGCGAGGCTCGCCTGGGGCCTCGAGCAATCCAGTTTTGAGGGCTTGATACCTTCATTTGTGTATCAGGAAATTCCCGGAAGAGCAAACTGGCGCAAAGACTTATTGGACTCCGGGCGAGGCTCGGGAGTTGCCTGAGGGGGGCATTGTGGGGCCGGTTCGGGGAAGGCACGGCACAGCCCCCGAAAAGCCAACTCGAGATTACGCCGAGAGAACGCAGAGTTTGCCGAGAAGACAGTCTGGCGCAGGTATCTTCAATTCTTATTCTTTATTCTTTGGGGTCCGGACGACGCCTCTTGCTTCCGGTTGATCCTACGGGGTCTGGACGGGAGTTCGCTCGGGCGAACGGGCTGGCGGTTCGGGCTGGATTTCGAAGTCCAAGGGAAGGCGGATTTCTACCATCAGGCCACCTTCGGGACGATTTGCTGCCCGGACGGTGCCACCGTGAAGGCGGACAGCGCGTTCAGTTATGGCGAGCCCCAGGCCAACGCCCCCGCTCTGGCGTCCACGGGCGTCGTCGAGACGGTAAAAAGGGCGGAACAGTTTGTCGAGAGATTCCTGCGGAACGCCCGGTCCGCGATCGGTCACTCGAACGACCGCTTCGTCCTTGCCGCTGCCGGATTCCCGGGCGAGTCGTATTTCGACTTCGGTTCCGTCGAGCGTGTGGCGCATGGCGTTGCGGACGACGTTTTCCACCGCGCTGTGCAGGAGCGAAGGACTGCCGAACACTGTCGTCTCGCCCTGGACGACGCACCGAACTCGGCACTGGCGGCTTTGGGCTTCGAAATCCGCATCTTTGGAGACATCGAGCACCAACTCGTCCAGGGCGACGGGAGTGCGCTGTATGGCGTCCTCACCACCCTCGAGGCGAGCGAGTGTCAACAGGCGACCGATCAGTTCGTTCAGGCGAGTCGCTTCCAGTTCGATCCGCTCCAGCACGCCGTGGGCATCGGGACCGGTCCGTTGCCATGCCAGTCCTAGGGCCACGTTGAGACGCGCCAGCGGCGAGCGGAGTTCGTGGGAGATATCGTTGAGCAGGCGGGACTGCGCGTTAACCAGGTCCTGGAGGCGCTCGGCCATGGTGTTGAAATCGCGTACCAGCTGAGCGATTTCGTCTCGACGGCGGCCGGGCGGGGCGTTGGCGCGTGCGCTGAGGTCTCCGGCAGCCAGTTGCTGAGTGGCGGCGCGCAGGCGGCGAACGTCTGAGGTGAGATATCCCGCGAGCAGATAGCACACAATGCCGGAAACCAGAACGGCCATGGCCAGAATGACCAAACCGGTGACGGGGGGCTTCTGGCGAAGAAGCGGGAGCCACGGACGGGGTGGAACCTCGGCGACCATGATGTAGCGATGACCGTCGTCGGCGAAGGCTTCATGGGTGACGAAGCGGCGGGAAGAAAACCGCTGCAACCAGCCGGTGCTCTGCGGCTCGAGGCCGCGACTGAGTCGGTGCGCCCAGGCTGGCGCATTGCGGCCGGCCAGTTCCCTGCCCTGGTCGTCGAACAGAAAAGCCTGCAACTTGAAAGTTGTGGCCAGTTGATCGATCTGGCGGTTCAGCTGGGGCGCTCCCCCCGACTCGTAGGCCTGGACCATCTGCTCGGCGGTGTGGGACTTAATGAATTCCCAGAAAGGCGATTCGGTCTGCGGACGAAACACCACCGTCGCGATCACGACCAAGGCAACGATAAGCGCCTGGGCCAGCCAGAACGACAGGAAAATCTTGAGAAACAGGCTTCTCATCGGGAGTTGCTCTTCACCTTCTCGCGTGGTCTCGCAAGAATATAGCCCACCCCGCGCACGGTCTTGATGTGTTCCTCTTCGCCATTCATGTCGCCGAGTTTCTTGCGCACTTTGCTCACGTGCATGTCGATACTGCGGTCGAAGGGGGAGAATTTGCGGCTGAGGACGGCGCTCACCAGCTGTTCCCTCGTCACCACCCGGCCGGCCTCTCGCAGCAAGACTTCCAGCAAGTTGAATTCTACCGAAGTAAGCTCTACAGGCTGGCCCGCATGGCGGACGGTCCGGGTGGCGGGATCGAGCTCGATGTCTCCGATGCGGAGGATCTCAGGGGGGCGCGGCGAGCCGATGGCCTTCGGGTCAGCAGCGCTGCGGCGCAGGATGGCGCGGATTCGGGCGACCAGTTCGCGTGGATTGAAAGGCTTGGGGAGATAGTCGTCCGCACCGATCTCCAGGCCCACGATACGGTCTACATCCTCACCGCGCGCAGTCAGCAGCAGCACGGGGATGCGGGACGTGGCCCGAAGGCGCCGCAAGACATCGAACCCGCTCATGCCAGGCAACATCACATCGAGAATTACCAGCAGGTAGGGTCCCGCCGTGGCGCGTTTGAGCCCGGTCTCGCCGTCGTGGACCGACTCGACCCGGAAACCCTCGGTAGCCAAATACTCGGTCACGAGGCTGCAGAGTTCGAAGTCATCGTCGATGATCAGAATGCGATCCATGCCATCTTCTGTTCTACAACACTGCCCCGACGGTCCGCGTAAAGAATTGTCAAACCCGGCCCGGGACCTCACAACCCTTTACAAAACTTTACTCTGGTTGACCGATTCTTTACTGCAATTGTTGTGGGAACCGTGTTTCCATAACTGCAACAGATTTCAGACATCCCGTGCGAGAGCCGGGGTGGAGGAGGAAGAATGAAATCGAGTCGATTCAGGATGCTGGTGGCTGCGTTGACTTTTACGGTATTGGCAGCCGTGGGTTTTTCGCAAACGCTGGTGAAGACCGGGCGACCGGGCCAGCGCGGAGCGGGATTCTCTCAGATGCTGGGCTTTTATGCCGACTCTCTCGATCTGACCGATGCGCAGCGGACGCAGATGAAGGACATCATGGCGAAAGAGAAGCCGACGATCCAGCCGCTGATAGAGCAGTTGGCACAGAGCCACCAGCAGATGCGACAACTGGAAGCCTCTGAGAGCTTTGACGAGGCGAAGGTGCGTGCCCTGGCGACCCAGCAATCGCAGGCCATGACTGAACTGACCGTGCAGAAGGCTCGCATCAAGTCGGAGTTGATGCAGCTTCTAACTCCGGATCAGAAGGACAAGCTGTCGAAGTTCGAGGCGCGCCGTCAGGCCCGGTTCCAGAAGCACTTCCAGCAGGGGCAGACGGAGCCGAGCAGCCTGGCTGCGCCGAACCAATAGGTTTGCTGTCTGCACAGGCGGGGCGGGGCAGGCTCCCAGCCCGCCCCCTTTTTTGCAGCAGCTTGCATTCCGGAGTTCATCGCCACGAAGCATCCCCGTGCATGGTCGGTGACCTAGAGTAGGGGCAATCGTTGGTCCGCAACCATGCGGTTGATGAGAAAGGTTGGGTAGGCTCTTGGCAAGTGTCGTAACAGACCACGCGCTGATTGAAGCCGTTGTGGCGGAGATGTCCGACGGGATTGAATGTGCAGTGAACTTCTGGATGACCCAGATCGAAGAGGCCCTGCGCGATCCGAGCCTGACCACCCTGGGCCGCATGAATGCCATTCAGGAAATCGTGAGACAGTACCGCGCCACCGGTGAATTCAATGTCGGCCGCGATGGACACGCCGCGTAGCAGTTTTCGATTTCTGGGAGCCGCCTTCATGAACAGTGAGATGGTCTACTCGTTTCTGATGGGCATGGGTTGGTTCTTCCTGATAGGCTGGGCGGTCGCGTTGCTGGTGGCTTGTGCTTCCGTTTTTCGCCGGGACAGAACAGTACAGCTGGCGAGCGTCTCGCCCGAAGTTTCGGGCAGCGATTTGGCCGTGAAACCGGGGGTCAGAGGCTGAGGCGAAAGCTCTTGGTTAATGCCTGGGGTCGAACGTGAATTCCACCTGGGCCTTGGTCTCAGAGTCAGCGGGAACATACTTCCACTTGCGCACGGCGGTGCTTGCCGCCTCTACCAGAATGGGGTTTCCGCCGAGAGGCGAGATTGAATCCACCTTGCCCTTGGGAGAGATCACGATTTCCAAGCGGACCACTCCGCCAATGTAAGCTTGCTTGAGCATGATCGGGTAAAGGGGATTCTCTTTGAAAACAAGTTTCCGGGGCGTTCCATCCGTCTTCTGGGCGTTCGCGGGGAGGGCTAGCGTGGCGAGGGCCGAGAGGCAAAGGACCAACGCAAAGATGGGCACTTTCCGTGCGACGCACTTTGCGAGTGGCGTGTAAGTTGGTGAATTCCGCAAATGAAACTCCGGGCAAGACAGATTCCCCACGATTCGGCCTGACCGAACGTTATTTCACCCCCTCGTAACTCAGCAAGATTACGAACGTACCCTCGCAGGTAGAGGGTACTGGTTGAGGCGGCGGACCGGACAGGGCTAGCGCCAGACCTTAAGCGCCTCCCCATTTCCCGCGTTGATCAAAACCCCTTTCGTGACAACGACCTGCACCCACCGCTGGTAGAATCGCATCTAGTAAACCGATGCTGCCCAAGAGCCTCCGTCCCCTGTACCCGTATCTGAAGAAATACCGCGCTGGTTTTGCGCAGGGTGGGTTGTGCGTCCTGCTGCTGAACGGGATCTGGGTTTTCTTTCCTCAGGTCGTTCAGCGAGCGGTGGACTACTTGAAAGGGGGCGGCCGGTCCCCTCGTCAATTGGCTGCCTATGCGCTGCTGTTGGTAGCGATTGCGGCTAGCAAGGGGGTGTTCCAGTTTCTGACCCGCTGGATTGTGATCGGAATTTCCCGCGAGATTGAGTTTGACCTGCGCAACGATCTGTTCGAGCACCTGGAGGGTCTCTCTTACTCCTACTATCAGCGGACCCGCACGGGCGATGTGATGGCGCGGGCGACCAACGACCTGAACGCGGTGCGCATGCTGTTGGGCCCGGCGATTATGTATTCCGCCAACACGCTTGTGTTTACGGCAGCCGCTCTGGCGTTCATGTTCAGGATCAGTCCGAAACTGACCATGTACGCATTCCTTCCCTTACCAGTGGCCAGTATTGTGATCCAGTATTTCGGCCGGCAGATTCATGAGCGGTTCGAGAAGATCCAAGCGATGTTTTCCGACATTTCCGCGCGCGCCCAGGAGAACTTCTCTGGGGCGCGGGTGATTCGCGCCTACGTGCAGGAGGAGCCGGAGATTCGCGCCTTCGAGGGAGCGAACCAGGAATACATATCACGGAGCCTGCGGCTGGTACGGCTGATGGGAATGCTGTGGCCCACGCTGGAGTTGATGCTGGGTTTCTCTGTGGTGCTGGTCCTGTGGTTGGGCGGGCGGGAAGTATTGGGCGGCAAAATCAGTGTTGGACAGTTCGTCGCCTTCCTTACCTACATTACGCAGCTGACCTGGCCGGTGATTGCGCTCGGCTATGTGATCAATCTTTTCCAGCGCGGAACCGCCTCGCTAGTCCGCATCAACGAGATCATGCTTGAGAAATCAGAGATCTCCGATGACGACGCGGTCCGGCGGGCGGGAACACCGGAAAGCGAGCTTCGAGGCGAGATCGAGTTTCGCGGGTTGAGCTTCGCATACCACGGAACTCCCGTGCTGCACGATGTCCATCTGCACGTTCCCGAAGGGACGAGCCTGGCGATCGTGGGACCCACCGGCTCCGGCAAGACCACGCTGGTGAACCTGATTTCGCGGGCCTACGACGCTGCGCCGGGCATGGTGCTGATTGACGGGCGGCCCATCCGCGAGTTCCCGATTCACTTCCTTCGTCACAACATCGGGTTCGTTCCGCAAGAGACCTTCCTGTTCAGCGATACCATCCGGGGGAACATCGCGTTCGGGAGAGAAGACGCGAGCGATGCCGACATCCACGATGCTGCCGAGGCGGCCAACATTGCGGCCGACATCGAAGAATTTCCCGAGGGCTACAACACCATGGTAGGGGAACGCGGGATCACGCTGTCCGGCGGACAAAAGCAAAGGACGGCGATTGCGCGGGCCATCGTCCGGAACCCGCGCATCCTGATTCTGGATGATGCGCTTTCGAGCGTCGACACCCACACCGAAGACAAGATTCTGAACCATCTGCGCGAGATTATGAGGGGACGGACCACGATCTTCATCTCCCACCGGGTCTCGACCGTGCGTAACGCGGATCGTATCGCTGTGCTGTTTGGGGGACGCATCGTGGAGTTGGGGACGCACGATGAATTGATCGCGCGGAACGGGTACTACACCGATCTCTACAACAAGCAACTGCTGGAAGAGGAACTGGCGGAGGTTTAACCCGTCGATTTTCGATTGGCAATGGCCAGTTGAGAATCGGCTAAGGTGTTTGCGTCGTCCCATCGCAAACCGGACTTCTCTGCGCTCGCGCTCTCTGTGATTTTCTATGAAGCGAATCCCCATTGCTGAGCTTCTTGACAGCGACGCTGGCACGCCGGATGAGGTTGCGGCGTCTCTGGCGGATCTGCGGCGGATCAATCGCTGGTTTGGCGGGACCCATACGACGCGGCGGATGGTCAAACAAATCGCTCGCACCACGAACTCCGCCTCGCTGTCTCTGCTTGAAGTTGCGGCGGGATCGGGAGACGTTCCACGCGCAACTCGTGATTCTCTGGCCGGACATGGCATTCGGCTGGACATAACCCTTTTGGACAGGGTTGCATCCCACGTCGGCACTGGGGCGCGGTCGATCGTCGGCGACGCTTTGGCGCTTCCCTTCCGCGACGCCAGTTTTGATTTAGTAGGCTGCGGACTCTTCGCGCACCATTTGTCCCCCGAGCAACTCGTTCAGTTCGTCACGGAAGGACTACGGGTCTGCCGGAGAGCGGTGCTTATCAACGATTTGATTCGACATCCCGTGCACTTGGCGATGGTCTACGCAGGCTCACCACTCTACCGCAGCCGGCTCACTCGGCACGATGCGCCTGCTTCCGTGCGCCAGGCTTACACTCCTAGGGAAATGGCTGAAATCCTCGACCAGACGGCCGCGGTGCGCATCGAGATCAGCCGTTATTACTTGTTTCGCATGGGCGTGATTGTGTGGAAAACCTGACTGTCGCATCTCACATGCAGTCCATGAAGCGTCCGGAGTACGACCTTATTGTGATCGGGGGCGGACCAGCCGGGACTTCGTCTGCGATCACGGCGGCGCGTGCCGGTGCGGGTGTACTGCTATTGGAGCGGGGACGATTGCCCCGACAGCGGGTGTGCGGTGAGTTTGTCTCGGCGGAGTCGCTTGCTCTGCTGGCTGGATTGCTGGGGCGCACCGCGGCGGATCTCCAGCAGCGGGCCGTGCAAATTCCTGAGGCCCGGCTGTTTGTCGATGGGCGCGTGATTTCCGCCTCCCTCGACCCCGCGGCCGCCAGTATCACACGGTTCGATCTGGATGCGGACCTCTGGCAGGCGGCCGAAGACTCGGGCGTAGAGACCCGGCTGCAAACCGCGGTGGAGAGCGTCGCCGGCGGTGGGCCCTTCCAGGTTTCGACGTCCGTGGGTGATTTCGGGTCGCAAGCTGTCATCTGCGCTGCGGGCCGGTGGTCGAATCTGAGCCACAAGTCGGACTTCACGAATGGTCAGTCGGGAGAAAGATGGCTGGGGGTCAAAGCGCACTTTGCCGAGCAATCGCCACCCTCGTCGGTGGACCTCTACTTCTTTGAGGGCGGCTATTGCGGGGTGCAGCCTGTGCGGTTGACGGGTGGCGATAGACGCGAGGGACGGATCAATGCGTGCGCGATGGTGCGCCCGGATATCGCTCGTTCACTACCTGAGGTCTTTGCACAGAATCCGCGACTTGCGGAGCGGTCACAAAGCTGGGAGCCTCGGATGGAACCGGTGAGCACATCGCCGCTCATCTTTCATGAGCCGCAACCGATTCAAGATGGGATGTTGCTGGCGGGCGACGCCGCAGGATTTGTCGATCCCTTTGTGGGAGACGGGATTTCTCTGGCGCTGCGCAGTGGGGCGGCGGCGGCGGAATGTCTGACTCCGTTTTTCAGGCGAGAGATCTCACTGCAGGAGGCCACGCTTCGGTATGGTCGGGTGTATGAGAGCCGATTGCTGCCGGTGTTTCGGAATTCGTCAAAGCTACGGCGGCTCCTGAGATTGCCTCGCCCGCTGCGGAGTTCGATCATGCAGCTGCTGGCCACGGTTCCGGCGATCACGCGGTATCTGGTGAGCACGACGCGATAGGGAGAGAGGCTCTTCTCGTCGAGCGCTTGAGTCGCGCTTCGTCGGAAGGTTTTCTTCCGCCCCTGGGGGGGCTCGAGGATTTCCCCATCCTCTCACCCAGAGCTTGGGCCGTGGGCTTTTTCTTACGCCACCCAGCGGCTCTCGGCCTCGAGCTCCGCAGCCTCTTCAGCCGGACCGCCGCTCGTTGCCCATCGCCTGTGTTTCAGCGCACGGCCAGTACTTCGCGGATGTTGTCGCGGCTCAGGAAGAACTTGATCGAGGCAAAATCGCGGAACAGGTTTTCGATGTGGCGGTTGTTAAAGACGCGTTGCAGACGGAAAGCGGGGCCGGCGCCGCGGTTGTTCGAGCCAGTCTGTCCGCGACGCACTTCGCGCTGGGGGACGATGGGCTGCATGTCGAGCACATCCGGGCCTGTGATGTGATAGCGGTAGCAGGGGGCGTCGGGGCCGGCATCACGGGTGTGGAAGAAGGCAAGCAGCATGCCGCCGGGCTTCAGCACCGACCAGAGGCGGCCTACCACGGGCTTGACCAGGCTCTCGTCCATGTAGTCCGGCAGGTTCCAGCACAGGACCACATCGAACTGGGCGGCGGGATAGACCAGGTTGTCCTCGAGAAAGCGGCGGCTATCGAGGACAAGGCCGCCCTGCTCATCTTTCGTGACCAGCGCGGGATCGGTGGAGGCGATGAGCAGGTCCTCGCTGTAAATCTTGTGCGAGCGTTCCGTGAAATAGCGGATATTGGCGGCCGAAGTGGCGCCGAGGTCGAGGATGCACAGGCCTTCCTCCGAGGACCAGTGGCGGGTCAGCTCCGCCAGGCCGCTCGAGCGGCGGGAGAGTTTCTGACTGCCTTGTGCCGGGGACGAACCCTTGTCCGCTCCGGACGATGAGCCGCGAAACAGTTTCATGAAGCTCTGGGATACGGAGCCACTCTAACTTCTCGGAGTCCTCCCGAGTCTGGCCACGCCTCTCTGAGCGCGGGACGGAGCCGGGCCGATTCGGCGCGCCATCGCGAGAAAACGGTGGAGACGCCGCAAACCGTCAGGATCGATCCGTCGAATACTGAGGATCTTTCCATAACGGGCGGCTTACTGCGCGCCGTCCTTGCTGATATCGACCTTACCTTTGAGGTAGGCGCCCTCCTCAATCGCAATGCGCTGGGTCGCAATGTCACCCATTACAATGGCCGACTTGCGCAGCTCAACCCGGTCGCTGGCCTGGAGGTTGCCTTCCAACTTGCCTTGCACGATCACGCCCTTGGCGTTCACGTTGGCTTTCACCTGGCCGTTGGGACCAACCGTGAGATTGTTGCCCTTCAGCAGGATGCTACCTTCCACCTGGCCGTCCAGATACAGGTCTTCGCTTCCGGAAAGCTCTCCCTTAATCACGACCGACTTCCCAATATGTGCAAATTCCCCACTCTTGGGCACATCCATGAGCGCATCTCCTTGGGCTAATTGCCGGTGGTTTACGGAATTTCAGACCGCCGATTTTCTACGGTTGCTGTGTTGTCTCCGGCCTCTCCCTGGCGGCGAAGCCCCGGGGATTCCATTGGGCGGGAAATTCCGATTCTAAACTATTCGCATGCGGGCCGCATGCTTCCTGATCGCGCGAAAGGCATGGAACCATCGATGCAAAGACAAATCTGGACGCGGATCAAACTATACGCGAAAATGCGCGAGGGGCAAGCGCTGTGGGCGGGGGGATGGACGTGGCTGCCGAGACCCCGAAAAGCACCGTCCGCACCGATTGCGATCCACGGATTTCTACGTACAACGCACGATGCGCGGGGTTCGTCTAACGGTACACTAGCGGAAATTGAGGTTTTCGATGCGGCAACAGCGAAGGGGCGGGTGCGGACGACTGGCGGTGATGGCCAGCGTGGTGTGGCTTGGCCAATTTGCCCCGGGAGCACAGTTGCCGCCGATTCCGCCGGGGGAGTTGGTTCGCAAGACCGTACAGAACGAGGTCAGAGCATCCGAGGGCGAGTCCGTGCCCCACATCTTCACATCGCGCAAGGAAACAGCTCACGGATCGCAAATCAAGTTGTACTGCGAGACCAAGGACGCCATGGCGGGGATGGCCATCGCCAATGATGGCAAGCCCCTCACCATCGAACAACGTCAGGCAGAAGAGGCGCGGCTCAAGGACCTCATGAACAATCCGGAGGAACTGAAGAGAAAGCGACAGCGGGAGAAAGATGATGCCGAACGGGTGGGCCGAATTGTCAGGGCTATGCCCGACGCGTTTCTGTTCGAATACGATGGCGTAGAACCGGGTAAGCCGGGCATCGGCAAGCAGGGATCCGAACTCGTTCGCCTAAAATTCAAGCCGAATCCCCGGTACGATCCTCCCACGCGCACAGAGCAGGTACTCGCGGGCATGCAAGGGTACCTCCTGATCGACCCTAACAAATACCGCATCGCGCGGATCGATGGCACCCTGTTCAAGGAAGTGGGCTTCGGCTGGGGGATTCTTGGCCATCTCGATCGGGGCGGCCGCTTTCTCGTGGAGCAAGGCGACGTGGGCGACGGCTCGTGGGATATTCAGCGAATGGGTCTCATGTTCACGGGAAAGCTCCTGTTCTTCAAGCGCATCGATATCAAGTCCACCGAGAGTTTCAGCGATTTCCATCCGGTGCCGAGCGGCCTCACGTTCGCTCAGGGAGTCGAGTTGTTAAAGAAGCAGGAGAGCGGGCTGGCGGAGATCGGTCGCGGGGCGGGGAGCCAGAAGTAAGGACAGAGGTTCTGTCGGACGCCAGCGGCGACGCGGCAAGCCGGGTCTCTACGTCTGAATCGTTTCTTTCTTCACGGTCAGCTTTTCAATCAGATCCTCCCGCACGCGGTAGCCGGTTCCGGGCTCGTCGCGAATCGTAATCAGCCCTTCCCGCGATACTTCGACTTCCGGTTCGATGATGTCTTCCTTCCAATAGCGCCGGGAGGCGGAAACGTCTCCGGGCAAGCGGAAGTTGTCGAGCGTGGACACGGCTACGTTGTGCATGCGTCCGATGCCGGATTCGAGCATTCCGCCGCACCACACCGGGACATTATTTGCCTGGCAGACGTCGTGAACTTTCTTGGCCTCGGTGAAGCCACCGACTCGGCCAACCTTGATGTTGATGACCCGGCAGGCGCCGGTTTCGACGGCACACGCCGCGTCGCGGGCCTGCTCGATCGATTCGTCGAGGCAGATGGCGGTGCGCAGTTCTTTTTGCAAGCGAGCGTGGTAGTAGAGGTCGTCGTTCCAGAGGGGCTGCTCGATCATGAGCAGGTTGAACTGGTCGAACTTGCGCAGGTGCTCGACTTCATCGAGCGTGTAGGCAGAGTTGGCGTCGACGCTGAGCGTAATGTCGGACCAGCGGGCGCGAACTTTTTCCAGAATATTCAGATCCCATCTGGGCTTCACCTTTAGCTTGATGCGCCGGTAGCCGGCGGCAAGTTCAGTCTGGATCTTGTCGAGCAGTTGCTCCGGTGAGTCCTGGATGCCGATCGAGACGCCGCAGGGAATCTGGTGACGAGTGCCGCCCAGAAGCTTCCACAGCGGCTGCTTCTTTTCCTTGGCTTCCGCGTCCCAGAGGGCGTTTTCGAGGGCGGCCTTCGCCATGCGATGGCCACGAACCTTACCGAGGAGTGGCACGGCTTCCCTGCCCTGCGACAACGTACGTCCGAGCAGGGCGGGAGCAAGGTAGTGGGCGATCGTGGGCCAGGCGCTGTCGATCCACTCGCTGCTGTAGAAAGGGTCCTCGCCGGCCACGCATTCGGCCCATCCGTTGATTCCGTCGCAATGAGCGGTGACCAGGAGGATGCGGCGGCTATAGACGCGGCCGAAGCTGGTCTCAAAAAAGTGGACGAGCGGCATTTGAATTTCGCGCAGTGTGATGGCTTCAATTTTCATAGACGAACTATTTGCCCGCGTACGACCACGTCTCGTCCCATCGACCCAGGAGAAACTTGCCGTTCCCGCCTCCATCCCGTTCGTAACCCAGGACGGCGAGGCCATCGGCGAAGGCTTTCAGGAACTGCCCGCGGTTGTGCTCCTGCACGTCCCGGGCACGGGCGCGGGTGTCGGGCGAGGCCTTCCAGTCGTAGATCGAAGCCGGTACGGAAATTCTCGTCACGGGCTGAACTGCGGGGATCGATCCATCGCTGAGTAATTTCTCAACTCGCTTCGATTTCACCCACCATTCGGCGATCAGCCGATCCGTGGGGAGCCCGCCCTGCAGCGGCGAAGTCGTGATTCCGTACTGGTTAATGGTATAGCGGCGGGCGATGGCGCCCAGTTTTTCAATGTTGAGATATGCGTTCTTGATTTCGAGAGGATCGAACGTCCACTCGATCAATTCAAAACCGCGCGTCATAGTTTCTTCGCGCTGGAACAACTTGATACGGCGGCCGAGACCGGCATTGCGGTAATCGTTGTGCACGGCCAGCATGTGTGAGTGCAGGTAGGGATGGCTGCCCCGGACGCCGGGCACCGCCAGCGCAAACCCGACCATTTGCTGACCGTCGAAGGCGCCAATGACCTGACCGCCGACTTTTTCGGCCACGACGAAAAGACGCAGGGGAATGAGCTCGGCGTCGGTGAAATTCCAGACTTCTTTTTGCAGAGCCACGGCGGTGCGCAGTTCTTCGAGGTCGTGGCAGTTGCGGATGACGATCGAGTCGGTCTTCACGGTTGGGAGTTTTCCAGTCGTTTCGCCTGCTGCCATAGAGCTTCGAGTTCTTCCATGGTCGCCTGTTCGGGTGATCGGCCCGAGTCGCGGAGTCTGTTCTCCATCCACTGAAAGCGGCGCCTGAATTTGCGATTCGTTTTCTTGAGCGCAGACTCAGGATCGAGCGCCAGATAGCGCGCAATATTGACCAGCACGAAGAAAAGGTCGCCGACTTCTTCTTCCATGCGCGCACGCAGTTCGTCCGGGACTTGCTGCCTACCGGAGCCGGCCACGCCTCGGCCCTGGGGACGAGGTCCCGGCGCGGGAAAACCTCGGAGCTGCTCGCGGAGTTCCCCGGTTTCCTCATGGAGCTTGTCGAACAGGCCATCGACGTTGGGCCAGTCAAAACCGACATGCGCCGCACGCGAACTCAGTTTGTGGGCCTCCAACAAGGATGGCATGGCTGGGGAGACACCCGCCAGCACAGACTGCGGCTGTTCGGATTGTTTCGCGGATTGTCCTCGGCCCTCGGAAAGGCGTTTCTTCTTCTCCTCGGCCTTGATCGCTTCCCAGTTGCGAATGACCTCCGAGGATGTTTCCGCCTGCACATCGCCGAACACGTGGGGATGGCGATCGACCAACTTGGTCGAGAGCCGATCGAGGACGTTGTCGATCGAGAAGGTTCCCTGCTCCTTCGACATTTCGGAATAGAAGAGCACCTGGAGTAGGAGATCGCCGAGTTCGCCGCTCAGTTCGTCCCAGTCGCGATTGTCGATCGCCTCGAGGACTTCGTAGGTCTCTTCAAGGGTATAGGGCTTAATGGAGTCGAAGGTCTGCTCGCGGTCCCAGGGGCAACCACCCGGGGCGCGCAGCCGGGCCATGATGGCGACGGCGCGCTCGAAACGCTCTCCGGTGGTCGGGGGCATCGGCAAACAATCTAAATGACGGGTCGCGCGGGGGGCAATGAAGGTTTTGGGCAGGCGGTCGCGGGAGTCCGATTCTGCCACTCCGGCGAAAGCTCTCAGGGCGAAGGACAAGACTGACCAAGGGGCTATACCTATCTTATTGTAGCACAGTCACTTACGTGGCTTGTTCGATCAATTGGCATGGGGATTCCGGAGGGCTCCAAATAGGACATTCCGGGGGTCGTCACCCAGGTGCAGCACCAAGGTTACCTTCCTGAAAGTGTGGCCCGCGGGTAACACTCTATCCGGGGGAGTATGCCCAAAACCAGAGCGCGAAGGTCGCGCTCCTCAATTCCAGCCCATGAACTTGCCTAGTACGAATCGACAACCGTTGGCCGGGCAGCACTTCCAAGTGGCAGTGATTGGCGGCGGCATCATGGGAGTTGCGATCGCACGGGAGTGTGCGCGGGCCGGCAAGCGAACCCTTCTGGTGGAGCAGCACGATTTCGCGGGCGGCACGACCAGCCGGTCGAGCAGGATTCTCAGCGGGCTGCGTCCCCTGGAACGGGGCGACATTGCTTTTGCGCGGGAGTCGCTGCGTGAAAAACAGTGCTTGTTGCGGGAGCGGCCGCACCTGGCGCACCCTGCACACTTTTTGCTGGCGTTGAGCGATAAGGGCGCGCGCAGCGCCATGTCGGTGCGCACGGCGTTGTGGCTGTACCGCCGGATGGTAGGCCGCAGGGTGGATGCTGCGGGCTTCGAGATGGAACGCAAGAAATTGGAGCGCGCCCTCGATGCCGGGCAGCGCTGGTCGATTTTCGACTACGAAGACGCGCAGTGCGAGTTCCCGGAGCGCCTGGTTGCGGAGTGGTTGGGGGAGGCAATCGCGGCGGGCGCCGTGGCACGCAATCACACACAGGTCCTGGCTGTCGATCTCGCACACGGCAGGGCGCGCGGGCTCATGCTGCGCGACTGGACCCGCAACGTCGAGGAGAAGATTGAAGCAACCTGGGTGATCAACGCCACCGGGCCATGGGCGGACCGGACATGTCAGCGATCATCGATCAAAACTCGCCGGCCGATGGTGAGCGGTGTGCGGGGATCCCATATCGTCGTGGCGAGCTTCCCGGGCGCGCCGAGTTCGGCGGTGAACACCGAAGGAGTGGATGGGCGGCCTTTGTACGTCATTCCCTGGAACGAGCAGATCATGGTGGGAGCGACCAGCGTGGCCGACACTTCGGACCCCGGCAAAGTGCACCCGGCTCTGGATGAGACTGAATACTTGCTGCGTTCGCTGGTGAGGATCTTCCCGAAGGCGCGGGTTTCGGCGAACGATATACGCTATGCCTACGCAGGTATCCGCCCCCTGCCCTACGGGGGCAAGGGTGATCCGGACGGGATCAGCCGTCAGCATTCGCTATATGACCACGAGGAAGAAAACGTCGCGAGAATGATTTCCGTAATTGGCGGGAACCTGGCCACTGCAGCGAGTGTGGCGCGTGACTGCGCACGGAAGATCGGGATCCGAGTGGCGGAACCAAAGACGCTGGACGTGGCGGACGGTGGCATGCTGGGTCCCTTGTTCGATCAATGGGTGGCGGACATCGCTAATGCTGGCAACCTCGGCGAGGAGTCGGCCAGGGCCATCGTGGAATGGCATGGTCGGCGGTCGCACGACATCGCTCGTATGGCCCTAAGCAGCGTGGAACTCGGGGCCCCGATCTGTCCACATTCGCAACACATCGTGGCGGAGGCGGTGGACGCCTACGTCAACGAATGTGCGGTCACGCTCGGGGACGTCTTGCTGCGCCGGGTGCCGGTCGCTTTGGGGCCCTGCTGGTCCGAAGCTTGCAGTCGTGAGGCGGCGTTGCGTATTGGCGCAGTGCTGGGATGGGATGAAGAAGCGACCGGCGCAAATCTCGAAGCGCTCGAGATGGAGCGGGCCATGTTTCTGAGGAAGCCTCGGACCGAGATGCGGGTCGAGACGGCGGCGGACTAGACGAGCGGGTCTAGGGCTCAGGGCTCAGGTCTTGGCTCCTACATACTTCTACCAGCAGCCGGGTATTGTCGGAGATGATTCCGTCCACCCCGATGCCATTGAGTTGGAGCATCCGTTCCCTTCTGTTCACCGTCCATACCAGAACTTTCTTTTCTTCGGCTTGCAGAATTCTGACTAAATCCTCGTTGACCAGCGTGTAGTGTGGGATGACGTACTGCACTGGCAGGCTCTTCCACGCGGCGAGCTCGGATGGCACTTCGCAGATCAGGCCGAGGGGAATTTCCTGATCCAGCGCGCGCAGAGCGAGCAGCACTTCGGGCAGGAATGAGGAAGCGACGTGTCCGCGCCGAGGTAGATGTGATTCCAGGGCTTTCAGCAAGATTTTCTCCAGGCCCGTCACTTTTATCTCGATGTCGAGAAAGGCTTGCTCCGAGTACCGGGCGAGCACCTGCCCGAGTCGTGGAAGATCTTTCAGTTCGCATGCACCGGCGCGAGCTATTTCCCGTCCGTCGCTCGTGGCGTCATGGCACACCACGGCTCGGCCGTCTGCTGTCAGCCGCAGGTCGAATTCGAAACCATTGCAGCCGTGCGCGAGGGCCAGATCGAAGGATTCGAGCGTGTTTTCCGGCACGGCTCGGGTGGCGCGGGCACCGCGGTGGCCCAGGAGTAGCGGCGGGGACATCGAACGCTATTGTAAGGGACGGGCTTTCCGCGGGCGAGGGGGGAGCCACCCCCACAAGTTCAGTCGAGATCGAAATCCCGGATGGGGCGACCGGTGTCTGGAGTTTCTTTGGCCTTGCGCACGGCTTCCTGGAATTTTTTCTCGAGCAAGTCGGAGGCGTGCTTCTGGGCTTCGACGGACTGGCGAAAAATCGAGTCGCGGCGGCTGTCCTGCTCCTTCATGGCACGGGCGGCTTCCTCAATGTCGTTGAAGGTCTTGGGTTGAACCGCTGCGCTGTGGGCGATGACCGCTTTGGCGCCGACGTCGACCTTCAGAACGGCGTTACAGCACGGACACGTAACCTCAAAGGCTGGAAAATTCTTCGCCATCTCAAGCGAATGATACTCCAAAACACCGGCTAGTGTGAGGGCAAGCGAATGGGCAGGATCTTGAACAGATACAGCATTTCCCAGCCCAGCAGAATGACCGAAAGCAGCACTGTCATGACGGCCATGATTTCACCGAACGACATGCGGTTGCGATCCGGATCAAAGCGTTTCACGACCAAGCTGAGGATGTTGAGGGTGGCAAAGCCGAAGACCAGGGCCCAGAGGATGTTGTAGACATCGCCCTTTTGGGAGGACTCCTCAAAGAAGGTCAGTGCTCCGAGGAGAGCCAAGGACGGCAGCGGGAGTCCGCGCTCGAACAGGTCGAGTACTCCGCGGGAACGGCTGAGTTGATTCACCAAGGTGAGAAGATGCAAGCGGGTTCGCCCTTTGCAGAAGGCCGGAAGATTGTCTCTTCGGCCAGAGTCAAGAATTAGGATATTACCTGTTTTTTGCGGTACGGTCACGAGGTAGAAGACCAGGGGAGACCAAGGGGGTGGAAGACCAGGGCCTGACGGACGCTAGTGCGTACTGGCGTAACCAGCGGAGTCCCCCAGGCGCGCGGGTTGCGCGTGCAAACAACATCGTCGGCTAGAATTGTTGCATGTCGCAAAACCTACGATTTGTCTTCTTTGACGTGGGCACCACCCTTCTGTTTGCGAACCGCCCCTGTATTCTGGCGCCTTTATATCAACGGAATGTTTTCCCCACGGACGAACAGCTTCGTGCTCTGGAACGCGAGGTGAAGAATAAGTTCGATGACCTTCTGGAACACGGCGGGAAACCAGACCACGGGTTCTGGTCTATGTTCTACACGCGGTTGTTCGAGGATCTGCAGCTCAAGGACGAGAGGCTGCGGCAACAGCTCATCGAGAACACGCGCACTTCGGCGAACTGGGATCAGATGCGCCCGGGGACACGCGAGGCGCTCGAGCAGATTGGCAAGAAGTATCGGATCGCGGTCATTTCGAACGCCGACGGGAAAATTGCCGAGCTGCTGGCGCGCTGCGGGATCGCGGATTGTTTCCTGACCATCACGGATTCGGGCGTTGTCGGACACGAAAAACCGCATCCGATTATTTTTGAGACTGCCTTGAAAAGCGTAGGGGCGCGTGCAGAGGAGAGCCTGTACGTAGGCGACGTGTACTCAGTGGACTATCGCGGGGCTACGAGCGTGGGAATGCGAGCCGTGCTGTTCGATGTTGCGGGGGCCTATCGTGAAAAGGGGTTGCCTCGGGTTGAGTCTCTGGAAGAGCTGGTCGCGATGATCTGGTAGAATTTCCACTCCGATGATCGACTCGAGCAAACTCGTGCTGTTCCTGACGGCGGCTCTTCTTCTTGCGGTGGCGCCTGGTCCGGGGATGCTTTATGTGCTGGCGCGCAGCCTTGCGGGCGGGCGTCGGGAAGGAGTGCTGTCGTCGCTTGGGACGTTCGTGGGCGGGATGGTACATGTGCTCGCGGCCGCGGCTGGGGTTTCGGTCGTGCTGGCCCAATCCGCACTGGCGTTCGCAACGGTGAAATATGCGGGGGCGGCGTATCTCTGCTTCCTGGGAATTCGTATGATCGCGGACGCGCGGCGCGATCGCGACTCCATTCCGGTGGGCGCTCCGGTTCGGGCGCGTAACCCATTCTGGCAAGGGATCGCCACTGAAGTTCTGAATCCCAAAACCGCGTTGTTCTTCCTGTCTTTTATTCCCCAGTTTGTGAATCGCGAGAGTGGACATGTGTTCTGGCAGTTTCTGGTGCTAGGGACGGTTTCCGTGAGCCTGAATACGTCGGCTGATCTCCTGGTGACGATGTTCGCCGGACCGCTGGGCAACCGAATTCGTTCGTCGGCCAGATTTCGCCGAACACAGCGAACGGCCACGGGCGCGATCATGATCGGGCTGGGGACCTACTTGGCTGCGAGCAAGGCAGAGTAGTCGGCGCTCGAGCAACACGGTAATCGCCAGCGATTCAGCCCTCTGAACCCCGCTCAACATAAAACCGTCCCAAACCCAAGCGGAGGTTTCGTCCGCCCCGACGGGCGAGCACGCCCCTCGCTCCACCCACAACTGTTTCAGTCGAGTGTAATGACCTGGTGGTCGTGACAATCAGTCTGGAGGAAGGAATAAAGAATGCTCAGGAATTCGAGGCTGTTGCGGGCAAGGAAGTGAACGCCTGCAATCTCCCGCTCCTGCAGGGTCTTGTTGGGGAAAAGTGAGTGGATGAGTTGCTGCGCATGGCGGCTGGCGATCCCATTCTGGCGGAGTTCAGCGCGGGCGGCACGGGCCCGCAGACTTTCAAGTTGGTGTTGCATCTTCGAGCCGGCATTGTCGGCGGCGTCGACCAGGGTCTTGTCCAGACGGGCGAGGGCGTCACGAACCGCTGCCAGTGACTGCTGCAGGTTGGCGCTGGCGTTGTCGAAGGCTTTCTGAAGTTCCGGAGGAAGAATCTTCCCCGCGAGCCTTTCGCGCAGCGCGTCCTCACCGTGGAAGACATCCGGCAAGGCCAGGTTATAACGCTCAAGTAACGCTTTAGGTTTTGGCTCAACGATCGTGGCAGAGAATCGCGGCACGATGGGCGTGATGTGGCCGAGCAGAGCCTGGTAAACGACTCCGGCTTGTGCGAAGTAGGCGACCTCGGCGGCCCCTCCGGTGTAGGCGAGCGTGGGCAGGAGGTAGTCCTCGACCACCGGGCGCAACAAAACATTCGGGCTGAAATCATGGGGCGCGGCGGCAATCCGTTGCTGCAATTCTTCCTTCGACAGCTTCTCGTCGTGGATCAGGAACTCCAGCGCTCCGGCGTGGCCGTTGGTACGGCGATGAATCGGAACACGCGCCCCGTGCCGCAACGTGAAGAGCAGAGTCGAGGAGGGAGTGACCTTCACCTGCTGGTGATAGCCTTCGGCTTCCAGAGCCTTACCACGGGCGAGGAGAGCTTCATCCAGTTCGACGACGCGCTCAATCGCAGCGCGATAGACCGGCTCCGCAGCCGAATGAAGGTCAGGATCGGAAGGATCGAGCAGAATCACGCCCCAGTCGGCAAAGAGACGTGCAAACAGGCGCGCGAAGGCAGTCCCCAGTGTTTCGCCGGGGCGATATGACTCACGAAGGAAATCAGTAACTTGCGAAGGCCCCAGGAGTTCCACCGCCGACTGTACGACCAATTCGATCTCCGGGCCGAATGTAACGGTACCGACGGGCGCATCTTCGGACCCGCGGCTGGAGATTGCGAGGGGTTGCAGCGATCCCTCCGGGCCCGGAAGGATTGTATGATTGACTTCGGCCAAGTCGTGATCGGTGGTGGCGAGCCAGAAAACTGGGACTGCGTCGACGCCTGCTGCAGTAGCCTCTTCCGCCAGCTTCAGTGCGGTCAGGGCTTTCAGAATCGAGAAAAACGGGCCGCCGAAAAGAGCGACCTGCTGCCCGGTGACTACAGTGGACGCTCCGGCTCGCAGGCGAGCGATGTTGGCAAGGGTTCTTGGCGCGGCGTCCCAGGTCTTGTTCTGACGCTCGAGGACATCGCTGACACGCTGACGCCGTGCCGCATCATAACGTGCGGCCGGTGTTTCCTGTTTCAGCCACTCGGAGAAGTTTGGGGACCTCGAATAGAACTGTTGGACTTTGGGAGAACCGGAGAGGTAATCGGTGAAAAGGCGTGTGGAGTGCGGGATCTGCGCGAAGGGTAAACACTCGGCCTTCACCGGAGGGTCTCCAAGCACCGTTCGACAGGCTGGTTCATGGTTGGCGACAGGCCCCATACATTGTACAGACCGCTCGTAGATGAGATGTTGGACGGATGAGCAGGATGCAAGTTAGTTGGTGGCGTCTGAAGGAGCAATTGGAGCGAATCTTACGGCACGCCGGAGTTTCCCGTTGTGCGTCCAGAGGCTCCAAACCTGCATCGCATCCGGTGTTTGACTTTCGTCGGGTTGCGACCTAGATTGGAAGTGGATCTTTAAAGGCCATCCCACCAGTGGGGGCGTCACGGCTTCGACGGAGATGCTTGCGGCCAAGAGGCATGCCGGGGTGCACACACCCGTAATCGTGGGCAAAATGATAATTGCCAATCAACAGATGGCATACGCTGCTTAATTAGTTAAGTAGCCGTCTTCCGCAGCTTCGCCCGTGGGCTGCGAGCGGACGTCACACAGCGGGCTGGTCTTCCCCGCCCCGTCTGAGTGGGGAGGACGAGATCATCAGGCTAGCGGAAGCCGTTTCTTGTCCGTTCTGAGCGGCGGCCGCGAACGTCCTGGGGTAATGCCCAGGGCATGAACTGGACTAAGCATGTAGGCTCTTGACCAGTGACATTTTCGGACGCGGGTTCGACTCCCGTCGCCTCCACCAATATCTAGTTTATTATCAATTGTTTACAGACCCATTTTAATTTCGTACAATAGCATTTTGCAGAGGCGGGTTCTCCGCCGGGCTTCTCTCACGGAGCCTGCCCTGGAACGGCAGTACGAAAACCCCATCAGTTCATTTTTCCCCCAGCATTCCTGCCAGGAATAATCGGTCCTTCGATCGTTCGATTGGTTCGTAAATCGGCGAGAAGGAAAACGTTCGCCTCCCATTTCAGGCATTTCCGCCGATTGCGTCGAGATCGGCAATCACTTCAGAGGGAATTTGAAGCATCGAAGACTGAAGATTCTCGCGAAGGTGTTCGAGGGAAGATGTGCCAGGAATCAGCATGATATTCGGCGAGCGCTGGAGGAGCCAAGCAAGCGCAACCTGCATTGGTGTGGCCTCGAGCGCCGCTGCGGCTGCGTCAAGCGCCGACGACTGTAATGGAGTGAAACCTCCCAGCGGGAAAAACGGAACATACGGTATGCCTTGCGCGGCCAGGTCGTCGATGAAAGCATCGTCGCTTCTGTGTGCCACGTTGTAAAAGTTCTGCACGCAAACAATCTCTGTGATTGTTCGAGCCTCAGCTAACTGCGTGGGAGTAATGTTGCTCAGACCGATACGCCGGATCAGTCCTTGGCGCTTGAGTTCGGCGAGGACGGTCAGTGGTTCCTCGATCGATTCCTGCCCCGGTTCCGTGATTCCGCCGACCCGAAGATTGACGACATCGAGATGGTCGAGGCCAAGATTTCTCAGGTTGTCATGGACGGCATCCACTAGCTCCTGGCTGGAAAGAGCGTGAAGCCAGGATTTGTCTGGACCTCGACGAGCGCCTACTTTGGTGACAATCACGAGATCCTTCGCATACGGATAGAGCGCCTGCTTGATAAGCTGATTGGTCACATGAGGTCCGTAGAAGTCGCTGGTATCAATGTGGTTCACGCCCGACTCTACCGCCTCTCGCAGAACAGCAGTAGCGGTATTAACATCCTGCGGCGGTCCCCAAACGCCCGGGCCTGCCAGTTGCATCGCACCGTAACCCATGCGGTTCACCGTCATCGAAGTGCCAGGCAGCGTGAAACTTCCGGCGAGGTTTTTTTGTTCAATCATTTTCATTCCTCCTGGTGCGGTTTTCCTCAGTAGTAATGATGAAAGCTAAAAAGACTCTCCAACCATTTCTTCGCTTTTCTTCCAGAGCGCCTCTGCGTTGTTTGGATCGAGCGCATACCTGCGCACGCTTTCGTTTATGCCGACGGGCAGGTCGTCCGGCACGATATGGCCCACGTGGCAGTCTTCGCAGTATTGGCCGCCGATCTCGTCAGCGGAAGCAACGACAGCCGCCCACACTGAAGTTGCGGCTCCCTGGGGAATCGTCTTCCACTGGAAGGGGCCTTTGCCTTGAGCTACACGCTGCTGATTTATCTGGTCGATCATCTTTCTTATGCGGCTTGGATCCTGGTAACGACTCAGTTCGGTCTGAATACCACCTGGGTGCACAGCGGCCGCGCGCGCGCCACGCTCCCGGTGCCGTTTGTCGAACGCAACGGCGAAGAGGATGTTCGCGGTTTTGGACCTGCCGTACGCAACGAGCGGGTCATAAGGCGTGCGTTCAAAGTTGGGATCGTCGAGGTCCACATTCGCGTAGCGGTGACCCGCTGAGGATACGTTGATCAGCCGTCCTCCCGTCCGAATGAGCACCGCGATCCGGTTGACCAGGACAAAGTGGCCCAGGTGATTCGTCCCGAACTGCGTTTCGAAGCCATCGGCTGTGTGGCCGAACGGTGTGGCCATCACTCCGGCATTGGCGATGACCACATCCAACGGTTCCGCTTTCGACAGCAACCGGTCGGCGCAGGCACGCACGCTCCTCAGGTTGGCAAGATCGAGCTCAACCAGTTCGAAGCTTCCGCCATTGGCCGCGGCGTCCTTTCGCACCTGCTCCGTTGCAGCTTTGGCCTTGTTCAAATCCCGCGCCGCGCCTACAACCTGAGCGCCGTGGGCGGCCAGGGAGCGCGCCGTTTCGACGCCGAGGCCGGCCGAGACACCCGTTATGAGAATGCGTTTGCCCTTCAGATTCACGCTGGACAAAACGTCATCTGTGGTCGAAGTTGCTCCAAATGAAGTTGCCTCAAGTATGTTCGTCATTCCCTACCTCCTTGGTACTGACACGTTCGATGTGACGGTTCATGGATCCGATCACGCGTTAGCCGTGCAAGGAGACAGCGTCCGCAGTGTGTTCGAAATAGTGCTCCGCATTCAGATCGGTGATGAGCCCAGGCTGAAGCGGTCCCCATCCCAGCTGTTCCTGCGTCTGCGCGCTGGAAGCCGGAGCGTCTATACCAAAGAAGAGAGCAATCCAGGCAAAATGATCGGCTGCTCCCTCGCGAGACTTGCTGACGACCGGTACGTTCAGACCTCGACCGATTGCCGCAGCGATCTCCCGAGTCGGCACGCCCTCGTCGGCCACGCCGTGATAGCTCGCCCCAGCAGTACCTTTCTCAAGCACGAGCCGGTACAAATGAGCTGCATCGAGCCGATGCACAGCGGGCCAGCGGTTAAGCCCGTCGCCTATAAATGCGGAAACGCCTTTTTCGCGTGCGATGTTAATCAGGCGTGGCACAAAGCCGTGATCACCGTTGCCGTGAACCGATGGCGGAAGCCGCAACACAGATGCGCGGACTCCGCGTGCCGCCAGCGCAAGCGCCGCCGCCTCCGACTTGCGGGGGAAGTTGGGATCGGGCGCATCCTCTTCTGTTGCGAGCGGGCCCTGGCGTTGGGCGAGCAAGGTCCCGCCTGTGACGATCAGCGGGCGATCGGAGCCCGCGAGCGCACCGCCGAGAGTCTCGATGGCACGCCTATCCGCCTCGGCGGCAGGCCCATAGTTTGAGAAATCGTGGATAAAAGCGGTGTGGATCACTCCGTCGGCAGCCGCTGCGCCGCTGCGAAGGCTTTCGAGATCTTCGAGCGAACCGCGATGTACGTCGGCTCCCGCCGCGACAAGGGATTTGGCTGCCGCATCCGAGCGAGCGAGGCCGAGCACCTGATGACCAGCGTTGATCAGTTCTCGGACGACTGCGGAACCTATAAAGCCTGTAGCGCCGGTAACAAAAACACGCATATTCTTTTCCTCCTAAGCATTTGTGAATTCGGTCGATAGAGACGAAGCGTTCACTCCACTTGCGAGCCGAGTCGAAACCTTCGCAGTGATCAATCGCCATTCGCGGATGGAAGCGGGCAGACCATCGATCTCGATCAACTCCTGCAACCAGTCTTCTGCTGAGAGCTCCGCCTGTTCTGACCCGAATAACTGGGTGACGGCGTTGAAGAATGCTGACAATTCTCGCTCCGCCATCGTCATGAGGTCGGCGCAACGAGGGTTGGAATTTCTTGGCGGTTTATAACGAACTAGTGGATTCATATTCCTCACCTCTCGAAGCCGGAGTACCCAGGGACCGCTATTGACAGACCGCCGCGTTCCGGCTAAAACGGAGAGTGTCTCCGAATCAGTAGATAAGATAACCGGAGATAGTCTCCGGTTGCAACTTTTTTTGTGTTTTGTATGCCGACCAAGAATCAGAAAATTGCCCTACGAAAACCGCGCACCGACGCGCAGCGGAACCGCGAGCGCATTCTGGAGGTGGCGAAAAAGGCGTTCACTCGGTCCGGCGCGAACGCCAGCCTCGACGACATCGCCAAAGAGGCAGGTGTTGGAGCCGGAACTCTGTATCGCCACTTTCCTACGCGAGATGCACTGATCGAAGCGGTCTATCGGACCGAGGTGGAAAAACTGGCTGCAGCCGAGAAGAAGTTCTCCGAAAGCCTTCCTCCCATCGAGGCCTTGCGAGCATGGATGTTACTGTTCGTCGACTACATCGCGACAAAGCAGATCATAGGCCCCGCTCTAAATACGCTCGTCGGAGGGCCTTCGAAGCTGTATGAACGTTCACGCGGTCAGATCCAGGGGGCGATTGATTCGTTGGTGAAGCGCGCAATCAAGAGCTGCGACATTCGTAGAGATCTGGAGCCATTCGATCTGCTCCGCGC
>Ga0137418_10000697_pt1 | contig 30489 bp, 22 predicted proteins | sample CZODoug3_1_2_16f_FD_122242 | JGI IMG/M metagenome (GOLD analysis project Ga0137418, IMG submission 122242) | Vadose zone soil fungal communities from Angelo Coast Range Reserve, California, USA - CZODoug3_1_2_16fungal (Hybrid Assembly) | ecosystem: Environmental > Terrestrial > Soil > Vadose... | reverse complement strand
CCCGTTTCGGTGAACATCGGGAGCAAACGAGGCGAGATGACGTGAATACCAGAAAATGCCAGCGGTTGAAGTTGACCCGACGGGCAAACAATTTCGGGTTCGCGATCACGGCTCGCTTGCCGGCCACAAAGTTTTCCGCGCTCGTCGAATAGGAGCTGACGGGAGCTTTCGCGCTGCTGCACTGCGAGCGTTGCCAACACGCCGTCTTCCTTGTGCGCTTGCAGCATGCGCTGCAGGTCAATGTTGCTGAGCACGTCCACATTGTGCAGTAAGAACGGCTCATCCTGGCACTTGGAATCTTCCAGAAAGAACCACGCGGCTTTTTTCAAGCCACCGCCGGTGTCCAGCAAAACGTCTTCGCGCGAAATCTCAATGCGCATGCCGAAATTGTTTTTGGATTTCAGATACTCGACAACCAGATCCGCAAAATGATGCACGTTGACGATCGCTTGGTTCACTCCAAAGCCGCGCAATCGGGTTAGCGTGATTTCCAGTAGGGTGCGGCCGGAGAGTTCCACCAGTGCTTTTGGCCGATCGTCGGTCAAAGGACGCAAACGGGTGCCGAGCCCGGCGGCAAGCACCATCGCTTTCATGCGGCCGCCTTCATCGCAAACTGCTCACGTTTGGCTCGCTCATACACCCATGGCCTCAAGGCCCAGATGGCGCACCGAAACTTGCACACCTTTTCTGGAGCGCAACCGTTTCGCCAATTGTTCCGCCAGATAGACCGAACGATGCTGCCCGCCGGTACAACCGAATGACACCATCAGATTCTTGAAGCCGCGCTCTTGATAGGTGCTGACGCTGGCATCGACCAGCGACATCACGCTAGCCAAAAACTGGTGCACGCTCTCCTGCTGATTCAGGTATTCGATCACCGGCGCATCCTTGCCGGTCAGCGGCTTGAAGCGTTCCTCGCGGCCGGGGTTGGGCAAGTTGCGGCCATCAAACACAAACCCGCCGCCATTTCCGCTTTCGTCTTTTGGCAATCCTTTGTGGAAGGAGAAACTAAAGATGCGCACTCTTAGCTCGTCCGCTTCCGCGGCAATCGCATGCAGTTTTTCCGACGCCAGCATCTTCTGGAACGCATCCATCAGCGTCGGCAACGCGATCGGCAGCTCGACGTTGTGCGAGAGCCAGCGCAGATTCTTCAGCGCATACGGCACGCTTTGCAGGAAGTGGGCCTTACGCTCATAAAATCCGCGGAAACCGTAAGCGCCCAGTGCCTGCATGATCCGCACGTAAACGTAAGCGTAGTAGTGCCGAAGAAATGCCGCACGATCCAAGTTGATGTATGCGCCGAGAACATCGAGATAGTGATCCAGCAATTGCTGGCGGAGTTCCGGCGGAAGGTCGGCCTTGGCGTCATACAGCATTGATGCGATGTCGTACTGCAACGCGCCTTTTCGGCCGCCCTGAAAATCCACGAAAAACGGTTCGCCGCCGGGCAGCATCACGTTGCGCGATTGAAAATCGCGATACAGAAAATAATCGCAATCGGCGCTCAGCAGAAAATCGGTCAGCCGGCCAAAATCATTTTCCAGCGCCGATTCACTGAACGAGATGCCCGCGAGCCGCAAAAAGTAATACTTGAAATAGTTCAAGTCCCACTGAATCGACTGCCGGTCGAAGCTCGCGCAGGGATAGCACACGCTGTAGTCAAGATCCTTACCCGCTTGAACCTGGAAACGCGGCAAGACTCCCACTACTTTGCGGTAGATGGCCACGGCCTCCGGCGCGACCACTTCGCCTTCGCGATGCTTGGAAAGAAATTCGAAAAGCGTGGTGTCGCCGAGATCCTGTTCGAGATACGCCCCGGCACTCAGATCCTCGGCAAAAATCTCAGGAACCGGCAATCGGTGTCGGCGAAAATGCCGCGCAAACGAGAGAAACGCCGCGTTCTCTTCACGAACGCCATACAGAATGCCGATCGCGCTGGCCTGATCATTTGCCAAGCGAATAATCCTGCGCCCGGAGCCGCCAAGGTCCCCTTGCACCGGTTGCACACGCTTCGCCGGCGCGTGGAAATATTCCTCGAAAAGTTTGTTCAGTACGTCCATGGACTCGATTCCAGGCGATTCCGTCTACCACCGCACATTGATTTTCTTGCGTTTTCCAGAATAGCCGATTCTTGGCCGTTAAACGGTCTTGTAAACCGGCGGTTGTCCTTGGCATTAGTCCCCCACGGGTCGGTCAGCCACACCTGGGTAGTAACGCGTTCGCGCTCAACTCGTCAGCCCAACTCGTCGGCCCAACTCATCTGGCCAACGCATCGGGCCAACGCATCGGGCCGACTGGCCGCCTCGCATTCGAAAGACGTGGGGCATATATAATGAGTTAGTGGCCACACGACCGAAATCCCTCCGGCGCTCGGATCGGCGAATGACCGAACGCCGCAATCCGGCATCGCAAAATCTCGACCGCCTTTCTGCTACCGCTATTGTGGAGTTGATGAATCACGAAGATCGCAAAGTCGCGGCTGCGGTGTCGCGGGAAATTCCCGCGATCGCCCGCGCTGTCGATGCAATTGTGCGCGGCATTCAGCAAGGTGGACGGCTTTTTTACGTCGGAGCGGGCTCCAGTGGACGACTAGGTGTTCTGGATGCCGCGGAGTGTGCGCCAACTTTTGGAACTCCACGCACCCTGGTGCAAGCGGTCATTGCCGGCGGCCGGCGAGCCGTGACCTTCGCGGTGGAAGGCGCGGAGGATTCGGAGAAGAATGGCCGGCTCGATCTTCGCCGCAAGAAATTGCGCCGAAACGATGTGGTGGTCGGGATCGCTGCAAGCGGCACCACGCCCTACGTTCTAGGCGCGTTAGAGTACGCGCGCCGATGCCGGGCGACGACCGTGGCGGTGACCGCGAATCGCAATATACCAGTAGCCCGCGCGGCGAAAATCCTGATCGCGCCGGAAGTTGGCCCCGAAGTGCTGACCGGCTCCACGCGTCTAAAAGCCGGCTCGGCGCAAAAGATGGTGCTCAACATGCTGTCTACCGCTTCGATGGTGCGGCTCGGTCATGTCTATGAGAACCTGATGATCGATCTTCTCGATACAAATGAAAAGCTTAGCGACCGTTCTTTGCGTATCCTCTCGGACGCCAGCGGCAAAGACCTGTCCAAAGCGAGACACGCGTTGCGGAACTCCGGACACAATTTGCGCGTGGCTCTGGTGATGTTGAAAATGGGTACGGATGCTCGCTCCGCGAAACGGCTCTTGAGGAACGCTGGCGGCAATCTTCGCCGCGCGCTGGGAGAGAATTAGCAGCCTCGACCAGCTCGCAGGCAGCTTGATTTCATGGACAAATTTCTCATTACCGGCGGAACACCACTTCACGGAACGGTGGCCATCAGCGGCGCGAAAAACTCCGCGCTCCCGGCCATGGCCGCTTCCCTGCTGACCGCCGACCAAATCACGCTGCACAACGTTCCGATGGTCCGCGACATCGTCACCATGGGCAAACTTCTGGCGTACATGGGCGCCAGTGTCAGCACTCGCGACTTTCCCGCCAGTGAATATGCTTTTCAGGCTCACACCATCAGCGATGCGGTCGCGCCTTACGAACTGGTCAAGACCATGCGCGCTTCCATCCTTACGCTCGGACCGACGTTGGCCCGCACCGGCATTGCTCGAGTTTCGCTTCCCGGCGGTTGCGCCATTGGCGCGAGGCCCATCGATCTTCATCTAACGGCGCTCGAAAAGATGGGCGCCGAAATCGTCACTTCGCACGGCTACATCGAAGCTCGCACGCCAACCAGCGGCCGGCTGCACGGCGCGCGCATCGCCTTCGAAAAAATCACGGTCACCGGCACAGAAAATATTTTGATGGCCGCGGCGTTGGCCGACGGCGAAACGATTCTGGAAAACGCCGCGCGGGAGCCGGAAGTCACCGACCTGGTCGAACTGTTGCGCAAAATGGGCGCAAAAGTCACGGGCGACGAAACTTCCACCTTGTGCATTCAAGGCGTCGAGGCACTGCACGGCGCAGAGCACACGGTAATCCCCGACCGGATCGAAGCCGGAACATTCTTGATCGCCGGAGCAATCACCAACGGAGATGTCACCGTCACTCATTGCGAGCCGCGCCACCTTACCGCACTGCTCAACAAACTCCGTGAAGCTGGAGTCTCGGTCGAACCAGTCGGCGATGGGCCAGGCCCGCGAGCATTGCGGGTCCGCGGCGTCAGAAAACTTCTCGCAGCCGACATGACCACCGAAGAGTACCCGGGCTTCGCCACCGACATGCAGGCGCAGTACATGGCGCTGGCTACGCAAGCCGAAGGTTCGTCCAGCATCACTGAAACTATTTTTGAAAATCGTTATCTGCACGCCAGCGAAATGATTCGCATGGGCGCTCATATCTCGATTGATGGCCGCACAGCGGTAGTTCGCGGACCAGCGGAGCTCAGCGGCACCACTGTCCAGGCTTCCGATCTTCGTGCCAGCGCCGGACTGGTGCTCGCAGCGCTGGTGGCCAGCGGCGAAACCACCATCGAACGGGTTTATCACATCGACCGCGGCTACGAACGCATCGTTGAAAAGCTCAGCGGCCTCGGCGCAAACATGTCTCGCGTTCATGCCCCGGCCATCTAGCGATGTATGCCAGCAAGTCTCGGCGAGGCTTGCTGAAATCCAGCCAATCGTCGAGCCGCCGGCCACCGCGCTGGAAACGCATGCCAGGGCGTGTCATCATGAAGTTCGGCATCAAACACTGTGAAACACTGTGAAAGTGTTGCCGAACGATTTCATGGTTATCCCTAGATGTAACGGAAGATGTAACGGAAGATGTAACGGAGGCCCTTGTGAATTTCCTATGCAAGTTCGCTGCTTTTACTACCGCGTCGCTTTGTCTTGTTTTTGTAGCCGAGGCCCAGGGGGGCGGCGCAGGCGCCGCGGGCGCGGCATCCGGGGCCGCCGCAAAGTCCTCGTCAATGGGTAAGGTTGGCAGAGATACTTCGCTGCTCAATCCCGAAAATTCTCTGGAAATCATCAAGCCTCCAGTACCAGCGGAGGAAAAAGCGTACAAAGCATTCCAGAAGTTTCAGTCCATGCCAAGCACCGAGCTGGCTGCAAAAGCGCAGGTGGGTGAAGACTTCGTCAAGAAGTTTCCTTCGACGAGCTACACCCAGTTCGTGTACTCATTCTTGACCGTCGCTTATATTCAGAACGGCGCCATGGACAAAGCTCAAGCTTCCGCCGACAAGGACTTACAATTGAATCCGCAGGACTATCGGACCATGGCCGTGCTAAGCCAAGCAATTGCGCGGCTGGCCCGGGACGGGATGCCGGAAACTGCGGCGCAGCTCGCAAAATCAGAAAGCTACGGCAAGAACGCGATTGCTGGAATCGCCACATTTTCAAAGCCCGATGAGATGCCGGAGGAACACTTTGCCGCGGTGAAGAACCAGACGCTCAATATGGCGCATAGCGGCTTGGGTTTGGTGCAATTGCACCGCAACGACTACGCGGGAGCAATCTCCGAGCTAGAACAGGCGGTGGCACTTGGGCCCAACGACGATCCCACCAATTATTATTTGTTGGGCGTCGCCTATCAAAATTCGAGCCACCCGGAAAAGGCGGTTCCCAACTTCGAAAAGTGCGCGGCGGTAAAAGGCAATCTGCAGCCGACGTGCGCCGCCGGGCTGGAGCAAGCAAAGAAAGACGCTCTGCAGACGGCAACGCCAAAGTAGCGCGCCTGATTTTTTGCCCTCAGGCGATCCTCTGATAGAATTTCTGGTATCGCTTTTGCGGCCGTGTGCCACGATCGTACGGCAATTCAGTTCTTCGCTGGAGACCAAATCATGCCCAATGCCATCCTGCTGGAAAAGCTCGACGCCGCTATCGCCCAGAAGAATCTGTTGAAGCATCCCTTCTATCAGGACTGGCAAGCGGGAAAGCTTTCCCGCGAATCGCTCCAACTCTACGCCGCACAGTATTACCGGCACGTGGAAGCTTTTCCGAATCACCTGCGAGTGCTGGCTGAACGCGCCGATGTTTCGCTCAAACCAGTGGTCCTGGAAAACCTCGCCGAAGAGGAGAATCCCGCGGGCCCGCACCCACAACTCTGGCGGGATTTTGCCGAAGTCCTGGGCGTAAGCGAAGAGGACATCATGAATTCGCCGTCGCTTCCGGGTACGCAGAACGTGGTGCACACGTTCCGGGACATCTGCGGCAACCGCTCGGTTCCCGAAGCCGTCGCCGCGCTCTACGCCTACGAATCGCAAGTTCCCGAAATCGCCAGCACCAAGATTGACGGCCTCAACCGTTTCTACGGCGTCAGCGACGCCAAGGGCACCGCGTATTTCTCCGTCCACGAACACGCCGACAAAGCCCATCGCGCCGCATGGCGCAACTGGCTACTGGAAAACGCGACCGGCAGCGAAGAGCGGATTCTCGCCTCCGCCCAGGATGCACTGAACGCGCTGTGGGGCGCCCTCGACGCCGTGCACTGCGGCTCCTGCGCCAAGAACTAGGCCACGGTCTGTCAGCGCCCATCTTCAGCCGATCATTGCAAGTTTTACTTAGACTGAAACGTAAGAAAGGCCTCCGATTTCCCGGAGGCCCTTTTTAGCTTCATTTTGAAGAGTGAAATTACTCGCCTGCGGCTGCGGCATCGCTGGCCGGAGCCAGCGCTTCCTTCTTTGCCGCCTTCTCGCGAGCTTCCTTGATCAGCGCCTTGCGCGACAAGCGAACCTTGTTGCCTTCGATCGAAAGCACCTTGACCAGCACCTGGTCGCCAAGTTTCAACTCGTCACGAACGTCCCGGATGCGTTGCTCGGAAATTTCGCTGATGTGCAACAAGCCGTCGGTGCCCGGGAAGAGTTCGACGAAAGCGCCGAATTCCGCGAGGCGTACGACTTTGCCGAGATAGGTCTTGCCGATTTCCGCGCTGGCCGTGACGTCGCGCACCATCTGCAACGCCGCATCGCCTCCGGAGCCGCTGGTGGCAAAGATATGCACCGTGCCGTCTTCGTGGACGTCGATCTTCACGCCGGTCGCTTCGATGATCGACTTGATCTTTTTGCCGCCCGGTCCGATCAGGTCGCGAATCTTGTCGGTCGGAATCGACAACTTGAACAAACGCGGAGCATAGGCCGAAATGACCGTGCGCGCAGTGCCCAACGTCGCGTCCATGATGTCCAGAATTTCCAGCCGGGCCTTCTTGGCTTGAGCCAGCGCTTCGCGCATCATCGGAATGCTGATGCCGCTGACCTTGATGTCCATCTGCAAAGCAGTGACGCCTGCACGCGTTCCGGCAACTTTAAAGTCCATATCGCCGTAGTGATCTTCCGCTCCGGCGATGTCGGTCATCACGGCGTACTTACCGTTGTCACCGACCACCAGCCCCATGGCGATACCGGCGCAAGGAGACTTAAGGGGCACGCCCGCATCCATCATCGCCAGTGAGCCGCCGCAAACGGTGGCCATTGAGGACGAACCATTAGACTCCAGAATGTCGCTTACCAAACGCATGGCGTACGGAAAGTCCGCTTCGGGTGGCAGCAGGCTGACCAACGCGCGCTCTGCCAGCGCTCCGTGTCCGATTTCGCGCCGGCCTGGGCCGCGAACTGGCTTCACTTCGCCAACGCTAAACGGCGGAAAATTGTAATGCAGCATGAATCGCTTGTGCTGGTCTTGCGCAAACAGCAAGTCCAGCCGCTGTTGATCTTCCTTGGTGCCCAGTGTCAAAGTTGCCAGCGCTTGGGTTTCGCCGCGGGTAAACAGCGCCGAACCGTGTACGCGGGGCAGCAATCCGACTTCGCAGGTAATCTTGCGGATTTTGTCGAACGCCCGTCCATCCGGACGGCGCCGGTTATTCAAAATCTCGTCGCGGAAAATATCTTCCTTGAGCTTGTCGAACGCCCGCTTGGTCAGCGTCAACTTCTCATCGTCTTCTTCCGGAATCGTCTCGACGATCTTCGCTTTCAGCGCGTCAATCAACTGGTAGCTTTCCTTCTTCGGATGCTTTTCGGTATTCAGCGCATCCTTCAGGCTTGCTCCGTGGGTCTTCTGAATCGAATCATAAATCTTTTGATCAAACGGCCACGGCGCCACGTCCACCTTTTTCGGTTTTAGTTGCGCATGCAATTCCCGGATTGCCGCGACAATCTTCTTCACTTGCGCGTGCCCAAATTCCAGCGCTTCCACCACTGTCTCTTCGGAAACTTCCAGCGCCCCGGACTCCACCATCATGATCGCTTCATCGCTTCCGGCGATCACAATGTTGATCAGGCTGGTTTTCTGCTCAGCCACCGTGGGATTGGCCACCAACTGCCCGTTCACCAGGCCCACGCGTACCGCCGCAATGGGCGTCGGAAACGGCAGGTCGCTGCAATACGCCGCAGCCGCCGCTCCGGTGACCGCAATCACGTCCGGATCGTTGTCGCTGTCCGCGGACAGCACCATGGCATTGATCTGGGTTTCGTTTCTCCACGATTCCGGGAACAACGGGCGCATCGGGCGGTCAATCAGCCGCGAAGTCAAAATCTCTTTTTCTGTCGGACGGCCTTCTCTCTTGAAGAAGCCGCCGGGAATTTTCCCCGCCGAATAGGTATTCTCGCGATAGTCCACCGTCAACGGCAAAAAGTCCCGGTCATTCGGCTTGTTGGACATGCACGCGGTATTCAAGATCACGGTATCGCCGTATCTCGCCACGATTGCGCCGTTCGCCTGCTTGGCGATTTTTCCGGTCTCCAAGATCAGCGTTCTGCCGCCAACTTCCACCGAAACCTGATGAGGCGCCGGGATGTGATTATTTTCTGACATGTTTCATTCCTTTGGTCCCGCCTCTGGCGGTTCCTGGGCAGCTCTTTTTTTGGGTCAGGTTTGCAAGTACAAACCCTGAAACCCGCTGCCTGTTCGTGTTTAACTGCACTGCTTCATTAATCTTGTGCTGTCGTTGAGCCAAGGCAGGCACTAGCAGCCGGTCGCGGTCACACTACGAGACAATGGTCTGCTTTCCAGACACTCGTCCAGCCCAATGCCCGCTTCCAGGCACTCTTCGATTGTTTATTGTGACTTGAGGCGCCGCTTGCGGTTTCTCTTGCAAACCGCTACTTGCGCAGGCTGAGGCGATCCACAATCTCGCGATACCGATCCGGGTCCCGGCGGTTCAGATAGTCCAGTAATCTCCGGCGCTTGTTGACCATCATGATCAATCCCCGCCGTGATGCGTGGTCCTTGACGTGGCCCTTGAGGTGCGTCGTCAGATAGTTGATCCGCTCGCTCAACAGTGCGATCTGCACCTCGGGTGAGCCAGTATCCTTTACATGAGAACGAAACTGTTCGATCAACGCTGCTTTCGGTGCGCTCAAGTGCCCTCTCCGTCGTCCCCTGAATTTTCCTCTTCTCTTCGACTCATTCAGAGTAACACATCATTCTCGATAGTGTAAAGCCATGCCGCCAGCCACTTTTGGCCGCAAAACTTGGTGTGATTTGGATCGAATCGGCGATTTCCGTGCTAACACTGGATTTCGCGAGCAAGACCCTGACCGCCCAAGATGATTTGGTGTTGGCGTTTCGATCTGAAAGAGATCCGATCGGCTCTACGTAGTACAAAGTATGGAACCTGGGATTCGCCTCCGACGAGCGCTGTGGAGCGCGGTCATTTTTCTCGCGGTGATTGGGGTTGCGGTCGCCGTCCGCAGAATCGTCGTCCTCGTTCCGGTTGCCTTCCACCTGCACACTTCGCCGCCTATTTCCAACCCCAGAGCCGCTCAGTTTGCAGCCCTCGATCAAGTGTTTGCTGGCCATCCGATTCTCACCTTGATTCATGTTCTTCCCGGGCTGCTGTTCATGATCCTTGGTCCGCTGCAGTTCAGCGCGTCGATTCGTGCTCGCCACCTTCGCTGGCATCGCTGGAGTGGCCGCCTTTTTCTGCTCTGCTCGCTGATCATCGGAGTTTCCGCGCTGGTCATGAGTTTCACGATGCACTCGATCGGTGGCGTCAATCAAGCCGCCGCAACCATTCTGTTCGGCACATTTTTTCTGGTCGCGCTGGGTAGGGCGTTCTGGCATATTCGCCGCCGCGAAATCGCGTTGCACCGCGAATGGATGATTCGCGCGTACGCGGTCGGACTGGCCGTCGCCACCATTCGCCCGATCATCGGAATATTCTTCGCCACCAGCCATTGGTCCGGCTTAACGCCTTCGCAATTCTTTGGCACCGCTTTCTGGATTGGATTTGTGTTGCAAATCATCGCGGCTGAGTGCTGGATTCATGCTACTCAACCAGAAGGTTTCTTTCACGGTTCGCAAGCGGCGCCGGCAAGCTCCCGGGCAAACGCAACTCCGCCGGCCACTCGGAACGTTTCTTGACTCCGCACATTACGAGTGTTACAACCTAACCCGTTCTCAATCAGCTCGGCTCCTTTCGGCTGGGAAATTGAGCGCCTGCTCGCTGCCTGAGCGTCTTCACACCCCTTTTCCAGGTCATCAACCCGGCGCAGGCAAACTTAAAATTCACGGAGAATCTAGAAAATGAAGAAGCGTATTTTGTTCTGTCTTGCAGCCGCTCTATTGTCTTGTATTTCCGCAGTCGCGCAGCAATCCCAGCCTCAGATGCAACCGCTCACTTTCTGGTACGAGTACACAGTCAATCCCGGTAAAGAAGATGACTTCATGGACCTGGTAAAAACGGTCGGCCAGCCGGTCCGCGACAAGCTCATGGCCGAAGGCGTGGTCATGGCCTGGGGTGTTGACACTCCGTTGCTTCGCGTTCCCGGTAACGCCACTCATATAGTCTGGTACGCCGTGAACGATTATGCCGGAGTCGAAAAAGTGGATACGGCCATGCGCGCTCAAATCGCCAAGCTCAACGACGAAGCGGCCAAATCCGGCGGCGCCAAGAAAGGCCAAAAGCCGGTGGCTTCGGTCACCGCTCGTCTCGCCGAAGTCGCGGACATGAGCAAGGTCCACGACTATCTCACTCGCGATCTGGTCATCGGCTTTTCTCCCTCTTCCGCTTCGGGATCACTTCCGTTCGCCCGCTATAATTTCTTCAAGGTGAAACCGGGCAAGGGCAGCGATCTCCGCAAGGCCTGGGAGAAATACAATAAGCCCGTTTTCGAGAAGCTCGCCGCCGACGGCGTCGTTATTGCTTACGGCCTCTCCGTGGAAGACATCCGCACCGATGGCGACTTCACTCACTACGTCTGGTATGCCGTCAAGGATCTCGGTTCTTTCGACAAGGTTCGTGCAGCCTTCACGGCTGACCGCGACCACCGTTCTCAGGAAGAGCAAGACGCCATCAGCCACCTCTTCGTGAGTTTGCAGGACCCCGATGCCGCACGCTCTGAGGTCCTCCGTTCGTTGATCTTCCACGTGCCCGCACCGAAGTAGGCGCGACTGGCATCGGCTTGGAATCAAGAGGGCCGGAGCATGCGGCCCTCTTGGTTTTTGTTCGCCCGCTAATGCTGCCGTGCTGTCCCTCAACGTCATCGCGGACGGTGTTGCCACCTGCTCCCGATCCATTGAAAAAACGAATGGTCACGATTCGCAAAGCCAATTTGCGATTCCGAAGAAATAAGGGTACAGTTTAATCCTGTGATTCGCTTTTCTACATTGACCGCTGCCTGTTGTTGTCATCTCCACATGATGACGGCGCGGGCATTTGTGTCTTGTATAGGTGAAAAGCGAACTTTTTAAGACGCTTTCCAATACCGGATTGTAATCGCCCACCGCCGCATCGCTGGCAGGTGGGTTTTTTATTTTTAGGCCAAGGACCATGACTCCAATATCCGAATTATCGTTTCCCGAACTCGCAACGGCTCCGTATCCCGGGACCGACCGCGCGCCGTCTACACCACGCAGCCTCAACCATTTGCGCACACTTGAGTCGGAATCGATTCACATCCTGCGTGAAGCTGCCGCCGAATTTGCCCGCCCGGTGATGCTCTATTCCATTGGCAAGGATTCGTCGGTGATGCTCCGCCTGGCGCAAAAAGCGTTCTTCCCCGGCAAGATTCCCTTCCCGCTACTGCACGTGGACACCGGCTACAAGTTCCCGGAGATGATCGAGTTTCGCGATTCCTACACCCAGGAACTTGGCGTGGAACTAATCGTCCACAAAAATCAGGCTGCCCTCGACGCCGGAACCAATCCGTTCTCACTCGGAACGCAAAAATGCTGCGCCCTATTGAAGACCAAGTCGCTGCTCGATGCTCTAGCTGAAGGGGGATTCGACGCAGCTTTTGGCGGCGCGCGCCGCGATGAGGAAAAGTCCCGCGCCAAGGAACGCGTCTACTCTTTTCGCGATTCCCTCGGCCAATGGGATCCGAAAAACCAGCGCCCGGAGTTGTGGAGCATCTTCAACTCCAGGATTAACAAAGGCGAAAGCATCCGTGTTTTTCCGCTCTCGAATTGGACCGAACTCGACGTCTGGCTGTATATCCAGGCGGAAAATATTCCGATTGTGCCGCTTTATTTTGCAAAAGAGCGCGAAGTGGTGCTGCGTAACGGTTCCATCGTGCTGATCCACAATCGCCGCGAACTTTTGTCAGGCGAAAAACCTCAAATGCTGAAGTGCCGGATGCGTTCTCTGGGTTGCGTGCCGTGCACTGGCGCCATCCGCTCCGAAGCCGGCTCGATCGCGGAAATCATTGCCGAAATGATTTCCTTCCGCCGCTCGGAACGCGAGAACCGCGCCATCGACCACGATGAAGAAGGCTCGATGGAGCTCAAAAAAAGGGAAGGTTATTTCTAGTGATTACCGCCACCCACGAAAAACTTTCCGGCTACCTTGGCGAATTAGCCGAAGCGCCCCGCGAACGGGAGCTGCTGCGCTTCACCACCGCCGGAAGTGTCGACGACGGGAAGTCCACGCTCATTGGCCGCCTGCTGCACGACTCCAAGTCCGTTTACGAAGACCAGATGGCCGCGGTGAAAAAAAGCCGCCTCAACCGTTCCTCCGGCCCGGTTGATTTTTCCCTGCTGACCGACGGCCTGCGCGCCGAACGCGAACAAGGCATCACCATCGACGTCGCTTACCGCTATTTCGCTACCTCCAGGCGCAAATTCATCATCGCCGATACTCCGGGACATGAGCAGTACACCCGCAACATGGCTACCGGAGCATCCACTGCGGATCTCGCGGTGATTCTGGTTGACGCCAGCAAGGGCATTCTTCCCCAGACTCGCCGTCACACTTTTATCGCTTCACTTCTCGGAATTCGCAATGTGCTGGCCGCCATCAATAAGATGGACCTTGTTGATTTCCGCGAAGATCTCTTTTTGCAATTGCAACGTGACTTTCAGGAATTGGCTGGGCAACTTGGCATCCCGAGAGTTCAGTGCGTGCCGGTCAGCGCCCTCGATGGCGATAACGTGGTCGACCGCAGCGTCCGGACGCCCTGGTATCAAGGGCCAACCATGCTGGAACACCTTGAGACCGTTCCGCTCAGCGCTGGTGATTCTCTCGATTCCCTGCGCTTCCCGGTGCAAATGGTCATTCGTCCCGATGCGAATTTCCGCGGATTTGCCGGCCGCGTCGCCAGCGGAGTGCTTCGTCCGGGTGCGGAAGTCCTAGCGCTACCCTCTGGCCAAAAAACGCGAGTGCGCTCCATCGCCACCTTCGATGGCGAATTGCCGGAAGCCTTTGCTCCCATGTCCGTCACGGTGCAACTCCAGGACGAGATCGATCTAAGCCGAGGAGACATGTTGGTAACGCCGCAAAATCCTCCGTCGGTCGCCAGAAAATTCCGCGCCATGACGGTCTGGCTTCACGAGTCTCCTCTGGAAGTTGGCAAGTCCTATCTGGTAAAGCACACTGCGCGCCAAACGAAGATCCGTGCCCTGGGTATCCGCCATCGCGTGAATGTCAATACCCTTGCGCACGAACCGGCCGCTCAATTGAAGATGAACGAGATTGCGGCCGTCGATTTTGAAGCTCATGTTCCGCTGTTCTTCGATCCCTATTCCAGCAACCGCACCACCGGCAGTTTCATCCTGATCGACGCCATCACCAACGCCACGGTTTGCGCCGGCATGATTCAGGAAGCGCTGCCGGACAAAGAAATTGCCAGCGCCGGCCTCAACCCGACCAATTCCGTGTTTCATCGCGTTAGCGCAGCCGAGCGCCACCAGCGTCACGGCCACCTCCCTGGGGCATTTTTGCTCGGAAATCGCCCGGAGCTGGCGTCGCGCATAGAGCGCGCACTGTTCGACCGCGGTTTTGCAGTGCTGAATCTGAGCGACATAACGTTATCTTCCGCGCTGCCCGCCGCAGTTCGCGTCACCCAGGAACTTGGCGCCATCGCGATCTATTCTGGAGAATTTCTCGACTCGGAAACCAGCCAACGCCTTATCTCGCAATCCGCTCCGAGGCTGTTCGATCTTTCTAAAGAACTGGGCGCTCCCAGCGATGAAGACATTTTCCGCCACGCCATGACTCTGGCGGAGTCCCTGCAAATACGCTCAGCTGAAAATCATCACCATGGGGCCAACTAGATGGACACGAAACCTTCACTCGAAACGTTAGACGCAAATTTTGCCAGCCAACTGGAGCTGCTTGCCCCCGCGCCAGCGCTCGATCTGATCCTCGCAGCGAGCCGCGGCGCCGCGGCCTGCCTGACCAGCAGCTTTCAAGTGGAAGACATGGTGGTCACTCATCTTCTCAAGAACCGCATTCCTGACGTCCCGGTGCTGTTTCTCGAAACCGGATACCACTTTGCACAAACTTACGAGTATCGCGATCGGATGGCCAAGTTGTGGTCGCTCAATCTGGTCAACGTGCTTCCCGCCCAATCCGTTGCCCAGCAGGAATCGGCTTTTGGCATTCTCTATCGCACTGAACCCACCCGCTGCTGCCAGTTGCGCAAAGTTGAGCCGCTGATGCGCGCGCTCGAGCCGTTCGATGTTTGGTTCACCGGATTGCGTCGCGAACAATCTCCAACGCGGAAAAATTTGAAGAAAGTCGAGCTGCACCGTCTGCCATCCGGAAAAACATTATGGAAAGTCAGCCTGCTTGCCGATTGGAATTTCGCGCAGGTCTGGCAATACGCAAACGAACATTCCATTCCCGCACTTCCGCAGTACGCCGAAGGATATCTGAGCATCGGGTGCGAGCCGTGCACCGCGCTGCCTTCCGATCCCAATAATCCGAGATCTGGCCGTTGGGGCGGCGAAAAGCTGGAGTGCGGAATTCACACCTTCTCGACGCGTGGGGCGCAATGAACTTCCTGATCGGATTTCTGATCGCGGTGGCTGTCGGCCTGACGGGAATTGGCGGTGGCAGCTTTACCGTTCCGGCTTTGGTACTTCTCGCGGGCTTGCCCGCTGCGGAGTCCGTCGGAACCGCGTTTGTGTTTGCAGGCGTCATCCGTTTGATTGCCGCACCGTTCTACCTGCTCGGCAAGCACGTCCACAAGCGCTACCTGTGGTTATTGCTGAAAGGAGCGGTTCCGGGACTCTTGATCGGCACCTTTTTGCTGCGCCTCCTGGGCCGCGAAGCCGGAAATCCCATCGTGGTCATCGTGCTCGGAATCGTTCTGGCGGCGTCCTCGGCGATCACTTTTGCGCCTCGCGTCCAGAATCCGGCATTCGCTCGGAAGAATTCCGGCTGGCTTCCGTGGCTCGCTCTTCCCATCGGTATCGAGTCTGGCTTTTCTTCCGCCGGGGCTGGCGCTCTCGGTACGGTCCTGCTGCTGAATTATTCCGAAATGACCGCATCGCAGGTCGTCGGAACCGACATCCTCTTTGGCCTGGTCCTGGCGGTTATCGGTGGCGCGTTCCACTGGAACTTTGGCGCCGTCAGCACTCCTGTACTCCTGCAGTTGCTGGCGGGCGGTGTGCCAGGCGTACTCCTGGGCTGCGCCTTTGCGCGCGTTGTTCCGGCCCGCAAGCTTAAACTCGTCGTCGCCGCCATCGCCATCTTTGCCGGCGTCCAGTTGATCTGGAGCGGCGCGAACACTCTTGCGGCCAGGCACTCCGCGGCCGCCGCCAGAATCGCGGCCCGCACCGCTACCCATTACCCTAGCCGCTGATCTTTGTTGGCCCCGCCAAGTTCCAAATGATCTTTACTGGTCACATGAATAATTTCGCTCTCGTACGCGCTTCGCGGTAGTATCAGCCTCTTGCTCAAGGTTCTATGTTGAGCGCAGAAAAGGCGAAATGACTTTTCGAGCGGCTGCACTCGTCACCGGCGCAAATTCCGGCATTGGCAAGACCATTGTCTCGCGGCTGGCTGCCGCCGGATACGACGTCGCTATCAATTACAAAGCGGATGAAGCTGCGGCGGAGACTCTGGCCAAGGATTTACTGCGCCACGGCGGGCGCGCCATCGCTGTTTACGCCGACATCGCCAACTCCAAAGATGTGGATGCGATGTTTGAAAAACTTTTCTCCGCCTTCGGCCGGCTCAACGCGCTGGTCAACAACGCCGGAGTACAAGTTTTTAAGCCGCTTCTAGACGTCGAAGAATCTGAATGGGATCGTGTAATTGCCACCAATCTTAAAGGCTGTTACCTGTGCACGCAGCGCGCCGGACGCCACATGAAAGAACACCGCTCCGGCGCCATCGTCAACATCGGCTCCGGTTGCAACAAAGTTCCCTTCCCCAATCTTTCCGGCTACACCGCCAGCAAAGGCGGCATCGAAATGTTCACCAAATCCGCCGCGCTGGAATTGGGCCCATTCGGAATTCGCGTGAATTGCGTGGCCCCGGGGGCGATCGACACCGAACGCACCAAAAAAGAGATCGCCGGCTTCGCGGATTCCTGGGCCCGCCTTACGCCGCTTCGCCGCATCGGCACACCCGACGACGTCGCTTCCGCTGTCCAATTCCTGCTGAGCGAAAGCGCCTCGTTCATTAGCGGCCAAACCCTCGGCGTCGACGGCGGCCTCTTCGCCCAGCCCCGCTGGCCGGACTCCGACTACGGCATCTGAAACTTTCGCCTCAGGCAATTTCTTCCTGGTAGGTATTTCACCGCTCGGGTCGTTACTCAGTGCTCTCGGTTTGCTGCTCGCTGGGCGCGGGACCAAATCACTGTCCCGCAGCTTTCCCCCGCGCCAGGGCCACCTGCCCATACCCATCTTCTTTCAAATACCGGTACAGACTCGTCCGCCCAATTCCCAAAACCTGCGCCGCCCGTAGCCGGTTCCCTTTGCACATTGCCAGTACCCGCTGGATGTGCTGCTTGCGGACTTCCTCCAGCGACAGCGGCCGCCAATCGTCTCGGCCGGTGCTGCCCTGCCCGCGGTGTTGCAGTTGCTCCGGCAAATCTCCGATGTCGATAAAATCGCCGGTAGTGGTGATGCTGGCGCTGGAGATCACATTCTCCAGCTCCCGCACATTTCCCGGCCAGGCATGCTGCAGCATGATGGCCTGAGCCCTCCGCGTCAGCCCCGCAATATTTTTTCCGTACGCTTCGTTGTATTTCTTCAAAAAATACTGCACCAGCACCGGAATATCCTCCAGCCGCTCCGCCAGCGACGGAATCCGGATCTGAATCGAACTCAACCGGTAATACAAATCCTCGCGGAATCGCCCCGCCAGCACTTCCGCCCGCAAATCACGGTTGGTCGCCGCAATCATTCGCACATTGATCTGCCGTACTTCCGGCGATCCCACTCTCTGGATCTCGCGGTTCTGGATCACTCGCAGCAGCTTCGCCTGCATCGGCAGCGAAGTCTCTCCAACCTCATCCAGAAATACCGTTCCGCCATTCGCGTACTCAAATAATCCCGGCCGCGTATCGGTCGCGCCGGTAAACGATCCTCGCACGTGTCCAAACAACTGGCTCTCCAGCAGCGTGTCCACCAACGCCGAACAGTTGCAAATCGCCAGCTTTTGATGGTTCACCGGACTAATCTGGTGGATCGCCCGCGCCACCAGCTCTTTCCCCGCTCCAGTCGGCCCGGTCAGCATCACATTGGTATAGTGCCGCGCCACCTTCCGCGCAAAATCAAATACTTCCAGCATCACTGGACTTTTCCCCACGATTCCGTGGAATTCCAGGTCCCTCAGCAGTTGCTCCTCCAGCGCTTTTACCCGCTTGCGCTGGTCGTAAAGCGCCGCGGTATCATCCAACATCCTTTTCAACCGCGTCCGGTCCACAGGCTTCGGCAAAAAATCGGCCGCACCCCTTCGAATGGCTTCCAGGGCCGATTCCAGCGTGTAGTCTCCGCTCATCAGAATCACGTTGGATCCTGGGTCGGCCTTGATCGCCCTTTCCAGAAATTCGTATCCATCCATTCCCGGCATATGCACGTCCGCCAAAATCAGCCGGGACTTCCCGCTGCGAATCAGTTGCAGCGCTTCTTCCGGATTCGTGGTGGCCACCGATTCGAATCCAGCGCTGGCCACCAGTTCCGTCATCAGCTCCAATTGGCCAGGATCATCATCCAGAATGCACGGCAGCAGTTCCGCCGGCGGTGTTACCAGTTCCAAATTTCTAACGCTTGCGTGTGCCATACAGAAACCATTCGCACGCTTTCCTCCATTCCCCTGTCCTCCGAAATCTCCTCGGCTCTTCTTCGCGGATTCTCCCTTGCGAACTTTCTGGAGCCGTCACACAGCTTCCAAGTCATTGCGATCGTTCGGTTTGCGGCTATCTTCGCAAACTCCCGGAGGCGATCGCTGCCTAATGCGAGTGTTACGAAGATTCAATAATTGCTGGACCGTTGGTTCGATTTGGCACCGCCATTGCCCAGCAGTCCCGTCCCGGAACCCAGCCCCGTTTGAGATTGCGCTCTTAGTTTGAAATGGACACGTTCTTGGCAGGCAACAACCGCACCCGGCACGGTTGGCAATCTTCTTCATCGTACCGTTCCGCTCGATACGGCACCGGCTTTGCCGGAAGCACTCCCATCGGATCCAGCAGCCGGAGAAACACCAGCGTCCCGGACGGGACTCGACGCTGCAGCACAATGTGCTTCCCTGCGACTTCCGACCAATGCAGTTCCGTCTTTTCCACGAAAAAGTTCTGGTGGTCGTCCCAACCCGATACTTCAACCGGATAGGCTTCCTCTGCTCCAGAAGTCACAGCGAGCATTGCGTCGCGCCTCACTGTAGCGATTGCAGGTAGAACGCCAGCGCAATCTCGTCGAAGTATCTGAGACCATGAGGGTTAGCGCGGAAACGCCGTGCCCCAGGTGTCGTGCAGCGAAACAGTGACGAAGGAATGTTCCAGCTCGACACATCGTTTCGGTCGTTTTCCGAGAAATCTTGGAGCAGACGACTCTTCGTCTTTTCGGTATTCAATCTGATCCAACCAGCGCGCTCAAAATCGCGTGTGGATTAACAGATTGGTGGCAAACGCTTCAATCGGTCCGTACACATATCGAAATCCGAAAATGGCCACCAGCAGCCCCAGACCGCGGTACGGCGTCGTGCGCAGCCAATCAAGATATGAATGTGCGGTTTCGTTCGGCATAAAAACCATGATACCGGTGCTGCCATCGAGCGGAGGAAACGGAAGCAAATTAAAGCAGCCCAGCAAGAGATTCAGCCGATAAAACGCCCCAAGCACACTCTCGAGCAGACCCGGTTGTCCGGCAGCAGTGTCCACGAACCAGCCATAATGATTGGAGACTCGAATCAGGATCACCGCGATCAGCATCAGCGTGAAATTTGCCGCCGGCCCAGCCAAGGCCATCCATGCCGAGCGGCGAGGGTAACGTCGTTCCCACTCCGGATTAAATGGCGCGCTGGCCCAGCCGATCATCCGTTGCGCAAGCACGAACGAAAGAATGGGTATCACCACCATTCCCCAAGGTTCGCGCCGGATGTGCGGGACCGGATTCAGCGTGATCTGGCCGCCGCGCTCCGCGGTGTCATCTCCGCCAATTTTGGCCACTAGCGCGTGCGACGCCTCATGACAGGTAGTGGAAAAAAGAAATGCTATATACCAGATAAATCCAAAAACCAGGAGGTTAGGTGTGATGTCAGGCATCGATTTTTCAGCTGGTGTTGCTCAATTCCTAGCCTAAAGTCCCACACAGTGGATTGCAAGCCGCATGAGCGATTTCGATGATGCCACCCACGCTTCGACCTAACCCACATTCTCTTCACTGGTCGCTGGCCGCCTCCGTATTACCGTTCCCGCAACCTCCCGCCACGCAACCCTTGCCCCGTCCCTAACCCAGCGCCATACTTTTCCTATGCGTGTCCCCGCTAAACCCGCACTCCTCTTCGCCGCGCTCTGCCTTACTGGCACCGGCGCCTTCGCCGACGAAATCCGCCTCAAAGACGGCAAAAAGCTCTACGGCGTCATCGTCGCCTACGAAGACAACATGTTTAAGGTCAAGACCGACTACGGCTTCGTGCTGGTGGAAAAAGACAAGATCGCTTCGATCCTTCCGACCACTCCGGCATCGGCGACTCCCGGTTCCGCATCAGCCGCAAAATCCGCGAAGTCTGCGGAATCAAATTCAGTTTCTGAACCCGCGCCGTCAACGGCCTTCTCTTCTTCGCCCACCGACCCCGCGGCCGCGAAACCAAAAATTTCCAGCGACCCGGTTCGCCCCGCGCTCCCCTCAGCCACCTCAGCCGGCAAAGTTACGCCACCAGCCATCAAATCCAACACCGCGCCGACCGCCACTACCATCGCCATCGCGCAGCCGCCTGCCCCTCCCGCGGAGCCCGAACTTCCCGCCAATAAGGAAGCGGTTCAGGGCAATCTGTACACCAATTTTTCCCATGGTTTCAAAATGTACAAAGCACCCAGCTGGGATCTGATCGAAGACGCCCGCAAAGCGCTGCCCAACGCCATCGTGGCTATGGGCACTTCCAACGAATCGACTTTAATGGTGGTGGGCCAGGAAGAATCCAAGGATTCGCTGGAAACATCAGCCGGCGCCGCCGAGAAAAAACTGCGCGACATCTACGCCAACTACCATCTGCTTTCCCGCCGCAAAACGGTGGTCGGCGGAGCTCCCGCTATCGAATTCAAATATACCGGCACCGCCGAAGAACACGAATGGTCCGGCACGCTGGTGGTCATCTCCCGCGGCAAGGATGTGCTGACCATGCTCGGCATGACCCGCTCCGACAGTGACTTGATTCAGATTCAGGAAAACGTTATTGCCCGCGCCATTTCCAGCACGAACTTCAACGTTCACTGATTCCGGTTTTTATTTTTTGCGTTTTTTATGAGAATTTTTGGTTGAACAAGAATTAATTCGCCGCGGTATATTCCGCCAGTTGTTTGTGTTCGCGAATCAAGGCAATCAACGCCTGCGCCGCGCGCGGCAAACTGCGATCCCGGCGGTACACCAAACCAAGTTCCCGCCACAGATCCACGCCTTCCACATTCAGCAGCTTCACCTCGCCGGCTTTCACCTGATCTTTGGCGAAACTTTCGCTGATGAACGATACGCCGGCATCCGCGCCGACAAATTTCTTGATCATGCCGATGCTCGGCAACTCCATGGCCACGTGCACCCGCGCGCGAAACGGCCGCAATAATTTATCCAGCACCTGCCGCGTAAATCCGGTGCGCGGAACGATCAGCGGCTGCCCGGCAACTTCTTCCAGCGTAACCTTGTTGCGGCTGGCCAGCGGATTTTTCGAGCTAACCATCAGCCGCAAGCGGTCGCGATAGATATGATGTACTTTTAAGTTAGGTGACTTTAGAGGTAAACTCACAATCCCGACGTCCACCGAACCGTCTTCGACGCGCTGCAGAATTTTGTGGCTGAAATTGCGGTAGATGCTGATGTGCACCAGCGGGAATTTCTTTTGAAACTCCGCGAAAATTTCCGGCAACAAATACAGACATGTCGCTTCATTGGCGCCGAACACTACCGGACCTTGCACCACGTTGCCACGGTCGGCAACCACCTGCACCGATTCATCGCGCAGACGCAGAAGTTTTTCCGCGTATTCAAACAGCACTTCTCCGGCCGGAGTGAGTTCGACGGATTTCGCGGAGCGGTCCAGCAATTTCGCGTGGTAGGCCTGTTCCAGCTGGCGAATTTGCGCGCTGACCGCGGATTGCGAGCGAAAGACTTTTTGCCCGGCGCGGGAAAAACTCTTTAGTTTTGCGACGTAAACGAATGTTGTCAGTTGATCAAAATCCATGGGCGGTTGGCTCGCTCCAGAGTATAGCGCCAGAGTATAACGGAGTACCGAGCAAAACGATAATTTCTCCTTTTCTGAAAAAATCTAAATGGACATGGCGTGAGCCGCCGCGGGCGCAACATCCACGCTGGGTAAGGTAATAAAATCCGGCTTAAGCCGTGTGAGTACCGGCTCCCAGGTGCTTTCCACGGTGCCTTGCAGGTGCACCGGCTGGACGCGCAGCAAGGGAAGCGGACCTCGGCGTGAGAGCAGCCGCGCGGCGCGGGGGCTGCCGGTGCGATCGCTGTGCTCGCGCAGAATACGGCGCAGCCAAACATCTTCGCTGCCGGTAATTTCCTGTGTAGAGACAAAATCGCGATTGAGAACGTCCTCAGCTTCGGCACGAAGAATGTACGCCAGGCCACCAGTCATGCCTGACCCAAAGTTCAATCCAACTGGGCCCAGGATGAGCGCAACACCGCCGGTCATATATTCGCAGCCGTGCTGGCCAACACCTTCGACCACTGCGAGCGCGCCGCTGTTGCGAATGGCGAAGCGTTCGCCGGCGCGGCCCGCCACAAAGAGTTGCCCCGAAGTTGCGCCATAGAGAACGGTATTGCCGGCCAAGACGTCGCCACGGCGGGAAGCTCCGGTGCCGGCAGTGATGGCGATGGTGCCGCCGGACAAACCTTTTCCGACATAGTCATTCGCTTCGCCATCGAGTTTGAAGTCGATGCCGGAGCCGAGGAACGCGCCGAAACTTTGCCCGGCGCTACCTTGAAATTCTTTGGCGATTGCTGCGCGCGGAGCCCGGCCCGCGGCGCGGTCTCGCGCCAGTTCCCCGCTAAGCCCGGCGCCAACGCTGCGATCGGAGTTACGGATCGCGGAGATGTGAATCTCCGGTTCGAACTCGATGGCTGGAGGGTGCGCTTCGGTCAGTGAAGCGTGCAGCCCCGGGACCTGTTGTGGAGCGATACGGAAGGACATATTGGATTCGAGGGCCAACGCTGGAGTTTCCGCGTAATTTGGATCGCGCGGGCGCAGACAATCGTACGCGCCTTTGAGTTCGCCCAGAGAATTTGCGCCGAGCGCGGCGAGCTTTTTGCGGACTTCATCAACCAGTGCGCGGAAATAAGCCATCACCATTTCTGGCTTGCCGTTGAAGCGAGTACGCAGCGTTTCGTCCTGGGTAGCGATGCCAACCGGACAGGTGTTGAGGTGGCACTGACGGGCCATGACGCAGCCGATGGCCAGAAGCGAAGCGGTGCCAAAGCCGAATTCATCAGCGCCAAGAATCGCGCCGATCAGAATATCGCGAGAGAATTTAAGGCCACCGTCAACGCGAAGCGCGACGCGCGAACGGAGTCCAGCGCGCACCAGTGTTTCATGAGTCTCGCGCAGACCGATTTCCCACGGCAGGCCGGTGTTCTTGATGGATGTGAGCGGAGAGGACCCGGTGCCGCCATTGTGTCCGCTGATAGTGATGACATCGGCGCCAGCTTTGGCGACTCCGGCAGCGATGATACCGACTCCCGCGCCAGAAACGAGTTTGACGCCGATGCGCGCGCGCGGATTCACGGCGCGAAGATCGTGAATGAGCTGAGCGAGATCTTCAATGCTGTAAATATCGTGATGCGGCGGTGGCGAAATCAGCGGGGTGCCGGGAGTCGCATGGCGAATGCGGGCGATGTACGGAGTGACTTTTTTCGCAGGGAGCTGGCCGCCTTCGCCGGGCTTTGAGCCTTGCGCCATTTTGATTTCCAGTTCCTGAGCATGGACCAAGTAATCGGAGGTGACACCGAAGCGGCCGGAGGCGATTTGCTTAATTTTGTTGGCGGCTTCCGGTTCGTTGATCCAAAGGTCGGGATCTTCGCCACCTTCGCCGGTGTTGCTTCTGCCGCCCAACCGGTTCATGGCGAGCGCGAGGGTGCGATGAGCTTCAGGACTGAGTGAACCGAGAGACATGGCCTGAGTGCTGAATTTTTTCAGGATGCTTTCTGCGGACTCGACGTCTTCGAGCGGAATCGGACTAGACGCGACCGTTTCCAACAGGTCGCGAAGAAACACGACGCTCCCGCCATTGTCGGCAAGTTCTTCAAAAGCTGGATATTTTCCAGCGTCCGGCGCTTTGACGTGCGCGTGCAGGCGGCGAACGACTTCCGGAGAGTTGGCGTGAAGTTCGGCGCCTTTGCGGAATCGGAAGAGTCCGGAGTCCGGCATCTCTTCTCCGGTCTTGGCGAAAGCTTCGGAGTGCAGGCGGAGATAGTCGCCGAGCAAATCATCCAGCGATTTTTGTCCGGCAAAATCGGCGGCGTCTTCAAAATATTCCGCGCAAATCTCCTCGGACAAGCCAACGATTTCAAACAAGCAACTGTTGCGGTAGCTGGCCAGGGTGGAGACGCCCATGCGAGCGAGAACTTTGCGAAGCCCGGCGTAGACGGCGGTGCGGACTTTGCCCATGCCGCCAGGCTCTTGCGCTTCGGCAAACTGTTCCATCAAGTGCGGAACGACGGCGCTGGCGCCTGCGGCGACTAGAAGTGCGACGTGATGGGTGTCAAACACTTGCGCCGACTCGACGATCAGCGGCACATCCCACAATCCTTCGCGAACCATGGATTTCCAGACGGCGGCAGTCGCGAGTAACGCGGGGAGCGCGGCGCGATCCTTGCCAACTCCACGATCGGAGAGGAGGAAGAGTCCCGGGCGCGCGTTGCCGCCCAGAGGGGTAGATGAGCACTGAGCGAGTACGCTCCGAGCTCCCGAGACTCCTGTATTGGCAGGAAGACTAAAGTCGATAGTTTGCAGCGGGCCGAATTGACCGGACAAATCCGAAAACTCGCGTTGAGTAAGAATCGGCCCTGGCAGAACAATGCCGCCGGGGGCGGAAGAGGTCGCGGGAAGTTTGACTTCGAGCGACATGACGTGAGTTTCGCGGAGCGGATCGATCGGCGGGTTGGTGACCTGCGCGAAGCGCTGCTTGCAGTAATCCCAAAGGGTGCGCGGAAGAGTGGAAAGAAACGCCGGCGGAGCGTCATCGCCCATGCTCCAATCGGCTTCTTTGCCATGGACCAGCGCGGAAAATAAAATTTTGAATTGATCTTCGGTCCAGCCGCAGGAGGCCGCGACACGTTTTGCCGATTCGACCGGCACGACCGCGGAAGGAGCGGAAGTATCGAGCTTTCTGACGCGAGGCGGAGTCAGTTTTGATTGGTGGCTGGCCAGGCGCTTCAAGATGTCGCGCCAGCGCAAAAAGAGGCCAGCGTCCGGCCTGGCTACAATCATTTCGCCGGGGCCAAGGCGCGAACGCTCGGCAATGCGGGACTCTTCAAAATCGACCAGGCCGGTTTCCGAGCCAACGACCAAGAGACCATCGTGGGTCAGCGTATAGCGCATCGGACGAAGGCCATTACGATCGAGCTTTGCGCCGACGTAGGTGCCGTCAGAAACGATCAGCGCGGCGGGACCATCCCACGGTTCGCCCTGTTGTGAGAGGGCGGCCAATGCTCCGCGAACATCACGCGAGAGTAGGGGATCGTTTTCAAATGCGGGCGGCACGAGAGCCAGCATGGATTCATCCAACGAAAATCCTTCAAGAAGTTTCGCTTCCAGACCGTTGTCGAAGCTAGCGGAGTCGCTGACATTTTCTTCCAGCACTTTGAACCACGAGCCGACAGTCAACTTTTCGCGAATCTGATTTTCCTTGGCGCGCAGCCAGCGGCGATTGGAAACGATGGTGTTGATTTCGCCGTTGTGTGCGGAGTAGCGGAACGGCTGGGCAAGATTCCAGGAAGGCTGAGTGTTCGTGGAATACCGCTGGTGAAAAATAACAAAATTGGTTTCGAACGAAGGATCGCGCAGGTCTTCGTAGAATTGCGGAAACTGCCAAGGGGTAAGCAGACCTTTATAGACGACAGTGAGCGAAGAAAGCGAGCAGACGTAACATCGTTCCGGGAGCAGCGATTCGGCTTTCTTGCGAAGCAGCGCCAGGCGCCATTCAAAGCGTTCGGCGGGACGCGCAGCATGAAAAGGCGCGACAAAGAATTGCCAGCACTCCGGCATGGTTTCCAGAGCACGGCGGCCGAGACAGTTGGAATTGACGGGAACACGGCGCCAGCCGAGGATGCGCAGGCGTTCCTGGTCAGCGGCAGTCTCGATGGCGCATTTGGCAGTGGCCGCGGCGTCGGTCGGAAGGAAAGCAAAGCCCAGGCCGAATTGATCGGGGAGTTCAATTCCCTGTTCGGCGGCTTTGGCTTTGAAGAAGGATTTGGGGAGAGCGGCGAGAAGGCCGGCGCCGTCACCGCTGGCTCCATCGGCGTCAACACCGCCACGATGAGTGAGGCGTTCGAGAGCGGTTAGGGCGTAATCAACGATCTGATGACTGGGGTGCCCGCCAAGCTGGGCGATAAAGCCGGTCCCGCAGGCGTCATGGTCCGGGTGGCCCCAGTTGGGGCGCACACGGGTGGCCATCTGCCACTGGCGCCAGTGGTTCGGCAGGTCCATACCTGTTTATAGGTCGGTGGGGCGGAGACTGTACAACGCAGAAATTCGATTTTCAAAATTGAAAAAGTGACTGAAGAGGATTCGGGCCCAATCTCAAGCATCTGTGGAATGACGATGACGGTGTGGTTGGTGATTTTCAAGGACAACCAAGGCCAAAACCGCAATTATCGTAAAGAGATATCCCAAGATGGCCCATACCCATGGTCGGCGCTTCCAGTGCCCCGCCAACCACGCGCAGGAGTAGGCGAAGATTGGCCCAGCGATAACGAACCAAATCATTTCGCGATAAAGGACAAAGTGCGTGGTCATTGACATTGGGTGGTTTGGCGAATTGTAACTAAAATTTGGTAGGTTCGGTGAAGTGGAAATTGTGCACTTTCATGGCCGGAACGACCATTTCGAAGGATTCCTCGGCGGTGGCGCGGATGGCGGGAGACATGGCTTCGACGTTTTTGAGGAGCTCAATGAGCGATTGATTAAAGCGGAAATTGCGGACGGCGCTGGTGACTCTTCCGTTTTCGACCAGGAACAGGCCGTCGCGGGTCATGCCGGTCATGATTTTTTCGTACGGATCGACTTCGCGGATGTACCAGACGCGGGTGACGAGCAGGCCGCGGTCGGTCGAAGCGATCATCTTATCGAGCGAAGAATCGCCGCCGGAAAAAACCAGATTCATCGGAGCTTCACCATAATCGTTGGGAAGAGCGAAGCCGTGGCCGGTAGGTTTCTTGCCAGCTTTTTTGGCGCTGGCACGCGAGTAAACGAGATTCTTAGGAACGCCATTTTCGACCAGTGAGACGCGCTGACGGGGAACGCCTTCGCCGTCAAACGGCGCGCCAAGTTGCAGCGAGTGATAGGCGTCATCGACGATGGAAATATTTTTGCCGAAAAGCGGTTTGCCAATTCGCTTCGTGAGGCAGGAACGCTGGTCGGCCAGCGCGGTAGCGGCAAAATCGTAAAACAAAAATCCGACGAGATCGAGCGCGGCGGCGGGCTCAAGGATGACCGTGTATTTTCCGGGCGCGAGTTCTTGCGCGTCCTTGGCCAAGCGAGCTTTTTCGCTGGCTCGTGCGGCGAGTTTTTGCGGGTCAAACGCTTTCACGCTGCCGGAATTGGCTTTGGCCCAACTCGCTGCGGGCTCGTCTTGCATGGTGATGGAAAATTCGGCGTGGGTCTGGCGGTGCGCGGCGAAGAGTCCACGGGAATTTCCGAGCGCGAGCTGCGATTGTCCAGTGGAAAAGATCCCGGCGGCGACCTGGCCGTTGCGAATGGCGAGGTCGCAGGATTTTCTGATCGCCCGGGCGCGGTCTTCTGGAGTGACGTCGGCGGTTTCCTTGCTGAAACGATTTACCTTGCGATAGCGCTGCTTGCTGGGCATGGGGAGCAGGCCGCGAATTTTGGGCTGGCTGTGCGCGAGCTGGAGAGAAGACTCGACCGCAGCGCGGAGAGAATCTTCATCGAGGCGATTGGTAGTGGCGCGAGCGGTGCGGCCATCGACAACGGTCCGGATCGAGATATTGATGCCATGTTCGGCGACGTTCTGATGGATGGCATTGTTGGCAAAACGCGATAGCGCGTCGATGGTTTCGTCGATTTGCACTTCGGTTTCGTCGGCCCCGGCAATTTTCCCGAAGCGCAGAACAGCGGCGATACGTTTCTTGAGCTCGCTCTCGGTGGAAAGTTGCGCGGCGCTCTTTGCGGATTTGGATTTCATCGCGCTCATTGTCCGGAAAAAGCCGTTCCGATTTTGACGTTGCGGAAACGAGAGGGCGATGCGCCGTGCCCGGTGCCCATGGTCTGCATGGGCTGGCCTTTGCCGCAATTTGGCGTGCCCCAAAGCGTCCAATATTTTTCACCGCAGATGGTGTCACAACTATTCCAGAATTCAGTAGTGATGCCGCTGTAACTAGGATTTTTCAACATGCGGACTTTTTTGCCGCCTTTGATTTCCCACCCGATTTCCGTGGAGAACTGAAATTGGTAGCGACGATCGTCGATGGACCAGGAGCGATTGGTCTCCATCCATATACCGTCATCGGTTGAGGCGATCAATTCATCGGGCGAACCGGAGCCGGGTTTGAGGCTGATGTTGGTCATGCGGATGATCGGCAAGCGGTTCCAGCTTTCGGTGCGCATGGTGCCGGACGAACGATTGAGGCCGATCAACTGAGCCATTTCGCGATTGGAAAGATAGCCGCGGAACTGGCCGTCTTTAATAATGTCGGTGCACTGCGCGGGAACGCCTTCATCGTCGTAGGCGAAGGAGCCGAGCCCGGGGCCGTGAGCGATACGGGCGTCGGCGACGACGTTCACAATTTCCGAGCCGTATTTCAGGTTGTTCAATTTTTCCAGCGTGAGAAAGCTGGTGCCGGCAAAATTAGCTTCCTGGCCGAGGACTCGATCGAGTTCGATGGGATGGCCGACGGATTCGTGAATCTGCAAGCCAAGTTGGCTGCCGTCCAGCAACAACGTACCGGTTTTTTCCGGGCACTGTAAGGCGGAGTGGAGTGCGACGGATTCTTCGGCGACGCGCGGAGCATGCTTGAGCAATTCCAAAGATTCGATGAGTTCGTAGCCGGCAAGCGCGAACTGGCCGCCGAAACTATTGGGATACGAGCGCTTCTGGATTTCTGTGCCTTTGAAGGACGTCGCGCCGATTCCCGCGCCGGAGATGACTTTGCGTTGATGGATGCGCGAGCCAATGCTGGAAGCGTACCAGCAATCGATTTTGCGGAATTGCATACCAGTTTCGGTGAGCGTAATTCCCTTCACCGCGCGCATAGCGGCGTCGGCTTTGAGCAGCAAATCAAGTTGAGATTCGAGCGGAATTTCGAACGGATCTTTTTGCAGCGGGGCTTGCCAGCTATCGATGTAAGAGTTTTCGGGGACCATTCTTACGTCGCCGCGTTTGGCGAGTGCGGAAGCTTTGGCGATGGAGACGGCTTGGGCGGCGCAGGCGGCGACACCTTCGCGAGTCAATTTGTCGGTCGAGGCAAAGCCCCAGGCGCCGTTAGCGAGCGCGCGAATGCCGATGCCGATGGATTCTGATTGCGAGAGAGTGCCAGCCGCGCCGTTTTTGGTGGTGAGGTCGCGCTGGCGAATGTGCATGAGGCGGGCATCAGCGTAAGTGGCCCCGCGCAGTTTGGCGGTATCGAGCGCGTTAGTCGTCAGATCCCACATGGGTCACCAAAAGATGTCGCCGCAAAAAAAGAGCGGCGGCATAAAGCCGCCGCTACAATTTACCACGCAATCTGAAATTGCGGCTTACGTGCCTTCGTTCCAGGAGGCCAGATAGTGCTCCTGTTCGGCAGTAAGTTTATCGAGTTTGTGACCCATGGATTCGAGCTTGAGGCGCGCGATTTCCTTGTCGAGATCTTCCGGGACGACATAAACCTGCGCATTGAGGTTCTTGGAATTTTTGACGAGATATTCCGCGGAGAGCGCCTGGTTGGCGAAGCTCATGTCCATGACCGAGGCGGGATGACCCTCGGCAGTGGCTAGATTGACGAGGCGGCCTTCGGCGATCAGGTTGATGCGGCGGCCATCCTTGAGTAGATATTCATCAACGAGCGGACGAACTTCGCGCTTGCCGGACGAGAGGCGCTCGAGAGCGGGAATGTCGATTTCCACGTTGAAATGGCCGCTGTTGCAGATGACCACGCCGGACTTCATGTGTTCGAAGTGTTCGGCACGGATGACGTTCTTGTTGCCGGTGACGGTGATAAACACGTCGCCTTCCTTGGCGGCATCGGCCATCGGAAGCACGCGGAAGCCATCCATCACGGCTTCAATTCCCTTCACCGGATCGATTTCCGTAATGATCACGTCGGCGCCGTGACCCTTGGCGCGCATAGCCACGCCGCGTCCGCACCAGCCGTAGCCGGCGATGACGACTTTGAGTCCAGCGAGGAGCAAGTTGGTCGCGCGGATGACACCGTCGAGCGTCGATTGGCCGGTGCCGTAGCGATTGTCGAAGAAATGCTTGGTCTGCGCGT
>Ga0137418_10000696_pt1 | contig 30490 bp, 27 predicted proteins | sample CZODoug3_1_2_16f_FD_122242 | JGI IMG/M metagenome (GOLD analysis project Ga0137418, IMG submission 122242) | Vadose zone soil fungal communities from Angelo Coast Range Reserve, California, USA - CZODoug3_1_2_16fungal (Hybrid Assembly) | ecosystem: Environmental > Terrestrial > Soil > Vadose... | reverse complement strand
GTACTTGACCCCCTGACGGGTCTATATAACCGAAGATCCGGGGAGCAACGTCTCGCGCAAGAAATGTCGCGCTCCACAAGGAACGGCCATCCGCTGACCCTTCTCGCACTCGACTTGGATGACCTAAAACAGGTCAATGATAGGTTTGGGCATCCGGCGGGCGACGATCTGATTAGGAGCTTTGCTGACCGCTTAAACAGAGCTATTCGTGGCTCGGATTTGGCGGTTCGTCTTGGTGGGGACGAGTTTCTGGTTTTGCTCCCCGAGTGCAAACCTGAGGGGGTCCGCCAGGTGCTGAGTCGATTGACTGGACTCCAAGTGGATTGCAAAGGCCAGTTGGTTGAGGTTTCCTTCTCTGCCGGCTGGACCAACTTCGCGCCAGGTGAATCAGCCGACGAATTAGTGAGACGTGCCGACGACGCGCTGTACGCAAACAAACGTGCCCCTCACAAACCACACCTGCAGGTCGTTGGAGGGAAGTAGCAGCACACGCTGCCAGGCAACCTTAGGAAGCCATTGTGCCCAAGCGCACCCAACTTGCGGTCATTTCATTCCTTACGATTGCTCTCCTCGGGGACTGCCACTCAAGCGCGCCGGAAAAGGGAAACGAGGCCATTACCCTGATGGCAAAATACAACCAGCAAGGACGGCACGACGACGCGATAAGAGTGGCACAGGACTGGCTGAAGAAACACCCTGAAGACCCCTTGCACGGCGCGACATTCTACGAGCAGATTGCAATCACCTATTTGATGAAGGCCTCGAAAGACAGCGCACGCAAGGACGAATGGATACAGCAGGCCGTAACTTATTACGACAAAGACCTTTCGGTTCACCAGAAGAGGGATGTAGACATTGAACTGTATAGCGTAGGGCGGGGTTTTGAGGCGGCTGGAGATCTGTCGACTCGGGATAGTTGTTTGTACTATAGGCGAGCGGTGACAGCCTTCGAGCAAGAAGCGCCTTTTATTCAGGGGGACACCTTCACTGCATACGGCAAAACCATTCCATTGGCACCCGTTCGGAAAGAGAACGAACAAGCATTAGAAAGAGTTAAAGTAAAATTCACCAAAGCCAACTGCAAATGATATCTCTCCCTGCGGTCATCCGCAGAGCCGCCGGCAGCCTTCATCGGAGGTGATTATGCTCGATACGCGCCGCTGCTTCCTCAAAAACCTCGCCGGAGTCTCCAGCTCTTTTCTGCTCTTTCAGTCTTCACCGCCCATACCCACACCCAGGCACAAGACACCGGTCGATCCCCCAGCGCCCGCCGAAAAGGAGGACGCGAATCCCGTGGACACATCTAGAAACGCGAAGCGCGCACAACTGCAAGCCCAAGAAAAAGAGTTTCGCGAAACCATGGTGCAGCTCTTTGCCAAAGTGCGCGACCTAAAACTCCAAGTCGATGCCCTCCACCCCTCCGACGTTTTTTCGGTTGCCATCTTCAAGCAAACCCAAGAAATCGAAAAGCTAGCCAAGCAACTAAAAAATTACGCCAAGCCCTGACTCCACGCTTCGTCAGGCTGGTCTACCGATCAGTCTCCCTCTTCTCTGTGAGCTCAGTGCTCTTCACTCTGTGTCCTCTGTGTTAAGTCTTTTTCCTTCTTCTCTGCGAATCTCAGCGGCCTCAGCGTCTCTTTACCCTGAGCCTCGAAGGGTGCGTTATCTTTTTCTTCCTCCGTCTGCTATCTTTTTCCCCATGTCCATCCCCTTCGACCTGGCTGAAGCCACCCGCCACCTCTCCTCCAAAGACGAAAAACTCGCCGCCCTAATCGCCGAAACCGCCCCGTTCCAAACCGACGCGGACGCCGCGCAATCCCCCTACGAAGCCCTCCTCGAATCCATCGCTTACCAATCCATCTCCGGCAAAGCCGCCGCCACTATCTTCGCCCGCATCAAAGCTCTCAGCGGCAACGGCCGCCCTCCCTCCCCCGAGCAGATGCTCAAACTCCGCACCTCCGCGCTGCGCAAAGCCGGCCTCTCCGGCGCCAAAGTCCTGGCCATGAAAGACTTAGCCCGCAAAACCATCGACGGCATCGTCCCTACCCGCGAGCAAGCCGAAAAAATGTCCGACGCAGAACTAGTCGAGCGCCTCGACTCCGTCCGCGGCATCGGCGCCTGGACCGTCGAAATGTTCCTAATCTTCAATCTCGGCCGCCCCGACGTCCTCCCCATTCACGACCTAGGCGTGCAAAAGGGCTGGTCCATAGCCTACGGCAAGAAACACATGCCCAAGCCCAAGGAACTCCTGGCCTTCGGCGAACGCTGGCGCCCCTACCGCACCGTCGCCAGTTGGTACCTGTGGCGCGCCTTCGAGCGCGCCGGCTATAAAGCCACCAACAAAATCCGCCCCCCCAAAGTACGCCCCAAGCACAAGCCTGCCGCTCGCACCATCAAACGCCCCCGCCGCAAGCATTCGTAGCGGCGGGCTTTGGCCCGGCATCTTTACGCGAGCCGGCTGCGCCGAGCGCGTTTCAATTTTCCCAATTTCCCCTTGACCTCCCCTATCTACCCGTGTAATATACTTCCCAGGTATTCATCCGTCTTAGAGTGCGGGGGCTCTGCTCCCGCTTTTCTTTTGGACCTGCTCCTGTTCCATTTTAGGCGTGCCCCAGCCTTCGCCAGCTATGAAAGGAGGGATTCTCCGCCTGGGTCGCAATTTGAACACGGCGCAACTCCTTTAGAATCACTCTCGGAAAAGTCCTTCCGGAACCAACGCTAAGTACCTTTAGAATGAACACTTCCAAAAGTGTATCAAAACAAAGGGCTTTAACTCCTTTTAGAATCAACACTTTTGAAAAACAGGGGAGGGGGTGTCCGGTTATTGTTAACCAGAAATCGAAATCTTACTTCCCAGCCGCGAACTCTCTCACCATCAAGTACAAAGCCGCAAATCCCGCCAGCAGGACAGCACCTTCCAGCGACGCCGAGACCCGGTGCAACCTCCCAAACTCCGCCAGCAACGGACTATCCTCCGCCGTCGCCTGGATCGACCCCATCTGCACCCGGAGCGCCGCCATCTTCGGACTAACCGCCTGCTGTGACACCACAGTAAGCAGAATCATCAACGCCAAGCACAGCGCCGCCGGCGCAGCCAGACTCGCAAACGCCCGCGTCCTCACCAATCGCGCCAGCAGAATCGCAATCCCGCAAACCACTCCGATCAAGTGCATCCGCCCGAGCCCAAATCCGACGATCGCCCCGGCCGAGTCCCGGCTAGGCAAGATCCGAAACGCCCCCGGCGCCACCACAAAACTCAAAAACACATCGCTCCCCAGCCACAAGCTCAAGCCCAGGAATTCAAGGGTGCGCAGCAAGTTCGCCATGCGAAGACTATACAAGACAGCTCACATTCCGGCCACCGGATGACCGGCCCAAGCAGATTCCCTTCGATCGCCGAAAAATGTCTTACCGCGTGCTATTAAATATCAACTTCGGCACAAATCATCAACGCGGGGTGTGTGGACAAGACCGATGTGTGAGAATAGGAAGGAATGGTGGGCGACAAAGGACTTGAACCTTTGACCTCTCCCGTGTGAGGGGAGCGCTCTAACCAACTGAGCTAGTCGCCCAATGCAGTAACCGCGACGGACGGCACCGCCATCTATTTGTAACAGGAAGGACGCTGGTTTTCAATTGAAAGGGTAACCGCTAAGCGGTTAACACATGCCGACTGCCACCTCTCAAGTCGTCTCGCAACTGCAGCGCTCCATTGCGCGCGCCATCTATGGCAAGGAAGACGCGATCCAGCTTGCGCTGATCACGCTGCTCGCGCGCGGCCACTTGCTTATCGAAGACGTGCCCGGCGTCGGTAAGACCACCCTCGCGCAGGCGATCGCTAAATCCTTTCATTGCAGCTTCCAGCGCATCCAGTTCACCTCCGACCTGCTGCCCAGCGACGTGCTCGGCGTGAGCGTCTACAATCCGGAATCGCGCGAATTTGAATTCCGTTCCGGGCCGATTTTTGCAAACGTCGTTCTCGCCGACGAAATCAACCGCACCACCCCGCGCACGCAATCCGCGCTTCTCGAAGCCATGAACGAAGCACAGGTCACCGTCGACGGCAAAACGCTGCCCCTGCCGCAACCATTTCTGGTCATTGCGACGCAAAACCCTGTCGAGCATCACGGCACCTATCCTCTTCCCGAATCGCAACTCGACCGCTTTTTGATGCGCATCAAAATGGGCTATCCCTCGCACGAAACAGAACGGGAAATTTTGCGCAGGCGTGTTGGTGACAATCCGATCGATTCGCTCGAATCCATTGCAGATATCAGCGATGTGATGGCCATGCAGGACGCGGTCGCGCACGTCAAGGTCGACTCCAGCCTGCACGATTACGCTCTCGAAATCGTCAACCGTACGCGCAAGAGCGAACAGCTCAATCTTGGCGTCAGTCCGCGCGGCACACTCATGCTCCAGCGCGCCGCGCAAGCCCGCGCCTTCCTGGATGGCCGCGACTATTGCCTCCCCGACGATTTCAAGCAGCTAGCCGTTTCCGTCTTTTCTCACCGCGTCGTCGCCAGTTCGCGCCACGCCTCGCTGCAGAAAAAATCGGAAACCACGGATTCCGTTCTTCGCGATATCGTCGAGTCCGTTCCCGTTCCGCTGTGATTGCTAAGCTGTGAGCGTGCTGCCAACCATCTCGCGACTGTGGGCCAAGGCCGACCACTCCGCCGTCCGCGCCTTTCTCTTATCCATGACCGCGCTCGCGGCCGCACTTCTGCTGGCGCTGTATTCCGGTGCCGCTGCTGAACTGGGCCAACTCGCGATTGCCACCACTTCGGCGGTCGCTGCCCTCGTCATCGCCGGATGGGTGGGCATAACGCTCGTTCCTATCCTTGCGAAACGCACGCCACTCCGCTGGATCGGCTACAAGATGGAGTACCGCGTCACGCTTGAAGGGTGGATCTATCTTTCCGGCATCGTGCTCGTGGCTCTAGCCGCTCTGAACACCGGAAACAATCTTCTCTTTCTAATTCTCTCCAGCCTCATTGCCCTTGTCTTAATGTCCGGGATTCTTTCTTCCATCACGCTTTCGGGCGTTGGAATGCGCCTCGTGCTGCCCCAACACATTTTTGCCGGACAGCCGGTTCGCGCGATGGTCGAACTCGAAAATGAAAAGCTGACACTGCCGTCGTTCTCGCTGCGCGTCGAAGCCACTAAGTCCAAACACGGCCCGGCCGCGGCGCTGCTCGATACTCCGGTCTATTTTCCGTACCTCCCCAAACATGATTCAGTGCAGCAAACCATTCCTGTGACGTTTCCGCGCCGCGGCGTCTATCGCCAGGAAGCTTTCCGCATCCTCACTCGTTTCCCCTTCGGCTTTCTGCGCAAAGCGCGCCAATTGAATTTGAAAACGGAAGCGCTCGTTTATCCTTCCGTGGAACCCAGTCCGGAATACTTGGAAATCCTGCTAGGCCTGCAAGGGGCCCTGGAGAGCATCGCCAAAGGGCGCGGCCAGGATCTCTACGCGCTGCGCGGTTACGTCCCCACGGACAGCGCGCGCCACGTTCACTGGAAAGCTTCCGCGCGTTCCGGTTCCTTGATGGTTCGTGAATTCACCCGCGAAGACGATTGCCGTGTCCTCCTCGTTCTCGATCCGCATCTGCCTGAGGAGGAATTCTCCAGGATGAAGCACGCGATCCCTGCGATCCACGAACATTTCGAGCGCACCGTCACCATTTGCGCCAGCCTGGCCTGGCACTTTTACGAAAAGAACTCGCTGTTGCAGTTCCGTACCGCCGGGGTGGAAACTCTTCTCGCCCCCGCCGACGAACTTATTTTCGCCATTCTCCAGCACCTGGCCCTCGCGCAACCCCTGCCGCCCGATCCGGATCAAAAGCTCATGGCCGATCTCGCGGGGCTGCCCGATCTTTTCAAAATCATCGTGACCTGCAAGCCCCACGGCTCCATTCCCGCCTCTGTGTGGAGCTCCTCCTACGTCATCTTCCTCGGCGACCAGCAGGACTGATCGCCGAAAAGCTTTTTTTGGAGAGCGGCGGCTCGCCGCAGCTTTTCTTGCGAGCGCGCTCACTGGTCGCGAGTGCGCCGGTTTTTTGGAGAGCGCGCGAATCGCGGCCCAGGAGCAGACATCGGTCGTAAGAAAAGCGGGAGCCAGCTCCCGCACTCCGAGTCCAACCACTGACGTACAACTGTGCGAGAATATCCTGGCAGAATGCTCAAAGGCCGCGAACTCGCCGCTTTTCGTAAACAACTCCTCGGCTGGTTCCGCCAATTTCAGCGCGACCTGCCGTGGCGACGCACCAGCGATCCCTATCGCATCTGGCTTTCCGAAATCATGCTGCAGCAAACGCGCGTTGCGGCCGCGATCCCTTATTACGAGCGGTTCTTACAGCGATTCCCGGACGTTCACTCGCTCGCCACTGCGCCGCAAGAAGAAGTGCTGGGCTTGTGGTCCGGCCTCGGGTATTACAGCCGCGCGCGCAACCTGCAAAAAGCCGCGCAGCAAATCGTCGCGAAATACGGTGGACGATTCCCGGAACGCTTGGAGGACGCTCTTGCCCTGCCGGGAATTGGAAGCTACACGGCGGCGGCAATTCTGAGCATTGCGTTTGCGCAAAAATACGCCGTCCTCGATGGAAACGTCGCGAGAGTCCTTGCGCGTATTGGTGCGGTACGTGGCGACCTTCGGGAGTCGAAGCGCTGGCAAGAATTACAAGAAACCGCGGACGGCCTGCTCGAACCGAAATCCTCGGGCGATTGGAACCAAGCCATGATGGAGCTGGGTGCGACGCTGTGCACTCCCAAATCACCCCAATGCCTGCTCTGCCCCGTCATGAAATTTTGCGAAGGGCGCAAACTGGGCATCGCCGAATGCTTGCCTGAGAAACGAAAGAAGCGCGCCACCGTGGACGTGACTCTAGCCGCGGCCGTCTTCTCCGACAAGAAAGGCCAGACGCTTCTTCTTCCGCCGCCGCAGAACTCAAACGAGAAGGCTTCCGCCGATCACATTCCGACGCTGGTTTCAAGAATGTGGCATTTCCCCACGGTGTCGGTGAACGGAGATCCCGCCAGATACCTCCTCGCGTTTCTCCGAAGACTATTCTCGAACATGCAAATCAGCAAAACGCAGCTCGCCCCAGCCGGGAAGATTCGCCACGCCGTGACGTACCGCGCCATCACCGTCCTGCCCTTCCTCATCGATGTAAAAAATCTCCCGCGCCTCTCAAGCGCAAAACAGGTTCCGCTAAGTAACCTCTCGGGCTTGCCTGTTTCCAATCTCACCCGGAAAGTAGCTCGCGCCGCACTGGAAGCCGCCGTTCTTGCTGCGGCCAAGCGCGGAGAGTAATCCTTTCGCCCCGCTTCGTTCCCCGCAAACCCCGCAGATGCTACGATAAAAAGTCTGCCATGGCCGCCATCTTCTCAGTTGCGAATGAACGCGCTCTGCCCGCCGAGCGTTTCTTCCGCACTTCGCTAACTCTGCTGATGCTCACGTCGACGCTGACGCTCGTCAGCACCGGCAAGCTGGACATCATAACGAGTTTCGTGGCTCCGCTGATCGTGGTCTACAAAGGTCTTCGCTGGTGGCACGGACGGCCAGCGGAACTGACCCACCGCACTGCAACCTGGTGCGTGCTGGGATACCTGGCGTTCTTTCCCGTAGATGCCCTGGTGCTTTCGCGTTTCTCGGTCGGAAATTCAGCCAATCCGCCGCTATTCGCTATGCTTCTCGCAGCGGTTCATTTTCTGATTTTCGTTAGCATCGTGCGTTTTTATAGCGCGGTTACGGACCGCGATGCGCTGTTCCTTGCGATGCTATCTTTCGCGGGGATTCTGGCCGCTGCCGTGCTCACGGTCGACACGACTTTCCTGGTTCTTTTTTTCGTCTTTCTCCTGTTTGGCGTTTCCACTTTCATCGGGATGGAACTGCGCCGCGGAGCCGCTGGGGCCGTCTCGCCCGCCGTCCACCTGCACACTGCACGCGACCGGAAATTAAATCGCGCCCTTTGCTTTTCCGCTCTCAGCGTGGCCGTGGGATCGATCGCGCTTGGCGGCGTGCTGTTTTTCTTCTTTCCGCGTTTCAGCGCGGGCTATCTCGGCCGGGCTAGCTTCAATTCCTCGCTGATGTCGGGTTTCACGGAAAACGTCGAGCTAGGCCAGATCGGCGAGATCAAGAAGAATTCCGCGGTGGTCATGCGCGTGCAAACCGGCAAGCCCATCGGTTACGACCGGCTGCGCTGGCGCGGCATCGCGCTTACAAATTTCGACGGCAAACGGTGGACCACCTCAGAGCGCAGCACGCAAAAATTGCAGCCGGGCGAGGATGGCTGGATTCACACCGCCGATTCGCCTCAAAAAAATGATACGCCCAAGCCGGGAATGATCTACACCGTGTATCTGGAGCCGTTGGCTACTGACGCCATTTTCATTCCCGGCAAAGTCATTTCTCTCAAAGGAAATTTCACGGGTGAAGGCGGCAATTCGTTCAGCACGATCCGCCGCACCTATATTCTTCGTGATTCCACGGATACGCTGCTGAATCCCTTTCACAACTACACGGCTATCAGGTATGCGGGTTTTTCGCTGTTGCCCCCGATGGACGCCACGAAACTCCGCACGGCTCCCACGGAATATTCGAAAGATATCACTTCGACCTACCTTCAGCTTCCCGATGCGCTGGACCGGCGTATCCCCGAACTGGCCAGGCAGGCCACGAAATACGCCAAGACGCCGTTTGACAAAGCGCTGGCGATCGAAAATTTCCTGCGCAATCGTTACACCTACACTTTGAATTTGACTGGAAAACCCGGAGACGATCCGCTGGCCCATTTCCTGTTCGAAACCCGCGGGGGCCACTGCGAATATTTTGCATCGTCAATGGTTATCATGCTGCGAACGCTCGGCATTCCTTCGCGCGAGGTCAATGGTTTCCTGCCCGGCGAATATAACGACCTGGGCGGAGATTACATTGTTCGCGCCAGCGACGCGCACAGCTGGGTGGAAGTCTACTTTCCAGGTATGGACTGGCAAGTCTTCGATCCCACGCCGGCGATTGCGGAGAATGATGCCGGTTTTCTGACGCGCCTGGGGCAGTACGCCGACTGGGCGCAGCTCACCTGGAGCGAATGGGTGATCGGGTATGACTTCGGGCATCAGGTCGCGCTGGCGCAAAACTTGCAGCGCAGTTCGCGCGATGTGTCGGAATCGATGCGCGCGTGGTACGCACGGCAGCAGATGCGCGGCCGGCGGTGGATGAGGTCCTGGCATAACCGGATTAGCATTCTGATTCCACTCGTGGTTCTGGTGTTCCTGACGGTGCTCCGCTTCGATGCGCTGTCAGCGATGCTGAGGCGCTGGTGGTTGACGTGGCAAGTGCGGTCCGCGAAGGCGGCGCGTTCGAATCCGCATCTGGCGTCGAAGCTGTACGCGGAACTTCTGCGTATGTTGGCGCGGCGCGGGCTGATCCGGGAAGTGTCGCAGACGCCGTTGGAATTCGCGGCCGCCGTGGAGGCGCCGAATCTGGCGCCGGCGGTCCGGGAGTTTACGCAGCTCTACGCACACACTCGCTTCGGCGGCGCGCCTTGCGATACCACACGATTACGCCAATTGCTTGATCATATCCGCACGGCGTTGCGGGCACGCTGAAGACTCAATACGCCTTGCCAAGACGGGGCGCAGTCCGCCGCAGCGGAAGCCCCTACAAACACGCAATTGAAGGCTCGTGTTACAATTGAAAATTGCGCAAAGGCGCAAATTCACAGCCTATGACTAAGGTCGGATTCGTCAGCCTGGGATGCCCGAAGAACCTCGTGGATAGTGAGGTTATGATGGGTATTCTCGCGCGCGAAGGGTATGAATTGACACCGCGTGCGGATGAAGCCGAAATTCTGGTAGTGAATACTTGCAGTTTTATCGAGGCGGCGCAAAAAGAGTCAGTGGACGCCATTCTGGAGATGGCGGAGCACAAGAAATTCGGCGCGGCAAGAAAACTGATTGTGGCGGGCTGCCTGGTGGAGCGGTTTCGCGCGCAAATTCTGGAGCAGGTGCCGGAAGTGGACGCAGTGGTGGGCACCGGCGAAGTGGAACGGATCATGGAAGCGGTGGAGGGTGATTTGCGGTTGCTTCCCGCGCAACCGCCCGCGTTTTTGTATCACGATTTGACGCCGCGGATCGTGACCACTCCAAAGCACGCGGCGTATATCAAGATCGCGGAAGGCTGCGATCATCCTTGCACGTTCTGCATCATCCCGCAGCTCCGCGGTGCATTTCGGAGCCGGCGATTCGAATCGGTGGTGCGCGAAGCGGAGAATCTGGCAAGGGCGGGAGCGCGGGAAATCACGCTGATCGGGCAGGACACGACTTCCTATGGCGAAGATCTCGGCTTAAGGGATGGCCTCGCGAAGTTATTGGAAAAGTTGGCGCAGACCGAGGAATTGCTATGGGTGAGATTTCTTTACGCATATCCGAATCGCGTGACGCAGAAATTGCTGGATACGATTGCGGCGCATCCGCGGCTCGCGAAATACATGGACATGCCGCTGCAGCACGCCAGCCGCAAGGTGCTGGCGAGGATGAAGCGTGGTTCAAATGGCGATGCGTTTCTGAAATTATTGGAACGCATTCGAATAACCATTCCTGGAGTTTCGCTGCGCACTTCTTTCATCGTGGGCTTCCCTGGCGAAACCGAAGCGGATTTCGAAGAGTTGTGTGGCTTTGTGAAGGCGGCGAAGCTTGATTGGATGGGCGTATTTGAGTACTCCGACGTGGACAATGCGGGGAGCTACGCGTTGAACGAAAAAGTGGATGCGGAAACGATTGGCGATCGCCGCAACCGTTTGATGGCCATTCAGAAGAAAATCTCGCGGGAAAATTTGCGGGCGAGATATTTACGCGCCAGGCCGCGTGCTTCCAAAGATCGATTGTTTACGGCGCTGATTGAAGGGCCTTCGAAGGACAATCCGCTGGTGTGGGAAGCTCGGCTGGAGGCAATGGCTCCGGAGATCGATGGCAAGCTGTACCTCACAGACATCGAATTGGCGGGTGGAGGAGTCGCGGAAGCTGGGGATGTCGCGCGAGTTGAGATTACCAAGACGGATGACTATGACTTGATCGGGCGGGTGGCGGAAATACTGCCGCGTCCTAGTGCAAGGGCGGAGTTCGGTACAGTGCCAATGCCACCGGTTCCGGCCGCTGAAAAACTTCATCGCATTGCTACTGGGGCACCCCTCCGCGTCCTTGGCTGAGATATACTCTCCTTTTGAAGATTACGATTCCCTAGCCCGTGCTATAGCTGTGGCTATTCTGCGTGGTTTCTCAACACAGAGGGCAAAGAGAACACAGAGAAGAAGCACTCGCGATGAAACACAAATGCCCAATTTGCAAGGCGGAGACGGACTCGGCGGTCCACGCGGACTTCCCCTTTTGCAGCGAGCGTTGCCGGGATCGCGACCTAGGGAACTGGGCCACGGAAAAATACGTTGTGTCCGAACCCGTCTTCACTGAAGAAGACCCCAGTGAAGGCGAAGCAAATACGATCGTCCTTCCCTTGGACGAAGACTTGGAAAGCCGGAATGACTCCGACCACTGAAGGCCAGGCGACGCCCGGAGCACTGGGTAAGAAGCCGCGGCTCGCGATTGCGATCGCCACGGCTTGTGGCGTAGGCTACCTTCCCAAAGCGCCGGGGACGTTTGGCTCGCTGGTTGGAGTGGCCACTGCTTTTCTTTCTTCAGTTTTTTTCTTGCAACCGGCGTCCGTAAGAGCTTTATTTTCGTTGCACCCCGATTACGAGACCGTTTTAAGAAATGAACTCTTCCCGCTTCCAGGAACCAACGTCCACAACGCGGTGCTGGCCTTGCCCATATTCTTCGCGCTGGGCTTATTTGTCGTCCTGGGGGCGATCGGGGTATGGAGCGCATCGCGAGCGGCGACTTACTCAGGAATTGAAGATCCGCAATTTGTGGTCATCGATGAAGTCGCTGGGCAGCACCTAGCCTTGTTGCTGCCGCTTATTCCCATTGCGCTGCCGCACTTGACCGCGCACATGGATCTCTCCGGCTTCACGATCTTCTTCGCGCTGAGCTTGGTGAATTGGAAATATCTTCTACTCGGTTTTATACTTTTTCGCGTGTTCGACATCTGGAAGCCCTGGCCTGTCCGCCGGCTGGAAAAACTGCCGGGGGGGTGGGGAATCATGGCCGACGACTGGATGGCGGGCATCTACGCTGCAATTTTGCTGCGTGTGGCGCTACACTTTGGGCTGCTGACGTTTTACATTGGCTGGGTATGAAATTCGGGTTCGGCTCTTCGGCAGAAAAAAACGGGATTCCGCACATAGAGCGAGTTGCGCCCGCCGCGGCCATTCCCGGCGGCGAGATGACGATTCATGGGCGGGGCTTCGTTTCACGGACACAGTCGCGTCCGCTGGTGCGCTTTGGGGATGCCGAAGCCGGCGTCGCGTTGGCCTGCGAGAATCGTGTGGTGGCGCGGGTTCCGGAAGGCGCGAGCGGTGGTGTGGTGCGGGTGGCCGCGGGCGAGCACGAAAGCCAGCCGCACCCCGTGCACATCGGGCTGCAAATCGCGGACAACCTGCATCCGGTGGCGAATCCTGCGGTGGATCTGGACGGCAACATTTATGTAACGTTTTCCGGGCAGCGCGGGCAACGAGTTCCCGTTTCGCTCTACAAAATCACGGCAAATTACAGCGTGAAGCCGTTCATCACTTCGCTGGTCAATCCCAGCGGCCTGGCATTAGACCGCATGGGCAACCTCTTTGTTTCCTGCCGCAATGACGGGACGATTCATCGCATCACGCCCGAAGGCCGCGGCGAGCAGTGGATCGAAGGCATGGGCATAGCGACGGGGCTGGCGTTCGATCCCAACGGCAATTTATACGTTGGCGACCGCAGCGGGACGGTTTTTAAAATCAGCCCGAGCCGAGAAATTTTTGTTTTCGCCACGATGGAGCCATCAGTCGCGGCGTATCACCTGGCGTTCCATCCCAGTGGCGATTTGTACGTCTCAGGCCCGACGACTTCCAGCTTCGACCGGATCCACCGCATCACGCAGGGCGGCGAAGTGAGCGTTTTCTTCCGCGGGCTGGGACGGCCGCAGGGAATCACTTTGGATCGCGACGGAAATCTTTATGTGGCGGCTTCCTACGGAGGGCGCCGCGGCATTGTTCGAATTACGGAGCAAGGTCAAGCTGAGGTGGTTCTCAGCGGCTCGGGTATTGTGGGCATGGCGTTGCAGCCTTCCGGCCGCGCGATTGTTGCTACGACGGATTCTCTCTTCACGCTCGATTGGGACGTTCGTGGCCTGCCTTTGATCGGATAATTGAACAAGATGAAAGCGGAAATCATCGCGGTTGGCTCGGAAATGCTGACTCCGGACCGCATGGACACCAACTCGCTCTTCTTGACGGAAGAGCTGAACAAGCTCGGCATCGAGGTGGTGCGAAAATCGATCGTCGGGGACAATCGCGATTATCTGAGCGCGGCGTTTAAGGAAGCGCTCGATCGCGTCGAGCTGGTGATCGCTTCGGGCGGGCTGGGTCCCACGGAAGACGACCTGACGCGCGAAACCCTTGCCGACCTTCTTGGCCGCAAGTTGAATCTCAACAATGAAATTCTGCGGTACATCGAAGGGCGATTCCGGCAGCTGGGCCGAGAGATGCCGGCGGTCAATGTGCGGCAAGCGATGGTGCCCGAAGGCGCTGCGGTGCTGGAAAATCCGCGCGGCTCGGCGCCGGGGTTGTGGATCGAGGATGCGGGGCGGATTATTGCGCTGCTGCCCGGGCCGCCACGGGAATTAAAGCCCATGTATCTGGAACAGGTTTTGCCGCGGCTGCAGAGGCGCAGTTCGGGCATTCGAATGTTTCACCGGGAATTGCGCGTTGCAGGCATGGGTGAATCGGGCGTGGAGCAGCGCATCAAGCCGATTTATACGCGCTATGCCGACGTGAACACGACGATCCTCGCGGCGCCGGGAGAAATACAAATTCATTTGCGGATGTGGACCGGCGACGCAGCGCACGCGCAAAAAACGCTGGACGAAATCGTACAGGGATTCGAAATCGCGCTGGCCGACCGGATTTACTCGCAAGACGGTTCTTCAATGGAAGAAGTGGTGGCGGGCCTGCTGACGAGAAACAACTCCACGATCGCGGCGGCGGAAAGCTGCACGGGCGGATTGCTGGCGCAGCGGTTGACGAGCATCGCGGGCAGCTCGTCGTATTTTCTGGGTGGCGTGGTGAGTTACAGCAACGAACGGAAGACGGCGTGGGCGGATGTACCGCCGGAAATAATTCAGTCTAAGGGGGCAGTCAGCAGCGAAGTGGCGATTGCGCTGGCGGAGGGCATTCGCCGAAACGTCGGGAGCACGCTGGGCGTGGGCATCACCGGGATTGCGGGACCGGGCGGAGGGAGCGAGGAAAAACCAGTGGGCACGGTGCACATTGCGCTTTCGCATGCTGGGGGCATCAAGGAGCGCGGGGTGGTTTTTCCGGGCGACCGCGAAGCGATTCGGTGGCATGCTTCGCAACTGGCGCTCGATCTGGTGCGCATTCATTTTCTTTACAACGGCGGGGAGCCGCCGGCGCGCATGGCCAAAAGGTCCTGACCACCGATGCGTTTGTTCGTCGCGCTGGAGATTCCCTCGACGGTGCGGGAACACTTAGCGGAATTAGTGAACTCGCTTCGCGCCGTTTCGCCGAGAACTCGCTGGGTGCGTCCGGAAAATCTTCATGTGACGCTGAAATTCATCGGTGAAGTTCCTGAGACACAACTTGCTTCCATTCGAACTGCTTTGGCTCAGTTGCGCTCCGATCGACCTGTCACGCTCGGTTTTGGTGGGCTGGGATTTTTCCCAAATGAACGGCATCCGCGCGTTTTCTGGGCGGGCATCGAGGCTTCGCCGAATCTGAAAACTCTCGCGGCGGATATTGAAAAGGCAACGGAAACACTCAGCATCGCCCGGGAACAAAGGCCATTTTCACCGCATCTGACGCTTGCTCGGTTCGAGCCGCCTCGACTGCCAGACAATCTTCGAGTCGCGATCCAGCAAAATGTTGGCCGCGAGTTTGGTTCGCTGCGCACGCATCAATTTCATCTAATCGAAAGCAAGCTAAAACCGTCCGGCGCAGAGTACACTACGGTCGAAAGTTTTTCGTTCGCGGCGGAGGTCTGATCAGCGCATGTTCTCGGCGTGGATGCCTGCCACTTTTCTTGCGATTCCTTTCGCAGCGTACCTTCTTGGCTCAATTCCCTTCGGACTACTACTCGCAAAAGTATTTGGCGGCGGGGACGTGCGCAAGGCCGGCAGCGGGAACATCGGGGCGACCAACGTCACGCGCGTCGCCGGCCCTCTGGCGGGAATTCTCACTCTGATTTTTGACACCGCGAAGGGCGCGGCAGCTGTCTGGCTCGCGGCGCGCGCCACCAACGACAGCGCGACATGGATGATGACCTCTGCTTTCTCCGTTTTGCTCGGGCACTGCTACCCAGTATGGCTGAAGTTCAAGGGTGGCAAAGGCGTGGCCACGGCTCTCGGCGTTTTTCTTGCGCTGTCACCGCTCGCCGCGGTCAGCGCGTTGCTGCTCTTTATTCTTTGCGTCGTCTACTGGCGCTTTGTCTCGCTGGGGTCCGTTGCTGCGGCCGCGGCGATGCCGCTGCTGATTTATTTTTTGTGGGCTCCAGGTCACGCGCCACCGATCGTGATTGACCTGGGGACGCTGGCCATCGCGGGGCTGGTGATCTTCAAGCATGGCGGCAACCTTCAGCGCCTCGTCGATGGTACCGAACCGCGCTTTTCCTTCGGCAAAAAGAAAGAAACGGAATGACGAAAATTGCCATTCTCGGCGCGGGCGGCTGGGGCACGGCGCTAGCAATCGTGTTTTCACGGGGCCGCAAGCCGCATGAAGTCTCGCTGTGGGTCCACAACGCCGAGCGCGCCGGATCGATGCAGCGCGAGCGCGAAAACAAGACTTATCTTCCCGGTGCTAAATTGGCGGAAAGCATTCGAATTCATGGCGAATTGGAAGTTGCGCTTTCTGGAGCTCAGGTCATTGTCGGCGCAGTGCCATCTGCGCATGCGCGCTCGGTTTACGCTTCCGCGCTGCCATTCGTCGCCCCAAGCGCGAGTTTCGTGAGTGCCAGCAAAGGCCTGGAGCCAGCAACTCATCTGCGTATGAGCGAAGTCATCGCGCAAGTCGTCACGCCGAAATTTGCGCCGCGCATTGCGGTGATTTCCGGGCCATCGTTCGCGCTGGAGGCGGCTCGGGGCGAACCCACGGCGGTCGTTCTAGCTTCGCGCGATGCCGCGCTAGTTACCGAGCTGCAGGAAGAGTTTGCCGGCCCAAACTTCCGCCTGTACACCAACGATGATGTACTTGGCGTAGAGCTCGCCGGGGCGATGAAAAACGTCATGGCCATTGCCGCCGGGGCCTGCCAAGGGCTCGGTCTTGGTTCGAATGCGCTCGCAGCGCTGATCACGCGCGGCCTCGCGGAAATGACGCGTTTGGCAGTGGCGCTGGGGGCGCGGCCAGAAACGTTGAGCGGTCTCGCAGGGTTGGGGGATTTGGTGCTCACTTGCACTGGCGCGCTCAGCCGCAATCGTTTTGTGGGAATCGAGCTAGGCAAAGGATGTTCGCTCGGCGAAATCATGGCGAACATGCGAATGGTGGCGGAGGGTGTCGGCACCGCGGCGCCATTGCTGGCACTGGCGCGCGAGCATCGGATCGAAATGCCAATCACAGAGCAGGTGGACGCTATCCTGCACGAGGGAAAGTCACCTAAGGATGCGATTCGGGACATCATGGAACGGCCATTGAAACGGGAGTAGCAAGATCCAGGAAGTGGCGTCTGTGTCGCCCGTAGTACTAAAGTCCCAGTTGCATATGCGCGTCGCGTGGCGCGGCCCAGCCACCTAAGTTCCCCCCGTTCTCCTAAAATGAATAGTCGGAATGCCGCAGACGTTCAAATCTCGGTGGGAACAAGTGCGCGCGGGGCGCGTGCGTATCCTTTGGCTCGTTCTTGGTGCGCTTCTGTTAGTGAGCGCGCTTCCGATCGGGCTGTACCACATGCAGGTGCTGAAACTTAGCCAGGACAAGCTGGTGGACACGGAAAAGATACAGCAAACCGACCTAACCAGGTCGCTGGCACAGGAAATTCAGCTATTCGAATCCAACCTGACGCAACAGCTCTTGAGCGAACGCCAGATTCTGGCGCTTACCGGCCTGATCGATAACGTCGAAGATTCGGCGTCAGAGCCCAAGGTCACTCGCCTGTTGGAGAATTTCGTCGACAGCAATCGCACTACTTTCATTTATCTGACGGCCGTCGGGAAGTCCGGCAAGGGGACTAGCGCGTCGCAGGGAAATTTTCGGGCTGAGCAGGATCCCTTCGTGGCGCGAGCGCTGCAGCGCGCTTTCGTTACATGCTTGCAGTCGCAGCAGACGCAGGTGGTCAAGTTTCGCAGCGATCCTCTGGCGCTGGCGCCGGATAACCGGCCCGCGTTTGTCGTGGCGGTACCTCTGGAAGACGTAAATCGCAACTTCACTGGAATGCTGGCCGCCGTGGTTTCTCTGGATACCATCCTGCACCGGCTGCAAGAAGCCAGCGTGAGGCATCGCACGGTTTTTCTTGTTGATCACAATGGTCGCCTGGTAGCACATCCGGACACAAAAAACTTTGTCCCTGGCGCGGACGTCAGCAGCAATTCCCTGGTGGCGCAAGTGAAGGCGCTGCCGCAGGATCTTCGCAACACGGAAACAGTTCGCTTCGCGGACACCGCGAAGAAGCGTCCGATCGAGATGATTGGAACGTATAGCACTTTCCCGGAAGTGAACTGGGCGGTCATTGCAGAGCGCAGCTTGGACCAAGCGCAAACGGACACGGGCGTTACCGAACTCAACCAGCAAGCGCTGGCCTTCGTGATCGTCGTTATTTTGTCCGCGATTCTCGTGGGATATTTCTTTGCCGTTGGCATCAGCGGCCCGATTCGCGGGTTGGCGGCTTCCACGCGCGCGATCAGCCGCGGTGAATTTCATCAGCGCTCTCCGGTGCGTGGGGCTTCGGAAATCAGCGAGCTGGCTGAGAACTTCAACAAGATGGCCGGCGACATCGAAGAGTACATCGAGCGGCTGAAGGAAGCCGCTGAAGAAAACCGCGAGCTATTTATCGGGTCCATTCGAATGCTTGCCGCGGCCATCGACGAAAAGGATCCATATACGCGCGGTCACTCCGGCCGCGTGGCAAAATATTCGACGCTGATCGGGCAGGAATTGGGGCTTTCCACGGAAGAATTGGACAAGCTGCGAATTGCGGCTCTGCTGCATGACGTCGGAAAAATCGGCGTCGAAGACCGCGTGCTGAAAAAGCCTGGCTCATTGACTCCGGAAGAATTCGGGTTGATGAAGCAGCACACGGTGAAAGGGGCGAACATCATGCGCCCGGTTTCGCAACTGAAAGAGATGCTCCCGGGCATCGAATTGCATCACGAACATATGGACGGCCGCGGCTACCCGTACGGTTTGCAGGGCCACCAGATTCCCATGATGGCGCGCATCATCGGCGTGGCCGATACGCTGGACGCCATGACCACGAATCGCCCATATCAGACGGCGATGGAATTGGATTACGCGATGAACCGCATTCGCGCGCTGGCCGGTTCAAAGTTCGATGATGTGGTGGTGACTGCTCTTGAGGCCACCGTAACTGCCGGGAAGCTCCGCCTGAGCGCCGTCGAAGTGCACGTATAGCTGCAATTCTCCAGGTTAGTCTCTCCTCTTCGCATCTTAGTGCTTTTGACAGACTCTGGTGAGCTCCCAAGGGTGCCTAATAAGTGTTCAAGAGGCGGCATCTGCTACAATTTTGAGCTGCCGCTAGTGCAACGCGTGCGACCTTATGATTTCACTTTTTGGGAAGAATGAGCCGGAGCCGACCCTTCTTGAGCGGCTGAAGAAGTCCGTCAGCAAAACGAAGGCGGTGCTTTCGGAAGCGGTTGATACCGTTTTTCTGGGCGAGCGCAAGATCGATCCTTCCCTCCTGAAGGGTCTGGAGACGGCGCTGCTCTCCGCGGACCTTGGCGTGAAGCCGACGCGCGAGATTCTGGATGCGGTGCGCGAAAAAATGGACCGCAATGCCCTTGCCGACGCCGGGCAGCTGAAGCGCGAAATCAAGTCGCATATCATTCGCATTCTGAACGCGCCCGTGCGGCCGGATGTGGCGGCTGCCAGCGGTATTGCCACTTCGCAGAATGGCAGCGGCACGCGCGTGATTTTCATTGTTGGAGTCAATGGCGCGGGCAAGACCACCAGTATCGGGAAGCTGGCCAATCGGCTGCGCCAGGAAGGGCGTAGCGTGGTGCTCTGCGCTGCCGACACGTTTCGCGCCGCCGCAGTCGAGCAACTGGAAATCTGGGCACAGCGCAACGGCATCGAGGTCATCAAACAGAAATCCGGCGCCGACCCGGCGGCCGTTGTATACGACGCGGTTGCCGCTGCCAAGGCGCGCTCGTCGGACGTCGTCATCGTGGACACGGCGGGACGCTTGCACACCAAATCGAACCTCATGGCCGAATTGGAAAAAATGAAGCGCACCGCGGCGAAAGTTATTCCCGGCGCGCCGCACGATGTTTTGCTCGTGCTCGACGCCACGACTGGGCAGAACGGGCTTGCGCAAGCGCGGGAATTCACTTCTACTGTCGGCGTCACGGGAATCATCCTCACTAAGCTCGATGGCACCGCCAAGGGCGGTATCGTAGTTGCGATCTCGCGCGAACTGGGCCTGCCGATTCGCTTCGTGGGCACCGGCGAGCAGATCAACGATATGGTTCCCTTCGACGCGGAAACGTACGCGAATTCCCTCTTCGACTGAACCGTGGACGCACACGCCATTCGCTTCATGCAACACGCGCTGGCGCTGGCCCGCAAAGGGACCGGCCTGGCGAGCCCAAATCCCATAGTGGGTTGCGTCATCGTGCGCGAAGGCCAGATCGTGGGCGAAGGCTTTCATCAATACGAGTGGCGCGACCATGCGGAAATTGTCGCGTTGAAATCCGCGGGCGAAAAGGCACGCGGCGCAACACTCTATGTGACACTCGAGCCCTGCAATCACACCGGGCGGACCGGGCCCTGCACTGAAGCGATCGTTGCCGCTGGTGTGCAACGCGTGGTCGCCGCCATGGATGATCCCAATCCCGTCAATTCCGGCCGCGGATTCGATCGCCTGCGTGCAGCAGGTATCGAAGTCTTCACAGGCGTTTGCGAAGAAGAGGCCCGCCGCTTGAACGAGGCATTTGCCTGCTGGATTCGAACGAAGAAGCCGTTCGTCACGCTCAAGTCGGCTATGACGCTGGACGGTCAACTTGCCCTTCCCGGCTCGCAAAAGAAATACCTCCGAAAAACTCTTAGGGCAGGCGAATCCAGGTGGATCACGTCCGAAGAATCGCGCGCGGAAGTGCACCGCATGCGCCACGCTTCGGATGCGCTGTTGACGGGAATTGGCACGATTCACGTCGATGACCCGCTTCTTTCCGATCGCAGCGGCCTTCCTCGGCGGCGGCGTTTGCTGCGGGTTATTCTCGACTGCAAGCTCTCGCTCTCGCGGTTCTCGCGGATCGTGGAAACCGCCGAAGACGATCTGCTGGTTTTCACTAACGAGGAACTTGGCCGTCAGCGGGTGCGGCTCATGCTCAAAGAGGGTGTCGAGGTTGTCCGGGCGAAAGCGCGTGCTCACCACATCAATTGGGATGAGGTGCTCACGGAACTGGGCCGCCGCGATATCCTCAGCGTCCTCCTGGAAGCAGGCCCGACGATGAATGGCTCGGCGCTCGCCGCAGGCATCGTCCACAAACTTTTTCTATTCTATGCGCCAAAAATTTCCGGCGAAAGCCGCGTTCCCTTCGCGATCGCTCCGAAACTGAATCTTCCTCTGTTGCAAGACGTTCGCACGCAGCAGTTCGGCCCCGACCTCTCGATCGAAGCCTATCTGCGAGACACTTACAAGGAATAGAAAGGCTACTGGCTGACGCGGAGGACTGCAGCGCCGGGAATGGCGTCATTTTTCAGCGCATTCAGCGCGCGGTTGGCCTCTGCGAGAGGATACATTTGCACATGCGTTCGGATGGGAATCTCGGCCGCAACGCGCAAGAAATCCTCGCCATCTTGCCGCGTATTGTTCGCCACACTGCGAATCACACGCTCCTGATATAGCAAATCGTAGCTGAACGAAGGAATAGGGCTCATATGGATGCCGCCAAGAACGAGCACGCCACCTTTCTTCAGCGCTTTGAGCGCGGCGGGAACAATCTCCCCGGCTGGCGCAAAGACAATCGCTGCATCGAGCTTCTTTGGCGGTTCATCAAAAGTCCCACCAGCCCACGTCGCACCCAATTCGAGCGCGAGTTTCTGATGTCGCGCGTCGCGCGTGGATGCGTAAACTTCCGCGCCCCAATGCAGCGCCACCTGAATCGCCACATGCGCAGCGGCGCCAAATCCATAAAAACCCAGGCGTCCGCCCGCTTTGATTCCAGAGAGCCGCAGCGAACGAAAACCAATGATTCCCGCGCAGAGCAGCGGCGCGGCCTGTTCATCCGGAAAACCGTCGGGGATCGCATACATAAAAGCTTCCGGCGCAACGACGTATTCCGCATAGCCGCCATCCACGCTGTAGCCGGTGAACGTAGGATGATCGCAGAGATTCTCCGCTCCGGAGCGGCAGTAGTCGCAAGTCCCATCTGTTTGATGAAGCCAGGCAATCCCGACTCGCCCTCCGACCGCAAACCGTTTTGTACCCTCGCCACGTTTCTCAATGACGCCGACCACCTGGTGTCCCGGAATGACCGGCGACTTGCGCGGAGGCAATTCTCCCTCGATCACGTGCAAGTCCGTTCTGCAAACGCCACAGGAGCGCACACGCACGAGTACTTCTCCACTCTTCGGTTGCGGCACTGCTACGTCCGCGTATTTCAGCGGCTTCGTTTCGATCGCAGCTGGCGCGCTCAACAAGCATGCTTTCATCGTCAGACCTCGACTGCTCCGTGTGTCCACCCGACCAGCCATAGTCTAGTGCTTTCTGTCTTCGGCGCGAAATACGGTACACTCGGGTGCGAGAGCCATCGCATTCACCATGTTTACCGGAATTATCGAGCACCAAGGCATCATTGACTCGCTGGGATTGTCGAGCGAAGGGGGGCGCATTACGATTCACGCTCCGACGGTCGCGCCGTCGCTCGCCGTTTCGAACAGCATCGCAGTGAACGGCTGTTGCCTGACAATCGTTGATCTTCACAATGGCCGGCTTTCGGCGGATCTTTCTGTTGAAACGATTGTCAAAACATCGTTCGGCGCGAAGGGCGGCGAATTGAAAAAGGGAGCGCGCGTCAATCTCGAGCAGCCGCTCACGGCGGGCAAGGAATTCGGCGGACACTTCGTCCTCGGCCATGTGGACACCGTTGGCCGCGTGACTCATCTCACTTCTGAAGGAGAAAACTGGTGGTTCGGCGTGGAAGTCCCTGGGGAAGTCGCACGCTACGTCGTGCCAAAAGGTTCGATCACTATCGACGGCATCAGCCTGACCGTGGCCCGCTGGCAGAACAACATCGCCGAAGTCGCAGTGATTCCCTACACCTACGAACACACCAACATCCGCGACCGCAAACCCGGTGACGCGGTCAATCTCGAAGGCGACATTCTGGGCAAATACGTGGAACGCTATCTGGAAACGCGCAAAGGCTCGTCAGTGAGCCAACTTACGATCGGACAATTGGTCAATCAGGGCTTCTAGGCGTTAGAAGACTCCGCGCTCTTCTGCCGCACCCCGCGATAGTAAAGAACCAGCCCAAATCCTATGGCCACGACAGTGCCGCCAATCAATTTCGCGCTGAAGACATATTTATTGGTTGTTTCGCCTGGCGGAACGAACGACAGAACAATGCCCGCCGAGGTCACCAGAAACCCCAATCCGCCTGCGATCCATACGCCAATTTTGCCTCCAGGAATGAGCACCGCATGCACATTCTGTCGACGGTCCTCTCTCCCCGCCAGTTTGATAACCGCCGCATACATATAAAGGAACGGAACGAAGTACAAGATGGTCGCGGCATCCACCAGAATTTGATACGCACCGCTGGTGGTCTCGTTGATATTGCTCAAGAGCAACACCGCCAGCGAAATCCCCGCCTGCACGAGAATCGAAACATAGGGTGTGCGCCACTTCGGATGTATCTTTCCAAATGCTGGCGGTAAGTAGCGATCGACGCCCACGATGAACGGCACTCGCGCGATACCCGCTACTGTTGTGCCGATGCCGCCGGCATTTCCAAACGTTACAAGAAACGCCGCGATCATACCGACCAATCCCAGCTTCAGCGCCTCGGATCCGATAGCGAGCGCCTGATACACGCCTGACTTTGCGTCCACTTGCGCGTCCTGCATGATGGCCAGCACCGCAAAAGTTCCCAGGATGTAAATGATGGCGATCAGAATTCCCGAACTCCAGATCGCACGCGCCAAGGTCCGCTGCGCGTCGTGGATTTCGTCGCTCATCGCCGAGACGAGTTCCAAACCCGCGAACGCGAATAGAATTTGCGGCCAGAAATTCACCGTTTCCCAGTTCCATCGCGGCAGCATGTTCGACCACGTGAAATGCGTCACCGAGCCATAGCGCATCCAAACGAGTGCGCCGGTTCCGGCCAGCAATAGAAGCGGGATGTAGGTCATCACACCGCCGGCGTTCTGCAACCATTTGCCTATGTTCAGCCCGACGATATTCATGGCCACCGCTACAAACAACAAAAGTACTGATCCCCCCAGCAAGAACGACCGGTTCTGCGCCAGGTGCCCCCACGAACTGCCGCCGATGTACGCGCCCATCGCCGCGCTCGCCAGCAGCAAGCCCGGAAAATAAAAAAACGAATAGATCCAGTAGGTCCAGCCGGCGACGAATCCATGAAAGTCGCCAAAGGCTTCCTTCGACCACACGTACAGCCCGCCCTCGCGCGGAAAACGCGTGGAGAGTTCGGTGATGACGAACGCGGTGGGCACAAAGAAAACAATCGCTGAAAGAACCCACAGGCTGATCGAGGCAGTTCCGTTGTGCGCCGCCGCCGCAATCCAGCGCGGCCCCAGAACCGCCGCAATGTTAAACAGCAGTACGTCCCAAAAACCCATCTCCTTGCGCAACTGCTTGAGGGGATCGGAAGAGCCGTTCACCGGCTGGCTCACAGAGTCACGTCCAGCGCGGGAATCAATTCATCCTGCATGCGGAAATTCCTTAAGAAGGGATCGGTGGAATTTTCAAAACCAGCCCATGGGCCGAAATAAGTAACGCGGCCTTCCTGGAGAAAAACGACCACATCAGCAAGTTTTTTTGCCAGGTGAGTGTCATGCGTCACGACGATGGATGTCTTCTGAAAGGCTTTCTTCAACCGCAGGATCAAGTCGCCCATGTGTCCCGCCATGATGGGGTCAACCATGGTCGTGGGCTCGTCGAATAGAATCGCTTCCGGATTCTGCGCCAGGGCGCGGCCGATGGCCACCGCGCGCTTCATACCGGTGGAAAGTTCGCTGGGAATTTTGTCGAAGACGTCCTCGAGTTCCAGCATCTTCGCGATTTTTTCCACGTACTCATCGATGTCGTCACCGGTCAGGCCGGACTGCCCTTCGAGCGGAAAAGCCATGTTCTCGCCGACGGTGAGGGAGTCGAAGAGCGCGCCAGACTGGAACACCATCGTCACCTTGCGCCGCACTTCTTCAAAGTCCGCTTCCTTGAAATCGGTGACATCTTCCCCATCAATAATGATCTGGCCCGAATCCGGTTTCAGAAATCCCAGGATGTGCTTCAGCGAAACCGACTTGCCCACGCCGCTGCGCCCCATGATCACGCAAGTCTCGCCACGCTTCACAGCGAAGCTCACGCGATCGAGCACCAGCCGGTCGTCGAAACTTTTGCATACGTCGCGAAACTCGAAATAGTTGATCGATTTCTCTTCGCTCACGTGCGCTCCGCTTCCAGGATCCGCCGCGCTTCCTCGTAATCCGCCGCCGTGTTCATGTTCCAGAACAATCGCCCTGCGCTATCAAATCGTTTCCAGTCCGCCTCGTCAAGAACTTCCGTTGTCACGTGTTGCAATCCCTGCGTCACTTTCCGGACGCCGGATTCGAACGCCGCGCGCAGAGCCCCCGCTGCATCCGTCCGGTAGCAAGCGCACAAAGGCTCCGGCCCATGCATGGAGTGCGGAACCACGACTTGCGCCCCGCTCTTTGCTGCACGCTGGCAAAGAAACGCCAGCCATTCTGCCGTTAGGAATGGCATGTCGCAGCTTACGATCAGATTCCATTCTGACCGCTCAGCTTCCAAAGCGGAATCCTGAAGCGCGGTGATGATTCCCCCGAGCGGCCCTTCTCCGGGCCATCCGTCGCTGACTATTTCTTTTTCGAACTGCGCGTATTTTTCCCGCGCTCCAACAACTTTCACGTTCTTCGCCACACTCTGTAGCAATGCGATCATGCGTCGCAGCATCGGGAGCCCGCCGACTTCCACGAGCGCCTTGTCTCGCCCAAATCGCCTGCTCCCTCCTCCCGCCAAAATGTATCCAGCGGCTTCCGCATCCCGCTTTCCATCAGTCATTCCGCAACTCTCCGCGTCATTTCTCTTCTCTGCCTTCTCCGTGTGCTCTGCGCGAAATCTATTCGTCCTCGAGCGGTTCACGACCCGGCCGGCGAATGCCTAATTCGCGAAGCTTTTCCTGCAAACTCTGCCGGTGCAGCCCGATCGTCGCCGCCGTACGAGAAACGTTCCAACGATGCTCTCCAAGTTGCCTCGTTAAATAAGCCACTTCAAACTTCCGCTTGGCCTCGCGAAAATCGCGTTCGCCAATTCCGTGGTCGTTCTCGTCGCCACGATGTTTCACCGAGATCGCCTCGCCATGCACCACCTCGTGGGGCAAATCCTCGACTCCGATTTCTTCGCCGCATGACATCACCACGCTCCGCTCCAGCGCATTCTTTAACTCGCGCACGTTGCCTGGCCAATCGTATTTTTCGATTGCCGCGAGCGCTTCACGCTTCAGCCGCGCCGTCCGTCCCAGCCGCGCCGCGTGCATTTGCAGAAAAGTATCCGCCAGCAACGCAATATCCTCCTTGTGGGCCCGCAGCGGAGGCAAGTCAATGGTTACCACGCGCAGCCGGTAAAACAGGTCCTCTCGAAACTTCGCATCGCGAATCTCCGCCAGCAAATTGCGGTGCGTCGCACTGATAACCCGCACATCCACTGGAATCGACTGCGTTCCACCGAGCCTCTCGATGGTGCGATTCTCCAGCACGCGCAACACCTTGGCCTGCGTCACCGGATTCATGTCGCCAATTTCATCCAGGAAGATCGTTCCGCCAGAGGCCAACTCGAACTTTCCTTTTTTCTGCTGCGCCGCGCCGGTAAACGCACCGCGCTCGTAACCAAATAATTCAGATTCAATCAACGTTTCCGGCAGCGCCGCGCAATTCACTGCAACATAAGCTTTGCCGTTTCGCGGCGAGCGCGCGTGAATTTCCTGCGCCAACAAATCCTTTCCCGTGCCGCTCTCCCCCAGGATCAGCACCGTCGAATCCGTCGCCGCCACGCGGTCCGCCATTTCAAAAGCGCGCCGCATCACCGCCGACCGCCCGATCATCTGTCCGAATTGCCCTTCGGCCGTCAAGCGCCGCTTGAGCGCATCATTTTCTTTTTCGAGTGAAGCCAGCTTGAGCATATTGCCCACGCGCTGCCGCAATTCTTCCAATTCAAATCCTTTCACCAGATAATCAGCCGCGCCAAGTTGCAGGGCTTCCACCGCCGTTTTCGCAGTGTCCAGCGCCGAAACCATCAGCACCGGCACTTCGCTCCCTTGTTCGCGCATCCACTTCAAGAGCGACAAGCCGTCCTGCCCCGGCAACACCACGTCCAGCAGCACCAGGTCCGGTTGCTCGCGCGGAAGCGCTTCCCGCGCCGCTTCCGCAGAATCCGCCTCCACGACGCGGTACTTAGCCTCCAGCGCCCGCCGCAGCCCGTATCTCGCCGCCGGCTCGTCGTCCACGATCAAAATGGTTTTCATCAGTCTATTTCCTTGCCTCAGTGTTTCGCTTTTGCGTTACGTCGTTACTTCATCTTTCCTTCCACTGGCAGCGTCACGTGAAATCTCGTGCCCCGCCCATTTTTCACGGGGCTCTCGAATTCAAGCTTGCCGCCTGCATCGGAGGCGCGCCGTGCCACGATCGCCAATCCCAGCCCCGTCCCCTGCGTTTTTGTCGTGAAAAATGGCTGAAGTATTTTCTCCCGCAGCTCCGCGGCAATTCCTGGCCCGTCATCTTCCACTGCTAGCAAGCCATTCCCGTCCTTCTGAGAAATTTCCACCTGCACATGCCCACCTCGCGCTGCCGCGTCCAACGCATTCACGACCAGATTGGTAAGAATATCGTTCAGCGCCTCTGTGGCGATGGCCACGTGTGACCATGTGGCCGTGGAATGGAGTTCCAGCCCAACGCCTCTCCGCTGCGCCTCCGGACTTAAAACACCTACGACTTCCCGGGCCACCTCAGAAGCATCGCACTTCGCCGGCCTTCCATCTCCGATCACAGCGGGCCGGCTGAATTGCAGCAACTGATTCAACTTCGCCGAAAGCCGCCCGATCTCCTCCAGAATCATTTTCGTTTCGGCGCGCATGGACTCCGGCATTTCCGGATTTTCCAGTTGCACCTGCAGAATCGTCTTCATCGACCCCAGCGGATTCTTCAAGTTATGCGAAATGCTCGCGGCCATCTGTCCTAGCGCCGCCAGCCGTTCCCGCTCCGCCAGTTCCCTCTCGAGCTGCAACTTCTCCTCAATCAACCGGCACAGATCCAGCGTCCCCGGCAACTGCTCGCACAAAAACTCCAGCGCCGCCGCCGTCTCCCCCGATAGCATCGCTCCATGCGGCTTAACGCTGAGTGCTCCGATGGAACGCCCTGACTGCCGAATGACGAACACTTCTTCGGCCGCCTTACCAGTCAATTCAGGATCTGATGCTCTGCCGAGGAAAAGCTCCACTTCCGCGAGTTGCAACTCTTCAGAGATCCATTTTTCGATGAAAGCTGTCAGCTTTCCCAAATTCCCTAGCCGCGCCACTTCCTGGATGGGGCCCATCAGGCGCTGCGCGTGATCCATTTCCGCTTGCGCGGTCCGCCTTAAAATTCTTCCCATCAAACGCTGCAGCGGCTCAAAAAGTACGACGGGAAGGAATAAGAGTATTGCCGCGCTGGCCTCCGGCGGCACATACGGTTCCAACCACAGACTGACTCGCCGGATCAGGCTGAAATACAACAGCGCTACGAAGGCGGAAAAAACCGCGTAAATCAGGTTTCGCTGCCGGCCGATTTGCAGGAAATTAAACCGCTGCACTTTGCGAATCAGGGCAACCAGGGGTGCCACCGCGAACAAGCCGACAATCGTTATATAAACCTCGGCATTTTGCTCCGTAATTTTTCCGAGGCGCGGAAATACGAAATGGAGCATGGCCATCCAGACAGCGATCAGGCCCAGGTTCGATCGCAGCGCGCGGTGAAACGATTTTTGCTCTTCGTCAGGCGCCGCTTGGCCGAACCGCCACTGCCATGCGGCCGACATTGTGAGCGCGACAACCAGCCAAATCTGGAAGGACGTGCCTAGAACATTGCTTGGCAGAAGAAAGTTGTACTCCGAACGCACGCGCAACGCTCCAAACAACATGGGCGAGAGTAAAATGGCCGGCCCGTATGCCGCAGCGAGCCACAGCCATCTCTCGCTCCCCGGACGCAGCATCTCTCGAATCTGCGCATATTCCACGTGCAAGTGCAGCAGCAAGGCTGGCAGAAACCACAATCCCAGACACATAACCGTCCAGGCAAAGCTCGCAAGTCTTGGCGGAATCGTTGAATAGTACAGTTGCGCGTTCAGCGCCAATAGCGAAGCCCCGAAGAAGCTAACCATCGAAAGGCACAGGAAGAAGAAAATCCGCTCGAAGTTTCTTTGGCGCCGATGCCCCAGGATTACAACAATCCAGAAGAATGGCAGGAGCGTGCCCGCCGTCAGCACGATCAGCCGCAGATAGACGTAGAAGTGCAAGGACGAGCCCCCGCCGATTCTAAGCCTTTAGCCTTTGCACGACAATATCCAAGTGCAAGATTTATCTTGCACCATTTAAGTCATTATAAATAAATGCTTTACAAGCGACTAGGACTTAACGGGAACTCCTCGCGGATGTCGCCTAAACGCTTGACATGACATCTTTTTCTGATATATTAGCAGTCGGATGCGAGGAGTGCTAATTCCCCTTTTTTGCTCGCACCCGCAGTTCAAACCGCTAGTTCACCTATGGAGGTTGTTCAAGATGGCTGTGAATCTTACCCCGCTCCACGACCGTGTCATCGTGCGGCGCATTGAAGAGAAAGAAAGCGTCAGGGGCGGTATCATCATCCCTGACTCCGCAAAAGAAAAGCCGATGGAAGGCGAAATCATCGCCGTCGGCGCTGGCAAGCGCGAGAAGGGCGAATTGATCCCCCTCGACGTCAAGCCCGGCGACCGTGTCCTCTTCGGCAAGTACAGCGGTACGGAAATCAAGATCGAAGACGAAGAGCTTCTCATCCTTCGCGAAGAAGAAATTCTGGCGAAGCTGAGCGGCGCAGCGAAAGCGGCCAAGAAGTAACTTGTTTTGGGGTTTTGTTTTCTAGTTTCTAGCTTCAATTTTCGAATTTCGAGTTTCTATATCAGGAGGAAAGACCAGTATGGCGAAGCAGATTGTAACAGGTGAAGCGTCCCGCCAGGCGATTTTGCGCGGTGTGAACGCTCTAGCCGACGCAGTGAAGATCACCCTCGGCCCCAAGGGCCGCAACGCGGTGATCGAAAAGAAGTTCGGCGCGCCCATCATCACCAAGGACGGCGTGACCGTAGCCAAGGAAATCGAACTCCGCGATCCCCTCGAGAACATGGGCGCGCAGATGGTCCGTGAAGTCGCTTCCAAGACTTCCGACGTTGCCGGTGACGGCACGACCACTGCGACCGTGCTCGCTCAGGCGATCTTCCGCGAGGGCGTCAAGACTGTCGCCGCCGGCGCCAGCCCGACCGCTCTCAAGCGCGGCATCGAAAAGGCCGTCGAAATAGCCGTTGCGGAAATCCAGAAGCTCCACAAGGACGTCAAGGGCGACATGATCGCCCAGGTTGGCACCATTTCCGCCAACAATGACAAGCAAATCGGCGGCATCATCGCCGAAGCCATGAAGAAGGTCGGCAAGGATGGCGTCATCACCGTCGAGGAATCCAAGACGATGGAGACCACCCTCGAAGTAGTCGAAGGCATGCAGTTTGACCGCGGCTACCTCTCCCCCTACTTCGTCACCGACCCCGAGCGCATGGAATGCGTGCTCGAGGACGTGCGCATCCTCATTAACGAAAAGAAAATCAGCTCCATGAAGGACCTGCTCCCGTTGCTCGAGCAGACCGCCAAGATGGGCAAGCCCCTCTTGATCATCGCTGAGGACGTCGA